>ULMR01022735.1_pt1 | contig 55205 bp, 39 predicted proteins | sample 1951711 | NCBI WGS metagenome assembly ULMR01 (sample SAMEA4835556, study PRJEB28245) | human gut metagenome | biome: gut microbiome; material: fecal sample | place: Denmark | collected 2008 | reverse complement strand
CCTTCGGAACCAGCTGCTGCGCCATCGAGTTCATGGCCTTGGGAGCCGCCCGCTATGACATGGCCCGCTTCGGATTTGAGGTAACCCGTAACTCCCCGCGTCAGGCCGACATGATCATGGTATTGGGAACCATCACCTACAAGATGGCTCCGGTGCTGAAGCGTCTGTACGACCAGATGGCCGAACCGAAATACGTGGTGGCCGTGGGCGGATGCACCATTTCCGGGGGTCCGTTCATCAAATCTTATCACGTGGTGAACGGCATCGACAAGATCATCCCCGTCGACGTGTACATCCCGGGATGTCCTCCGCGGCCGGAAGCCTTCTTCTACGGCATGATGCAGCTGCAGCGTAAAATCAAGGTGGAACGCTTCTTAGGAGGCGTGAACCGCAAGGAAAAAGAGGAATCAACCAAGTAAAAAAGAAAATGCAAATGGAAATTGAAAAAATAAAACGCATTACTCCTGAAGCGGAAATCTGTCCGACGGGTGAAACGGTGGTGAAAATACCGGCCGACAAGCTGCATGCCACAGCCCAGGCCTTGCATGACGACAAGGAGGAGCCCATGGATTTCCTGCGTGACATCGTGGGAATGGACTGGGGGGAAGAAGGACTGGGGGCACTCTATCTGCTGGAATCTACCCGCACAGGTGCCCGAATCATCCTCAAATCAGTGGCTCCCGACCGTGAAAAGGCTTTCCTGCCTACAGTGAGCGACCTGTGGAAAACGGCCCTCATCAAGGAGCGTGAAGTGTACGACTTCTTCGGCATCGTCTTCCTGAACCATCCGGATATGCGCCGCATCTTCCTGCGTGAAGACTGGAAAGGTTATCCCATGCGCAAGGATTATGACATGAACTCCAATCCGCTGCAGATGGACAACGAAGAGAACGCCGACCTGACCGACGAATACTTCCTCCATCCAGACGGTACACTTGAGGGACGCAAAAACGTAGTGTTTGGAGAAGATGACTTCGTGGTGAACATCGGCCCGCAGCACCCTTCTACACATGGTGTATTGCGTATGCGTACTTCTCTCGACGGTGAAAATATCCGCAAGATCGACCCGATTTTGGGTTATATCCACCGGGGCATCGAAAAGATGAACGAAAGCCTGACGTATCCGCAGACACTGGCGCTGACCGACCGCCTGGACTACCTGAGCGCGCATCAGAACCGTCACGCCCTGTGCATGTGCATCGAAAAGGCGGCGGGCATCGAGGTGCCTGAACGTGCCCAGTACATCCGCACCATCATGGACGAGCTGCAACGTCTCGATTCTCACCTGCTGTTCTACTCCTGCCTGGTAATGGATATGGGTGGACTGACACCGTTCTTCTACGGGTTCCGTGAACGTGAGATGATTCTGGATATCTTTGAGGAGACCACCGGCGGCCGTCTGATTCAGAACTATAACATGATCGGGGGTGTGCAGGCCGACATCCATCCTACCTTCCAGCAGAAGGTGAAGGAATTCATCAAGCACCTGCGCAGCGTAATCCAGGACTATCACGATATCTTCACGACCAATGTCATCGCCGACACCCGTCTGAAAGGGGTGGGAATCCTGTCAAAGGAAGATGCCATCTCACTGGGTTGTACGGGAGGTACCGGACGTGCTTCCGGATGGGCCAACGACGTGCGCAAACATCATCCGTATGCTTTGTATGACAAGGTGGATTTCAAAGAAATCACTTATACGGAAGGGGACTCTTTTGCCCGTTATATGGTGCGTATGGACGAAATCATGGAATCCTGCCACATCATCGAACAGTTGATTGACAACATCCCGGAAGGTGAATTCCGCGCAAAGACCAAACCGATTATCAAATTGCCGGAAGGCGTGTTCACTTCCTCGGTAGAAACCAGCCGTGGAGAGTTCGATGTCGTACTTGAGAGCCATGGAGACAAGGTGCCTTACCGTCTGCACTACCGTTCTACGGGACTTCCATTGGTACATGCCATGGATACGATTTGCCGCGGAACCAAGATTGCCGACTTAATCGCCATTGGAGGTACACTCGACTTTGTCATCCCTGACATCGACCGGTAAGATTCCGGCTGAAAGGTGGACAATCCTCACTGTAAAACTGAAAAATTAAAAGAAATATGTTTTTAGATTATTATAATTTCAGCCCGCTGCTCATGCAGATTCATGCCTTTCTGTGCAGTCTGATGCCCGAGTGGCTGGCACTTACCCTTGAAGGCCTCGTGGTCGGCGTGTTCATTCTCCTCATGTACGCCGTGCTGGCCATCATCCTTATCTATATGGAGCGTAAAGTCTGTGCGGCTTTCCAGTGCCGTATCGGTCCGAACCGTGTAGGAGGAAAAGGCGGACTGTTGCAGGTTCCGGCCGACGTGTTGAAAATCCTGACCAAGGAAATCATCAGCCTGAAGAACTCCGACCATTTCCTGTACAACCTGGCTCCATTTCTGGTCATTCTGGCCTCTATCCTTACCTTCTCCTGCCTGCCGTGGAACAAGGGAGGTGAAATCCTGCACATGAACATCGGTATCTTCTTCGTGCTGGCGGCTTCTTCCATCGGCGTCTTGGGTATCCTGCTGGCCGGATGGAGTAGTAACAGTAAATATACATTGATTGGTGCCGTACGAAGCGGAGCCATGATTATCAGTTACGAACTTTCCATCGGTCTCAGCGTATTGACCATGGTGGTTATGAGCGGTGCCATGGACATCCAGACCATCGTGGAAGGACAGGCCAACGGATGGAACATTTTCAAAGGACATATCCCGGCCATCATGGCATTCATCATCTACCTGATTGCAGGTAATGCAGAAGCCAACCGTGGCCCGTTCGACTTGGCCGAAGCGGAACAGGAGCTGACCGCCGGATACCATACGGAATATTCCGGTATGCACTTCGGATTCTTCTACCTGGCCGAATACCTGAACCTGTTCATCACGGCCGGTATTGCCACCACCCTCTTCCTGGGCGGCTGGATGCCGTTGCACATTGCCGGACTCGACGGCCTGAACCTGGTGATGGACTACATCCCCGGCTTTGTCTGGTTCATGGGAAAGACCTTCCTCATCGTCTTCCTGCTGATGTGGATTCGCTGGACCTTCCCGCGTCTGCGTATCGACCAGGTGCTCACCCTGGAGTGGAAATATCTGATGCCGCTGTCACTGGTGGTTTTGTTACTGATGACCGTATGCAAAGTGTGCGGCCTGACATTTTGATTAAAAATTTTTGAATATGAATGCATTGGAAGAATATTTGAAAGGATACGTCAGCGGAGTAAAGAGTCTGCTGGTAGGTATGCGCACCTCCATAAAGGTGTTCTGCCAGAAGAAAATAACCGAACAGTATCCGGAAAACCGCCATACCACTCTCCATATTCCGGAACGCCACAGAGCCATGCTCGAAATGCCGGTCGATGAAAACGGCAACAACCGTTGCATCGCCTGCGGCCTGTGCCAGATGAACTGTCCGAACGGCACCATCCGCCTGACCACGGAAATGCGCGAGACGGAAGACGGCAAGAAGAAAAAAGTACTGGTGAAATACGAGTATAACCTCGGCTCCTGCATGTTCTGCATGCTGTGCGTCAATGCCTGCCCGCACGATGCCATCCGATTCACGAATGACTTCGAAAACGCAGTATTCCAGAAAGAGAAACTCGTAATGACACTCAACAAGAAATAAATAAAACGAAACGGATATGAGTCTATCACTTCAAGAAATCGTATTTTATATCGTAGGTGCCTGTATCATTGTCAGCTCCATTCTGGCTGTCACTACAGGAAGACTGCTGCGTGCAGCCACTTACCTGCTGTTCGTGCTCTTCGGCACAGGAGCCATCTACGGAATTCTGGGCTACACCTTCCTGAGTGCGGTCCAGTTGATGGTGTACGCCGGAGGTATCGTGGTATTGTATGTGTTCTCTATCTTGCTGACCCAGTCGGACAAGAATATGAAATACCGGCAAAACCGGGCCAAACTCATCAGCGTGCTGATTACCACCGTGGTGGGAGCCGTGCTGGTGCTCTTCCTGGTCATGACCAACGGCTTTGCCCTGAACCTGATTCCACAGGGAGTGGAACTTCCGGTCGACCAGATCGGACACGCGTTGATTGGTACCGACAAGTACCAGTTCGTCCTGCCGTTTGAGGCCGTCAGCGTATTGTTGTTAGCTTGTATGATTGGTGCGATATTGATTGCACGCAAAGAAAAATAATACAGTAAGATTATGGAAATAGAAATTCATGTAGTTCACTACCTCGTCATCAGCACCGTCATGCTTTTCTGCGGCATCTATGGTTTCTTCACCCGCAAGAACCTGCTGGCCCTGCTGATTTCAGTAGAATTGATGCTCAATGCGACCAACATCAATTTCGCGGTATTCAACCGTTATCTTTTCCCCGGACAACTGGAGGGACACTTCTTCAGCCTGTTCGGAATAGCCATCGCCGCTGCCGAAACCGCCGTGGCCATCGCCATCATTATTAATGTGTATCGCAACCTGAAACAGGTGCTTACCGATGATATAACCGATTTGAAAGGATAACTTTCTTATACATTATTCAATTGCTTATGGATTATACAATTCTGATACTTGCCCTCCCGATGCTGAGCTTCCTGCTTCTGGCACTGGCCGGCATGAAAATGCCTCATCGCGTGGCGGGCGCCATCGGCACACTTTCACTGGGAGTGGTGGCCGTACTGAGCTATCTGACGGCATTCAGCTATTTCACGGCTCCACGTACTGCGGAAGGTCTCTACCCTACGCTGACCCCGTGGAACATCGAATGGCTGCCGTTCACTTCATCGCTTCATATTGACATGGGTATCCTGCTGGACCCGATTTCCGTCATGATGCTGGTGGTCATCTCCACCGTTTCCCTGATGGTACACATCTATTCTTTCGGTTACATGAAAGGAGAGGTGGGCTTCCAGCGGTATTACGCCTTCCTGTCGCTGTTTACCTTCTCCATGCTGGGACTGGTGGTTGCCACCAACATCTTCCAGATGTACGTGTTCTGGGAGCTGGTGGGTGTGTCTTCCTACCTGCTCATCGGTTTCTACTACACCAAGCCGGAAGCCATTGCTGCCAGCAAGAAAGCGTTTATCGTGACCCGTTTTGCCGATTTGGGCTTCCTGATCGGTATCCTGATTTACGGATATTACATGCAGACCTTCACCTTCAATCCCGGTACGGAACGTCTGATGCAGGCTGGAATGGTACTGCCGCTGGCCCTGGGACTGATGTTCGTAGGTGGTGCCGGTAAGAGTGCCATGTTCCCGTTGCACATCTGGTTGCCGGATGCCATGGAAGGTCCGACTCCAGTATCTGCCCTGATTCATGCCGCCACCATGGTGGTAGCCGGGGTGTACCTGGTAGCCCGCATGTTCCCGCTGTTCATCGGTTATGCGCCCCACACCCTGCACATCGTAGCCTGGGTAGGTGCTTTCACTGCCTTCTATGCTGCCAGCGTAGCCTGCGCACAGAGTGATATCAAACGTGTGCTTGCCTTCTCTACCATCTCACAGATTGGTTTCATGATGGTAGCACTGGGTGTTTGCACCGCAGCCGACCCGCACGAGGGTGGTTTGGGTTACATGGCCAGCATGTTCCACCTGTTCACGCACGCCATGTTCAAGGCCCTGCTCTTCCTGGGTGCCGGATGCATCATCCACGCCGTACACAGCAACGAGATGGAAACCATGGGCGGTCTGCACAAATACATGCCGATTACCCACATCACCTTCCTGATTGCCTGTCTGGCCATCGCCGGTATTCCTCCGTTCTCCGGATTCTTCTCCAAGGACGAGATTCTGACGGCCTGCTTCCAGTACAGCCCGGTCATCGGATGGATCATGACGATTATCGCCGGAATGACTGCCTTCTACATGTTCCGTCTGTACTACTGTATCTTCTGGGGCAAGGAAAACAAGGAACTGCATGCACACCACGTGCCGCATGAAAGTCCGCTGACCATGACCTTCCCGCTGATGTTCCTGGCACTGGTGACGATCGTAGCCGGATTCATTCCTTTCGGACACTTCGTTTCTGCCAACGGACATGCCTACGACATTCACCTCGACTGGGGAGTGGCCGGCACCAGCATCATCATTGCCGTCATCGCCATCGCCCTGGCCACCTGGATGTATGCCCGCGAAAAACAGCCTGTACCCGAAATGCTGGCACAGCGTTTCAGTACCCTGCACCGTGCGGCCTACAAGCGTTTCTATATGGATGAGCTCTGGCTGTTCGTCACCAAGAAAATCATCTTCCGCTGCGTATCCACTCCGCTGGCATGGTTCGACCGCCACGTCATCGACCAGTTCATGAACTTCATGGCCTGGAGCACCAACGCCGCCGGAGAAACCGTACAGCCGATACAGAACGGTAAAATCCAGACGTACACTCATTATTTCCTGGCAGGAATCATTGTACTGACAATCATCTTGCTGCTGAACTAACAAAGAAGAATCTATAACGTATGAATATATTAAGTCTTTTCGTATTGATACCTCTGCTGATGCTGTTAGGACTGTGGATTGCCCGCAACGTCAATCAGGTCAGAGGAGTGATGGTGGCCGGCTCGTCCATCCTGTTGGTGCTTGCCGCCTACCTCACGGTGTCTTATATCGGACAGCGCCATGCCGGAGCCACGGCTGAGATGCTTTTCACAGACAGCATCACGTGGTACGCCCCGCTTCACATCTGCTATTCCGTCGGAGTGGACGGCATCTCGGTGGTCATGCTGCTGCTGAGTTCCATCATCGTATTTACCGGTACATTTGCTTCCTGGAAGCTGAAACCCCTCACCAAGGAATACTTCCTGTGGTTCACCCTGCTGAGCACCGGTGTGTTTGGTTTCTTCATCTCGACCGACCTGTTCACCATGTTCATGTTCTATGAGGTAGCCTTGATTCCGATGTACCTGCTCATCGGCGTATGGGGAAGCGGCCGCAAGGAATATGCCGCCATGAAGCTGACGCTGATGCTGATGGGTGGTTCTGCCTTCCTGCTGATCGGTATCTTAGGCATCTACTACGGAGCCGGTGCCGAGACGATGAACATCCTGGAAATCGTGAAACACCAGATACCGACCGAGATGCAGCGCATCTTCTTCCCGATGGTCTTCTTGGGATTCGGCGTATTGGGTGCCCTCTTCCCCTTCCATACCTGGAGCCCCGACGGTCATGCTTCCGCCCCGACGGCCGTAAGTATGCTGCACGCCGGTGTTTTGATGAAATTGGGAGGTTACGGATGCTTCCGTATCGCGATGTACCTGATGCCGACCGGAGCCGCCATCTGGGGCGACTTCTTCCTGGTGCTGACCACCATCTCCGTGGTGTACGGTGCCTTCAGCGCCGTGGTACAGACCGACCTGAAGTACATCAACGCCTACTCTTCCGTGAGCCACTGCGGACTGGTGTTGTTCGCCCTGCTGATGATGACCCGCGTGAGTGCGACGGGTGCCATCCTGCAGATGCTGAGCCACGGATTGATGACGGCCCTGTTCTTCGCCCTCATCGGTATGATTTACGGACGTACGCACACCCGTGACGTACGCCAGCTGAGCGGACTGATGAAAATCATGCCGTTCCTCTCCGTAGGTTATGTGATTGCCGGTCTGGCCAACTTGGGTCTGCCGGGGCTGAGCGGATTCGTGGCCGAAATGACCGTGTTCGTCGGCTCCTTCCAGCATCCTGATCTCTTCCACCGCACCTGCACCGTCATCGCCACGATGAGCATCGTCATCACGGCGGTCTACATCCTGCGTGTAATCGGAAAAATCCTGTATGGCACCTGCCAGAACCCGGAGCACCTGAAACTGACCGATGCCACCTGGGATGAACGCTTTGCCGTGATCTGCCTGATCGTGGCCGTAGCCGGACTGGGACTGGCTCCTTACTGGGTGAGCCACCTCATCAGCGGAAGCGTAGAACCGATTATCAGCCAACTTATCCGATAACAAATAAAAAGAAATTATATGAGCGAATTATTTACTATGCAGGCTGAAATCAGCCTGGTCGCCATTATCCTCCTCCTGCTGCTGGCCGACCTGATCATGAAGACGCCCAGCCACAAGCCGCTCCAGTACATGGCTTGCGTGCTGATGGTGGTGCAACTGGCCCTGAACCTCGTTCCGACCAGCGGAGAGGCCTTCGGAGGAATGTATCATGCCACCCCGATGGCATCTGTAGTAAAAACCATCCTGACCGCCGGCACGCTGCTCGTATTCCTGCAGTCGGGCCAGTGGTTGTCACGCGAAGACACGCGCCACAAAGCTGGTGAGTTCTACATGCTGACCCTGAGCACCCTGTTGGGAATGTATTTCATGGTGAGCGCCGGAAGCTTTATCCTCTTCTACGTGGGACTGGAACTGGCCAGCATCCCGATGGCCTGTCTGGTGGCCTTCGACAAGTTCCGTCACCACAGCGCCGAAGCCGGAGCGAAGTTCATCCTGAACTCCATGTTCTCTTCTGCCCTGATGCTCTACGGTATCTCCATGGTGTACGGCACCACGGGAACCACCTACTTTGCCGATGTGACGGCCGCACTGACGGGCACCCCGCTCCAGGTGATGGCCATGGTGTTCTTCTTTGCCGGACTGGGATTCAAGCTGAGCCTGGTGCCGTTCCACATGTGGACGCCCGATACTTACCAGGGAGCACCGACCAATGTGTCGGCTTACCTGTCTGTCATCTCCAAAGGTGCAGCCGCCTTCGCCCTGATGAGCATCCTGGTGAAGGTGTTCGGACAGATGGTGGCCGACTGGAGCCTGCTGCTGAGCATCGTCATCGTGCTGACCATCACCCTTGCCAATGTCTTCGCCATCCTGCAGGAAGACCTGAAACGGTTCATGGCCTACAGCAGTATCTCACAGGCCGGCTACCTCATGCTGGCGGTATTGGGAGGAAACGAACAGGGAATGGCTTCACTGGTGTACTACCTCGTGGTGTACATCGCTGCCAACCTGGCTGTATTCGGTGTAATCAGTGTCATTGAACAACATACCGGAGGAAGAGTGGACCGCAGTGCGTACAACGGACTCTACAAGACCAACCCACGCCTGACCTTCCTCCTGACGCTGGCCCTGTTCTCTCTGGCCGGAATCCCGCCGTTTGCCGGATTCTTCTCCAAATTCTTCGTATTTGCCTCTGCCTTCCACAGCGGCCACTGGCTGGTGGTGTTCCTGGCATTGGTGAACACCATCATTTCCCTCTACTACTACCTGCTCATCGTGAAGGCGATGTACATCACGCCCAACGATACGCCGATTGCCGCTTTCCGCACCCCGGCCCTCGTCCGCACGGGACTGTTCATCTGCCTGGTCGGAGTCATTATCCTGGGACTGTGCAGCGGCGTGTACGATTTGTTCAGCCATGTAGCGGGACTGGGATTCTAAAGCTGATAATCATTTTATTCCACTTTTATACAAGAAAAGCCGTCTCAAAATAACATCTGAGACGGCTTCTGTTTTTTATAAGTTTCACACTATCCGGACAATCAGACTTTTGAAACAGCCTCATTTTTTGTCTAAAAAATGACTGCGGTAAAAACCCTTCGACCTTCATTCAAAAACGCAAGTACGTTTCAACTCAAACGCAAGTGCGTTTTACTTTAAACGCAAGTACATTTTAAGTAAAACGTCAAAGCGTTTTACTCCAAACGCAAGTGCATTTTTAGGAGAGTTATAACCCATTGAAAATCAACAATAAAAAAGCCCGCTATTCACTTTCAAACGGCATATTCTCCTCCGCACACCGATAATGCAAGGGAGAAAGTCCGGTTTCTTTCTTGAAAAAAGTCCCAAAGGCGGAGGCATTGGGGAAATGAAACTCATCGGCTATTTCCTGCACAGGCTTATTCGAATTCTTCAGCAACAGCATGCTCCGACGAATGATGGCCCGAAACACCAATTCCTGCACCGTATATCCACACACGGATTTTGACAAAGCCGAAAGATACTTGGGTGACAGACAAAGTTTGTCGGCATAAAAGGCCACTCCCCTCTCTTGCTTGTAGTATTTCTCAATCAAACGAATCAACTGAATAAAAGTATCAATCTTGTGTCCGGCCGCCTGATTCTCTTCCATCAGCCGACGGCTGTAAATGGCACAAAGCCGATACGTCAAGGACAGCAACAACAACTTCCGTTCGTGATTGCCGAAAGGATTATCCGTAGAATGACGATACCGACTAAGCAACAGGATGTAACGGGCGATGTCTTCTTCCTCTCCCGTAGACCACACGTAGCAAGGTTCTGGAGTCAGCGTGGCATACAGATGCATGGCCACCACCGAACTGCCTAACAGTTCCCGGATAGGGTCTACCCGGTAAAATAAAAAACCCACCCGCAAATCTTCCGTACACGTCCCTGCACAGAACTCCGTGTCTTCGGACAAGAAAACCGTCTCTCCCGCCTTCGCCGTAAACGGTTTCCGGTCCAAAGTGAACTGGAAACTTCCCTGCTCACAGACAATCAGTCCCAAATAATCCATCCGGAAAGTCTTCTGCAATACCGGCGGGAATGTGTCCACCGTACCTTCAGAGCAACAAATATCCCTGCGCTCCACCAGCGACTGATTCAGCCTCATCAAACGTGCTTCTTGTGTATCCATAACTCCAGATTCAAGTCCTTACTTTCGTTTAATGATACGAAGATACACAAAAAAGCGTCACGGCAGAGGCTTCGCAGCTATTCCCCGCCGAAAATATAGATTAAGAAACGAAAAGCCTCCCCGTGACGCATCACTTCCTTCAAGAAACAGGAACCGGTAAAGAAGACAATCTACGCTTCTTCCAGGGTATCAGCAGAAAAAAGACCGCACAGCCCAGACAACCATAAAAAGTCCATCCGGCCATTTCCTTGACTGCCGACAGAGTGGCCTGTACCTGCACGGTTCCCTTGGCCGACATCGCCGCCATCTGTTCGGCTTCCTGTCCGCTCTTTCCCTGATACTGCATCCCCTGTACTGTCTGGGTATAAGAAGCCGACACTTCCGGATTCAGCCGGTCACGGTCTTGTGCGAAACAGGTGACATAATGCTGCTGACGATGCTGCATCACGTTCGTATACAAAGCCGTACCGATGCCGGGGCCCAGCACCATCCGCACGGTAAGCATAATGCAAATCCAGGTAGAGAGATACTTATAGGGCATACGCTGGTTGGCATACACCGCCGTCAGCGAATACAACAGCATCATCCCCGTAGCCCGGATGATGACCGGATATTTCATCCGCTCATACAAGCCGGCCGTCTGCACCTCAAAGTACATGAACAGGGCCGAAAGGCCAATCAAGACAAAGCCCAACGAAAACAGGTATTTCAAATGTACCCCCTTACGCCCCAACATGACGGCAATGACACAGCCGATGAAATATCCTGCCATGCTCCAGTTGTTCAGGGCCGCATTCTGCCAGTTGTCTATTTTCATCCCGACCCCGGTAAACACGTTCACAAACAAAGCGCTTGAATTGAAAAGCATCAACAGCAGGAACAACAAGATTCCTATCCGAATGGAACGCAGCTTGAAGATATCCATCAAGAAATACGGAGAATGTTGTTTCTTCTCCATATACACAAAAAGAGCCGTAAAGCACATGGCACTCCCCGTAGCCCAGCAGATAGAGGGGTCATCGTACCAGTCGAGTACCTTGCCATAGACCAGCACGTAAATCACCGAAGCACACATCAGACAAAATATCACCACACTCCCGAATTTCCGGAAAGTGATGGGAAAACGGCGAGATGCATAAGTGTGGTAAGGCATGGTGACAAACACCACCAGCATGGAAAGCAGCAACGCCCCCATCATGAAATAATAGACGTACTGCCATTCATATTCGTATGCCAGCCAGGCGGTCAGCGAAGTGCCCAACTGTCCGAGAATCATAAAAAACAGGTAGATGGTCGGCATACTGACACTTTTCTCCCCGTCCAGCCTGTCCCATCCTGCTGCATCCACAGGGTCATTCCCCGGCGTGATGTTGCGGGTGGCCTCCATCCCGAACGCATACTTGATCAGCGTAAACAGGTTGACCATCATCAGCACCATCCGCAGAAATCCCATCACCACGCTACAGACCGCCAACACATAAATACTGTCGGTCTTGGCACAGACGTAACTCAGCAGGTAAAGCAAAGAAAAACCTACGATACACATCATCTTTTCCCGACGGAGGCACACCAACTCATAGAAGAAGGGCGAAAAGGCTGCCATTCCCACAGAAGTGAGAAAACCGACAAACTGAATATGTTCCGACTGGATGCCCAGTCCACTGAGCATTTCCCCACTATTGGCGGTATAAACCCCGCTTGCCGTCAGAATCGGCACAAAAAGCAGGACCAGAATCAAGATGCCCAGCGGTTTGGGCACCCAGTTATAGAACGGATAATTTTTAGGACAAGAAGGCATAATTCTACTTTTAAAAGAATCCATGAAAACGTGACACTCACAATTTGGCCTTGACGACCACCATCATTCCAGCTGCCAGACGGGCATTATCTTCCTCGGACAAATCCGTGAAATCGATGCGCACTGGAATGCGCTGCTGAATTTTGACAAAGTTGCCGGCAGAGTTGTCGGTAGGTACCAGCGAATACTTGGAACCAGTGGCTCCGGAGATAGCCGTAATCTTTCCGGTAAACTCCCGGTCACTGAGGGCATCGATGGCAATCCGTACCTCCTGCCCTAACTTCAGGTTTTCCACCTGTGTTTCCTTGTAATTGGCCACTATCCATTTCTGACTATTCGGCAGAATATAGGTCACACTTTGTCCGGCAGTGATGTACTGTCCTTCTTCCAAGGCCCTTCGCCCCAGTTTCCCGTCACAAGGAGCCAGCACTACGGTATACGACAGGTTCAGGCGAGCCATCTCCAAAGCTGCTTTTGCCCGCTGTATGGCAGCCTCCGTACTCTCCTTCCGATTAGATACCTCCTTGATACCCGACATCGCGGCCCGCTGCTGGCGTCGGGTAGCTTCCAGTTTCTTGCGGGTAGCCTCGTATTCCGTTTCAATCTGTTCCAGCTGAATCGGAGTAGCCGCATTCCGCTTTACCAGGTTCTCGTAGCGCTGACGGTCTTTTTCCAGCTTGGCCAGACGAATCTCGATTTCAGCAATCGAAGCCTCATAGACCGAAGCCGTGGTCTGCGTGGTCTGTAAGGTGGCATCCATCACGGTAGCTCCCGCCATCGCATCTTTCAGTGCGGCCTCTGCCTCCATCACCCGAATCCGGTATTCCCGATCGTCCAACACCAGGAGCGTATCTCCTTTATGCACTTGCTGATGCTCGGTAAAATAAATTTTCTTGATGTATCCCGATGCTCTCAGGTTTACCGGAGAGATATATTGTTCCACCTGTGCGTCGTTGCTCGTTTCCGTATGCTTGTAGTCCAGAAACATGCAGACCACTTCGACCACTCCCCACAAAAGGAGGGCAATTCCCAAAAGACTGGCTAAAATCTGGCGACGACGTTGTTTTTTTAATTTCAAGGCTTTTTCCTGAAGCGTATGATTGGAAGTTTTCATATACAAAATAGTTTAAGAGTGAATCAATGAGTGATATTTGTCTGAAACAAGCGGTCCAATTGTCCGGTCAGTTTCAGCAAGGTCAGGTTGGCCACCTGATAATTATAGTGTGCGCTGAGGTAATTGTTCTGTGCCTCGCTCATGCGCATTTCGTCCTGAAGGACTTCCGTCATGGAAGCGATACCCTCCCGGTAGCGGTCAGTCGTCACCTGATAGACCTCTTCAGCCAGCAGGTAATTGTCTTTCTGCTTCTGGAAATTACGCTGGTTGTTCATCAAGTCGTTCGTGGCATTCAGATACTGCGTCTCCATGTTCTTCCGCATATTCTCGTAGTTCAGCCGGGCGTTCTCCTCGTCAATCCGGGCCTTCCGGATGCGCGCCCGCTTGTCCAGTCCGTCGAAAATCGGCACACGGAGAGTCAGCCCCAACCCGCTGGACGGATACCAGTGATTGGAAGGACCGGAATGAAACCAATGCCGGGCCTTGTCAGTGTAGGCAGAATACATCCAGCTTCCGGTCAGGCTCAGCGAAGGAAGATAACCTTGACGAATCAAATCTTTCTGCTGTCCGGCCAGTTTCTCCTGCGACTCCAGCAGCTGTAATTCATACAAGTCACTGCGAAGTCCGGTCAACGAAACCGACTCCACTTGTTCCGGATTCACCGGCGTCAAGGCAATCTCCTCTTCCGCCGGATAGTCCATCACGTATTTCAACAGGTTCAGTTGCTGCACCAGCATCGACTTCGCATTATCATACTGCACCTGCAGGTTCTCCAAGTTAATGTTGACCCGCTTCACGTCCACCTCCATGGCCATGCCGTTGTCGAAAAAAGCCTGGGTAATGTCGCGCAACTCCTGCAACCGCACCCGGTTTTCCTGAATCAGGGCCAGCTGTTCCACCGTGTTCTGCCCCAAGTAATACATCTTACTGATTTGCAGCATCAAGTCCTCCCGAGCTTTTTCATACGACAGGCGGTTCAACTCGTTCATCGTACGGGCTATGTCAATGGCGGTGTACACCGTCTGGTTGTAAAGCGGCATCTGCAACTGCAAACCTGCCGACGCATTGTATTGCAGCGTCTTGGTCACGTTGTAGGGATTGCCGTATGCCGAACCGTCGGTAACTGATACGGGAGGATTAAAGTTATCGTTAAACCCGGCTACCGCACTGACTTGCGGCAACAACTTTGCCCGGTTCTCGCTGAGCAGATGCTGGGCTTTCCGCAGTTCGTTGCGACTGCCAGCCAACGAAAGATTGTTCTCGATGCCTATCCGCAGGCATTCTTCCAACGTGAGTGTGCGCTGCGCAAAAGCAGGTAACCACGCGAACAAGGAAGTTAAAATGACTACTAATTGCTTCATGTTTTTTCGTTTCTTAATCTGAAGCAAAGATAGTCTGTCAGGTACTTACACGATTATTCAGAAAAGAGGAGGGACTGTTCAGATTTTCCTTTTTCATCTCATTCTTTCCCCCCAAAAGGCTCTTTGTCCCTCTTATACAAACAAAAAAATCCCTCTATTTTCCACCTTACCTCTGCGGCAAAGTAAAAATAGAGGGATTTCTCTTTCAGCAACTACACTCTGTTTTACGATGTAGTCTGTAAATCTATGTACAACGGCCTTCTTTACATTCTCGGCCGTACACCTTACTTGAACATCTTTTCCAAGTCTTCTTCTTTCAATACTGCCAGCACGGTCTTTCCGTCGGGCGTATAGTTCGGAGTAGACACCGCAAACAAGTCATCTACCAGCCGGTTCATTTCTTCATCGGTCAGAATCTGCCCCGGTACGATAGCAGCAGCTTTTGCCAAGGAAAGGGCCAGCATGCTCTGCACTTCCTCCTTCACCTTACAGCCCTTTTCGATGGCCGTATGTACCATATCTGTCACCAGCTTCTCGGGATTCAATCCTTCGATACCTGCCGGAATCCCATTGATGGCATAGGTTCCTCCTCCCAGACTACTGAGTTCAAAACCCAACGCGTTCAGGTCGTCCATAAATTCCTCAAGTACCGGAACTTCAGACGGCGAGAAATGTACCATATCCGGGAAAAGCATCCGCTGAGACGCATTCTTCCGGTTTTCTATCTGCGCCATATAACGGTCGAAAAGAATCCGCACATGAGCCCGCTGCTGGTTGATAATCATCAATCCAGACTTGACTGAGGTCAGTATGAAACTGGCTTTATACTGATAATGACGCATGGAATTCTCCAGCGGCACTCTTTCTTTGTTTTCCTCTTCGGCTGTCGACAGCATGGATTCGGCCGATGCTTCTTCCCAGTTCGTCGTTTCTAATGGCTTCGGTTCTTCTTCCACCGTATCCGACGGCTCCTCGTGCGACCGTTCCAGCCCTTCAAACAATGGTTCCCATTCTACCCGGTTTTTATGTCCTCCAAACGAAGGGGTATAGTTGCCGTTCCGTCCAAAATCGGGTACCGATTCCCGCCGGTTCATCGATGAACGTACGGTAGTTTCCCGTTCACTCGAAACGGGTTTCCATTCTTGTCCTTCCTCAAAAGAGGGAGAAGCTTCTACCCTTCCACTGGAAGCAGAGGAATAAGTAGAAGGAGGCACAGCCGAGGTGTTGAACGGATTATAAGAAGGATCAAAGCTGGTAGGCGGAGGAGCCACACTATAAGGAGAATTTTCAAAGGCTGGAATATCCGGCATACCTTCCGTATCGAAATCGATGGAAGGTACTGCATTGAAACGGCCTAAGGTTTCCTTCACCGCCGCAGAGAGTATCTGCCATACGGCCTGTTCGTTTTCAAACTTGATTTCCGTTTTGGTGGGATGAATATTGACATCGATATCCGAAGGAACCACCTCAAAATAAATAAAATAAGAAACCTGCTCTCCTACCGGAATCAGGTTGTCGTAGGCACTGGCCACCGCCTTATGAAAATAAGGGTGCCGCATGTACCGTCCGTTCACAAAGAAGAACTGACGAGCCCCTTTCTTACGGGCAGATTCCGGACGACCAATGTATCCGTGAATCTTTACCATCGTGGTATTGATGTCCAATGATAAAAGTTCCTGATTCAGTTTTTTCCCGAATACGCCCATAATCCGCTGACGCAATGGGATAGCCGGCAGATTCAGCATCTCCGTACCGTTATGGCTCAATACAAACGAAATGTCGGGATTCACCAATGCAATCCGTTCAAATTCGGCCACAATATTACTCAGCTCTGTCTGATTGGATTTCAAGAACTTCCGGCGGGCAGGTACGTTAAAAAACAGGTTCTTCACCGAGAAATCACTGCCCTGCTGACATGCCACAGGCTCCTGCTTCTCCACCTGAGAACCAGAAATCTGAATATAAGTACCCAAGCCGTCCCCATTACAGCAGGTTTTCAGTTCCACCTGTGCCACAGCCGCAATGGAAGCCAGCGCCTCTCCCCGGAACCCCATGGTATGCAGGGCGAACAAATCGGCCGCTTCCCGGATTTTAGAGGTAGCATGACGCTCAAAAGCCATTCGGGCATCCGTTTCCGACATGCCCTTCCCGTCGTCAATTACCCGTATGCAGGTTTTCCCGGCATCGGTCACCAGTACCTCGATATTCTTGGCACCGGCATCGACAGCATTTTCCACCAGCTCTTTAATGACAGACGCAGGACGTTGTATCACCTCACCGGCTGCAATCTGGTTGGCTACCGAATCCGGCAACAAACGGATTACATCTCCCGAGGTCATAATGTAAATTCTCCTGTAATCAGATAATGTAAAATATAAAGCAACACTACAATCGCCACAAACATGACTCCATAACTCAGAGGTTTACGTCCGCTTTCCTTGCGGCGTTTCAGGTACGTCGTTCCTTCCACGAACTTTCCACGAATGTCTTCCGGATCAAATTCCTTGGGAGGAAGCATTCCCAGTTCACGTTTCGCAGTATCTTCTATTTTCTGCAATTTTTCCTTGCGCTCATCCACGTAAATATATTCATGGTGATAACCGCGAGGCTTTCTCATTGTAAACATTCCCATATCTTATTCCTCCTTCTTATTTTCAAACAAACGAGCATTCGGCAAGACTACCGGTCCGCGTACACTCTTCTTCAACTGGTCTTCCACTCGTTTACCGCGCCAGTTGAATATATCGGCCTTATCTTTCGGACGGATATAATCGAACCAAACAAAATTCTCCAACCGGTCTTTCCCTGCCGGAATCTGTGTCATCGGATACAGTACCCCGTTCGATTTCGGACTCATCACCATCCGTTCGATTTTCTTGTCCTGCAGATAAATTTCCAGCTTACTGGTCTCCGACACGTTCATACCAATCAGCGTACTGTCGGAGTCCATCGGATAATATACCACCCGTACGGAGCCTATCACTTCAGTCTTTCGCATGTCTCCGCCCACAAAGTAAGATTTCATCTCCTTTCCGGTCACTTGATTGTACAAGACGGAGTCTATTTTTTCAACCGAAAGTGCCTGACCAATGATGTGCGACCAGTCGATGGTACTATCGTTCATATACACTTTTATCTCTTCGCCCAGAAGCTGCTGGTTTTTGTTCCAGATAATTGGATCACGATACATGGTCAAACAACTGTCTGTCGTAGAGAATACCAGTGAATCGGCCACTCCCTGTACATCTGTACGGTAAAAACGTACCTTGTGGAAGGCCCGCATTTCACGGTACATGGAATCCGTATCCATGTGGAAGGTTTCCATCAACAACGTATCCGCATGCAAGAACAAACTGTCGCCCTGTGAATAATCAATGGCCACAGCACTGTCGGTCGCAAAGGCATACCCTGTCTTTTCATTGTAGAAACCATATTCACCCGTCAGCATATTCCGATTGACTGTATCTGTCATCACCATCCGACTGAATGCTTCACCGACTCCGGTATTGCGGTCATAGAAAAGCGTGTCTCCCGTCAGTTGCTTGCCTTGATTGGTCAGCACAGACCGATCATACAAGTCAGCCTTTCCAGTTACCGTATTATAAACACCTTTTTCTGAATAAATATGATTAGCATCACTCCAGATATCCGAAGGCCCCACGATGTCGGCAATCTTAGAAGCCGTATTGTAACGCAAAGTATCCGAGGTCAGCGTGAACTGCGGATTGACCAGCTTCACATTGTAATTGAAAACGGACTGCTTGGTCTGCGGACTGTATTCTCCCCATTCAGAGGTCAATACGTTCTGTTCGTCCATCATGGTTCCTCCATCGAAGAAATACCCCAAGTTATATACTCTATCATAGTTCAAGCTGTCTGTCAGCAAGGTAGTCGTACGGTTTTCCATCCGTACATTGCAACGCATCTCCGCAATCTGAGTCAGTCCGTCATAGTACAAACGGTCACCATAGAGAAACAAGGTATCCCCCTGTACCATCTTCACATTACCAAAAGCTTCAAAGCTGCTGATTTTATCATAATAGCATGCACTGTCACAATACATATACACACTGTCATGGCGGAACTCCACATTGCCGGTCACAATCTGGGCATCCGGATGCTGGGCATCTTTCCGCAGCAAATCGGAGTGCAACAAATACACCTTGCTTTTAGCTGCCGGACGCTTGGATTCTCCTTTCTGCTGGGCAGTCTTTGCCGGAGCTTGTTTTTTTTCCTGCTTCACCGGATGCTGAGGAACAGAAAGTCCTCCCTGAGCTGAAAGGCTCAGTATGGTCAAACAAAATGCCACAACCGGCAGGAGACGATGCATCCTTACACGGCCTGATTTTTTATCTGTATCCTGTTTCATGTGCAGGTATTCTCATCACTGTTTAATCCATCCTGGATATTTGAAATCACACTTACGCCAAGACGGATTGATTCGTACATACGTATTTTTCTGTTTCTCTACAATCCATTTCTGCAGTTTCTCTTCACTACGGTTAGCCGTTACAATATCCTTCAAACGCTGATAGTCTTCAGAGATAGTGGCTTTGTGTCCATCAATACGGTTTTTCAATTTTACAATGGCACACACTTCCTTACCTTTGGCATTAATCATAGTAAACGGCTGGGAAACCTCTCCAATCTGCATGCCTTCTACGGTCTTGGCCACTTCCTGTGAAACCAATCCGGCCAGCTGTTGCATTTCAAAACGAGAAGTAGAAGTCTGAGGATTAGCCAGCAAACCGTGGTTGTTACGGGTATCTTTATCCTGAGATACCCAAGTAGCTGCCTCATCGAAAGTCACTTTTCCCTTGCGGATATCATTGGCCAGCGTGTCCAACTTGTTCAGTTCCGCCTCAATATCCTTTTCGTCTACACGTGGTTTAATCAGGATATGACGGTAACTCACACGGTCACCACGCTTTTCAATCAGTTGGGCAATGTGATAACCATATTCAGTCTGGAAAACCTTTGAGATTTTCTTGGGGTCTGTCAGGTTAAACACGACATTGGCAAATTCCGGGGTCAACTCTCCACGTCCCGTAAAACCATATTCACCTCCACGACGGGCAGAACCCGGGTCTTCGGAATACATACGGGCCAAGGTCGAGAAAGTCGTCTCTCCCTTATTGATACGATCCGTAAAATCACGCAGTTCTTTCTTTACACGTTCAATTTCTTCTTCCTTAATCTTAGGTTCACGTGTAATAATCTGTACTTCCACCTGTGTAGGTACAAACGGAATACTATCCTGCGGTAGACGACTGAAATAGTTTCGCACTTCTGCCGGAGTCAGTTTGATATCTCCCACAATTTTCTTCTGCATTTCCTGTACGGTCAGCCCGTCACGGATATTCTCACGTAACATCTCTCGGATTTGTGTGGAAGTCTTATTATAGTATTCTTCCATTTTTTCTTTCGAACCAATCTGTTCTGTCAACCAGGCAATTTGGGTTTCTACCTTCTGCAATACTTCCTGGTCACTCACCTCAATACTATCAATTTCCGCCTGGTGAAGGAACAGTTTCTGCACTGCCAGTTCTTCCGGTATCACGCAATAAGGGTCACCGTCAAAACGGCGGCCTTCATACTGTGCATTCAAGCGTTCATTTTCTACATCCGATTTCAGAATGGCTTCATCGCCGACAACCCACACCACCTCATCAATTACATTATCTTGTGCCATAGTGGGGACTATTCCTGTCAAGGCAAATAAGAAAGCCAAGACACCAGTCATGATCAATTTATTCATTTTCTGTCTATTTGATTTGTTTGGTCCGTTACATTACAAAGGACGAAGATACGGCATTAATTACTTTTTTCCGCTACAATTAACGGTTTTTAAAATGTCTTGGTTTATTTCTATTTGGAAATTTTGCTTTAACTCTTCCATTTGTGATTTTTCAATCGACAAACGATAATCACGTTGCACTTCTGCCCGCACATCCTGGAATTCTTCAGGCCTTTTCTTCAGACGTTTTCCCAAGATAAATGTATAAGGTAAGTCAGTCCGAGGCGTAAAGTGTCCGCATTTAAAAGCCAGCTTATCCACATAAGGATTACTTCCTATCTGAAACAACCCGGTTACCACCTCTGCCTCCAAACCTGGATTTTCTTGGAAAGCTACAGCAACTTCTTTCGTCCATTCCCCCAATGGTAATTTTTTCAACTTCTTTTTCAACTTAGAAGCGGCCTTCTTATTCAGGCAATGCACCACTCCCCCTTTGAAGTGGGGAAGTTCCCATGCATAATCTTTTTTATGCGCCTCAAAATAATTCTGCAAGTCCTGATCGGTGACACTCCCTGAAGATCCTCCGATATGACGTTTGTCCCAGTAAGCCGCCAACAAGCCATCGGTCAAGGTCTGTTTCCATTCCGACTCCTCTCCATCCGATTCACCGACTACTTCCGCCATCGTATCATCCGAGTTGGGGTATACGTCTTGCTTGCAATCCAATAAACGAACCACGTGAATACCCAATGGAGAAAAAAACGGAGCTGAATAGGCATTCTTCTTCAAGGTATCCAACCGTTCCGAAAATTCTTTTACCAGACATACTTCCGGAATCCATTCTCCATCCAAATAAGGCGAAGCCTCCACCAAGGGATAATTCCGTGCGACTGTTTCAAAGTCCGCTCCCCCCTTTAATGCGGTATACACAGAATCCATGCTTTTCCGGGCCTGACGCTCCTGCGCAGCCGACACATGCTGGGGTAACAAAATCGATATCTGACGAAATTTTACCCACTTCATGGAAGCAGACTGCAGGTTTTTCTCTCCCTTAGCTTTCCCTAACTCACTTTGCAACGCATTGCATTGCAACCGAAAATCGGGCAACGTATCCCATCCTTTCTTTCTGGCATCGGCCACTTTCAGCTTATAATACAAAAAATGAGGCAAAAAACGTTCGGCTGAGATACCATTTACGGCATGTATCCGCGCATAATAATGTTCAAATTCTTTCACAGAGGTGGCTTTTCCATCAATCCGGAACACAACTTCCCGCTCTTCTGCGTGAGCAGACAGACAAGCCCCCATCAGCAGATACACACACCACAACAGGATTCTACGCATGACTAACCTTTATTTATACTTCATCAAACAAAAAAATCATTCCAGCCGTCAGGCAAGTCATTACGACCTGACTGACGTTCAGAATGATTATATGCGAATAAATTCAAAGAATCTTTATTTACTGAGGACGGCTGTAGTTCGGCGCTTCACTCGTAATAGAGACATCGTGCGGATGGCTTTCCAATACTCCAGCATTGGTAATACGCGTAAACTTCGCATTATGCAATTCCATGATATTGTGTGCACCGCAGTAACCCATACCGGCACGCAAACCACCTACCAGCTGATAAATCACCTCATACAAAGAACCTTTATAAGGTACACGAGCAGAAATACCTTCCGGAACCAGCTTCTTCACATCAGTTGTACCGCTCTGGAAGTAACGGTCTTTTGAACCATTTTCCATGGCTTCCAATGAGCCCATACCACGATAAGATTTAAACTTACGTCCGTTGAAGATAATAGTGTCACCCGGAGATTCTTCCGTACCGGCTACCAAAGAACCGATCATCACACTGTAACCACCAGCGGCCAATGCTTTTACCACATCACCAGAATAACGCAAACCACCATCTGCAATCAAAGGAACACCTGTTCCTTCCAGTGCTTTTGCCACATCGTATACTGCGGTCAGCTGAGGAACACCCACACCGGCTACCACACGAGTGGTACAGATAGAACCCGGACCGATACCTACTTTCACGGCATCCGCACCTGCTTCTACCAGCGTTTTGGCTGCTTCACCCGTAGCGACATTACCTACCACAATATCAATATTGGGGAAGCGTTTCTTCGCTTCTTTCAATTTCTCAATCACATACATGGAATGTCCGTGAGCCGTATCAATCACAATGGCATCTGCTCCAGCGTTCACCAACGCTTCCATACGGTCGAAAGTATCATTTGTAACCCCTACACCGGCAGCCACACGCAAACGACCTTTAGAGTCCTTGCAAGCCATTGGTTTGTCTTTTGCTTTTGTAATATCTTTATACGTAATCAGACCTACCAGTTTTCCAGCTTTATCTACTACCGGCAGTTTTTCAATCTTGTTTTCCTGCAGAATTCTGGAAGCAGTTTCCATATCCGTACCCGGTTCAGTGGTTACGATATTTTCTTTCGTCATCACCTCATCAATGCGTTTGTTCATATCTTTTTCAAAACGCAAATCACGGTTGGTAACAATACCTACCAGGTAATTCTCATCATCCACTACAGGGATACCACCAATCTTGTATTCAGCCATCAAATCAAGTGCATCCTTTACCACAGAACCTCTCTTAATGGTGACAGGATCATAAATCATACCATTCTCAGCACGCTTTACAATAGCTACCTGACGAGCTTGTTCCTGAATAGACATGTTCTTATGGATTACACCGATACCGCCTTCACGAGCAATCGCAATGGCCATCTGTGCTTCGGTAACCGTATCCATGGCTGCAGTTACAAACGGAATTTTCAACTCAATGTTGCGTGAAAACTTAGTCGTGAGTTCGACTGTTTTAGGTAATACTTCAGAATAGGCCGGAATCAACAATACATCATCGTAAGTCAATCCGTCCATTACAACTTTATCTGCAATAAATGACATAGGGCTTTATGCTTTAGATTTTATTGCGTGCAAATATACGAATTTTATTCAGATTTAAACCTACAGTTAACATCTTTTTAAAAAGCCAGTTTATCACTCAAAAAAAAGCAGCGGGTCAGTGTGTACACACACCAACCCGCTGTAGAATATCTTAAAGAAATACTTTATCTCCTTTATCAATTGGCCATCTCAGAAATAAACTTGATACGTACCAATCGGATTTCATCTTCTGTATAATCATCACCCAATTCATCCATGGCATCATCAATCTTGTCCGTAGTAGACTCCTTGAAATAATCATAAATATCCTGCATATGGTCTTCATCCATGATTTCTTCCAAGAAATAATCGATGTTCAGCTTGGTACCTGAATAAACAATGGCTTCAATCTCATCCAGCAGTTCGCTGAACTCAATTCCCTTTGCCACCGCAATGTCGTCCAATGCCACTTTACGGTCGATGCTCTGAATAATCGAAACCTTCAACTTTGATTTGTTGGCTACCGTACGTACTCTCAAATCCTCCGGACGGTCGATTTCGTTCTCGTCGCAATGTTTCTTGATCAGTTCACAGAATTCCTGGCCGTAACGTTTCGCCTTGCCGGCACCTACCCCCGGAATATTCTGCAACTCTTCCAAGGTTACCGGATAAATCGTGGCCATTGCTTCAAGAGAAGGATCCTGGAATATTACGTAGGGAGGAACGTCCAGCTTCTTCGACGTCTTCTTCCGCAAATCTTTCAGCATGGAATACAATACTGGATCGACTGCGCACGAAGCACCACTCCGCATCGGAGTTTCATCCACTTCTTCATCATCAAAATCCGCATCTTCTACAATTTTGAATGACTTCGGCTTTTTCAAGAACTTATGCCCTTCGGGCGTCACTTTCAATAAGCCATAGTTTTCCACATCCTTTGTCAAGTAACCGGCTATAAGCGCTTGACGAATAACTGCGTTCCACAATCGTTCATCTTCCCCCATTCCTGAGCCGAACACTTCCAAATCTTCATGCTTATGAGCCAGCACTTCAGAAGTTTCCTTACCTAACAAAATATCAATTATATAATCTTGCTTAAAGTTTTCTTTTACAGCAATGATTGCTTCAATCACTGCACACAATGAATCCTGAGCCTCCACTTGTTTCTTTGGATTTAAACAGTTATCACAATTACCACAATTATCTTCCGTATATTCTTCACCAAAATAATGCAACAATATTTTTCTTCTGCACACTGAAGATTCTGCATAGGCGGCTGTTTCCTGTAACAACTGGCGTCCTATTTCCTGCTCCGAAATCGGCTTTCCCTGCATGAACTTCTCCAGCTTCTGCAAGTCCTTGCTTGAATAGAAAGTGATGCACTGACCTTCGCCTCCATCACGTCCGGCACGTCCGGTTTCCTGGTAATATCCTTCCAAGCTCTTCGGCACATCGTAATGAATCACAAAACGTACATCCGGCTTGTCAATTCCCATACCGAAAGCAATTGTAGCTACAATCACATCGATATCTTCTTTCAGAAACGCATCCTGGTTGGCATTTCGCGTGGCAGAATCCATTCCTGCATGATAAGCACGGGCCTTTATTCCGTTGGCCAGCAGAATTTCCGTCAGCTCTTCCACCTTCTTGCGGCTCAAGCAATAAATAATGCCCGACTTTCCTTCGTTCTGCTTGATAAACTTGATAATGTCCTTATCTACATTTGCCGTCTTGGCACGTACCTCATAGTACAAGTTCGGACGGTTGAAGGAAGACTTGAACTCTACCGCATCCGTCATGCCCAGATTTTTCTGGATATCCATTTTGACTTTCGGAGTAGCAGTAGCCGTCAGTGCAATGACAGGCGCTTTTCCGATTTCATTGATAATCGGACGAATCCGACGATACTCCGGGCGGAAATCATGTCCCCATTCCGAGATACAATGTGCTTCATCTACCGCATAGAACGAAATCTTCACGTGTCTCAGAAAATCCACATTCTCCTCTTTGGTCAAAGATTCGGGCGCCACATAAAGCAATTTCGTCTTTCCGGCCAAAATATCCGATTTCACCTGATCGGTAGCCGATTTGGTCAGTGAAGAATTAATGAAATGAGCAACTCCATCTTCTTCACTAAAATTACGCATGGCATCCACTTGATTTTTCATCAAGGCAATCAACGGTGAGATCACAATAGCAGTTCCGTCCATCAGCAAAGAAGGAAGTTGATAACATAATGATTTTCCCCCTCCCGTAGGCATTAAAACAAATGTATCCTTTCCAGATAATAAGTTCCGAATAATCGCCTCTTGGTTCCCCTTAAAAGTATCGAATCCAAAATACTTTTTAAGTGCTGCTGATAAACTGATATTTTCCGCCATTGTCCTTTGGATTTAGATGTTTATTGATTGTAAAAATATTGTCTCCGTGTGTAACAAAGTTATAAACAACTTTTCATATTACACAAATATTTCGGCGAATATTTCATCGGAAGTTTTCATTTTCTCACTAAAAACTCTCTATTTACGCCATTTGCAAACGAGAAACATTTGCCTTCCCCATCTGTTGTTTGGCGTAATCTAATGTCACGACAAAGCGGTCTACATGCTGCGATGGAATCTCAAACATGATATCGTTCATGATGGTTTCCACGATAGAACGCAAGCCACGAGCTCCCAATTTATACTCAATAGCCTTATCAACAATGTATTCAAACACTTCCGGTTCGAACTCCAGTTTTACGCCATCCATTTCAAACAGTTTGACATATTGCTTAATTATGGAGTTCTTAGGTTCTGTAAGAATATTGCGCAAGGCAGTACGGTCCAACGGGTTCAAATAGGTCAGTACCGGCAGACGGCCAATAATTTCCGGAATCAGTCCGAACGATTTCAAATCCTGAGGAGCAATGTATTGCATCAAGTTGGCACGGTCAATCTTCACCGCTTCCTTCGTTGCACTATAACCTACCACATTGGTGTTCAAGCGCTGGGCGATTTTCCGTTCGATACCGTCAAAGGCCCCTCCACAGATAAACAAGATATTCTTAGTATTGACCGGAATCATTTTCTGATCCGGATGTTTGCGTCCTCCCTGAGGGGGTACATTGACCACCGAACCTTCCAGCAGTTTCAGCAAGCCCTGCTGTACGCCTTCGCCACTTACATCACGCGTAATGGAAGGATTGTCTCCCTTGCGGGCAATCTTATCGATTTCGTCGATAAACACAATGCCTCTTTCCGCTTCTTCCACATTATAGTCGGCCACCTGAAGCAGACGAGTCAGGATACTTTCAATATCCTCTCCCACATATCCCGCTTCTGTCAGCACCGTGGCATCCACAATGGTAAACGGTACATGCAACAATTTAGCGATGGTTCTTGCCAGCAAAGTTTTTCCAGTACCCGTACTTCCCACCATGATGATGTTCGATTTTTCAATCTCCACCTCATTGTTGTCTTTCGGCTGGAGCAGACGCTTGTAATGATTATATACCGCCACAGACAAATAGCGTTTGGCATCATCTTGTCCGATGACATATTCATCCAAAAACGCCTTGATGTCCTTTGGCTTAGGCAATTCCGACAGATTCAGATCCGTCGTCCCCTTTCCCTGCTGATGCATTGCTTCTTTTACAATTTCGTGCGCCTGTTCCGCACAACTGTCGCAAATACATCCGTTGACCCCTGTAATCAGAAAGCCCACTTCGTCTTCTGTGCGACCACAAAAGCTGCATCGTCTTTTGGTATTTCTTGAAGTTTTCTTATCTTCCAAAGTCTATCTAGTTTTGAATTAAATCTCCGTTATTATAATGAAGGTTTGCGTGAAAGCACTTCATCAATCATACCATATTCCTTTGCCTCTGAAGCTGTCATCCAGTAATCACGGTCAGAATCTGCCCACACCTTGTCGAAGTCTGTGTGAGAGTGGTCCGCGATAATGGTGTACAACTCTTTCTTCAACTTCTGAATCTCACGGGCCGTAATCTCGATATCCGAAGCCTGTCCCTGAGCTCCTCCCATCGGCTGGTGAATCATCACCCGTGAGTGGGTCAAAGCCGAACGCTTTCCTTCTTTTCCTGCCACCAGCAATACAGCTGCCATAGAAGCTGCCATACCGGTACAGATAGTCGCCACGTCACTGCTGATAAACTGCATAGTATCATAAATACCTAGACCGGCATAGACCGATCCGCCCGGCGAGTTGATGTAAATGGAAATATCTTTCCCTGAGTCTACAGAGTCCAAATACAGCAGCTGTGCCTGCAACGTATTGGCAGTATAGTCATCAATCTGGGTACCCAAGAAAATGATACGGTCCATCATCAGGCGGGAAAACACGTCCAGCTGCGTCACGTTGAGCTGACGTTCTTCCAGAATGTACGGATTCAAATATCCAGCCTGCGACTTAATGACATCATCAAGCACCATGCTGTTCATTCCGAGATGCTTGGTAGCATATTTTCTAAAATCATCCATCATAATTCTAATATTAAATGATAACAAAAGAGGCTTCTAACCTCCTTCCTCCAAAGAAACAAAAGTACAAAACACTTCTGTCTTACAGAAGAAGTCCCGTTAAAAGCCTCCTTTTTTAGAATATTTTAGCAATCAGATTCGAGTGCCAAAATTATTTTATTGAAACATTTTGTTGAATTCTTCTGCAGAAACAGCCTTATGATTCAATGTTACCTGACCTTTCAGAATTTCAGCCAGTTTTGATTCAATAACACGGTTTACCAGAGCTTCTACGCTTTCACGTTTCTTCAACATTTCCTTAGAATAGTTTTCCAGCAATTCATCAGGAACGTTGATCATACCGTACTGAGCGAACTGAGCACGAGTTGCGTCTTTTGCCATTTCAGTGATATCAGCCTGTTCAACCTTGATGTTGTTAGCTGCTACCAATTTTTCCTTAATCAGGTGCCAAGTCAATTCGTCCAAGCTCTTTTCGTAGTTTTCAGAAACGAATTCTTCACCTTTGTCCTTGTTGTTTTCCAACATGATGCGCTTCATCAGTTCATCAGCGAACTGCAATTTGCCCACCTTGTTAGCCAAATAAGTACGTACATCCAGCAAGAACTTGTAATCGCTGTCTGATTCAAACTGTTTTGCAATCACGTCCTTGATCTGAGCGCGGAATTCTTCTTCATTGTGAGCTTTTCCTTCACCCAGAACCTGATCGAACAATTCCTGGTTCAGGTCGCCCGGAATCATACGAGTGATTTCTTCAATCTGGAAGCTGAAGTTGCCTTTGTAGTTAGCTACTTCTTCTTTCTTGATCTTCAGCAAAGAAGCCAGTTCAGCTTCGTTGTTGTCAAAAGCAACCGACGGATTGAACACCAATACGGTGTTTACTTTTGCACCGTTGAAAATAGCTTTCTGTTCGTCGTTCTTCATGTAAGTAGGCATCATCACCGCACCTTCTACCTGCAGACCGTTTTCTTTTGTATTGCCATTTTCATCCAGTTCAGCCAACAGACCCTTCAACAGGTCGTTGTCCTGGTAGTCTTCTACCTTATCATATTTAGCTGTACGCTGAGTGTACATCTTCACCTGCTGGTCTACCATTTCATCTGTTACGTTGATGTCATAGTAGTCGATTGTATCATTGTTAGACAATTCTACGTTGAACTCAGGAGCCAAAGCGATGTCGAAAGAGAATTCGAAGTTTTCGTCTTTTTCGAAGTTTACATTGTTTTCTTTCGGCAGCGGAGTACCCAACATATTTACTTTGTTGTCACGGATATATTCGCCTACCTTTTCCTGCAACAGTTTGTCTACTTCTTCCAGCAATACAGAAGTACCATACTGTTTCTTGATCAATCCCATAGGAACCATTCCCTTACGGAATCCCGGCATATTTACTCTCTGACGAAGCGTTTTCAGTGCTTTTTCAACTTTTTCCTGATAATCAGCTTTTTCAATCTGGACAGTAAGCACAGCACTTACATTGTCTACATTTTGCAATGAAATATTCATTTCCGACTTATTTATTTAATTATTAATTATTTCTCGTACAAATCAAAAGTGGTTGCAAAAATAATGTTTAATCTTTCAATAACCAAACTGACAAGCTAAAAAATCTTTACGGGCCAGAAATCCCCATTCTTGACAAAATCCAAAAACATCTCTCTTTACGAATCAGGAACTCCCTTCCTCTCGTAACAACTTGTCTGTAAAAAGCCCTTTCAGCCTTCACGCTGTTCCGAAGCCTCCGTTAAGAAAAACGGCAGAAAGCACACACCTTCTACCGTATTTTCTCCAATTATTTTTCCGACGCCTCCTGATCAGAGTTTCTGCGCCTTGTTATTTTCTTCTTTTTTCACTTTCTGCAACAAATCCGAAGCAAATATAAAGTTATTCAATCGCTCATTTGTGGCATTGAACACTTCATCCTTGGTACCTTCCCATTCTTTGTGCCCTTGATAAATATAAAGAATGCTATCGCCGATTCCCATCACTGAGTTCATATCATGCGTATTAATGATGGTCGTGATTTTGTATTCCGTCGTGATGCTGTGAATCAATTCATCAATCACCAATGAAGTCTTCGGATCCAGACCGGAGTTCGGTTCGTCGCAAAACAAATACCTCGGTTGCAAAGCAATGGCACGAGCAATGGCCACACGTTTCTGCATACCTCCACTGATTTCTCCCGGATATTTCGACTGGGCGTCCAGCAAATTCACACGGTCCAAACAGAACTGGGCACGTTTTACCCGGTCACGATAAGTGTCATTGGAAAACATATCCAGCGGAAACATCACGTTTTCCAACACCGACAACGAGTCAAACAAAGCAGCACTCTGGAAAATCATTCCCATTTCCCGGCGCAGGGCTTTCTTTTCTTTTTTCCCCATCTCCAGCAGGTTGCGCCCGTCGTACAAGATTTCTCCACACTCCGGGGTAAGCAATCCTACGATACATTTCATCAGCACCGTCTTACCGGAACCACTCTGTCCGATAATCAAGTTCGTTTTCCCGCTATCAAACGAAAAATCGATATTTTCAAGGACCATACGCCCTTCAAACGACTTGCATATAGATTTTAACTGTATCATCCCATCAATAATTGTGTAAGTATTAAATCTGAAAACAAAATCAAGACGCTGCTTGATACCACCGAATCCGTACTGGCCTTTCCCACTGCAATGGAGCCGCCTTCCACCGTATAGCCAAAATAGGCCGACACGCTGGCAATGATAAAGGCAAAGAACAAAGATTTAATGAAGCTGCACCAGATATACCACTCCACAAAGCAATACTGCAGTCCGTATTCCAAGTCGGTGGCGTTCATGACCCCGGCAAACCAGGCCGTACAAAACGCACCGATGATACCCGCAAAAATACTGAAAATCACCAGGAATGGAATCATGGTCATCAGCCCCAAAATCTTGGGAAGAATCAGATAGGAAGCGGAATTCACTCCCATAATTTCAAGCGCATCAATCTGCTGCGTCACCCGCATCGTACCAATCTCCGAGGCTATATTCGACCCTACCTTACCGGCCAGAATCAAACACATGATAGAGGAAGAAAACTCCAACAGCAAAATCTCACGCGTGGTATACCCCACCACGAAACGCGGCATCCAAGGGCTTTCAATATTCAATTTGATCTGGATACAAATCACGGCACCAATAAAAAAAGAAATCAGCAACACAATGCCGATGGAATTGATGCCCAGCTGTACCATTTCATTCCGATATTGCTTTAAATACATCCGGATACGCTCCGGTCGGGAAAACACACGCCCCATCAACATGAGGTACTTTCCCAGATTCGTGACAGGCTTTATCATATTGTTACAATCATATTTGGCACAAAAGTACTGCTTTTTAGCTATATTATGATAAAAGACAGGAGGATTTTCGAATTAAGAACCACAGAAGCCAAGATTTTTACTACTTTTGCACGACTGAACAGCTAACAAAAAGACAATGGCAGCGCAAGAAAATCAAGAAAATACAGCCGAAAAGTTTGAATTGCCTTCCGATGGGAGAATGGTGCTCCGCACCGAGAATCTGGTAAAGAAATACGGAAAGCGAACGGTGGTAAGCCATGTTTCCATCAATGTGAAACAAGGCGAAATCGTGGGATTGCTCGGGCCGAACGGAGCCGGAAAAACCACGTCTTTCTACATGACGACCGGACTGATTGTGCCCAACGAAGGACATATTTACCTGAACGACAAAGACATCACTTCTTACCCTGTATATAAACGCGCCCAAAACGGTATCGGTTATCTCGCCCAAGAAGCTTCCGTATTCCGCAAGATGAGCGTGGAAGACAATATCGCTTCGGTGCTGGAGCTGACCAACAAATCGCCCGAATACCAGAAAGAGAAACTGGAAAGCCTGATTGCTGAATTCCGATTACAGAAAGTCCGCAAGAACTTGGGCGACCAGCTCTCCGGAGGAGAACGCCGTCGTACGGAAATCGCCCGCTGTCTGGCCATTGACCCGAAATTCATCATGCTCGACGAACCTTTTGCCGGTGTCGACCCGATTGCGGTGGAAGATATCCAGCACATCGTCTGGAAACTGAAAGACAAGAACATCGGTATCCTGATTACCGACCACAACGTACAGGAAACACTGAGTATTACCGACCGAGCCTACCTGCTGTTTGAAGGAAAGATTCTGTTCCAGGGTACGCCGGAAGAACTAGCCGAAAACAAGATTGTCCGCGAGAAATACCTGAGTAACAGCTTTGTCCTGCGAAGAAAGGACTTCCAGCTGAAGGAAATTAGAGAATAATACAAACTGTAGAAGAAATTATAGCCTGTTTTTTAAAGAAATGTCCCTCTCCGCAGCAACCTGTGAAGAGAGACATTTCCATATATCAAAACCTCAATATCTAATCAAGAGTTCCTGTTCCATCTGCAAAATTCAACGATATTTTCTGACCTGGATTGGCCGTCAAAGAATATTCAGCTCCTAAATCAGTCCATCCATTATTGACCGCATTGTTTTCGCGATAGAAGATAGTTTCACCATCTTTCAAGGTAAATTCAAGCCGCCACCAGTCTGTATTCGCCTTAATACACATACGGACTTCACCCGTAGCCGTCAAAGCCGGAGAGACAAAACTGCCACTCTTATCTTCCGGAACAGAAAACTTATAGGCTTCATTGTAGTTCCAGTCGCCCACCGTATTTCCAAACACATACACATTAGGTTCATAAAAACTCATGGTATATTGATACTCTTCTCCATTCACGGCAGCGGCCAAATAGACAATATACCATCCAGCTTTGTCGACTTTAATATTACCTCCATTATCTGACAGTCCGGCTCCCGCATGATCTTCAAACTGATAGATATTAGAATAACCGTTCCAGTCTTGTTCAAACTTACCGAATTTAAATTCGGCACCCGCATCAAAATAAACCATACTCCAGAACTCTCCAGCCAGCCCATTCACACTGACCATCGGTTGCCACGTTCCCCAAGCCGTTCCGATGCTGGAACCAACCAGATACATTGCCTCAGGCGGCTCCAAAGTAGAGACGACCTCGCCCAGTTTCACTTGGCTGACTTTAACCACATTCGATACCGAACTGCCCAGTTCACTACCCGTAATCACTGCCGTAAGCCGGAAATATACCGGAGTTACCGTGCCAATATACGCATCTGCTTCCGGGTTCGCCTGCTTCCACAAATCCACTACAGCCGTATTCAGCTCTGCAGGCTTCAATGCAATGGAGGTGGAAGTATAAGTCGTCGACAAAGTCTTGTAATTAGCTTCGGTTTCTTCTGTGGCATCTACAAAAGATTCATTCAGTGAAACCTGTACACTATAAGTCGTAGCCGCCGTAAAGCCATAAGTAGGCTGCACACAATTCAATACAATCGTATCCTGAGCCTCTCCTAAATCATATACATTGTCCTCCGGAGTTTCCAGTACAAAAGTCTCTGCTTCCTGTAATGTCGGATTATCGTCTCGGTCTGTATTACAAGCCGTCAGTAACGGAAGTCCGCATCCGACTAACAACAAAATGGGAAATAATATCTTTTTCATGTTACTTGCTTCTAATAGATTAATAACCTTTATTCTGGTGCATGTTCGTATTATTGTTCAAGTCTGTGGCAGGAATCGGATAGACATTGTAAATGTCACTAACCGACTTACCTTCTTTCACGCCCCCTTTCCAATCCCACAAATACTTGTCGGTGGTAAAGCAGTCGAAACGTACCAAATCACTACGGCGACGTCCTTCCAGATAGAATTCACGTGACCATTCATCCAATAAATACATCTCAGTAATGTCATTCAAGGCAGGTTGCTTGACACAGCCACGTTTTGCACGTAAGGTCTTGATATCCTCCCAGGCCAGGCTCTTTTGATTCAGCCGGAAGTTGGCTTCCGCACGGGTCAGATAAGCTTCTGCCAATCGGAACAACGGGATATCCGTATCCGGATATTCGGTGTGGCTGGTAGAAGCTCCATCCGAACGGATGTTCTGCCATTTCACAATAGACAACCCACTCTGGAAACCAGTAATGGATTTCGGATCCATTGTTCTGCGTCCGCCACCTGCACCCGAATAGAACATAGCACGGTCATCACCCGCTGCTTGAATCATGTCCTGTGTCCGCACGCCATACTGGGCATCCCAAGCATCAATAGCCTCATCATTGGCAAAATCGCTCTGCCCAGGCACTTCTACATCTTCCGGAATCATCGGCACGCTTCCTTCCTCAAAGAACTTATACACCAGCGAATTGCGAGCTATGATACAAGACCAACCATTGGTTGTACCCATGTGAGGCATTCCACCCGTACGCGTACCACATACCAAATAAGTAGAACCACCATAGTTTCGGGTCTTCATACCGTCCTGACGAATGGGAAGAATGATTTCCTTCATCGCCTTTTCATTCTGGTCGTTGTCGGCCATAAACATCAGTTTATAGTCATCGCACAATTCATAATATCCGCTATTGATCACTTTATCCGCATACGTCTTGGCATCTTCATAATCTGCCGTACCGGTGTACACCTCCGCGTTCAAGTAAACACGAGCCCTCAACAGCCAGTTGGCTGCTTTGTCTGCACGTCCAAAAGGAGCCTGACCCGGCTCATACATATCCGCTTCACATTCATCCAATTCTTTCTGGATGTAATCAAACAAATCCTTCCCCGTTTTTTCTACCGGCAATTCATTGTCAAAATGCTCCTTGAAAGGTGCCTTTCCAAACAAGTCCAGGAAATAAGAATAGTGCAAGGCACGCAAGAAACGCACTTCCGCACGCTGACGAAGGGATTCCTCATCCGTTTTGTCAGCAATCTGGTCCAAGAAAAAGTTCATCTGAGTAATGTCATAACCCAAACGCACATACACCCACTCGGTACGCTGACTGGAAGAATTCCACGCAATACTGGTAAACTGAGGAATATCCACGTTGTCCTGCCATACCCATACACATTCGTCGGTAGGCAATTCCTGGCAATTAAAGATGGTACGATAGAATCCGGATTCTCCTTCATCCTGTCCATCCAGGTCGGGATTACCTGCCAGACCTTTCTGTCCCGTCAGCCCCAGCAAAGCATACTGCTTGACAAAAGCCCCCTCCTGATCAAAGCTGGAAGAACTTTGAGGGTCAATGGAACTGATATCCAAGTCATTGATGCACGATACATTTCCCAATGAAACGGCAACGATCAATGCCGCTGAAAATATATGTTTCAAATAATTAGTTCTCATACGTCTTAATGTTTTCATAAATTAGAATTGTAAATTAACTCCCAGCAGGAACGTGAAGGCACGCGGATAAGGATTAGAGTCAATGCCACTCTGCACTTCCGGATCCAGCCCCTTGTACTTGGTGATGATAAACGGATTCTGAGCCGTTGCATACACACGTCCGCCAATGCCCTTATAGGCCGAGGTCTTGAACAGATTCTTAAACGAATATCCCAGTGTAATGTTGTCACAACGCAGGAAAGAAGCATTCTGTACAAAATAGTCGCTCATGTAATAATCTCCTTTTCCTGTAAAGCCCAAAGCAATGGCTTCCGGGGTAGTATTCGAATACGCTGTGTTAGAGAACAATCCCGAGCTGCTCACGTTCGCTTTTCCAGCCAAAAAGTCGTAATACACATAGTTGTTCAGGCTGCTACGCAAAGAAAAGCTGAAATCCCAGTCTTTATAGGTCATCTTCGAAGTAAGTCCCATCATGAAATCAGCTGCCGGTTTCTTGTAGATATACTTATCAGAGCTGTTGATGATGCCATCCCCATTGCGGTCGACAAACATATTCTCAATCGGATTGCCGTTTTCATCATATACCTGCTGGTACACATAGAAAGAGTTAGCTGCATAACCCACCTTGTTGACTTGCACCTTCGTATTGTTACCACGGGAAATGCTGTTACCCGTTTCTACGTAATAATCTGCATCATCTCCACCGGTCAGCTTGGTAATCTCATTATGGTTCCAGGTAAAGTTATAAGTTACGTCCCACATAAAGTCTTTCGTAACCACCGGTTTCACGTTAAAGGCAAATTCCATACCGTAATTCTTCAAAGAACCGATATTCTGCAACATTTGTGCATTGAAGTTCGTACCCACCGGAATCTTCACACTATTCAGCAAATCGTTTGTTTCACGGTAATATCCATCCACATTACCACTGATACGTCCGTTGAGGAATCCGAAATCCAATCCGGCATTATAGGTGGTAGTCTGTTCCCACTTCAAGTCCGTATTGAAGGCATTGGCGCGCGAAGTATGATAATATGTGTCTCCAAACGGATATTGTGCATAATCGTCACTTACCACATACAACGGCATGTAGGCGAAATCCGAGCTCACATCCTGCTGTCCGGTGATACCCCATCCCAAACGAAGTTTCAAGTCAGACAGGAAATTGACATCCTTCAGGAAGTTTTCCTCCTTCATCTTCCAAGCTAAAGCCAGAGAGGGGAAAGTACCCCAGCGGTTTCCGTCAGCAAAACGGGAAGAACCATCCCAGCGCATAGTGAAGGTGAACAGGTAACGATCTAACAACGTATAGTTCAAACGTCCAAAGTAAGAGACCAACGTATTGCGGGTAGCATACGCCGTCTGTTCCTTCAACACGGCATCATGAATTTCTCCGGTATAAGGATCCACTCCATTCCCGATGGTAAACCCATTCCGGTGGAAATGCTGTTCCTCCCCGCCGGCCATGATATCAAAGGTATGTGCACCCAATGTCTTGATATATTGTGCATATACGTTATACGACAAATTGTATTTGTATTCAGTCACAGCCGAAGTATTCCCATAATAGTTGTAAGAGAATGAATAGGGTGAATAAATGGTAGTCTGCGTACCGTCTGCATATTCACCACCCAAGCTGGCATGCAAATGCAGGTCGGGCAAGAAATGGAATTTATAATCCACTTCCACATTCCCTACGAAATCGTTGCTGTTAGCACTGTCGTCTTTCTGTTCCAAAGCTGCCACCGGATTCTGCGGCGTATTCTTATTCGCCGTATACCGCCAGTCCGGATCCGAAAAATCAGAAGTAGACTGTGCGTTCTGATAATAACCTCCAAACACGTCATACATACTGTCACCGCCATATACCGGACGAGTAGGATCCATGGAAAGCGCACCTCCAATGGCGGCTCCGGCATCTGCATACCGGTTCTTTCCATTCATGTATTTGGCCGTTACATTCACCTTCAAATGGTCATCGAAGAAAGAAGGGGCCAAATTAACCGATGCGGTAAAACGCTGGAAATTGGATGTCTTCAAAATACCATTGTTATAACTGTATCCCAATGAAACACGATATGGAAGATTCTTCAGCCCTCCGTTGATAGACACATGATGGTCGGTACTGACGGCTGGACGGAAAATCTCATCCTGCCAGTCGGTATTGGCCGTACCCAGCGACACCGGCAACTCATCGCCAAAAATCTGCTGGGCGTATGCCCGGTATTCGTCTCCATTCAGCACATCGTATTTCTTCTGAATGGTGGATACGGAAACTGAACCGTTGTAACTGACCCTCGGAGCCTGACCGCTCTTTCCTTTCTTCGTAGTAATAATGATAACACCGTTGGAAGCACGGGAACCATAAATGGCTGTAGCCGAAGCATCTTTCAGCACTGTAAACGTCTCAATATCTTCCGGATTCACCATGGAAAGCCCGTTCGACATACCCTTGACACCGCTGTTATCAATAGCCAACCCGTCAATCACAATCAGCGGATCGTTGCTGGCATTCAATGAAGAACCTCCACGAATACGGATTTGTGCACCTCCACCCGGAGTACCGTCATTGGAAATCACACTCACACCGGCTACCTTTCCGGTCAACATATCCTGTGCATTGGTAGTAATACCCTTACTCAATTCATCCGGTTTGATGGCCGTCACTGAACCAGTAGCGTCATTCTTCTTTACCGAGCCGTAACCGATAACCACCACATCATCCAACATTTCCGTATCATCTTGAAGTGTCACATTCATGGTAGCTGTAGCTGGAAGCTCCTGCGTTTTGTAACCGATAAAAGAAATGACAATCACATCTCCCTTTTTAGCCTCCAACATAAAATTACCATCAAAATCAGTAATCGTACCCACAGTAGTTCCCTTCACCAGCACATTGGCTCCGATGACTCCCATACCGGCATTGTCTTTTACAACTCCTTTCACGGTAAGACCTTGTGCAAAGGCCTGTACGGAAAGTAAAATTCCAACTATCCATACAGACAGGAATTTACTCGCATTGTTCAATTTTATTTCCATATTATTAAATTAAAGTGTTACCTAAATTCGGGATTCCAATACCCATTGAGAACCACAATCTTTCCCTTATTATTTCTTATTTCACTTCCTTGATGGAAATGGCGTAACCTCCACCCACAGCAGCTTTCAGGTTCAATTTGGTCTTATTGGTTACTTTTTTCTTGGTAATGGTATAAGCCTGCGGATTTTTGTCCCAGCTGGCATCCTTTGCATCAGCATAAATGGTAGCTTCATATTTCTTGCCCGGCTGCAGGAAATCAAGAGACAGTTTTGATTCATGACCGTTATATCCGGCCGTACATCCCACATACCAGTCGGTAGCGCCTTTGGCACGGCGGGCAATGGTGACATATTCTCCCGGTTCTGCTTCCAAGTATTTGGTTTCGTCCCAGTCTACTGCCACATCCTTGATAAACTGGAAGGCATCCATGAAGCGTTCATAATTCTCGGGTACATCGGCTGCCATCTGCAACGGGCTGTACATCGTCACGTAAAGAGCCAGCTGGCGTGCCAGAGTAGTACGTGCATGCGACTTGTTATTCGGATTCATCTTACTGCAATCCGGTTCAAATATACCGGGTGTATAATCCATCGGGCCACCAATCAATCGGGTAAACGGCAAAATGGTCGTATGGTTCACATTATTTCCTCCAAAGGATTCGTATTCCGTACCACGGGCAGACTCATTGCCAATCAAGTTCGGATACGTACGGCACAATCCGGTCGGACGAACAGCCTCATGCGCATTCACCATAATCTTGTAGTCGGCCGCTTTCTTCACTGCATACAGATAGTGATCTACCATCCATTGTCCATAATGATGTTCCCCACGCGGAATGATGTCGCCCACATAGCCACTCTTTACCGCATGGTATCCGTTGTCCACCATAAACTGATATGCCTTGTCCATGTGACGCTCGTAGTTACGTACAGAAGCCGATGTTTCATGATGCATAATCATTTCTACCCCTTTGCTGGCTGCATAGCGATGCACTTCTTCCACGTCAAAGTCAGGATAGGGAGTTACAAAATCAAACACATAGTCCTTGCTCTTGCCAAACCAGTCTTCCCAGCCCTGGTTCCATCCTTCCACCAACACGGCATCGAAACCATGTTTGGCTGCAAAATCAATGTAACGCTTTACGTTTGCGGTATTAGCCGAATGCTTTCCGTTGGGTTTAGTCTTGGAATAATCCGTCTCACCCAATTTCACACTCGACAAATCATCCGTATAAGCCCAAGTTCCTTTATTGGTAATCATGTCCCACCAGATACCGATGTATTTCACCGGATGAATCCAAGAAGTATCTGCAATCTTGCAAGGTTCATTCAAGTTCAAGGTGATGCGTGAAGCCAGAATATTACGGGCATCATCACTTACGATGACGGTACGCCAAGGAGAAGTACACGGCGTTTGCATATAGCCCTTATCCCCTTTGGCATCAGGAGTCAACCAAGATTCAAACACCAGATTCTTGTCGTCCAGGTTCAGGCTCATGCAAGAATAGTCCTTCAAAGCCGCTTCATGCAGGTTGATATACAATCCGTCGTCCGTCTTCATCATCAAAGCAGTCTGTACCCCTGTCGGTGAGAACACAAACTGTGAAGAATTCTCAGTGACCGCCTCTTTCATCTTTCCACGAATTTCAGAAAGGCGGGAAGTCGTATAATCATATTCCTGTGTGTCATAATCGCCCGGAATCCAGAACGCAGTATGGTCGCCTGTCATGGCAAACTGCGTATGTTCTTCCTTGATAACAAAATAATTCAGGTTCTTCTGCTGAGGAAACTCATAGCGGAAGCCCAGTCCGTCGTTGAACAAACGGAAACGAATCACGATATAACGGTCATTTTCCGGCTGGTCGAGTGTGACTTCCAGCTCATTGTAATGATTACGGATTTCACTCTCTTCTCCCCACACCGGACGCCAAGTCTCATCAAAAGTAGAAGTATGCGTTTCTCTGACTTTAAAACCGGTCATCAGGTTGGTCTTTTCATCTACACGTTCCTTATCCTTGCGTTCCGTCCATTCAAAGCCAATCCGTTTTTCCGGGTCTTCCCGTTTCAATTCCAATCCTAAAGTACTGGGCTTGATAACCTGTTTGTTCTTAAAGGTAAGCTCATACACCGGAGCTCCTTTCTGGTTCAAACTGAAATCCATCACCAGATTACCATCCGGCGAAGTCAGTTTCTGTGCGTGTGCCAGAAGTACACAACAACACATCGCTACAAAGGCAAAAGTTTTTCTTGTTTTCATACGTTTTTCGCGGTATTAATTTAATTAGGTTTATGTTTTTCAGTTACTGAAAGCAAAATTAAGCTTCCTCCTCAATTTTGATATTCGTAAATAGAAAAATAGAAACCCACAAAATACTTAATTATTTATAAATAAGCTACTTAACAGATAAGACAAAGCTTAAAAATAGAAATTCATTAGAACTCCAACACAAGGTTTTCTCGTCCTTCCAACGCCAATTTCCCTCCTAAATTCACCTGCTTCCCCGTCAGCACATCCCGCGCATTGTCTACCGGAAGAATTTCCTTATAAGGAGTCAGATCTAGTTCTTTCGGAGAATCGGTTCCGTTCATCACCACCACCACCGATTTGCCATTGAATTCCCGCTGATAGACATACACTCCCTGACAGATAGAATAATGCTTCAGCGTACCTTTTCCGATAACCGAGTTTCCCTTTCGCCAGTTCAACAATCTGCGCGTAAACTCGAATGCCTCATTCTCCAGTGGTGTCCGTCCGCTGACCTCAAAACAGTTGCGGACATCGCCCGGCCATCCGCCCGGAAAATCTTTACGCAAGTCACCGTCACCTTTTCCTTTATCACCGGTCATCAGGATTTCCGTTCCGTAATAAATCTGCGGAATCCCACGGGTAGTCAGTAAAAAGACCAAAGCCTGTTTGTAACGCTTCAGATTCTGAGCCATCTCATCCGTCCGGGTAAAACGCGAAGTGTCATGATTGTCCAAAAAGGTCAGCAAGTTCATCGGATTCGCATACACCAAATCCTGTGTCTGATAATCATACAGTTTATATAGACCTCCTCCCCACTCACCGGTCTCTTCATCGAAAGCCTGATTCATGAGTGCCTGCAGAGGAAAATCCATTATCGTCGGCAGATTGGAATTCAACGGAGCAGCCAGCTTACTGTCTTTCTGCCAGTAAGAAACCAGCACATTGCTGTTCAGCCAAGTTTCTCCTACAATATTGAAATAAGGATATTCCTCCAACACCTCCTTACACCACTGACTCATAAAATCAAAATCCGCGTATGGATGCGTATCCTGCCGGATGCCGTTGATGCCGGCATATTCAATCCACCAGATACTGCTCTGTATCAGGTAACGGGCCACGTGACGGTTACGCTGGTTGAAATCAGGCATCACAGAAGCAAACCAGCCATCGGTAGCAATCTTCTTTTCATACCCACTGGCATGAATATCCATCACACTCGCTGTCTTGAACGAAGTCTGTACATAATTGGAATGAAAATTAAACCACTCTTTCGAAGGCTTGTCCTTAAACAAGTAGTTCTCGCTGCCGCAATGGTTGAAAATCATATCCATCACCACTTTCAAGCCTTTTCCATGTGCCTTGTCCACCATGTCACGGAAATCCTCATTGCTGCCAAAGCGTCTGTCTACCTGATAATAATCCGTAATGGCATATCCATGATAAGAACCGCCCTCCATGTCGTTTTCCTGCGTCGGGTTCAACCAGATGGCCGTCACTCCCAAATCGGCAATATAATCCAAATGGTTCGAGATGCCCTGAAGGTCTCCTCCATGACGGGCAAACGAATCCGTGCGGTCCAGCTTCGTTTCTTTCATGCCTTTCACCACGTCATTATCCGGATTCCCGTTGGAAAAGCGGTCGGGCATAATCAGATACAGCACATCCTCGGAAGTAAACCCTTTCACATCTTCTCCTTTTCGCATACGCGCCTTCAGTTCATACGGAATCTGAAGCAGCTTCTTTCCATTCTTTAATTGGATATGGAAAGTCTGCGCCTTTGCTTCCGACAAATCTACGTACAGCAACAGGTAATTCGGATTGTCCTGCTTCACGACTTCCTCCAAATAAACTCCCTCTCCCGACACGGTTACATCGGAAGAAGCCAAATCGTCACCATACAACAAAATCTGCAATTCGGAATGCTTCATTCCTGCCCACCAGAACGAAGGAGCAATTTTCTTTACGTCCATGGCCCGGGCAGTCTGCCCCATTCCCCACACGAAGAGGAACACAGCCCATAAAATCAATGTATGTTTCATGATATTGAGGTTGAATGTTTTTCATCGCAAAAATAGATTCCTGAAAAAAGATTTCTTATCTTTGGAAACAAAATATAAATGCATACAGAAGCTAATATTCTGATTAACTGTATGCTAATAAAAATTTCAGTGATAAAAATATAAATGAGATAATACGTTCTATTTAACCTTAAGGCTATGAAAATACGATTTTACCTTCTACTTCTCGTATTAGGAGACGTCTTGCAAACCACTGTTTGCGCACAAACCTCCAACGAGCGGATATTGGTACAACTTGACAAAGTCATCGCTCAAAAAGAAAAATACCGAAGCGAACGGGAAGCAGCAATAGAACAGCTCAAGCAACGTTTACATTATGCCTCAAGCAATGAAGAAAAATACAAACTCTGTGGAGAACTCTTCAATCTCTATCTTCATTATCAGGCAGATTCTGCCAGCCTGTACATCAAACGCAAGGAATACTACAATTCTTTGCAAAGGCATCCGGACCGGGACATCGAAATAATGATTAACCATGCGGAAGTAAGAGGAGTAATGGGTATGTACAACGAGGCCTTAGCCAAATTACAAGCCATCAATCCTCATCAGCTAAATTCTCCAAACAGAGAATACTATTATTTCACCATCAGAGCCTGTTATGGATGGATGGCCGACAACACCGTGGACAAAACTGTTCAGGAGAAATACCTGCGTCAAACCGCACTTTACCGTGATTCTCTTCTTGAAATCATCCCAAAAGGTAATAACCACCAAATTATTCTGGCCGAGAAACTAATATTGGAGGGACATCCCGACAAAGCAATCCCCCTTTTAAACAAGGTGCTCACGTCCTCTTTAGGCCAGCAAGAAAAAGCCTATGCATTCTATACCCTCTCACTGGCCTATGAAGCCAAAAAAGACATAGACATGGAAGTCTACTATCTGGCACAAACCGCCCTTATCGACCTGACTTCCTCTGTACGAGAGTATGCCGCCCTACAGAGACTCGCCCGGCTGGTATATCATCAGGGTAATCCGGAAAGAGCCTATACTTACGTGAGCTGTTCCATGCAAGACGCAGTGGCCTGCAATGCCCGCCTACGTTTTTTAGAGGTGACAGAATTCTATCCCATCATCGACAAGGCTTATTCGGACAAGAAAGCACAAGAAAAACGGATGGGACGGATTTTAATGTTGAGTCTCAGCCTGTTAGCTATCTCGCTGATTGTACTGGCATTCTATTTATATCATGGAATGAAAAAACTTTCCGCCATGCGAAAAGATTTGTCACAAACCAACAAAGAGCTCGTGGCAGTCAACAAACAACTGCAGCAAACAGGAAAAATCAAAGAAGTATACATCGCACGCTACCTGGACCGTTGCGTCAGCTACCTGGACAAACTGGAGCAATACCGGCGTTCTCTCGAAAAACTGGCCATGGCATCCCGCATCGAAGAATTGTTCAAGGCTATCCGTTCGGAACAATTCCTGCGCGAAGAACGCAAGAATTTCTACAACGAATTTGATAAATCGTTCCTGGAACTGTTTCCCCACTTCATCCGCGACTTCAACAATTTGCTTACCGATGAAGGCAAAATTGAACCCAAACCAGGCGAGATACTGAACACCGAACTCCGCATCTTTGCCCTCATCCGACTAGGAGTGACCGATGCCAACCGGATTGCCCATTTCTTAGGTTACTCTCTGGCCACGGTCTACAATTACCGAAGCAAGATACGCAACCGAGCCAAGGGAGACAAGGAGAACTTTGAGCAGGAAGTGATGAGCCTGTAAGCGCAAATTTCCCCGCCCTCATTCTTGCATTTCCCCTTGAATTTAACTATCTTCACCAAGGAGAATTCTCTGTTTCACACTGTGGGATACAAAAACCACAGTGTGGGATATATATTTCACACTGTGAAATACAAATCCCGCACAATGAAACAGAGAATTTGCCGAAGGAAAAGAAAGAATTTGTTGAAACCTTTAAATTTATTACTTACGATGGCAGCAACTTACACCATGCAGGAAATGAAAGACCTGCACAACGAGGACGAAACACTCCTCTATCCGAGAATGATTATCAAAGGCCAATGCAGCACAGAAGAACTGGTGAATGAAATTGCCAAGCAAAGCAGCTACAGTGCGGGCGAACTCAAAGGCATGCTGATAGCCTTACACGAAGCCATGACCCGCGAAATGGCCCGAGGCTACTCCGTCAAACTTGACCAGATAGGCACCTTCACACCTTCATTGGGACTGACCAAGGGCAAAGAAGCTGAACTCCCCGAAGGGGACACCCGACGCAACGCCCGCAGCATCCAAGTGCGGAACATCAACTTCCGGGCCGACAAGGAACTGATACAGAAAACCAACCAGCACTGCACCTTGGAAAGAGAAAATGGTACTTCCCGACTGAAAATTTCCCGACATAACAGCGAAAAACGGCTGAAAATAGCTCAAAACTTCCTGCAAAACCATCCTTACCTGACCGTAACCGACTACATGGAACTGACCGGACTGAGCCATACCACGGCGGCCCGCGAACTGCAAACTTGGAGCCGTACTCCTGACTCCGGCATACAGGCCAAAGGACAACGCACACACCGAGTCTATATAGCTGCTGTTCCAGAAGAAAAATAAAGAGTTTTTTTATACCTTTGCACAATCATTTTTTTGGGACATGAAAAGATTATCTATTTTACTCACACTGATGGCCTGCTGCCTGATGGCATGCACGGGCAATCAAAAAAAGACAACCGATATGGAAACTGGAAACGAAACACTTGTACGTCTGGAAACGACCATGGGCAACATCACGGTCAAACTGTATAACGAAACGCCCAAACACCGCGACAACTTTATCAAGCTGGTAAAGGAAGGTACTTACGACAGCACACTCTTCCACCGTGTCATCAAGAACTTCATGATTCAGGCAGGTGACCCGCAGAGCAAGACGGCAACCGATACAACCACATTGGGCAACGGTGACGTAGGCTATACGATTCCGGCCGAATTCAACCCGAAATTCTTCCACAAGAAAGGGGCACTGGCTGCAGCCCGTTTAGGAGACGACGTGAACCCGAAGAAGGAATCTTCCGGCTGCCAGTTCTACATTGTCACCGGACGGAAATTCTCGGAAGCACAGATGATCAGCATGGAAAACCAGTTGAACGATGCCCGTCTGGAAAACGTATTCAACGAACTGGCCCGCAAGCACATGAAAGAAATCTACAAGATGCGGAAAGCTGGCGACAACGACGGACTGCTGGAACTGCAGGACAGCCTGGAAGCGCAGGCACGTGCCATCGTGGCCAAGGAACCGGCTTTGAAGTTCAGTCGTGAACAGATTGCAGCCTACACCACCGTGGGAGGAGCTCCTCATCTGGACGGTGCCTACACGGTATTTGGCGAAGTAACTGAAGGTATGGATGTCATCGACAAGATTCAGGCAGTCAAGACCAATCGTGCCGACCGTCCGGAAACCGACGTACGTATCTTGAAAGCAACTGTGATTGAATAATCTGAGAACCGCATGATTCAAGTTAACCGTTATACCCTGGACAACGGGCTGCGGATTGTACACAACGAGGACGACTCTACCCAAATGGTCGCCCTCGACTTGCTGTACGACGTGGGAGCCCGCGATGAAGACCCGTCGCACACGGGATTCGCCCATCTGTTCGAGCATCTGATGTTCGGAGGCTCCCTTCATATCCCCGACTATGACACACCGGTACAGAATGCCGGCGGGGAAAACAATGCCTGGACCAACAACGACATTACGAATTATTATATCACCCTGCCGTTCCAAAACGTGGAAACGGGTTTCTGGCTGGAAAGCGACCGTATGCTCAGCCTCGATTTCAACCCGAAAAGCCTGGAGGTGCAACGGCAGGTAGTCATTGAGGAGTTCAAACAACGTAACTTGAATCAACCGTACGGCGACGCTTCGCACCTGATACGCGAACTGGCCTACGAATCGCATCCTTACCGCTGGCCGACCATCGGCAAGGAGATTTCACACATCGCTCATGCCACCCTGGAAGAGGTAAAGGACTTCTTCTATCGGTTTTATGCCCCGAACAATGCCATCTTAGCCGTCACGGGACACATCTCCTTTGAAGAAACAGTCCGACTGGCCGAGAAATGGTTTGGTCCGATTCCGGCCCGGAAGATTACCCCCCGTCAGCTGCCGAAAGAGCAACCGCAGACGGCCATCCGTCGCAAGACGGTGGAACGAAAAGTGCCCGTGGATGCCATCTACATGGCTTTCCACATGTCCAACCGCATGCACCCGGATTATTATGTGTACGACATGATTACGGATATCCTGTCGAACGGTCGTTCTTCCCGCTTCGTACAGTCGCTGGTACAGGAACAAAAGCTGTTCATGTCCATCGATGCCTATATTTCGGGCAGCCTGGACGAAGGGTTATTGCACATCACCGGCAAACCGGCTACCGGCGTATCGCTGGAACAGGCCGAAGAGGCCATCTGGAAGGAACTCGACAAGATGAAGACCGTGCCCGTCAGTCCGCAGGAGCTGGAGAAAGTAAAGAACCGTTACGAAAGCGAACAGATTTTCAACAACATCAACTACCTGAACGTGGCCACCAACCTGGCGTTTTTTGAACTGACAGGCAAAGCCGAAGACATCAATGACGAAGTGGACAAATACCGCGCCGTCACAGCCACACAGATTCAAGCGGTTTCTGCCAAATGCTTCGTACCCGAAAACTGCAGCATTCTTTATTACAAGGCTATTTCATGAAATCATCGAACTACCGGGCACTTCTCTGGCTGGGTATTCCCATCGTCATCGGACAAATCGGAGTCATCGTACTGGGTTTTGCCGATACCCTGATGATTGGGCACCACAGCACGCAGGAACTGGCGGCCGCCAGTTTCGTGAACAACATGTTCAACCTGGCCATCATTTTCAGTACGGGATTCAGCTACGGACTGACTCCCATCGTGGGAAGCCTGTTCGGGCAGCGACGCCATGAGGCGGTGGGACAGGTGCTGAAAAACAGCCTGGCTGCCAATACCTTGCTGGCTGTCATCGTCTGCCTGGTCATGGCTGTACTTTACTGGAACCTGGAACACCTCGGACAGCCGGAAGAACTGCTTCCGGTGATGCGGCCCTATTATCTGGTACTGCTCTCTTCTTTGCCTTTTATACTGTGGTTCAACGGATTCAAACAATTTACCGACGGCATTACCGACACCCGTATTTCCATGTGGATTCTGTTGGGGGGCAACGTGCTGAACATCGTGGGAAACTACCTGTTGATTTACGGGAAAGCTGGATTTCCGGAATTAGGGTTGTTAGGTGCCGGCATTGCGACCCTGACCTCTCGCATCCTCATGGTAGTGGCCTACCTGATTCTCTTCTTCGGCACATCCCGCTACGAAGCATTCAAAACAGGATTCATGCAAGGACGCCTCAATAAGTCCGACTTCGGGCAACTGAACAAATTAGGATGGCCCATTGCCGGACAGATGGGTATGGAAACCGCCTCGTTCAGCCTCAGTGCCATCATGGTGGGCTGGCTGGGCAGTACGGCACTGGCATCCTATCAGATTATGATGGCGGTATCGCAGGTGTGCTTCATGATGTACTACGGCATGGGGGCTGCCGTATCCGTACGCATCAGCTACTTTTTCGGACAGAAAGACTTGGAGAACGTACGCCGCACAGCCCGTATGGGGTTCCATATCATTCTCGTCATGATTGTGCTGACTGGTATCCCTATTTTCCTCCTCCGCCACCACATCGGAGGCTGGTTTACAGACGATGCGGCCGTGAGCCTCATGGTGGCCCAAGTCATCATTCCTTTCTTGATTTACCAGTTTGGAGACGGGCTGCAAATCAATTTTGCCAACGCCCTGCGAGGGATTGCCGACGTGCGTCCCATGATGCTGTTCTCGTTCATCGCCTATTTTCTGATTTCACTGCCGGCAGGTTATTTCTTCGGATTTGTCTGCCAATGGGGCGTCACCGGAATCTGGGCGGCTTTTCCTTTCGGACTCACCAGTGCCGGAATCATGTACTACTTACGGTTCAGATATAAAACCAAACAACGCTGTTAAACCATGTTTTCCACTTCTTCCAAAATCGTATTCGGCTACATCGTGCTGATCGGACTGCTGCTGGGAGCATTTACTTATACCATCCAGCAAATGAACCTGCTCACCACTCCTTCCAACCTGAACGAACAGTTGGAACATCGCCGCCACATCACCCACCGCATCATCAGCCAGCTATATGATGCAGAAATCATTGGACAAACTCTGCGTACTGGCAAGCTGAACGAATATTATCATTACCTGAAAGCCATGAAAGAGGTGAATGCCTCTATCGATACCTTGGAGATTATTCTGACAGACACCTTGCAGCAGGCCCGTCTGGATACAGTGAGAAGCCTACTTCATAACAAACAGTGGAACATGTATGCGGTACTGGAAGCCATGCGGAACACCCCGACCGACCAAATTTACCAGGAACAGCTGGACAGCCTGATTGCCCAGCAGGATTCTTTGCTCAGTACCCCCCATATCCGGAGAAAGGTCATCACGCACCACAACTCCTACACCATCCACCACAAAAAGAAAGGATTCTTCAAACGCCTGGCCGATGTATTCGCCCCAGGCAAGGAAGATTCCACTCAGGTGAGCAACGTGATACAGGAAGAATATACCGATACGCTCGATGAGGTGTACAACCCCGTCGACACCATCAGTCACATGATTACGGGTATCCAGCACAAGGTGTTCCAGACCCGGCAAAAAGAAACTGAAATGCTGAACGCACAGATCAACAATCTCCGTGTGATTGGAAGCGGCCTCAGCCAGCGTGTCAACCAGTTGCTGGAAAACATCGAACAGGACGAACAAGAAGCGGCCCGAATCAAACTGGCACAGGAGGAAGAAATTCGGAAGAATGCAGCCGAGACCATGGCCAAGATTGCCATCGCCGCCTTTGTCCTGGTATTGATATTCTCCATCGTCATTGCCCGTGACATTACCCGCAACAACCATTACCGCAGGGAACTGGAAAAAGCCAAGCTCTATGCCGAAAACTTATTGGTGGCCCGCGAAAAACTGATGCTGACCATCACCCACGACATCAAGGCTCCGGCAGGCTCCATCATCGGCTACATCGATCTCCTCATCCGACTGGTTCGCGACCGGAGACAGCAGTTCTACTTATCGAACATGAAGAGTTCGGCCCAACATCTGCTGGCCCTCGTCACTTCCCTGCTGGATTACCACCGGCTGGAAGCAGGCAAAATGGACCTGCATCCTGTGGCATTCAATCCCCACGAACTGCTGACCGACATTTACAACAGCTTCTTGCCACTTGCGGAGAAAAAGAACCTGCAGCTTATTTTCGAGGAGCATCTTCCGGCATCACTTACCTTGGAAGGTGACCCCTTCCGTATCCGGCAGATTGTAGAGAACCTGCTGTCGAATGCCTTGAAATTCACGGCAACAGGTAAAATCACATTGGAGGCAGCCTACCACGGCAACCAGTTTGTATTTCGTGTGGCAGACACGGGATGCGGCATGACGGCCAAAGACCAGGAACGGATTTTCAAAGAATTTACCCGTCTGCGCAGTGCCCAGGGACAGGAAGGCTTCGGACTCGGCCTGTCCATTACCCGCAAACTGGTGGAACTGCTGTTGGGCAAAATTACAGTAGAAAGTACCCCGGGAGAAGGCAGCACGTTCCAGGTATCCATCCCCCTGCCTTCTATTTCTCCCAAGACGGTGTCTCCAATACCAGAGCCATCTCTGTCCATTCCGGAAACCTTGCTTCGGGTACTCATCATCGACGACGACCGGATACAAATGCACCTCACGGAAGCCATGCTCCATAACGTGAGTGAAGAAGTGAAAGGGCTGAAAATAGAAACGGTGTGCTGTGAACAGCCTGAAGAGCTCGTAGCACAGTTACAAGCACAGACTTTCCACCTCCTGTTTACCGACATCCAAATGCCGGCCATGAACGGATTTGAATTGTTGAAACATCTCCGCAGCCTGCCTCTGCCGCAGGCACAATCCATTCCGGTCATTGCCATTACTGCACGTGGCGACATGGACAAGAATGACTTCCGACAAAAAGGATTTGCCGGCATGCTGCAGAAACCTTTCAACCAGTCGGACTTGAAGAGTGTCTTGAAAGAAGTCTTATCCTGGCATGAACTGGATACGTCAAAAAAAGAGCCTTCCCCGCTTCCCAAAGAAGAGAACACGGAAGAAACCTACAATTTTACTCCGCTGACTGCCTTCTCGGAAGATGACCCGGAGGCAGCCCAAGAAATCCTCCGAACGTTTGTGCAGGAAACCCGCAAGAACCTGGAAAAGATACAGGCGGCCCTGCAAGCGGAAGACATGGATACCCTCTGTGCCGTAGCCCACAAGATGCTGCCTACTTTCCTCATGATTGAAGCCCGGCAGGCTATTCCTTCCCTCCAATGGCTGGAACAACAGAGAGGTACGCATACCTATTCTCCAAAGGCTGCGCAGGCTGCCACTCGGGTAGTAGAAGAGACACAAAAAATCCTGAAATGCAAAATCTTGAAGGATATAGAAAGAGTATCGTAAAAAAGATTATCTTTGTAAAAGCAATTAAATAAAAAAATATGATTCCGTCTATTTTAATCGTTGAAGATGATTTGACTTTCTCTACCATGCTAAAAACATGGCTGGGGAAAAAAGGGTTTGAAGTGGAAACTGCGAGCACACAGGCCAAAGCACGCAAACTACTGGGTACGCGCAGTTTTGACCTGATTCTCTCCGACCTGCGTCTTCCGGACAAGGACGGAATGTGCCTGCTGTCCTGGCTGCGGGAACAGCAGAATGAGGTGCCTTTTATCATCATGACCAGCTATGCAGAAATACAGAGTGCCGTACGGGCCATGAAAGAAGGAGCCACGGACTATATCTCCAAACCGATACAGCCCGATGAACTGCTGAAGAAAATCAAGGAGGCCATCCAGCCGGAACCTTCAGGGGCAGCGACGGAGAAGAAGAAAAATGCTTCGCAGACGACGCACAGTTTTCTGGAAGGAGAGAGCGAAGAGGCACGAAAGCTGTATAATTATGTCAGCCTGGTAGCACCTACCCAAATGTCCGTACTCATCAACGGTGCCAGCGGAACCGGCAAGGAGTATGTGGCTCACCGCATCCATCAACTCAGCAAACGGGCAGACAAGCCTTTCATTGCCATCGATTGCGGTTCCATTCCCAAGGACTTGGCTGCTTCTGAATTCTTCGGCCATGTAAAAGGTTCGTTTACAGGAGCTCTAAGTGACAAGGTCGGTGCCTTTGAGGAAGCCAACGGAGGCACGTTGTTCTTGGATGAAATCGGTAACCTGAGCTACGAAGTACAGGTGCAACTGCTGCGTGCCCTACAGGAACGCCGTATCCGCCGCATCGGTTCTACCAAAGAAATAGAAGTGGACGTCCGTCTGATCAGCGCCACCAACGAGAACCTGAAGGAAGCCATTGCCAAAGGAAACTTCCGGGAAGACCTGTACCATCGCATCAACGAATTTACCTTGCAGATGCCAGCCTTGAAAGACCGGCCGGAAGACATTCTGCTGTTTGCCAACTTTTTCCTGGACCAGGCGAATCGGGAACTGGACCGCTCCCTCATCGGCTTCGATGCAGAAGCCAGTGAAGCCCTGCAAAAATACTCCTGGCCCGGCAATCTGCGTCAGTTGAAGAACGTGGTCAAACGGGCTACCTTACTGGCTCAGGGAGAATTCATCACGACGAAAGACTTAGGAGAGGAAATCCACGAAAAAAAATTGACTGAAGATGACAAAGTAGAACCTGAAGAATCGTTCATGCTACACGATGAAGAAACCGAAAAACACCGGATATTAAAAGCCCTCCAACAGACCGGAAACAACAAAAGCAAAGCTGCCGCCTTACTGGGCATTGACCGGAAAACACTTTACAACAAACTGAAATTGTACCAGATTCCACAATAAACGTGTGGAAAAATTCCACACGTTCCACACTTATTCCACAACATTTCACTCCCATACCCCCTCCAGAAGGCTTCTGAACGTTTGGCACGCGTTTTGTCCTATATATTACAGATAAACAAAACAATGAACAACCCAAACAAACTAGGCTAAACCCAACCCCATAGAATAAAGTTCTGAGATTGTTTACCTCAAATTAATTGAACTCTCAATTATTTTACAATCTCATGATAAAATGAAGATGCCTATGTGTTAACAGGAGGAGACGCTGTGAAGCGTCTCCTTCTTATCTTTTTAGATTTTACAACATGCCAAATCCTTTCCACAAATTTCCTTCAGGAAGAGGAGCAATCAAATCAATGGGTTCCTTGGATACGGGATGGATAAAACGTACCCTGCGGGAATGCAGACAGATGCTGCCATCCGGATTGGAGCGCGGAAAACCATACTTCAAATCTCCTTTGATAGGGCACCCCATCTTGGCCAGCTGGCAACGTATCTGATGATGACGTCCAGTCTTCAAATCGACTTCCAGCAGATAATAATTGTCTGAACGGCCTATCAGGCGATAATGAAGTACCGCTTTCTTGGAGTTCTTGACTTCCTTATCGTAGGCATACGACTTGTTCTGCTTCTCGTTTCTGACCAGATAGTGCACCAGTTCTCCTTCGGTTTCCTTGGGCGGTTGCTTCACAATGGCCCAGTAGGTCTTCTTGACCTCCCCATTGCGAAACATCTCGTTCAAACGGCTCAAGGCCTTGCTCGTCTTGGCAAATACCACCAGTCCGCTGACCGGCCGGTCCAAACGATGCGTCACCCCCAGAAACACATTGCCGGGCTTGGCGTATTTCTCCTTCAAATACTGCTTTACAGTTTCCGACAAGGGCACATCGCCCGTCTTGTCGCCCTGCACAATTTCAGAAGCAGTCTTGTTGACTACTATAATGTGATTATCTTCGTAAACTACTGTCATAAACAAAAAATGAAGAACAGGAAATGAAAGAAAGCCTCTTTCTCCTATTCCCTATTCTTCACCTTATAATATTATTATGGTTTGTATTACATGTTCATACCACCGTCAACCTGGATAACCTGTCCTGAAACGTATGAAGACATGTCAGAAGCCAGGAACAAGGCGATGTTGGCTACATCTTCCGGTGTACCGCCACGACGCAGAGGAATACGTTTGTTCCATTCGGCCTTCACTTCATCAGACAATTTCGCAGTCATGTCAGTGATGATGAAGCCCGGAGCGATGGCATTGGCACGGATACCGCGTGAACCCAATTCCTGTGCAATAGATTTAGCCAGACCAATCAGACCAGCCTTAGAAGCAGAATAGTTGCACTGTCCGGCGTTACCGTGTACACCTACTACAGAAGCCATGTTGATGATGTTACCGTGTTTCTGACGCATCATGATCGGAGTGCAAGCATGGATGAAGTTGAATGCAGACTTCAAGTTCACAGTCAACACAGCATCCCACTGTGATTCACTCATTCGCATCATCAGACCGTCTTTTGTGATACCTGCATTGTTTACCAGAATATCGATAGAACCGAAATCATTGTGAATCTGTTCTACGACCTTTGCCGTATCTTCAAAGCTGGCTGCGTTAGAAGCATATCCTTTTACTTTTACGCCATAAGCAGCAATTTCTTTTTCTGTATTCTGACCGTTTTCATCGATAACCAAGTCTGTGAACGCAATATTTGCTCCTTCCGCAGCAAACTTCAATGCAATAGCTTTACCGATACCACGTGCAGCACCAGTAATAATGGCTGTCTTTCCAGTTAATAATCCCATTTTCTTTATTTTTTAATTAAACGATATGATTATTTTTCTTTCTCTTTACACCCCAATGCGCCAGATACAATTTTCGATACATAACGCCATCCGGTTTCATCATCCAGTTCCTCACCAATCTGTCCGCGAATGTAGGGCACTTCAATACCTTTTATGCAATAATGCAAGATGTCGGCCGTAATCTCCACATTGTCGATGTCGAACAGTCCTTGTTCCTTACCTTCCTGCAGGATACGGCGAAACAAAGTCACTTCTTTCCGGTCAAATTCCTTGCGCATGGCCTCCACTCTCCAAATATCCCGGAAGAAATCGGCCCTTAACGTACCGTTACGATACACCACCATCTTGATGGCATCCAAGTGCGTCATAATCAGTTCCATAATCTTCTTATCCGGTGACACCGGTTTTCCAGCCGCTTTTTCCAGCTGGTCGGAAAGCATTTCCAGTTCAGACTCCACTACCGCCATGTAGATTTGTTCCTTACTTTTAAAGTAAGTATAAAGTGTGCGCCGTCCTTTTTTCGAAGCCTGAGCAATGTCGTTCATCGTTGTATCTTCCACTCCCTTCTTCGCAAAAAGCTGCCGGGCCACATCTACCAGTTTAGCTCTCGTCTTTAATACTGTCATCTTTCGTTATTGCACAACTCATAAAAAACTGAGCAAAAGTACTGTTTTTCTTGATACTACACAAATATAAGGTCTCAAATTCATTGGAAAAGCCTCCTTATCTCCATTTCTCTCCATATCGATCCTTTCTCACAGATCGATTCTTTTAAAGAAATATAAAAGCCTTCATATTTCTTTCATAAATATTTGCTTTTCTAAAAACAAGTCCGTACCTTTGCACCGCAT
>ULMR01000356.1_pt1 | contig 55592 bp, 45 predicted proteins | sample 1951711 | NCBI WGS metagenome assembly ULMR01 (sample SAMEA4835556, study PRJEB28245) | human gut metagenome | biome: gut microbiome; material: fecal sample | place: Denmark | collected 2008 | reverse complement strand
GTGAACTTTGAACTGAAGAAGGGAGAATTTGTCTACCTCATCGGAAAGGTAGGCAGCGGGAAATCCACTTTTCTGAAAACTCTCTACGGAGAAGTGGATATCAACGATGGAGAAGCCCAAGTTTTAGGCTACTCTATCCGCCAGCTGAAACGAAAAGACCTCCCTACCCTGCGCCGGAAACTGGGCATCGTGTTCCAAGACTTCCAGCTGCTGACCGACCGTACCGTACACGAGAACCTGAAATTCGTGCTCAAAGCTACGGGATGGAAAAGCCGCACAGAAATAGAAAAACGCATCGAAGAAGTACTGCGGCAGGTGGGAATGGAAAACAAGGGATACAAAATGCCCAACGAGCTTTCAGGGGGTGAACAGCAACGCATTGTCATCGCACGGGCCATCCTGAACCAGCCAGACATCATCTTGGCCGATGAACCGACAGGCAATCTCGATGTGGAAACGGGACGACACATCGTGGAACTGTTGCAGGATATCTGCCGGCAAGGGTCGGCCATCATCATGACCACACACAACCTGAACCTGCTGTCGGAATACCCAGGAAAGGTGTACAAATGTGAGCATCATCACTTGACAGAAACCGTAAATTCATAAAAAAGACAAAGGAGTAAAAGGAATTTTGCCAAAATGAACTTAAAATAGGGTTTTTATTACTACATTTGCTCCCGAAAATAATTAATTATAAAACATTTTAAATTCGAAACGTAAAATGAAAGTTTTAAAGTTTGGAGGTACATCCGTAGGTTCCGCTCAAAGAATGAAGGATGTGGCCAAATTAATCAATGACGGCGAACAGAAAATTGTAGTCCTGTCTGCCATGTCGGGTACGACGAACACATTGGTTGAAATTTCGGATTATCTGTACAAGAAAAATCCAGAAGGTGCTAATGAAATCATCAACAGACTGGAAGCGAAGTATAAACAGCACATTGATGAGTTATATTCTACAGAGGAATATAAACAGAAGACACTGGATTTTGTAAAATCGGTTTTTGATTACATTCGTTCTTATACGAAAGACATATTTACGTTGTTTGAAGAAAAAGTCATCTTGGCACAGGGAGAAATCATCTCTACAAACATGGTGACAAACTATCTGTGCGAACAGGGAGTGAAAGCCATCTTGATTCCGGCATTGGAATATATGCGTACGGACAAGAACGGCGAACCGGATTTGACCTACATCCGCGAGAAACTGAACGCACAACTGGAAGCCAACCCGGGTTATGAAATTTACATCACACAAGGGTTCATCTGCCGCAATGCGTACGGTGAAATCGACAACCTGCAGCGTGGCGGAAGCGACTATACTGCTTCTTTAATCGGTGCAGCCATCAACGCATCAGAAATCCAGATTTGGACGGATATCGATGGAATGCACGACAACGACCCACGTGTAGTAGACAAGACCTCTCCAGTACGTCAGCTGCACTTCGAAGAAGCTGCCGAACTGGCTTACTTCGGGGCCAAGATTCTGCACCCGACCTGTATCCAGCCGGCTAAATATGCCAACATTCCGGTACGTCTGCTGAACACCATGGAACCGTCGGCTCCGGGCACGCTGATTTCAAACGATACGGAAAAGGGCAAAATCAAGGCAGTCGCTGCCAAAGACAACATCACCGCCATCAAAATCAAATCCAGCCGTATGCTGCTGGCTCACGGTTTCTTGCGCAAGGTGTTTGAAATCTTCGAAAGCTACCAGACAGCCATCGATATGGTATGTACTTCAGAAGTAGGTGTGTCCATGTCGATTGACAACACGAAGCACTTGAATGAGATTGTGAACGACCTGAAGAAATACGGAACGGTAACGGTAGACCATGACATGTGTATCGTTTGCGTAGTAGGTGACTTGGAATGGGAAAACGTAGGTTTTGAGGCAAAGGCACTCGATGCCATGCGTGAAATTCCGGTACGTATGATTTCATTCGGCGGCAGCAACTACAACATCTCTTTCCTGATTCGTGAAGCAGACAAGAAGAGAGCACTCCAGTCTTTGAGCGACGTGCTGTTCAACAGCAACAAGAAATAAAGACATTTTTATGCAGCGAAAAGCGGAGGATACGGTCAAAACCGCATCATCCGCTTTTTTATCATCCTAATCAAACAAAACAACTAAACTCACATGAAAGCAAATTTTCCTATACCGCGTTTCAGGGAACTTGAAACCCCGTTTTATTATTATGACGCGAACCTGCTGCGTGAGACCTTGGACAAGATCAAGGAAGAGGCAGGGAAATACAATAAATTTTGTGTGCATTATGCCGTAAAAGCCAATGCCAATCCCAAAATCCTGCGTATCATCCGCGAAAGCGGACTGGGAGCCGACTGTGTGAGCGGCGGTGAAATCCAGGCATCTATCCAAGCCGGATTCCCAGCCAGCAAGATTGTCTATGCCGGCGTGGGAAAGACTGACAAGGAAATCAATCTGGGACTGGATTATGACATTTTCTGCTTCAACGTAGAATCTATTCCGGAACTGGAGGTCATCAATGAACTGGCTGCGGCAAAGAATAAAATTGCCCGCGTGGCGTTCCGCATCAACCCGGATGTAGGTGCGCATACGCATGCCAACATCACCACCGGACTGGCAGAAAACAAGTTCGGCATCAGCATGCAGGACATGGATCACATCATCGATCTGGCACTGGAGATGAAAAACGTGAAATTCGTGGGACTGCATTTCCACATCGGCTCACAGATTCTGGACATGGGCGACTTCGTGGCGCTCTGCAACCGCATCAATGAATTACAGGAAAAATTGTATGCACGCCAGATTATCGTGGAACACATCAACGTGGGAGGCGGACTGGGCATCGACTATGCACATCCGAACCGCCAGCCGATTCCAGACTTCGCCGAGTACTTCGCTACCTATCACAAGCACTTGCGTCTGCGCCCGCAACAGACACTGCACTTTGAACTGGGCCGCTCGGTAGTGGGACAGTGCGGAAGCCTCATCACCAAGGTAACTTACGTGAAACAAGGTACAAACAAACAGTTTGCTATTGTCGATGCGGGTATGACCGACTTGATTCGTCCGGCTTTGTACCAAGCTTATCATAAGATTGAAAACCTGACCTCGGAAGAACCTGTTGAAACCTACGACGTGGTAGGTCCTATCTGCGAATCATCCGACGTGTTCGGCAAAGCCATCGACCTGAACAAGGTACACCGTGGCGACCTGATTGCCCTGCGTTCGGCTGGAGCTTACGGTGAAATCATGGCTTCAGGCTACAACTGCCGTCCGCTGCCGAAAGGCTACACTTCGGACGAACTGGTATAAGCAGTCATTCTACTTATTGAATAATTCGAAGGTAAATTTACATCCCACGGAGGTAAATTTACCTTTTTCATTTCCGATAAAGATTCCTGCATCGAACAGATGGGTGGCAAAGCCATAACCAAACTCCAGGTAGGGATTCAAATGGGGCATGAACAGAATGCCTGCATAGATTCGTTCTTTCTGGATGAAGGACAGCAGTCGGTTTACAGGATAAAGAAGGATGAAAGGCGCTTCAAACGTCATATTGCCACGAAGATAATGCCGGGATGCATTGTACCATCGCCCGTCCAACATCTGGAAAGTCCCTCCAATGTCATCGTTCCAACCCTGCGGCAGGTTCAGGTTGGCAAAGTGTACGTAATCTACGAAATACATGTCCGACTGGTTCGTGAACATTCCCCCTCCGATATGATAAGCAATAGATCGGACATTTTTCAGACGGATAATCTGTTCCACCGAGCATTCAATACGTTCATAAGTTCCTGAATTTTTCAGCAACTTGATACCTCTTTCATAATCCAACATGAAGGTCGGATAATAAGAACCTACATTGATTTTTCGGTTGCCATTCATATAATAATACATGCCCGGCGTCCACTCCAAACGGAGACGAGGTGCGAAACTGTTATAACGGGAACGGACACGAGCTTCCACCTCCGGCGTACTCTTGGTATATCGCCAGTGCATGGCCAAACCTGTACCCAACTTCAGGCCGTTACACAGTTCAATGTTGTGCGACACATCCACATACACATCCTTGAAATAGTCCAGCTCCAGCCCTTCGAACGAGAACGTACTATCCGGCATTTCTTTCAACTGATCAAGCACTACACTACTGTAAATACGGTTACCATTTCCGGCATGTACCTCAAAGGAACCCAGCCTACGGGGATTGTAAAAATATTCGATATCGGCTTTGGCATAAAGCTCCTTCTTGGTAAAATTATAACCAATCTGCGGTGCGATACGCAGCAACCGTCCGTCGTGAAACAGTTTGTTGTACTTGAACACCTGCCGGTAAGAAATCCCGTTCCGGTGACTATAACTCACAAGCAACGGATTGATTATCGGAGAACAGTTGATGCTTCCTACCCGCGACAAGTCGATATCGTAACTGCTGATCAAGGCATCCCCTATCTGACCGAGGAACACCATGTTCTTTTGGAACCTCGTAGGTGGAGGCTTCAAGGTATCCGCCTCCCGCTGCCGCCTCCGTTCATCCGCCATCCGATAAAGCGAATCTTCATACGATGACAAAAGAATCGGACGGATACGGTTGAATGAATCCCGCTCTACTACCAGACGACTGGTGTCACAAGTCAGCGTATAAGACTTGGAAAGATTATGGTCCTTCGTCTTTTTATCAATCCATTCCTCTCCCGGTTGCCGGAACGTCACCGAAGAATAGCGCATCCATCCAGTGTATTTCATCTCCAGGTGATTCTTCAAGAACTTGAAATTCAGGTCCAGGTTCATCAGTACCGGAAGACATTTCGTATCTTCCTCCTCTCCCATCTGCATGCTCAGGTGAAAGTGAATCAAATCATAACGCCCTTTCAAATCCATTTTCCGGATGGTCCAGTCGGCCGAAGAAAGCCACAAAGCCCCCTCCACCAGCTGCGTACTCCGATAACGGGGAATAACCCGGATGCAATAGAGTTTGCCATCCAAGCGAGGTTCCACACTTTCCAACAAATAACGATAATGTATCCGTGCTTTCTCATTCAAAGGCGACAACAATTTGTTACCCATCAAGGAAGGCGAATAAATGTTGAATTTCATGTAATCTATCACATCGAAAATCTGTCCTCTATAGCTGGGAAAAGTGGTAGATATGGCCCTAACCTTCCGATCGATAATTCCAGGTGCCGTGTACTGAAGTTCGCTGATGGATTCATGCACATAATCCTTTATTCCCTTCTCCAACCTGAACATTGAAGGCACATAACGAATGATGCGATTCTGCTTGTGAACCGTCAGATGCCCTTTCAAATATAAATCTGCCTTATAACCTTTGACCTCATGCGAATAAATGGAAGCTGCCTGAAACATATATCTCAAAATGGAATCAGGCACCATGGGCCTAAAAGGAAGAGCCGGAGCATTGTCACGTGCCATTCCCCGTTGTGGAATACCACCCAGCAGACATAAAGCCCACAGTCCCCACAAAACTACATATAAGGCTTTTCTTATTCGCATTCTTAGGCAAATATATAACAAAGGGCTATTCCAAGGGCATTTTTTGCCAGGAAAAAAGAAAATTTTCAAATTTTCTTTCTATCTTTGTGCTAAATAACATGGTTTTGAAACATTTATGGTAAAAAAGGAATTAACAGAAGCTGAGATTGCCGAAAGTATACCAGATTTATGGCAACCATTAACCCAGCAGCAGCGCGAATTGCTTGCTCAAAACTTCACAATTCAAAAATACAAGAAAAACGAAACTATTTACTGTGAAGGGGAAACCCCAGAAAATCTGATGTGTCTGCTCAACGGCAAAGTAAAGATTTACAAAGACGGGGTTGGAGGAAGGAGCCAAATTATCCGTGTCATCAAAAACAAGGAATATTTCGCTTACCGAGCTTACTTCGCCGAAGAAAACTTTGTAACCGCTGCCGCTGCTTTTGAACCTTGCACCATGTGTCTGATCCCGATGCCTGTTATTGTCCAGCTGATTATGGAGAATGCAAACTTAGCCATGTTTTTCATCAAACAATTGTCGAAAGATTTGGGTATTTCGGATGAGAGAACCGTCAACCTGACTCAGAAACACATCCGTGGACGCCTGGCTGAATCGTTGCTCTTCCTGAAAGAAACTTACGGCGTAGAAGAAGACCAGTGTACCTTGAGCATCTATCTCTCAAGAGAAGACTTGGCTAATCTTTCGAATATGACCACTTCCAATGCCATTCGTACATTGTCAAACTTTGCAGCCGAGAAACTGATTATCATTGACGGACGCAAAATAAAGATTATCGATGAGGAGAAGCTGAAAAAAATCAGCAAAATCGGCTAACAACTCCTTATAATTATAATACCTCCGAGGTATTGTTAACAGTTATATTGATTCCCAAGAATTACTTGATACAGAAGGAAACAATATAACTGTTTTTTTATTGCTTTCCAGTGCCTGAATAAACGAATCTCAGGTTACTGCTTCTCTTTATAAAAATTTGCAAAATTCATCTCCCAAACGTATTTTTGTGTCAGTATATTATTAACAATTAATCTTACTGACATGGATAATACCACACACAACACACAAAAGGAAACAGGTTTCCTCGCCCGAATGCGACAAAAACTGACCGAAAGGAAACGCCGGGTCATGAGACTCATCGAATTAAAACGCCTCCAGCGAATCCGTAAAAAGACTGTACCCGGCTACACTTACTGCAAGAACTGCGGTACCAAACTGGAAGGAATGTACTGCCACTGCTGCGGACAATATGCTCTCGACATCTACCAGCCGTTTTGGAAATACTTCAAGCAATATTTTGAAAATGTCTACCAATTCGACAGTAAAATCTGGCAGACCTTATGGCTCATGTTTACCCGTCCAGGCTTCCTGACCAACGAGTTTAATGCCGGAAAGATTAATTCCTACGTGCATCCTTTCCGGCTCTACATGTGCATCTCCGTGGTCTTTTTCACCCTCTTTTTCATGCTGGCCTCCGACAAGGCCAACCAAGCCCTGCAGGCCGTAGACTCTCTGAGCATCAACGACGAAGTAGTCCAACAGCTCAATTCTGACGCTGTCCTCCCCGATACCAGCGTCTACTTGTATCAGGGCCCGGAACTGGTACAGGCCCTACAAGAAAGAGGGGTTACCCGAGCCGATGAACTATTTCAGGTGCAACGCCTGGACGACCGTTTCTCCCTTTCCTATGTACGGATGCCGAAGCTGATAGCCGATTCTTGCCTCCGGGAAAGCACCCTTAGGGAAAAAGACCTGAAAACCATTCTGGACCTTCAGAAAGTGAAAACCTCACAGCTGGACAGTCTGCTGAAAGAAAAAGAAATCAGCTCGGAATCGATGCAAGCGGCCCTCCACTTCCAGACGGACTCCACTGGAAACGCCCTCACACCCGTGTACGAATGGAATCCAGACAACCCCGATGAAGCCGAACAACTCCGCCGGGAGTCTTTCCTTAACCAGCTCATAGGAGGCTTGTCCAAATGGACGCCCCTCTACATGATGTTCCTTTTACCGCTGTTCGCCTGGCTTCTGCAAGGCCTGTTCCGCAAATCACGGTATCCCTACATGTGGCATTTCGTGCATGCCATTCATCTGAATACCGTGTTCCTGATGCTGTTGCCCATCCCGTTGATTCCCCTGCTGACAGAGAAAAACTTTCTGGATGCCTTCAGAGGAGACATGCCCCTCTACACACTGGCCATTTTCCTCGTGGGTATGTTTATCTATACCTACATTTCGCTGCACACCGTGTACCACCGTGGCTGGATTAGAACCTTCCTCAAAACTGTGGGCTTACTGAGCCTGTTCACGTTCCTAGCCCTCGTCATCGCCGGCATCCTGCTCATCGTGCTGCTTTACTCACTCTCGGAGGAGTTTTAAGAAAGCCTCTCAGCGTTCAGCGTATCTCGCGCAGGGCCTTGCAAAGCTGGTCGGGGCAGGAAGTGGGCTTTCCCCCGCAACGGATACCTTCCAAGCGTGCAATCACGTCGTCCACTTTCATCCCCTTTACCAGCGAAGAGATACCTTGCAGGTTCCCGTTGCATCCGCCTGTAAAATGTACGTCTTTCACAATTCCATTTTCCACTTCCACGTCAATCTGGGAACTGCAGGTTCCCGTAGTTCTGTAACTATATTTCATGCTATCGTCTTTTTTTACGTATAAAAAAGAACGGAGTACCTTGTGAAGCACTCCGTCCGTAATGTATGTAAAGAGAAAAATTATTCTGCGTCCTCTTCCGGTTTCATGTTCGTGTAAACCGTCTGTACATCGTCGAATTCTTCCAGACGTTCTACCATCTTGTCGATTGTCTCACGCTGTTCCGGAGTCACATCCTTCAAGTCGTTCGGGATGTAAGTGAAATCACCACCGACATCTTCGAAGCCACATTCTTCCAAGTGCTTCTGGATGGCTGCGTAGCTCTTCGGGTCACCGTAGATAGTGATGGTACCTTCTTCCGGATCTTCATCGTATTCATCTTCTACGTTATAGTCGATCAAGTCCAGAATCAGTTCTTCCATGTCCAGGCCGTCTTTCTTCTTGAAAGTGAACACACACTTGTGGTCGAACAAGAAAGCCAGTGAACCGGTAGTACCCAGGTTACCGCCAAATTTGTTGAATACGGAACGTACGTCGGCTACCGTACGAGTTGTGTTATCTGTCAAAGTATCTACGAATACAGCAATTCCGTGAGGACCGTATCCTTCGTAAGTCATGCTCTTGTAATCGCTCTGGTCTTTACCCATTGCATTCTTGATAGCACGTTCAATGTTGTCCTTCGGCATGTTTTCACGCTTACAAGTAGCGATTACCGAACGCAAAGCCGGGTTGTTTTCCGGTTCCGGACCACCAGCTTTTACTGCAATTGCAATTTGTTTACCCAGACGAGTGAAGGTCTTCGCCATGTGACCCCATCTTTTCAATTTTGTAGCTTTTCTATATTCAAACGCTCTTCCCATTGGATTATATTTTTAAATTTATTTTTAATGAGTTCTCTTTTTATCGAAGCACAGCTCCCAGCTTGTTCTGCAGGTTGCCAATCAGCTTCTGCATAAACTTGTCAATCTGCTTGTCGTTCAGTGTAGCATTCTCGTCCTGAAGCATGAAGCTTACGGCATAGCTCTTCTTGCCAGCTTCCAAGTTCTTACCTTCGTACACGTCGAACAATTCTACAGACTTCAACAGCTTCTTGTCGGTTTCGTAGGCAATCTTTTCGATCTCGGCAAACTGTACCTTCTTGTCAATCAGCAAAGCCAAGTCACGTTTTACAGCTGGGAACTTGGAGATTTCCTTGTAGCTTACCACATTGTTCTTGATAGCCTTCATCAGTTCCTTCCAGTTCAGGTCGGCATAATATACTTCATGATCAATGTCGAATGCCTTCTGAATCTTCTTGCAAACCACACCGAAGGTAGCCAGCAGCTTACCGCCACGAGTGTGTACGGAAATAGCCACAGAGTAAATGTCGTCCGAAAGATTTCCGAATACCAGTCCTCCGAAGTTTACACCCAAACGACGGAAGATATTCAATACGTAAGCCTTCAGTTCATATACAGACGCATTTTCATCGGCATGTGCCCAAGAGTTGCTTACCCGCTTTCCTGTCAGCCACAAGCCCATGTGCAATTCTTCCGAATAGGCAGCCAGTACCTTTTCCGGATTCTTCTTCTCAGCATGGAAGTGGTAGCAGTTACCAAACTCGAAGAACTTCAAGTCAGCATTCTTGCGGTTGGCATTGTGCTGGATACTTTCCAGACCGCCAAAAAGCAGTGTGGCACGCATTACGTTCAAGTCGTTGCTCAACGGATTCACCACACGCACCAAGTTTTCTGGCTTGAACGTTTCCAGTCCGTCATAATAAGCCGCAGCGGTCAGTGAGTTGTTCAGAATCTCATTGAAACCACAACCTACCAACTGTTCGCCGACCAGGTTCTGCAGTTTCACTGACTTGTCAACTTCTCCCTTCACACTCAAGCTGGACTTCAGGGTAGTCGGGATTTCCACATTATTATAACCATAAATACGGAGAATATCCTCTACCACATCGCACGGACGCTGTACATCCACCCGATAAGGAGGAACCAGCAACGAAAGACCTTCTGCAGTTTCGTTCACAATCTTCATCTCCAAGCTGGTAACAATGCTCTTCACGGTTTCTACCGGAATCACCTTACCTACCAGTGAATTGACATAATTATAAGAAAGTTCTACCGGGAAATCAGCAATCGGATGCGGATAGTTGTCCTTGATTTCAGAAGCAATTTCACCTCCCGCCAGTTCCTTCACCAGCAGCGCAGCTTCCTTCAAAGCATAAATAGTAATGTTCGGGTCAATACCACGTTCGAAACGGAAAGAAGAATCCGTGCTCAAACCGTGACGACGCGCCGTCTTGCGCACCCAAGTCGGATGGAAATAAGCGCTTTCCAGGAACACGTCCGTAGTCGTTTCCGTCGTACCTGAATCCAGTCCGCCAAATACACCGGCGATACACATCGGCTCTTCCGTGTTGCAAATCATCAGGTCCTTATCAGACAGCTTGCGTTCCACTTCGTCCAGTGTCACGAACGGAGTTCCTTCGGCACAAGTCTTCACCACAATCTTTCCACCCTTAATCTTATCGGCATCGAAGCAGTGCATCGGCTGACCGTAGGCATGCAGGATGTAGTTGGTAATATCGACGATGTTATTAATCGGACGCACCCCAATCAGACGGAGCTTGTTCTGCAACCATTCCGGACTTTCCTTCACGGTCACGCCTTTGATGGCTACTCCTGCATAACGCGGGCAAGCTTCCGTGTTTTCCACCACGATGTCGATATTCATGTCGTGGTTGTCTTCTTTGAATGCATCGACAGAAGGACGCTTCAAGGTAGCTTTGTGTCCGTTCTGAATGAGCCATGCATACAAGTCGCGCGCTACCCCATAGTGTGAGCAGGCATCGGCACGGTTCGGAGTGATGTCCACTTCGAGTACATATTCACTCTTGATGTTATAGTAATCCTTGGCGGGTGTACCCGGAATCACATCATCCGGCAATACGATGATACCTTCGTGGCTTGTTCCCACGCCGATTTCATCCTCAGCACAAATCATACCGTTTGACTCCACGCCACGGAGTTTTGACTTCTTGATAGTAAAGCACTGGTCGCCGTCGTACAGCTTCGTACCTATTGTAGCTACGATAACCTTCTGTCCGGCAGCCACGTTAGCCGCGCCGCAGACAATCTGTACAGGCTCTCCCTGTCCCAAGTTTACAGTGGTAATATGCATGTGGTCGGAATTGGGATGCGGTTCGCAAGTCAGCACCTCGCCTACCACAAGGCCTTCCAATCCTCCCTTAATCGTTTGAACTTCTTCCACTCCCCCAGTCTCCAGACCGATGGAAGTCAGTGCGGCTGCCACTTCGTCCGGAGTCAGGTCGAAGTCGACGTATTCTTTCAGCCAGTTATAAGAGATATTCATATTGTTGTTATTTATAATTTCCTAAGAATGATGCGCAAAGTTATAAAAATTAGATGGAATATTCTAATAAAATCCGCAGATTGCTTTAAATTCAACTGAATACTAAAGAATTAGGCCAACAAATATTCAACACTTCCAAGTCAAAAAAACGAAAACATGACCCATACCTCCTCACCTTTACTCGTTCATATACAATCTTAAAAGGCTTTTTTTCTGCAACTCACTTTACAAACGACAGATATTTCTCCCAAACGAAAGCCCCATTCTTCAAACATAAAAATTCTTATACAAACCGTTTTTATTCGCTGAAATAGCTGAAAATTGAACAAGTTATATTACTTTTACCCAATAAAACATTTCGGGGAATATCCCTTTGAATTAAATTCAGCGACAATTCCCCTATTATGAAATAAAATCACCATCCGACAATCAACTCATTATGAAAAAACTATCTCAATTTCTCGTGGCATGCGCAATGCTTTCGCTTCCTGTAGGAATACACGCACAGCAAGACACTGCTTATTTCGTGAAACATCTGTCTTTCTCCGGCAATGAAACCATGGAACAAAAAGTATCCATGGCCGCCCGCCTGGTTCCTACCCCTCAACAGTTAGCCTGGCAACAGATGGAGCTGACGGCCTTTCTGCACTTCGGCATCAACACATTTACAGACAGGGAATGGGGCGACGGCTCTGAAGACCCGGCTTTGTTCAATCCGACCGACCTGGATGCGGAACAATGGGTGAAGACTTTGAAGGAAGCCGGTTTCAAGATGATACTGCTCACCGCCAAACATCACGACGGGTTCTGTCTGTGGCCTACCAAGACCACCACACACTCCGTTGCCTCTTCTCCTTGGAAAAACGGGAAAGGCGATGTGGTCAAAGAACTTCGCGACGCTTGTACTAAATACGATATGAAATTTGGTGTCTACTTGTCACCTTGGGACCGAAATGCCAGCTGCTATGGCGATTCTCCTGCCTACAACAAATTCTTCATCGAACAGCTGACCGAATTGCTCACCAATTATGGAGAGGTACACGAAGTATGGTTTGACGGCGCGAACGGAGAAGGCCCCAACGGAAAAAAGCAGACCTACGACTGGGATGCCTTCTACAAGACCATCCAGCGCTTGCAACCCAAAGCCGTCATGGCCATCATGGGCGACGACGTACGCTGGGTAGGCAATGAAAAAGGACTTGGAAGGGAAACCGAATGGAGCGCCACGGTTCTGACCCCGGGAGTTTACGCCCGCTCGGAAGCGAACAATGCCCGCCTGAAAGTATACAGTCAAGCCAAAGATCTGGGCAGTCGCGAAATGCTGAAAGATGCCACGGAACTCTTTTGGTATCCGTCGGAAGTCGACGTATCTATTCGTCCGGGATGGTTCTGGCATGAAGCTGAAAATGACAAGGTAAAAAGTCTGAAGCAACTCTCGGACATCTATTTCCAATCGGTAGGCTACAATTCCGTCCTGCTGCTGAACATTCCTCCCGACCGTCGGGGAAGGATTCATGAAGCCGATGTGGCCCGTCTGAAAGAATTTGCCGCTTATCGCCAAGAAACGTTCAAAGACAACAAAGTGTTCCTTGGAGACCAGCCTTGGGAAGCCCCGCAGGGAGCTGCACGCACCTATGCCGTAAAAAGCCAAAGCCCTATCAACGTGGTGATGCTGCAAGAAGACATCTCCAAAGGGCAGCGAGTGGAAGACTTCACCCTCGAAGCCTGGGACAACGGCAGCTGGAAGCTTTTGGGAAAAGGAACCACCGTGGGCTACAAACGCATGGTACGCTTTCCTGATACCGTGACTGATTCATTGAAGGTCACCATCAACCAAAGCCGACTGAACGCGCACATCCAGCAAGTGGCGGCTTACTATGCCAAACCTTTGGCTGAACAAGAAAGCACTGCCAACTGGAACAACCTGTCCAGAGACTCCTGGAAAAAACTGTCGGGTTCTCCGCTGACCATTGACTTGGGAAAGGCCGTCACCCTCAAGGCCTTTACCTATGCCCCTCTGAACGCAGAAGCCAAACCGACCATGGCTTTCCGCTATAAGTTCTCTGTCAGCAAGGATGGAAAGAAATGGAAAGAACTGATCAGCCACGGAGAGTTCAGCAACATCATGCACAATCCGCTACCGCAGACCGTACCCCTTCCGCAGGCAGAATCTATCCGATTCGTCAAACTGGAAGCTACAACTCCCGATGCCACTACCGCAACGGTAGAACTGGAAGAATTCGGAGTGACCGTTGCAGAATAACTTTCGAAATAACCCGTATAGATACACCACAGGCGGCCCGCATCCAAACGAGCCGCCTGTGGTATTTTAGTCCTGCCTCTTAGAATGGTACATCCGGCACTGGGGCACCGAACGGATTATCCGGCATTGGAGGTAAATCAGCAGGTGGAGGTGGCACGAAATCCTGTCCCCCGCCGCTGTTCATTTTCGAACGGAGTACAGGAGCCGCTTTCTCCTCACCCGGCATCGGCACAATCATGTCGTCATCCGGGTTCTGGAAACGCGCATATTCGGCACGGAAACGCAACAGCACATCGCCCACCGCACCGTTACGATGCTTGGCGATGATGATCTCAGCCATACCATGCAAATCGTTTCCTTTCTCGTCGGTATAAATCTTATAATATTCCGGACGGTGGATGAAGCATACCATATCGGCATCCTGCTCGATGGCTCCTGACTCACGCAAGTCACTCAACTGCGGACGCTTTCCGTCGATACCTTCACGGTTCTCCACACCACGGTTCAACTGACTCAGGGCCACAATCGGAATGTTCAACTCCTTGGCCAGTCCCTTCAACGAACGCGAAATGGTGCTGACCTCTTCCTGACGGCTGCCGAACGACATTCCGCTGGCATTCATCAGCTGAAGGTAGTCGATGATGATAATCTTCACCCCATGCTCGCGTACCAGACGGCGCGCCTTGGTTCGCAATTCGAATACAGACAATGACGGCGTATCGTCCACATACAACGGAGCATCATACAATTCCTTAATTTTATAGTCAAGCTGTCCCCACTCGTAAGGCGCCAGCTGACCGCTCTTGATTTTCTCACCCGGAATCTCACAGACGTTCACAATCAGACGGTTCACCAGCTGCACGTTGCTCATTTCAAGCGAGAACAACGCTACCGGTACTTTGTTGTTCACCGCCATGTTCTTCGCCATGGAAAGCACGAACGCCGTCTTACCCATGGCCGGACGGGCTGCAATGATAATCAAGTCAGAATTCTGCCAGCCCGAAGTCATCTTGTCCAACTGATGGAAACCGCTTGAAAGTCCGCTCAAACCATCGGTACGGGCCGCTGCCTTCTGCAACATCTCGTACGCCTCCTGGATGACCGGATTAATCTGCGTGTAATCCTTCTTCATGTTCTGCTGGGAGATTTCAAAGAGCTTTCCTTCGGCCTCCTGCATCAGGTCGTCCACATCCTGCGTCTCGTCGAACGCCTTGGTCTGTATGCTGCTTGTGAAAGAAATCAGTTCACGCGCCAGAAACTTTTGGGCTATGATGCGGGCATGGTATTCAATATGAGCCGACGAAGCCACCTTACCACTCAACTGCGTAATATAGAACGGTCCGCCTACCTCTTCCAAATCGCCGCGCGAACGCAACTGCTCGGTCACAGTCAGGATATCAATCGGTTTCTGCTGGATGGCCAGGTCGGTGATGGCTGCATAAATCAACTGATGCCGGTGTTCGTAAAACGATTCCGGACGAAGAATCTCGCTCACCAGCGAATACGCATCCTTTTCAATCATCAGCGCACCTAATACCGCCTCCTCCAGTTCAGGAGCCTGCGGCTGAAGATGCCCATACTCATCCATCGGCTTGGTCTTGGCCGTTTTTGCCACACGTGTATTTCTTCTCGGTTCTGCCATTTCAATTTTGTTTAAGTGGGGCAAAGATACGATTTTTTCCGTGAATCCCGTTTTTCTAAAAACTTTCGTGTATATTTGAGCAACAAAAAACATACAAAACAAACGACACTATGATTACCTTTCCGAATGCCAAAATAAACCTTGGCCTGAATATTGTTGAGAAACGCGCCGACGGTTACCACAACCTGGAAACCATTTTCTATCCCATCCACCTGCAAGACGCACTGGAGGTGACACGAAGAGAAAAAGATGACACTCCTTATACCCTCCACGTAAAAGGGACCGCCCTCGAAGGCGCTCCGGAAGACAACCTGGTGGTGAAAGCTTACGAACTGCTGAAGAAAGATCACGAAATGCCGCCCATTGACATCCACCTGTTCAAGCACATTCCTACGGGTGCGGGACTGGGTGGTGGTTCGTCCGACTGTGCATTCATGATCAAACTGCTGAACGAAAAATTCCGTCTGAGCCTGAGTCTGGAAGAAATGGAGGGCTATGCCGCCCGCTTGGGTGCCGACTGTGCCTTCTTCATCCGCAATCAACCCGTCTTTGCCACCGGCATCGGCAACATTTTTGAGCCCATCCGCCTGTCACTTTCCGGTTGCTACCTCGTACTGGTGAAACCAGACATCTTCGTATCCACCCGCGAGGCCTTTGCCCATATCACTCCCCACAAGCCGGAGGTTTCCTTGAAGGACATTGTCCGCCAGCCGGTAGAAACGTGGAAAGACAGTATGAAAAATGATTTTGAAGACAGCGTTTTCCTGCAACATCCGGAGATTGCCGCCATCAAAGACGAACTGTACGACCTGGGTGCTGTGTTCGCCAGCATGAGCGGTTCCGGCTCCTCGGTGTATGGCATCTTCCGCCAGCCGGTAGAAAACGTAGATGAAAAATTCGGCGGCTGCTTCTGCCGTCAGAGAGAACTGGACTGATTAGTCCGGTTTTCTCCTCTATGAAGCAAAATCCATTCTCCCCAATCGCATCATTTGATTTTCAGTCCCGGTATCAGGGGATTCACGTCCACCAGTTCCAATTCCTTCACCATTGAAAGCGTTCCTTGCTTGTACTTTTGGAAATGGGATGTTTTCAGGTGGCTTTCGTAGGCCGCACGGTCGGCATAGATTTCGAGAATGGTCACTTTGTGCGGCGCCTCCTTCTCGGCAGTGGCATAGAGTGTCAATACACCCGGTTCCAACCGCATGGAAGCTTCGATTTCTTCTTTCAGAAAAGCATTGTAGGCCTGCAATTGGGTTGAATCGACTGTTATTTTTGACAGGCGCACCAGGTTGTTTTCGGCAGGAATCGGCCGGGAATATTCTTCTTTGATGATGCGCAACGCCTTGATAGCCGCCGGGAAACCAATATACGGTAGACACTGGATGACGGCAGCTGTCAATGTTTCGGGCGTGTTGCCCACGTTGAGATTGCCGTGATAGTGCGAACGAAGCTGGCTTTCGGCTTCTAAGGTTGTCAGCACACAGTAGCCCAACAATTCGCGTGTCGGCAAATTGATGGCGCCCCGGCTGTATATCTCGCCAAAGAAATAATCCGTGAGGAATTGTTCCACCTGCTTACCCATGTCACTGGGCAATCCTTCCATCACCGAAGCGATACCGCCGGGATAGAGCCGGTCCTGAATGGCCTTGCCCGTCGCATGACGGGTTTCCTCCGTCACCGTACCTTGCTTCTCCAATGGAAGAGAAATACCCCGCTCCCGAAGCACTTCATTCACCGTAGCCACGGCATTCAGCATTTTAGGGAAACCGATAAAAGGTGCAGTGAGGTACATCACCTCTCGCAGCTCTTCAGGAGTAACGCCTACATTGAGTGCCGCCCCTGCATGGGCTTTCAGTTGTGGAAGTGTCTGTATGGTGGCAAGGGTAATGCAGGTAATCATCTCACGTTGTTTCAAGGTAAGGTTGCCTGTTTGGAATACCTCACCGAAGATAAACTTCTGCAGAATGTCCATCATTTCCGGGTCTGTACCCTGTCCGGTTAAGGCTTCCCCACCGAACAGCGTGTGGTAATTCTGCTTGCATATTTCTATCCTGTTCATACTATTGTCTGCTGTTTGTGCCATCGTGGACAAGCTGCCTGCCAGCACGAGAGCAATGAGACCTATTACTTTTCTCATATTTCCTATAATAAAAGGTTATAAACTCTTGCCCAATTGATAGGCCTGCTGTGGATAGTCTGTATGCTGGACGCCGCCCGCCGTCCAGACTCCCGAAGCTACCACTTCACCCACACTTGTCCATCCGAGATAATCCATCAGCGTATGGTAATGCACCCGCATCGGTTCTGCTTCTTTTTGGGAAGTGTCAGCATAGGCCATTAGGAGAGCAGCTTTTTTGGATACTCCCTTTATCTGCCCGTTGATCGCATAAAAACGGTCTATCACCCGCTTCATCTGTGCTGAAAAACCAAAATAATACATGGGCGTGGCAAATACCACCATATCGGCTTCGATAAGACGAGGTCGGAGTTCTTGAAAATCATCATTGAAGATGCAAGGCCCGTTCATGCCACAACGATTGCAGGCGCGGCACGGTTCCACCTGTTTGAAAGCACAATCGAAACGGAACACTTCATGCCCCTTCTCTTCCGCTCCTTTAATAAACTGTTCCGCCAGATAAGCGGAATTCCCGTTTTTACGGGGACTACCCGTCAATACTACTATTTTCATCTTGCTTGTCTTTAATTTGTTATCACTTATATGGTTAAAAGCCTCCACTATCCCTGTACCGGCTACAGCCGTACTCAAAGCGGCGAGTACAGACTTCTTCAAAAAATCTCGTCGTTCCATAGGTGCCTGAGGTTAGAGTCCTGTCATTTTCTCCTGGTCTTCAGGATAACGTCCCCCAAGAATCTCTATGCTGTCCAAATGCTGGCGGATGTCTGCCAGTTCTTCATACGTGAACTCTATGTCCGCGCCACCTATGTTTTCCTGTATACGCTCGATGCGTTTCGTGCCTGGAATGGGAACTATCCACGGTTTTTGGGCCAGCAGCCAGCCAATGGCGATACGTGCAGGAGTCGTTTCTTTCTTCTTCGCCAACTCTTCCACGTATTCCACTAATGCCATGTTATGCTTCAGGTTCTCGCCTTGAAAACGGGGAATGGCTGAACGGAAGTCCGTCTTGTCAAATGTAGTGTTTTTGGTGAAGCGTCCGGTCAGCATAGCCTTTCCCAGCGGACTGAACGGTACGAAACCTATACCCAGTTCTTCCAATGTGGGCAACAACTCCACTTCAGGCTTCCTGTACCAGAGGGAATATTCACTTTGTACGGCAGTCAGCGGACAGACGGCATGGGCACGGCGCACCGTAGCAGGAGCAGCTTCCGACAATCCCCAATGCAACACCTTACCTTCCCGAATCAGTTCACTGACAGTCTCGGCTACGGTTTCAATCGGCACATTCGGGTCCACCCGATGCTGGTAATAGAGGTCGATGTGATCCGTACGCAGACGACGCAACGAACCTTCCACCGCTTTACGGATTGTTTCGGGACGGCTAGACAGACTGACGGGACGCGCAGACGTATTCAAATCGGGTGTCTCGGACAAGTCGTAACCAAACTTGGTAGCGATGACCACCTTGTCCCGGACAGGCTGCAACGCCTCCCCTACCATGTCCTCATTCTTGCCATAGCTATATACCTCAGCGGTATCAAAGAAAGTCACACCCAGATCCACGGCCTTGCGTATCGTTTCTATCACATCCTTACGGTCAGGATAGGGCGGATAACTCTGTGTAAATCCCATGCAGCCCAATCCTACGGCAGACACTTCCAAATCTTTTCCTAATACTCTTGTTTTCATAACTGTATTCCGGTTATTTATCTAATACAAAAATACATCGCAACAAGCAAAAATCCCGTAACCATAAGTTGGCAAAACATACCCGTTTTACAGAAATTACGTATTTGCCTCCATCATTGTGCGTTAAATACTTTATCTTTGTATGGGATTAACGGAAAGGACGATGAGCAAGATACTGAAAGTAAAGAATGTCAATGACTACGGTCACTACCTCGGACACGCCGACCTGCATCCGTGGGTCAGTGTCATCAACTATGCCGAGGTGTCCCCCATACGTCATAGTCTGAACAATTACAGTGTGTACGGACTGTTCCTGCGGGACGATGCCGATGTAGCCTTGGACTATGGCCGTGGCAAGTATGACTACCACAAAGGTACGCTGCTGTGCGTGGCACCCGGACAAGTGGGAGGCAAGGAAGACAACGGCGAACAGGTGTCTATTACGGGGTGGGCGCTCCTGTTCCATCCTGACCTGCTGCACGGATTTCCACTCGAAAAGCACATCAAGGAATACTCTTTCTTCGACTACCGTGTCAATGAAGCCCTACACATGACAGATGAGGAGCATGACATCCTTGTCTCTCTCATGCGCCAGATACAAGACGAGTTGTTCAAAAAGCCAGACGAGCTACAGAACACCATCCTTGTAGGCTACATCGAACTGATGCTCAACTTCTGCCAACGGTTCTACAACCGCCAGTTCTTGACCCGTAAGGTGGAAAACTCCGACATTCTCGTCCGTTTCGACCGTCTGCTTCGCAATTATTTTGAAGACAGACTACAACTGACCCTCGGCCTGCCTAGCGTGCAGTATTGTGCCGACAAGCTGTGCCTGTCACCCAATTATTTCGGCGACGTCATCAAGAAAACCACTGGCGATACGGCAAGCAATCACATCCGTCGATTCATCATCCGGCTGGCCAAAAACGGACTGGCAGCGGGCGAAACCGTGTCGCAGGTATCCGACAGACTCGGTTTTGAATATCCCCAACATTTCAGCCGCATGTTCAAGAAGCAAGAAGGCATCACTCCTTCCGCATACTGCCAACAGCTGCACACTTAACAAACAAGTCATCTGCATTCTTCCACAGAAGCAAGTCGGCATATCCGGCAAGTTCCTTATCAGAAGCAAGCGTCTGCTTCAACCTTTGCAGGTTGGCTTTCAGCACGGCATCAGGCAGGTAAGGATAGTCCGAACCGTAAAGAATGTGGTCGGGCGTGGTGAGGGTAAGCAGCGAGCGCAAGATTTCCATGGTCGGGTTGCCCGCCAGATCGAAATAAAGGCGCGAAAGGTTGCCTTCCCAATCTATCGGCTGCATATAGCCCTGCTTCACCATTGCCGGGAGAATGGATTTCATGCGAGGTAAAGCCAACGGCAGGAACGAACCGCAATGGGGTACAACCACTTTCAGGTTCGGATAGCGCACCAATACATTTCGTGCCAGCATGTTCACCACGGCACGAGTGGACTCTGCCGGATATTCGTACATCGCCAGCGGTGTGGTGTCTATGATTTCCTTCGGATAAGGTGTGGGATGGTGCGGATGGAGGATGACGACCGCATGACGCTCGTTCAGAACCTCCATCAACGGGTCCAATGCCTCATCCCCCAAGTACTGCCCGCGACTGTTGGTCGCCAGTTTCACGCCATCGGCCCCTAGTGTGTCGAGTGCATACACCGCTTCCCGTATGGCAGCGTCCACATCCGGCAACGGCAGTGAGGCACAGAACTTGAATCTTCCAGGGTATCGCTGTTTCATTTCTGCAGAAACCTCGTTCACCCTGCGGATACACGCAGCGCTTTCCTCTGTATCGCCATAATAAGGTTGTGGAGCTGGCATGGTCAGCACAGCGGTACGGATGCCTGCACTGTCCATAAAAGCGATGTGCCGCTCTACATTCCACTCAGGCAACGGAAAAGTTTCTTCCAATTCTGCCCCGTGTGCTTTCAGCACTTCCCTGTATTCAGGAAGAATGATGTGGCTATGTACATCCACCGTCTGTGCAGATACAGTAGCGAATGCCGCACACAATGCCCCTGTCAAAATCAATTTATTCATTACCTTCTATTCCCCGGTTATTGTACTTGTCGTTGTTGCTCTGCATTTAATTTCTTTGATGACCTTCGCCGGATTGCCTCCTACTACCGTCATCGGCGGCACATCGTGCGTCACCACGCTGTTTGCCCCTACAATGGCACCGTAACCAATGGTCACACCGGGCAGGATAGTGGAATTGATGCCTATCCATACTTTGTCTTCAATGACGATGGGACGCCCGTAAGTGGCGCTGCGGTTGTCCGGATTAGGGTCATGATTGATGGTGATAAGGTTCACTTTCGGGGCGATGAACACGCCGTTGCCCAACGTGATGCCACCCCGGTCGAAGAAAGTGCATCCCTGCTGTATCCAGCAACCTTTCCCTATGCGGATGTTCTTCCCGTAATCCACATAAAACGGAGGTAGCAGCGTGACCGATGAATCAATCTCACGGCCTGTGATACGAGACAGATAGTCGCGCACTTCTTCAGGCGTGTGCCAGCCGGCATTCAATTCATTTGCCAGCTTCATGGTATCCCAAATCACATTAATTAATTTGTCATATCCCGGTTCATTGGGAGAAACCATTTCTCCCGACAAGTCTTTCTTGAAAATATCTTCCATATTGTCTTTAATTGATTAGTTCTTTCTATGTGATAAAGATACGACAATACCACCCGATACAGAGTAGACATATCCTCTGTGTTTATACCAATTTCACTGAAAATGAACTTATAAACCCCACAAACACTTTCATGCACCTCTCTTCTTGGATGATGACCTCCAAATTATCTGTATAATGGTAGAATCATTTATTTATCTATTTGACTCTCCGTGAACGGGTCGGCACGGTGCCCCATCAGATCTATCTTGGCGTAGGCAGCGTCAAACTCCTCCATTTCGTAAGGAGTCAGCCGTACGGAAGCGGCACCGAGGAAGTCATCCAAATGGTCAGGATTGGTTGTTCCAGGAATAGGGACAATCCATGATTTACGCGAGAGCATCCAAATCAAAGCGAACTGCGCTGGAGTCACCCCTTTACGTTTCGCCCATTCCTCCACGAGATAAACCAACGGCATATTGTGTTTCAATGCTTCAGGCTGGAATTGGGGCAGATTATACCGCCTGTCTCCCTTTTGGAAACGGCTGTGTTCGTTGATCGTTCCCGTCAGAAAAGCCCGTCCCAGCGGGCAATAAGGCACAAAGCCGATACCCAGCTCCTGAAGCGTGGGAAAGATCTTGGTCTCCGGTTCGCGCCACCAAATGGCATATTCACTCTGCACGGCTGAAAGCGGACATACCGCATGTGCCTGGCGTATGGAACGGGCACTTGCCTCAGACAATCCCCAATGCAAGACTTTCCCTTCCTGCATCAAGTCTTTTACCACCCCAGCCACCTCTTCCATCGGCACATTCGGGTCCACACGATGCTGATAAAGTAGGTCGATGTGATCTGTATGCAAACGGCGCAAGGAACCTTCCACTGCCCGCCGGATATGGTCCGGCCGGCTGTTCAGGGCGGTCGGCTGACTCTCTTCTACCCCGAATCCAAACTTCGTCTCGATTTTAATTTTGTCACGAAATGGGGCAACGGCCTCACCCACCCATTCCTCACTGGTGTAAGGCCCGTAAACCTCTGCCGTATCGAACAACGTGACCCCCTGGTCGTATGCCCGCCGAATAAGGTCTATCATCTCCTTCTTCTCATATTTGCCTCCATAGTAGCCCACCATCGGCAGACATCCCAAGCCGATGGCAGAAACTTCCATCCCGCCCAGTTTGCGGTGTTCCATCTCTTTTCTTTGTACCCGATTGTTTGACGACGCATCTGCTGCGCTCTCCCCCACCGAACTCGTTCCGGCAAAAGCCTGCCCTATGCCTGTCATCATTCCGATTGCGGCCAAGGTGTAACCGGAAGCCTGTTTCAGAAAATTCCTTCGATCCATAATCTCCTGTGTTTTTAGTCTTTATGCAAATATAGCGAAGAACAGGAAGTAGGTATGTAACAATAACTCGGAGGTGCGTACCCGTTTCACTGATTTTCTTTCAGTATCTTCAGGGCGATGTCCATATACCGTGTGATGTCGGTCGTAAGCTCACGGTGATAGACATCGCTACGCTTGCGACCCAAGCGCACGACGATGGCATCTAATGCAGGGATGGCGATGATGTATTGCCCCAGCATACCGCGCATGTAAGGACAACGCATCCCGCGATAATCCATGATCCACGTCTGAAAACCGTAGTAGCTGAGTGAATCCTTGCCCCACTGGTCTTTCAGGTACGAAGCAGGACGCATCAGTTCGTCCATATAGGCTTCGGATACCAGTTGGCGGCCGTGCCAATTGCCGCGATGCAACAAGAGACTTCCGAAACGGGCTACGTCGCGGGCCGTGGTATGGAAGCAGCAGAAGGCTTTCTCGTCGCCGTCTTTCTTATCGAGCAGCCAGTAAGCATCGCGCTCGGCCTGCATCGGACGCCAGAGTTTCTCTTCAGCATAGTCACTTAGTGTTTGCCCGGTAGCCGCTTCAATCACAAAGGCCAGTAGTTGGGTCTCGCCGCTGCGGTAGGAATACTGCACGCCGGGCTTTTCCGTCACGTCCAAGCCCGTCACCAAATCGTACAAATCATTGCCGTAGTAGCCGTGCGTAGTGACGGAGAAGAGCGACGCATACGCCTCATCCCACGCCATGCCGCCGCTCATGGTCAGCAAGTCGCGCAGGGTAACATCGGCCTGCATCCCTTTCGTATAGGCCGGAATGTAGCGCGATACGGGATCATCCAGACTGTGAATCTTTCCTTCGTCGAGGGCCACACCCGCCAACAGTCCCACGATGGTTTTTGTAGCAGAATAGAGGTTCGAAGTCAGTGTGTCGTTCCACCCGTCACGGTAACTTTCAAAAAGAATACTGTCACGACGAATGACAAGGAAGGACACGGTGCGCAGGCTGTCCAGATAGTGCGCATCCTGCTCCGTCAGTCGGTAACGGTTATAGTCGGCAGAAAGAGGCCAATGCCACACGTCGTTGGGATTATGACGTACCGTATGCCGGTGAAAGGTTTCCAGGTCGTCAATGACGGGCATCCAGTGGATAAGCGCCTGACGGGCATAGTAGGGCAAGGAGGCATACACCACCCCGAGCACCACGACCAGGGCAATGAGCAGACGAAGGACAGTTTTCTTCTTTATTTTCATAGGGATATGCTGTAAAAATATTTTCTTTCCGTAGTTTCTTAAAAGCCTGTATGCCAAGCGGGATAGATTCAGTTTCTTATCTGAAATGAGGGGTATTGTTTTTACAAACTTACGGAAAATATCTGTAACAGGCAATTAGCTCGAAAAAGATATGGCGAGAATGTAGGGCGAGGGCAGGAAAGCCAAGAAGAAGCAAGCTGACGGCAAACGCACCTGTCACAAGAAAGCCAATACAGTGCACCTGTGTGCCGATGACGTGCTGACACGTAAAAAACTGGCCGCCTACCACGACGGTTACGCAAGAGTAATGGGAAATACGGTTTGCAACGAGGCGTACGTGGCTCGGAAGCACGGCATACCACCACTGCTCAGTATTACCGAGATTTGAAAAGACAAATGGAGGAATTGGAAGTCAATGTTCAGCAACTCCATTCCGAACAGCAGGAAGCAGAAAAGCGATTGGACGAGGTAAAGCTGGACACTAAATCGGAGAAGCTGGGAGTTACCAAAACGGAAGCGAAAGCCGCATGCGTGGCAAAGGTCGGTTCTCTTTTCGGTAGCGGAAAGTTAAAAAGACTTGAAGCGATAATCAGACCTTGCAAAATGAAATTGCCGTAGGTGACAAAAGCATTGTGATGTTGCAGTCACAAATACAAAGGCTGCAGGAAGAACACAAGCGTCAACTCATGAAACTGCAAACCAAGCATCGCAGGGAGATAGCGGATAAAGATATGGCGTGCCCAAAGGAAGTGTTATTACTAAAATCTATTATCTTAAAAGCCAAGAAATGGTTTCCTCTATTTCAAGAATTGATATATATGGAGAAGTTCTGCCTTAAAGTCGGTTTCAAAGAAACGCAAACAGCTACGCTTATCAGCAAAAAGCCACTTTTCTATGAAGATAAACTCTATTTGGAGGAACACAAGCGGAAGTTCAAAACAGAGATGGCAGGTTTTCAAGTGGCAAAAGACCCGAAAGACAAGTCAAAACTTGCACTTCTCATCGAAGGAAAACCAATTGGAGAATGGTTCAAGGAGAAATTCAACAAATTGCTTCCTTCCATACGTAGAACAGCTGTGCCCCTCAAAAAGAGTAAAGGTATAGAACTATAAACAATTCCAATGAGATGAAAGGATAGCAAGTCTACGCATTGAACCGTTTACGCTTACATCTCTATAATATTTGTTAACTTATTTATAGACATCCGTACTTGAGATTCAATGTTTTTCATGTATTGCTCCATATATTCCCAATTTGGCTCACCAGAACTATAAACAGGCAGTTTAATTTTTTCTAAACCAATAACATCTTTATTGGCCATATCACTATACATGTATTTTTTACACACAGAACGAATAACAGTAGCAATAAAATTACCATTATACCTATTTAAATTTGGATTGTATAGTAATATGATTGAACTTCCAGCCCCACCTCTACCAAGAAAATTACATTCTTGGTAAAAGCTACTACCATCTATTGGGCTAACTGTAATACAATTTCCTAAATCAATGTCTTTATCATTTTTGGGTTTAAGATATTTAAGAACACCATTATTGAAATTACCAGAAGCAACAAATGGCACCTCACCTTCATCATAATCCATTTGGCTTCGTGCTTCAGGTCTCTTGATTTCAAATAAATCCCGTATTACAAATTCATGCCAATTTAAAATATCTATTTGTTTCATTTGTTATCTTTATTTATGGAAATATTAATGTGTTGTCCTGTATCTTCTATTAAACTGGAATATAGGACTTTCTTTAACAGTTTCTCGCAAAATTCCTTAGAATCAATTCCACGCTGAAACATTTCATAGTCCATCATAGTCTTGACAAAGTCCTCCTCAAATATTTCAAATGGGGCGGTTGGCATTTGATAGGAAAGATGTTCTAATGGATTGATTATCTGGCGAGTATTATATAGAGGGTCTGCTCCATCCCTAATAGCTTCAATCCAGTAGTCTTCTTTTTCTTGCCAACGGTTCTTCGTGTCCTGACGACCTTGGTTTTTCACAGTTTCCAGACCGTCTTCCTCAATATAGTAACCTATAATATTGCGTCTATTTTGTGGTTTCCCTGCTTCAAAAACGAAGATAGAAGTTGTTACCCCGACCCCGAAAAACAAATTCTCAGGCAGTTTAATTATTGTCGTGAGTGTATTGTTCTTCAAAAGTTTGTTGCCGTACTTTTTATCAGTATAATCTTTCTCTAATTTTTTGTCAGGCAAGATGAATGCACATTTTGTTCCAACAGGTACAGATTTCAATACATTTTCTACTATCTTCAAACATCCGTACTTTCGTTCATATGGAGGGTTCATCAACACTTTTGTTATTTTCTTGCTCTTAATCCATTCGCAAGCCTCCTCGGTGCGTGTGTCTAACTGTTCAAGATTTGTTTTCCCATCTTTGTGAATGAGCATATTCGCACAGGCAAGCGCAAAAATTTCCCGGTCAAACTCAATTCCAAATAATTGGCTTGATTTTATAGTCATTGCTTCCGAGGTATTTACACCGCCGGCTTCTTTCACCATATTACACATAGCCTTCACAAGAAAAGCACCTGAGCCACATGTTGCGTCAAGCACCCGGTCGTGCTGGTTTACCTCAATAAGCCTATACATAAAAGAAGTAATATGGTCCGGCGTGAACACCTGCCCGCTCTCGGATTTTTTCTTGTAACGGTTGAACTCATTGAAGAATATTCCCATTACATCTTCACCATTCCAATAATCGGAATTGACACAATCAGAAATTTCAGAGACCCACGTTATGAAATTGTCTATTGCCTCTTGGTTATTTGTCATATTCATCTTTATTTCAGAATAGACTTCAACAAGAAGATCTAATTTCAAGTTCTGCTTTCTGTTTTTTTCAAGTGACTTGGACAACGTATTAAGTATGGAAGATGTCATGAGAGAATATTCCATTCCCTTTGCAAGCATTGCCCCATACCTTTTTGCTACCAATGCACAGGCTGTGATAATCATTCTATGGTATAGATTTTTTATACCAAATTGGACATGCAAACAGTCGTTTATTTTCTTGGTTAGTGCATATATCAATTGCTTGTTAATCCGGTTTTCCTTGAACAGTGCTATATAATAGCGTTTGTTTTGGAGTGTTTTTGCAACATCCTCTATTTCTTCATATTGTCCGCTCCCTTTGATATGTTTGACAACGCGAACATCCGTTCCGTTGTAAAGAATGCCTACAACACGTTTGTATTGTTGGGCTGTTATCTCTATATTTTTGACCAACTCTGCATAATGCTTTTCTGAAAACACATCCTCTTTCTCAGATTTAGTTTCCAAAATAATAGCTATATCTTGTTTATCATTGGGAAGATACCACCCATCAGGTTTGTCAGACACGCCCTTAAAACCCAGTTGGTTAAAAGTCGTGATTTGCCCTGTTCCTTGTTTCACATCAGGGTCTTTTTCATCAAAGCCCAGTATAACTTTTGCGTTATCTCTTATTTCGTCTTCAGTCAAATACATCGTATTATATTATGATTGAGTGATTTCACTATTAGGCAATAACAATTCCCATACATCCATTCCTAAAATATCTGCAATTTGATATAATACTGGAATTTGGGGGTGTACTTTATTTGAAGCATACAAATTGACCATATTACAAGTTTGTTTGCCAATTCTGTTTGGCTGACACCTTTAGTTCTCAATGCTTCTTTTCTATTCTATTCATAATTAGCATTCTTTTTTATACTTGCAAAAATACATAATTTTATTTGGTAATAAATAGGCTTTCGAGAGATAAGTTGTATCTTTGCTCGCAAATTATAAATTGGATTAAAATGAACATTGAATATAGTAGCTCTAAAGAAGTTAAGTGTTATCGTGATTTTGTAATGAATCCCGATAATCGTAATGCGTCAAGGGCATTTTCAAAGACCTTTGGAGCTAATCTGATGGAACCAGCAAAGAAATTGCATGACAGATTAAGAAAATATGTTTCAGCTGGTGCTTATAATGCAATGTTCGGAAAAACAGATAATAGAATAGAAATTAAACAAGGATGCGGTAAAAAAAATCCCTTAATTTTAAAAGTTCGCGTTGGACAAGGGCCAAGAAAATTCTTTAATCATATTATAGATGAAGAAAAGAATTTGTTACTAACACAAGATTGGCAAGGAGACTTCAACTCAATAACAACAATATATGTTATTGCCGTAAATAACCACGATTATAATAATATATAAAAAATGGCTGCACCTGAAAAAACACCGGTATTAAACCCTTTGACTCTGCGTAATACAGTTGGAGGAGAACTTGCTGATATATTCGAGGCTCGCGGCATAGAGAATTTCGAAGAACTTATCGGCATTAAAGAATTAAGAAATAAGGAGCGACTATCCGATAAAACCCTAAGAAAGGTATCTGAAATTTTGGGTGATTCTAGCATAAGTAAATATTTGTCTGATTTTCAAAAAGATTATTTGGACGAGAAGCCACGATATATGGCTAATTACAACCAAGCAAAGAAAACATATACCAAACTAAAAAAAGTCCTGCCCTTACTACGAGGTGAATTTACACAAGGATATGATATTTTAGACGATATTTTGGATTTCTTTGGCGTAGATTCAGAGGTAGAGATTTTTGAAACTTCAGAAAAACAGGCAGCATTATTTCGCACACAAAATAAGATAGAAGTTGACCCGATTAATCTTCATGCTTGGTTGCGTCGTGGTGAACTTGATTTTCAAGCTATTAATCTTTCAGATTATGATGAAAACAGATTAATGAATTGGGTTGAATCGAGAGAATGGATGGCTCATATTGAAGATGTTGATTATTTCAAATCTTTACCTTCAGTATTTTCTCATTTTGGTGTAGGATTGGTCTTTGTCCCATCATTACCTAAAACAGTTTATGGGGCAATACGTTGGATTGGCAATAAACCGCTTATTCAAATTTCAGACCGAGGACATGACCTTATATCTTGTTGGTTTACTCTTTTTCACGAAATAGGACATGCTATCAAGCATAAGAATGTTGAGATTTACGAAGGAGAAATAAATGAATCGAAGACCAAACAAAATACGCGAGAAAAAGAAGCTAATAAATTCGCAAATGAATACTTATTCAATGGTGATAATTTACGCAAAGCTGTTTTCGACCGAAAACGTGCTGGATTAGCAATGTCTGCAAAATCATTAGCAGAGGAGTTTCATGTACAGCCAATATTTGCCTCATATTGGTTGTTAAAAGCTCAATATGCACCTGCGTTCCAGCGAAGAATCCAGATAGATTTTGTTTCGCAATATCAATAATCAAAGATTAATTAAATAAAATCTGTTGGGCGTTAAAATACCAACAGATTTTATTTACAATATCTGTTAGCATATTATTTATTTCTGTACTTTTTCTTAAAGAAAAACATTTTCTTTATTTTGCTGGGTAGAATTCCACAGATTATGCGTAACTTATAAGAACAAGCAAAGCGATGCAGAATACAGCAATCGGAACGCTTGCCAACTCATTACCTCAAAACAAGAGAATTCTTCTAACTCGTTTAAATTCAACCATCTATATTCCTTATACAGATTCACGAAAAAAGTCTGGAATAACCTTGTAAAACAACAAATGTAATTAATAATAGGCACTCATATCCACCAAACTATTACAGCTTTTTTCTAACTTTGTTTCCATATTGTATGGGTCAGTCAGTATTACCCGCTTATACTTTATCAAACAACTATGAAAATATGGAAGAGAAAAATCTAGACTACTATATCCAACTACTGGAAGCAAATAAAAATCTTATTCTGACAGGCGCACCCGGTACGGGGAAAACGTATTTGGCCAAAGCAATTGCGGACGCGATGGAAGCTGAATATGAATTTGTTCAATTCCATCCGTCGTATGATTACACAGACTTTGTGGAAGGTTTGCGCCCCACTCCTCCCGATAAAAATGGAAACATCGGGTTTGAAAGGAAAGATGGAGTGTTCAAGGAGTTTTGCAAGAAAGCAATCGAAAAATGCAAAGGTTTATCCACTGAGTCCTCAATAAATATCTCAAAAAATTCCATCGATGAAAATGATAAGATTGAAAAAGCAATGAGTTGGCTTATGAAACAAAATGGAGCCACTCTCAAATCCATACGAAGTGAAACAAAATTCACGTTAGTGATCAATCAAAATAAAATATATCTAAGAATTCCCAAAGGTAATGAGAATTATGTAAACCCTAACGGTGTTATCAGATATCTAAAAACGGGGGAATTTGATAAAGAACATCAAACATATGAACCTTCTGTCGGCTTTTTTATTAAAGAAAACTGTCCTTTATATACAAAGGACACATCTAATAATCACACTTTACATAAAGATATTCTACCTTCTAAAGAGAAGCATTTCGTATTAGAGAATAGTAAAAAAGAAAAGACTAAACATTTTATTTTCATCATCGACGAAATCAACCGAGGTGAAATCTCCAAGATTTTCGGGGAACTGTTCTTCAGCATCGACCCCAGCTATCGCGGAGAAAAAGGATTGGTCAAGACCCAGTATCAGAATCTGATTACCGATGAATCCGACCCGTTCTACGAAGGCTTCTACGTTCCGGAAAATGTCTATATCATTGGAACCATGAACGACATCGACCGCAGTGTGGAGAGTATGGACTTCGCCATGCGCCGCCGTTTTGCCTGGGTGGAAATAAAAGCCAATGAGCATACAGGGATGCTGGACGAGGAACTGGCGGATATGAAAGAGGAAATCGTTCAGGTCATGACGCGCCTGAATGCCGCCATCTGGGATGAAGAGAACCACACGGGCATAGAAGGATTAAGCCCTGCCTATCACATTGGAGGGTCCTACTTCAGCAAACTGGCACTTTATCTGGACAACGAACGCACCCACAAGGAGGCAGCCTACAAGCACCTGTGGGAAAACCACCTGAAAGGTGTGCTGTTTGAATACCTGAGAGGTACGGCCAACGCCATGGAGAATTTGAAAATGCTGGAACAAGTGTATTATCAAAAAGAAGGAAAAGATGATATTGAAGGATAACTCAACCTATTCTTCCACTTCGGAAAATCTTGAAGAATTCCTGTCTCTACAAAATGTAGCCAACCGTACCCTGTCGGAACTGACGGATGAATGTGGAAACGACTTGCTTATCTACCCTTATTCTTTCGAGGAATGTGAGGATAAGATAGGCAACCAGCCTCTCATGTCCTTACAGACCGATTGGAAAGGGAAGCAATGCACAAAAGTCCATTTAACGACAGGCAATCTGGTGGGATTTATAGGAATCGACGGACATTCCGTTTCCATCCAGTCTCGTTTTGTCCAGCACACCGGCGAAGATTTCTTCCTGCATTACATGCTTCAAAAGATGCTGTACCTCAACCTTTTCCGGATGCCACACGAAACAAGCGACGAAGCAGTCTTCGACTTTCTGCTCTATCTGTTTCCCAAATTTCTTAATGAGGCACTGGCGCAAGGCATCTACAAAGAATACCAACACAATGCGTACAATGACGCGAATGTACGCGGCGTGATAAACATTTCCCGGCAGATAAAATGCAACCTGCCGTTTAATGGCCGCATTGCCTATCGCACCCGGGAGTTCAGCCAGGACAACCAAGTGACTGAGCTGATACGTCACACCCTCGAATATATCTGCACCACCCGATTCGGGAAAGCATTATTGGAAAGCGACACCCAGACCCGAGACAATGTGAGCCAAATCAGGACTGCCACCCCGAACTATCATCGGCAAGACAGAGAAAACGTAATCAGACACAACTTGAAGATTGTCCCTCATCCTTACTTCACCCGTTATGCGCCTCTTCAAAAACTTTGTTTACGGATACTGCGACACGAAAAAATCAAATACGGGCAACAAGAGAATCCGATACACGGCATTTTGTTTGATGCGGCTTATTTGTGGGAGGAATACCTCACCACCATCCTCACAAAGCAAGGATTCACGCACCCCAATAACAAAAAAGGCATCGGACGCATCTACTTGGCCAAAGGGCACAAATTTCCCCGTTACCTGGACTTTTTCCGGGAATCCGACGGAACAATCGTGGATGCCAAATACAAAATGGCTACGGAAAAAAGAGAGGATGTACATCAGCTCATCACGTACATGTATCGGTTAAGAGGGAAACAGGGCATTTTGATTCATCCCACCTTTCAAGCGCATGCCACAACCCGACATTCCTTACGGGGATATGGAGAGGATGACAACGCGGAACTGGAAACCTATTTGTTCCACATTCCCCAACAAGCTGCCGACTATCCGGATTTTGTTTCAAAAATGGCGGCATCGGAAGAATTGCTGCGGAAACATCTGCAAGGCAACAAAATTTTTATGGAAAGCCATTTTCTTCGTACCTTTGCCCCCACAATAAAAAACGAACTGAATTTCTCATCATGATACATTCTTTCCACACCCCGACCGAAGGCATCGAATTGCCGAAGGCTTTCACCTTTCCCTTCCACTACACCCCTCACCCGCTCACCCGACTGGCAGCGGAAGAAGTGCGCCAGTACCTGCTCACACGGGACGACTGGCAGGAAGAACTCCGGCAGGGAAAGATGTTCGGGGTACTGGTCATCCGGGATACAGAAGGAAAGCTGGGTTACCTGGCTGCTTTCTCGGGCAACCTGGCCGGCAGCAACCACCATGCGTTTTTCGTACCACCGGTGTACGACCTCTTGCAACCCGACGGGTTCTTCCGCATCGAGGAGGCGGAGATTTCGGGCATCAATCACCGGATTGCGGCACTGGAAGCCAGCGAGGCTTACTGCTCGGCACAGGCAGCATGGAAGCAGGTGGAAGAAGAGGCGCAGGCCACACTGACCCGTGAGAAACAGAAACTGAAGGAGGAGAAAGCCCGTCGGGAGCAACGGCGAAAGGAAGGAGTTTCTCCCGAAGAGGCGGAAGCGATGTCGCGCGAGAGCCAGTTCCAGAAAGCAGAGTTCAAACGGCTGGAACGGCGGTTAAAGGAGAAGGTGCAGGAGGCCGGAGAGGCTTTCCAGGCTCTCGACCAGGAGATTCAGGCGTTGCGCCACGAACGGAAGACGCGCTCGGCGGCACTCCAGTTGCGACTGTTTTCCCAGTTCCGGATGCTCAACGCCCGGGGCGAGGTGAAAGATTTGTGCGAGATTTTCCAAAATACCCCGCAGAAGACTCCACCTGCCGGAGCGGGGGAATGTGCCTTGCCCAAGCTGCTCCAATATGCGTACCTGCATCACCTCCAGCCTCTGGCCATGGGCGAGTTCTGGTGGGGCATGTCGCCCAAGGACGAGATACGCCGCGAAGGGCATTTCTATCCGTCGTGCAAGGGGAAATGTGAACCGATTCTGAAACACATGCTCGTGGGGCTGGAGGTCGAACCGAATCCGCTGGAGGAGGACGTACACCGACAGACGGCCCTGGAGATACTCTACGAGGACGAGTGGCTGGTGGTGGTACACAAACCGGCGGGCATGCTTTCCGTACCGGGCAAGAACGACCTCGATTCCATCCTCCAGCGACTGCACAACCTCTACCCGAAAGCCACTGGACCGCTCATCGTGCACCGGCTGGACATGGCGACGTCCGGACTGCTGTTAGCGGCCAAGACGAAGGAGGTGCACAAGGAACTTCAGGCACTTTTCGAAACGCGCCTCATCCGCAAGCGGTACACGGCCATCTTAGAAGGGGAACTGGAAACGGACGAAGGCATCATCGACTTACCTCTCTGTCCGAATCCGATGGACCGTCCGCGCCAGATGGTGAGCCGGGAGTATGGGAAACGGGCAGTCACGTCCTACCGGGTACTGGAGCGCAAGGATGGGAAGACAAGAGTAGCGTTTTATCCGCATACGGGGCGCACGCATCAGCTCCGGGTACATGCCGCGCATCCCGAAGGACTGAATCATCCGATTGTGGGCGATGACCTCTACGGCCAGCCGTCCGACCGTCTGTACCTGCACGCCGCCGCGCTGGAGTTTGTGCATCCGGTCACAGGGGAAAAACTAAGTATCGTAAAAGAGGCTGATTTTTAATCATTTACAAAAATCTGATTCCCGCCTAAAAAACGCAAGTGCGTTTGAAGTAAAACGTAAGGACGTTTCATCTAAAACGCAAGGACGTTTTAAGTAAAACGCAAAGGCGTTTGAGTCCAAACGCACTTGCGTTTTTCGTGCCTGAAATCCCCAATATGGAGCAGTCGTTTTTCGCAATTAATTTGACAACATCCTCCATCTTTCTTTAAAAAATTCACATTTTTCCTCTCATTCCCCTTTCAAATGTTAAATCTCTGATTTTTCAATAAACCCTGAGAAAGTCTGATTGTCTTAGAGTCGTAAGTGCACTAAAAACAAAATGTTCAACTTAAAAAAAATGACTACAATGAAAACAACTCGTTTATTCTCTACATTAATTCTCGCCGTATGCTTGGGATGCGGCACCCTGATGGCGCAAAACGCTCCACAGAAAGTTTGTCCGGCCAAAGCAGGAAAAGGTACTTGTGCTAAAATGACACCGGAACAGCGGATGGATATGCAGGCTGCCCGGATGGGAAAACAACTGATGCTGGACGATGCCAAACTGGCTCAGTTCACCACCCTCTACAAAGAGTACCTGACCGCACTGAAGGATTGCCGTCCGGCTCCAGCTGAACCTTCTGCAGAAGCTGTAAAACCGTGCGAACGTACCGACGCACAGATTCAGCAGGACATTGAAAAGCGGTTTGAGATACGTCAGAAAGTGCTCGACACACAGAAGAAGTATTACAATTCCTTCAAAAAAATCCTGAATGCCCGTCAGTTGGAAAAGGTGTTCAGCATGGGCCGTCCGGGAAAGATGCACAAGCGGATGGGACAGAAGCCCTGCCCGATGATGCAGGGAAGAATGGGCAAGCCGGGACAGATGCCGGCTCCGGGATATTCGAACCAATGTCCGGAAGCTCCTCAGGCTCCACAAGGTAAATAATCCCCAATTCTATACTTATCATTTAATACGCCGAAGCGCAGAACCCAGGGTATCGGGAGACACCTCAAGTTCCGCGCTTCTTTTATTTTATACCGCCTGAGAGAACGGTCTCAGTTTTTCAGACGCATCATGTGACGGGCATAACACCACACCACTACATAGCCAACAAAGGGTACCACAAAGGCCCAGTGCATATCGGCATAATCGCCTACCAGTCCCATGAGTACGGGACCCACAGCACCGCCCACCGGTGACATCATCAGGAAGGAAGAGGCACGCTTCGTATGGCTGCCCAGTCCTTTCAGGGAGAGGGCGAAAATGGTGGGGAACATAATGGCTTCAAAGGCATAACCGCAAAGCAGGGCCACGAACGACACGGAGCCCAGGTCGAGAATCACCAGCAACGTGGTGACAACCGTTCCCGTAGCACACCAGAAGAGCATCTTCTCGGCCCGTACACGACGCATGATCCAACTCCCCACGAAACGTCCCACCATGAACAGTCCCAGTCCACCGAACGACAGAATCAGGGAGGCATCGCGAGCGTTCATCCATCCTACCTCGGTCACGTAGTTGATGAAAAAGCTGTTGATGGAAATCTCGGCCACCTCGTAGGCAAACAGGGCAATCAGACCGAAAACAAACAACTTATGTGCCCAGAGGCCGACGTGGTTTCCTTCGCTGTCCACTTCCTCCTCATGGGGTATCTCGGGCAGACGCACCCGCATAAAAGCCAGGGCGGCCAACAGCACAATCACGCCCATCACGGCGTACGGGAGGGCCACATTGCCGCTGGCTCCCTTGTCCTCGTCGGCAAACAGGAGGATGCCCGTCAGAATCGGGGCAAAGATGCATCCCAGTCCGTTGAACGACTGGGCGAAATTCAAGCGGCTGGCAGCGGTCTCCTTCGCTCCTAATTCCGTGACATACGGGTTGGCGGCCGTTTCCAGGAAGGTCAGTCCGCATCCGATGACGAACAGGGAGAAGAGGAAGAAATTGAACGACATCCAGTGCTGTCCGGGAATGAACAGCAGGGAGCCAATGCCATACAGCAACAGTCCTAACACCACCCCCCGGCGGTATCCGTAACGGTTGATGAACAATCCGGCAGGGATGGCCATGATGAAATAACCCATGTACATCGTAGCCTGAATCATGGCCGAGTGAGTACGGGTGATGGTAAGCAGTTCCTGAAAATGCTTGTTCAGCACATCCAGAATGGCATGGGCAAATCCCCACAGGAAAAAGAGTGAGGTAATCAGTACAAAGGGGAACAGGTATTGGCGTTCCACCAGGGCAACTCCTTGTTTTTTCATCCGTGCCCCTCCTCTATACATACGACAGCAATTCCGGCAAATCGGTAATGATGAGGTCCGGAAGGGTTTCGTCTATTTCTTCATTTCCCCAGCCTTCGCCTTTCAGCCAGGCCACCTTGCAGCCCACTTTCTTCGCGGGCACCATATCCTTCGAGAAGGAATCGCCTACCACCAGCACATTCTCAGCGGGCAGGCCCATGGCTTCCACGCCCAGGCGGTAGATGGCCGGATCAGGTTTGCGCACACCCACCACCGACGACTCGATGATGTCGGCAAAGAAATCGAACAGGCCGAAGTCTTTCAGGATGGTCTGGATGTTTCCGTAGAAATTGGACACCAGCACCAGCTTATAGCGTTCGGAAAGGGTCTTCACCACAGGACGGGTACGCTCCAGCACGTCCAGCACGTAGCGATAGCAACTATCGGCCACCTTTTCGGCATAACGCTCGCGGCTGGCGGTCGCTTCGTCCAACTTACCCTGCTCCACCAGATATTTCACCTGAATATCGGTCTTGATGCGCAGTACATCGTGGAAGTTATGTTCCGGCTTTACCAGCGGCACCCGGGCCAGCGTGCGCTCACCGTGCACATACGCCTCACGGAAGCTGGCTTTGTCCACCGGCACTTGAAATTCCTCATACTTGCTCCACAGCACTTCCGCCCAGTGGCGGCTGTTTGTATCAATCGTACCTCCGTAATCAAAGATTACGCCTTTCACATCTGTCAGTTTATTCATCTTTCATTTTATTTGGGGTTCCGTTGCCGACTTTCATCAGCAACACTCCGATTACAATCCAAATCAATTCGCGCACACGGGTAATCAGTCCGGTATAGATACCAAACGCACTCGGGATGGCCAGTCCGCCCACGGCCAGCGCGAATCCTCCTTCACGGGCACCCAGCTGCATGGGCGAGAAGAAGAACAGGTTGGCAAACAGGGAAGTGAAGGCCATAATCAGGATGCACGACAGGAAACTCACATGGTCGGTCAGGATATTCAGGATGAAGAACACCTCGGCACAACCCACGATGCGGGCCGTGAACTCCAGTCCCAACGACGCGTAGAACGTGCTCTTCCGCTGCTTGTGAAGTTCGGCAATCTGTGCGTCCACCCGCTCCAGCGATTCCTTCTTCTCGGTCAGAAAACGGTGTGCCCAGCGTTTCACGTAGGGCACATGGCCCAACAACTTGAACGTGCGTACGGCCATTCCATTGCGGTAGCCTTTCATGAAGAAATAGATGGCCAGCAGGCAGAAGAAGGCTACTACCGCCAGCACGATACCCATTCCCCAGTTCATCGGTTCAAAAATGAGATACAGCACCACGCCCGTCAACCAGAAGCAGAAATGAGAGAAGATGTGCATCATCACGTAGAGGATGACCGACGAAGTGGCCTTGCTGGCTCCCACGTAAGGGGTCAGCTCCATGATGCGGTACGGCTCCCCTCCCATCAGTCCCACGGGAGTGGCATAGTTCAGGGCAAAACCGGAAACGGTCAGCTTGTACACCTTCCAGAAAGGCACCTTGGCATGTTTCCCGTCGCGGATGATGACATACCACGACCAAGTGTTCAGGTAGTAGATGAATACCCACAGCAGGATGACTGCCGGGAACCAGATACCAGCTTTCCGCAGATTCTGCCAAAGTTCCTGGTAGTCCATGTCGAACGTGCAAAGCATGACCACGATGGCAAAGATGCCGAAGAACCAGAATATGTTACGAAATTTCTCTTTCATTATTGGGCGTATTTATGATAAAGGAATGCGCACAAGGCTTCGTGACGGTGACGCATGTACACGAACAAGGAAGTCATCACCACAATCTCAAAAATGAAATACAACCAAGGTTCTCCAATCAGCAGACTGATGTAAAGGGCTATCGCACGGGTGTTGAACGTCAGGATGTTGGTGTACTTCATCAGTGGGAGGCTCAGGGTACGGAACTCGTCGCGCAGTGCCTGAGGGATGTTGTCGCCGTAACGCTCCTGCACAAAGGCATAGAAACGCTGGAAGTTCGGCGTCATCTGCTCCTGCTTGCGAGTATAATTACCATAAAAATACAGGAAAGCCTTCCACCAGAAGTTGCCTTTCCAAGGCAGGCTGTGGAAAATCTCACGCTGCTGCTTGAAGTTGTCCAGCTCACTGCCGGCCTTTCCCTTCAGGAAAAACAAGTGGATATTACGGTAATAATCGGCCAGCGTACACTGCTTGCTGTGGCACACCGTACCGGAGAACAAGGCAATCAGCCAAATATAAATGCTCCAGGTCTGCCCGGAAGCCTCCCCGATATGGAAAGGAAGAGGTTGGTTTGTCAGGCGCAAGCAGATGGCCACATAAATCGTGATAAACCAGAGGTCGCCGGCAAATCCGTCGAGCATACGTCCCCAGCGGGTTTTCTTGCCGGTCATACGCGCCAGCTGCCCGTCGCAGCTGTCATAATGGTTGGCCCACATCAGCAGGAAAATACCCATCAGCGTATGGGGCATGTCAGGATAATAGAACATCACCCCTGCCGCCACTCCGAGGATGATGGACAGGATGGTCACCACATTGGGATGGACGCCGAAACGCTGGAAAAACAAGGCCCATACATAACCGATGGGGCGATTGAAATGGATATCCAGAAACTCTTCTGTATCCATGGACTTGAAAGAAGCCTCTACTCCTTTTTTCTCCGTACTCATTATTTTTCTAATTTGTGAATAATACGATTATAAATACATTTGGCTATTTCCGGTCCAGCTTCCACACGGCAGCGGGCAAAACTGGGCCAGTCGTTGAAATCAATAATACGGATTTCACCCGTGGACGATACCACGCAGTCGCCTCCGTAAATAGGAACATTCAGCACTTCAGCGGCCTTGTTCGCATAAGCCTGAAGCTGTTTCACGTCAAAGGGAAATCCACGCGTCTCTCCGTTGATGGCTTCCAAACCAAACTTGCTGTGTGATTGTTCCGTGGGGTAGAAACTATAGAAGAAATCCGTTCCCTGCACGCCGTAGAACTTCACCAGATCCCCTACCAGGTGTTCGTTGACCACGGCCACCGGAATGTTCCGTTTCCGGAAATCAGCCATTACCACCTCTGCCTCTTCCCGACATTCCACATACACCACGTCTTCTTTCACCATGGCATGCGAATTGCCCCGCTTAATCCAACAAGGGAAAACGGAAGGGGTAAACTTCCCGTCGGTGGGAATAATAAAACTCTGTGGATGGGGTACTCCGTTTGCCATCAGCAGTTCCGTCATCCGCTGACGGACACAGTTGTCGATGCCATAGGCCGAATTTACAACCACAGCTCCGTCAGCTTCCAATTCTTTCAACCGTTCAATGGTAGCTCTGTCGCGTGCCATGTCAAAGATAAACTTTGCCTCTATTTTTTTAGTCACAAATTCCTTTTCCGGATACATAGTGACCTCACACCCCATTTTCTCCAATGCTTCTGCTGCCAATCGAATGATGGCAGCGTCATTGTCTACGTGATTCGGGGAATACTCATTACCGCGGCTCACACCAACTACCCGAATCTTCTCTCCTCTTTTATACATTCTATCTTTTTATTCTAGATTTTTCGCAAAAAATCAGGTTTTATTCTTTTATCTCGTTTGGTATATTTAATCTTGTCCGTTCAAAAAAGCCTCTGCTTTTACGATGTCGTCCGCATGGTCTACATCCAGAATCTTTGAAAAGGGATAAGCCTTGAGCTGCAAACCGTCGGCCACCAGCTGGCGCTGGAAATTACGCATGCGTGACATGCCCTGCGCCATACATTTCTCCAACGTCACAATCGACTTGGGAGACAAACAATAAATTCCGCCCGAAATGTAACGGGTGTCGGGCTGCAGACTATCGTAGAACCCAGTGATGCGATTGGCTTCATCCGTACCGATGTACAAGGGTTTCTCATCGTCGATATAATCGGTCACAGCCATCATGCCGTCGCCGTCAAAAGCCTTGAAGGCTTCAATGAAATGGGCGAACTCTTCTTCCCGGAAAATGGTGTCGACAGTAGTCAGACAGAAACGGTCGTCTTTCAGGTAACGACTCAGTTCATAGAAACTATGCATGGAACTCGGAGTAGTCTTGACCACTACCCGCAAAGGTACTTCCGATGTTTTTTCCAATTCCTGTAGATGAGCCTTTGTAAGGGGTACCTCGTTGTTGATAATGACCACCACTTCCTCCGCTCCGTTTTGGGCGAAGATGTGTATCAGGCGGTCAATCATGGCCACACCGTTCAGTTGCACCAAAGGTTTGGGCAACTGAACTCCTTCTTGTGACAACCGGGAACCTTCCCCGGCTGATATGATTGCAAACTTCATGTTATTCTTCTTCTACGCTATCTAATTTCAGTTTATCACTATCGTCGCGCTTTTCATAATACTGCTTGCGCAACGGGCGTGCGCTGATTTCTTTCTCCCAGGCACGGTTACGGAACACATCCATAGCCACGTACACTGCCTGACGGAATGAATCTTCCGAAGCGATTCCTTTCCCAGCAATGTCGTACGCCGTACCGTGAGCCGGTGAAGTACGTACGATGGGCAGACCCGCAGTGAAATTCACTCCCTCGTCCATGGCCAGCGCCTTAAACGGAGCCAGTCCCTGGTCGTGATACATGGCCAGAATACCGTCGAAGTGGGTATAGTTACCGGAACCCATGAAACCGTCGGCCGGATAAGGTCCGAAGCACTGCACGCCCTTGGCAATCATTTCCTTCATGGCTGGAATGATAATCTCCTGCTCTTCCGTACCCAGCAAACCGTTGTCGCCGGCATGCGGATTCAAAGAAAAGACGGCAATACGCGGATTATCGATGCCGAAATCCTTCTTCAGAGACTGGTGGAAGATTTCCATCTTCTCCATAATCAGTTCCTTGGTCAGCATGCCGGGGATGTCTCTCACCGGCACATGGCCTGTGACCAACGCCACGCGGAAATCGCCTTTCAACAGAATCATGAGCGCTTTCTGTCCGTCGCCAACCCGTTCCTCGATGTATTCCGTATGTCCGGGAAAGTGGAAAGTCTCTGACTGGATGGTATGCTTATTGATGGGAGCCGTGACCAGCACATCGAACAAACCGGCCCGATAGTCGGTCAGTGCTCTTTCCAACGCTGTCAAGGCTGCCTTTCCTGCTTCAGGCGTCGGTTTGGAAAGTTCCACCTTCAATTCTTCTTCAATGCAGTTCACTACGTTTACTCTTCCGTCCTGTGCATCCTCTGCCGTGTTTACGATGCTGAAGTTGGTCGGAATTTCCATGGCCTTGCGATGATAGGCAGCCACCTTCGGCGAACCGTAGATAACCGGCGTACACAATTCCAACATGGTCGGGTCGGAGAAGGTTTTCAAAATCACCTCGTAACCAACTCCATTTATATCTCCATGAGTGATACCCACTCTAATTTTACGATTTTCCATATTTATTGCTTGTTCTGTTCAGCTTCTTTGTTCACTTTTTCTTCCGAAATGGCATTGTCTACCGGAATCTCCGATACTTCTTTTTCCGACGGGAGCTGCAAGGTGTAAAGCGCCGCATTCAGTTTACGGATTTGGTCGCGTTTCAGCTTGCCCGGGTTATAAACAAACCCTTCCACTACAATGACGCGGGCATGTTCACGGTCTACGCGTACATGAGATACGAACGGACCGCCCATGGCATCATTCTTCATATCCCACAATCCGCGAGCTTCAAACGCATAATCTCCTTTCACAGCAATATTGCGAGTGGTAAGGAAGATGGAATCGGATGTTTCCATATACATGCCTTCGCGCTCACCCGGCAGGTTCACCTTCATGACAGAGTCGCGTTTGTGAATGAAATATTCCTTAGTAAAAGTATTCTTATCACGGAACGGGTAGGAATACATCACAAAGTTCAAATCGTTCAGATTGCTGGAAGCCCAAAGAAAATCCTTTCCTACCTTATAGGACTCCAGTTCCACCGGCATCCAGATATCACAGTCGAACAGGCTCTGTACCTTCGTAGAAATCAGCTCGCTGTGCTTCTTTTCCAACAGTTTGACCTGACGGTTCATTTCGGCACGAGTAAAGAAATCGATAATCACCTGTCCGTTCTTCGATACATAATCGGCAAATTCCTGCTGATTAGGAGCCTGGATGGTCATAATCATCTGTGGAGAAGAATAGGCATCACGGGTATACTTGAATTTGGGCTGTGTATAAATATCCTGAATGTCCACGATAATGATATTACGGAACAAACGGATGGACCGGTTAAACGCATCCGGACGCACACGCGAAATACGGAACGAGCGTTCCGGCTGAGGCAATCCCGGCACATCGGTGTCCAACACGTGGAAGAGGGCACTGTCTGGACTCATCCAACATTTGTCGTCGGCTACCACCATTACTTCGTAAGGACGTCCGCTAGACACCGGAGTAATGATACTCTTTCCGCCATTACGGCAGGAAGCAAATGACAGCACTGCCAAGGCTATTCCAAGATAATAAGTTACTCGCTTCATGATATTCTGGTATTAAATGGTTTCATTTTCTTTCTCTTTTTTCTCTGCCTGCTGCTGGGCAGTAGACAGCATGCCGCACGCGGCAAAAATATCTTCTCCGCGGGAAGCCCGGATGGTAGCAAACAAACCATGCTGGGTCAAATAATCGCGGAACGCAATCATCGACTCCATGTCAACTCCCTCCAAATCGACATTCGGGATAGCATGGAAACGAATCAGGTTCATCCGGCAATCGAGTCCCCGCAACAGTTTGACCAGTTCTTTGGCGTAAATCAGACTGTCGTTCACGCCCTTGAACACGATGTATTCAAAAGACAGGCGGCGTTGCTTGCTGAAATCATACTTGCGGAGAATGTCCACGATTTCCGTAATAGAGAAAGCCTTCTCGGCCGGCATCAGTTCCCGACGCTGGGCAGGAAACGGTGAATGCAGACTGATGGCCAAGTGGCAATCACTCTCTTCCAAAAAGCGCTCCAACCCTTTCCGCAAACCTACGGACGACACCGTGATACGCTTCGGACTCCATTTGTAGCCATAGTCGGCCGTCAGGATTTCCAAGGCACGCAACACCTCATCGAGGTTATCAAACGGCTCTCCCATTCCCATGAATACCACATTGGTCAGGGTATCCCGCTCGGGCACCGAATAAATCTGGTTCAGAATCTGTGCCGCGGTCAGGCTGGTGGTATATCCCTGTTTTCCGGTCATACAGAACTTACAATTCATCTTGCATCCCACTTGCGAAGACACACAGAGCGTAGCTCGGTCTTCGTCGGGAATATATACGGATTCGATGTAATCACCTTCGGGCGTGCAGAACAAGTACTTCACTGTTCCGTCTACCGAACGCATCTCATGCACCGGTGCGCTGGCTCCCACCTCGTAGTTCTCCATCAACCGCTCACGGTTCTTCAACGAAAGGTTGGTCATCTCGTCAATTGAACGCACTTTCTTATCGTACAACCACGAAGCAATCTGTCCGGCCGTGAACTTGGGCATTCCCAAATCCTGCACAATCGCTTTCAATTCGTTCAGTGTTTTCCCCAATAAAGGAGCTTTTGTCATCATAATTCTCTTATATTCTACACATTTAGCGTACAAAGTTAGGGAAAAAATAAGATATATTCCCTATCTTTGTCCGTATAAATGTATTATATGAATAATCTAGTGACTTGTTTCCTTCCTTACGAAGGTGATAACCAACAAAATAAGACAATTGAGGGATTGAGTGCCAGTTCCCAGACAGACCAGATATTCCTACTAACCGACCACCCGGAAAATGTGGGCGCCCCTACCGAAAAATGCCGCGTTCTCCCGTTTTTTTCTTTCCAGCAAACCGACGGCATCCGACAGATGCTGTCTCTGACGCACACGCCTTACCTGCTCATCTACACCAAGACGCAGGAACTGGACATGGGCTACATGGCGCTGGAACGCATGTGCGACTACCTGTGTGCCCTGGAAACTGGTATGGTCTATGCCGACCACTACCAGGTGGTCAACGGGGTGCGACAGCCTCATCCGGTTATCGACTACCAGCCGGGAAGCGTGCGCGATGATTTCGACTTCGGTTCGGTCTTGCTTTTCAAGACAGCAGCCCTACAGGAAGCCTTTGAATGCATCACCCACCAGCCGGAGTACCGTTACTCAGCCCTCTATGCCGTGCGCCTGGCTCTCTCTCAACAGCACGAGCTGACCCACATCCGCGAGTTCCTCTACACCGAAATTGAAGAAGATACCCGCAAGTCGGGCGAGAAACAATTTGACTACGTAGACCCACGCAACCGGAGCGTACAACTGGAACGGGAAACAGCCTTTACCTATTATTTAAAGCACATCGGAGCTTTCCTGCCTCCAGTACAGCGGGACATTGACCCCACGGAAGGGGAATTTACCTACGAGGCCTCAGTCATCATCCCCGTACGCAACCGCATCCGCACCATTGCCGATGCCATTGATTCCGTATTGACCCAAGAGACTGATTTCCCCTTCAACGTGATTGTCATCGACAACCATTCGACCGACGGCACCACGGAGTGCATCGACCGCTATGCCGGCAACGAGAAGGTGATCCACCTCATTCCGGAACGGGACGACCTGGGCATCGGCGGATGCTGGAACTTAGGTGTGCATCATCCCCTCTGCGGACGCTTCGCTGTGCAACTGGACAGTGACGACCTGTACAGCAGTCCGTCTACCCTCCAGACCATCGTCGACAAATTTCGTCGGGAACGCTGCGCCATGGTCATCGGTTCGTACCGCATGACCAACTTCCAACTGGAAACCTTGCCGCCGGGCGTCATCGCCCACAAGGAGTGGACCGACACCAACGGCCACAACAACGCCCTCCGCATCAACGGACTGGGGGCACCACGTGCTTTCTTTACCCCGCTGCTGCGGGAAATCCGCGTACCGAACACCAGCTACGGCGAAGACTATGCCTTAGGACTGGCTTTCTCCCGCAAATACCGCATCGGCCGTATCTACGACGTGCTTTATCTGTGCCGTCGTTGGGAAGGTAACTCCGACGCAGCCCTGAGCATCGAAAAACAGAACCTGAACAACAGTTATAAAGACAGCCTGCGTACGCTGGAAATACGCAAACGGCAGGCCATGCTCCGCCGTCCGCTTTCCTGGGAAGAAGCATCCCCGGACATTTCGGCAGATGCATTCATCCACCACCAACTGGACACCTGGCCATTGGCCCGTAAGAACCATGAAGCCTTGGAGCACGTGCAGACCCGCACGCTTCCGCTGGACGGTAACGACATCACTGTGCAGTTCAACCCGGCCCGTGCCGTTTCCACCTGCGCCAAAGTGGACAAGGCTTCCATCGCGGCCCGTCCCTGTTTCCTCTGCCTGAGCCACAAGCCGGAAGAGCAGCAGAGTCTCCGCATCATGCTGGACGAAGCTTTCAGCCTGCGGCTGAACCCTTATCCCATTTTGCCGGGACACCTCACCATTTCTACGGAACGGCACCAGTGGCAGACCTTGGCCGACAAGACCGCCCGCCGGTTGCCCGAACGGCTGGTCGACTGGCTGGAGAATCATTTCTCCAGCGGCTATACCGTATTCTACAACGGAGCCAAGTGCGGCGCTTCCGCCCCTGACCATTTTCATTTCCAGGCCGTACGCCAAGAAGATGTACCCCTCATCCAGCAATGGGACAAGCTGATGGGCACTGCCGTAGAAAAAGGGTTCGAACCGCTTGCCAATGGAAAATCCTGCATCGCTTACGACATTGAGGGCTATATCTGCCCCTTGCGTGCTTTCATCACCCAGGGAGGAATGGGTACCGGCACTCGGCTGATTGACAGCTACCTGCGCAGCTTGCCCTTGCCCGAAGGAGAGATGGAGCCCCGCTACAACCTGTTTGCCTGGGACGACCCCCGCTACGGATTTGTCACGGTCTACATTCCGCGAACTGCCCACCGTCCACAATGCTACACCGCCGAGGGGGATACCCAGCTGCTCGTCAGTCCCGGAGCCCTCGACATGGCTGGCATTCTAGTGACGGCCCGCGAAGAAGATTTCCAGAAACTGAACGCCGACACCCTGCGGCAAATCTATCACGAAGTAACCCATTAAGCATCATGAAAGAACCCGAAATAAACGTGGGCATCGTCAATGCCCTTGAAATACATTTCACCCTCAATGCCAAGTTCCTGGCCAAAGGGGAAACCGTCTCCGGCAAACAGCATGTATCCTTCGACGAAGGAGGCATCTTTTGGAACGGAAACGTGTACCGCGAACTGACTTTCACCCCGCTGGAAGACGATGCTTCCTTCTCGCTCGAAGATGTGACCATCGGCATCAACTTCCATTGGGAACGGCAGGAGACACAGACTTTCTTAGGTACCTTACGACTGGTGGTGGACGAGGGAAAGATTACGGCCATCAACCAGCTTCCAGCCGAGGACTACCTGATCAGCGTCATTTCTTCGGAGATGAGTGCCACCTCTTCCTTGGAATTCCTGAAAGCCCATGCCGTTATTTCCCGAAGCTGGCTGCTGGCCCAGATTGAAAAGCGGAAAGCCCTCAGCAAACAAGGCAGCGGCTTCTTCCCCTTCTTCAAGACCGATACGGAATACATCCGCTGGTACGACCGCGAAGACCATACCATCTTTGACGTCTGCGCCGACGACCATTGCCAGCGCTACCAAGGCATCACCCGCGCATCGAACCAGAGCGTGGTGGAAGCGGTCAAGGAGACTCGCGGCCAGGTACTCATGTACAAGCACGCCATCTGCGATGCCCGTTTCTCCAAGTGCTGCGGCGGGGTGACCGAAGAATTCAACTACTGCTGGGAGGACAAGAAATATCCTTACCTCAGTGCCGTACGCGACCTGGACACCGAATCCCCGCTACCTGACCTGACAAAGGAAGAGGAAGCCGAACGCTGGATCCGCCAACGACCGGAATCGTTCTGCCACACCACCGACCCGAAAATCCTCTCCCAGATTCTCAACCACTACGATCAGGAAACACAGGACTTCTACCGCTGGAAGGTGAGGTATACGCAGGAGGAACTGGCCGGACTGATTGCCACCCACACCAAAAGTGACTATGGCGAGATTCTCGACCTTATTCCCGTGGAACGTGGAAAGTCGGGCCGCATCAGCCGCCTGAAGATTGTGGGTACCCTAAAAACGATGATTATCGGAAAGGAGCTGGAAATACGACGAACCCTCTCGCCCACCCACCTGTTCAGTTCAGCCTTCGTGGTCGACAAGGGACCAGAGATAAACGGCGTGCCGGAGTGGTTCGAACTGACCGGTGCCGGATGGGGACACGGCGTGGGCCTTTGCCAAATTGGCGCTGCCGTGATGGGCGAAAAAGGCTATGCCTACGACCAGATTCTGCTACATTATTATCGGGGAGCTGAAATCCGCAAGTTATACTAAATCCTGACGGCCATGCATACACGTTCTCCTTGGTATTGGGTACCTTCACTCTACTTTGCCGAAGGTCTCCCCTACGTAGCGGTCATGATTCTTTCGCTGGTGATGTACAAGCGGATGGGCATCTCGAACACAGAGGTAGCCCTCTACACCAGCTGGCTGAACCTACCCTGGGTCATCAAACCCTTGTGGAGCCCGTTTATCGACCTGCTCCGCACCAAACGGTGGTGGATTATCCTCACCCAGTTGCTGTTAGGAGCGGGACTGGCCGGCATTGCCTTCACCATCCCTACAAGCCATTTCTTCCAGACTACTTTGGCCGTATTCTGGCTGGTGGCCTTCAGTTCTGCCACCCACGACATCGCCGCCGACGGATTCTATATGTTAGGACTTACTCCGCACCAGCAAGCCTTCTTCGTGGGCATCCGCAGCACCTTCTACCGCTTTGCCACCATTGCCGGACAAGGACTGCTCATCATGCTGGCCGGACGACTGGAGGAAGTGACCGGCCGCACGTCCTACGCCTGGAGCATCACCTTCTTCACCCTGGCAGGCTGTCTGCTGGCCCTGTGGCTCTACCATTCTTTCGTCTTGCCACGACCCGATCAGGACCGTCCTTCAGCCAGTCATCCGAAAAACACCAAAGGTATCCTGACCGACTTCCTGCTCACCTTCCGCTCCTTCTTTCAGAAAGAGCAGGCTCTCACCGCCATTCTGTTCATGCTACTCTACCGCCTACCGGAAGCCCAGCTGGCCAAAATGGGCATCCCCTTCCTGCTCGACCCCGTGGAACAAGGAGGTCTCGGTATGACCACCGCCCAAATCGGCTTCGCACAAGGTACGCTCGGCATCGTCGGACTGACCTTAGGCGGCATCTTGGGAGGTATCGCCGTAGCACGCCAGGGACTCCGCCACTGGCTCTGGCCCATGGTGTGGGCCATCTCCCTGCCCGACCTGGTCTATGTGTACCTGAGTTATGCCCAACCCGACAGCCTTGTCCTCATCAACAGCTGCATCTTCGTGGAACAGTTCGGCTACGGATTCGGCTTCACGGCCTACATGCTCTACCTGATTTATTTTGCCAACGGTTCGCACAAGACCTCGCACTATGCCATCTGCACAGCCTTCATGGCCTTGGGCATGATGCTACCGGGCATGATTGCCGGATGGATGCAGGAAACCTTAGGCTACCAGCTGTTCTTCATCTGGATTATGGTCTGCACCCTTGCCACCTTCGGTGTGACTGCCCTACTGAAAATTGATCCTGAATTTGGAAAGAAATAAAATGAAGCGCTCCGTCCGGTCTTCATTTTCCCGCAAGGAAATGCCGGACAAAGCGCATGAAATGCAATACGGTATCGGCCTCCTGTCCCTGGGCCGATACAAAACAGAAATGCCGCTTGAACTGCAAGCCTTCAATGTCAATCACCTGAAAGTCGCCTGCTTTCAGTTCCCGTCCCAAGGCACAGACCGATACAATCCCCATACAGTCACTGCACCGCAGGAACGACTTAATGCCCTCCGTGCTGCCCAGGTGCATCCGCACGTTCAATGAAGAGAGTTTCAACCCCTGCTCGGCCAACACCATCTCAATGGCATCCAGCGTGCCGGAACCCCGTTCACGGAGCACCAGCGGCACGCGGGTAAACTCATCCAATGTCAATTCCTCCTTTCCGGCCCAGCGTCCACGCGGACACACCACCGGCACCAGCTCGTCGCACAAGAACGGTTCATAGCGCAGATTGGGCAGGCGGAACACACCTTCCACCATCCCCACGTCGATGGTATGCTCCTGCAACGCCTTTTCCACGTTGCGCGAGTTGGTATCCATAAGCGATACGCTCATCTGAGGATAACGTTCCGTATAAGCAGCCAATACAGGCGGCAACACATATTGCGAGATGGTCGTACTCGCTCCCAGTCGCAGTTCCCCCGCATACTCGTTGTTCAGCTGGTGCATATCATACTCCAGCTTGCGGTAGTCGGCCAGGATACGCTCGCAATGCTCCATGAGCAACTTCCCCGCCTCCGTGAGCGAGATGGAGTTCCCCTTGCGGTCGAACAGGCGCACCCCGTAGAGACTTTCCAGCTCGCGCACATGTTTGGTCACAGCCGGCTGGCTCACAAACAACTCCTGCGAAGCCTTGGTAAAACTGAGGTTGCGGGCCACACTGTAGAATGCTTTCAAACGGAAATCAGACATAGGCTATTCCACGAATTAAAGCTCCTCTGCCCGAATGCCCAGTGACTGAAGCACGGCAAACCCGAGCATCTCAAAACGGTAACTGCACTCGTGTGCCGGAGGGTTCATGCCGAACACCGTCACACCTTCCTTGTCTTTCATCTTCTCTGCCAGTTCTGCTACAGCTGAGCTGTATTCTCCCTCATCGGGCACCAGCATCACCCGGCGCGCATCTTTCGACTCCGTGAGCAACTGCAACGATTCACAAAACAAATCTTCCCGCCGAGCCATTCCCGAAGTCTGGAACGCATACAGTGAAAACTCACCCAGCCGGCCCTGGAAAGCCATACCGTGAATTTCCTTTTCCAAATCGGAAGGCGTACAGAAACGCATCCGGCCATGTGCCGCATCGTACACAAAAATCACCTGTATCTCGTGCTGCCCCGGTTCCAGACCGGCATCCAGTGCCAGACATTCCAGCAACACCGCCAAGTCGGCTTTAGGCAGTTCCCGGCCCACCAGGGGCGCAAAATGAGCCGCCATATCCCCGCCCACACGGTCCAAGAAAGCAGCATCTATCAAAATTACATCAGAAGCAAAGGGTATTTTCTTTTCCATAAATTAGTTAATGTGTTTCCGTTTATATTTGTTTCCAGTCGCCGATAGTACCCGTCTCGGAAGAGAACACGGCCCCTATCCTGTACAGTTTGCGGCCGTCCGCCTCATACTCGCGGGCATAGCCTTTTTCCTCTATCTGGCGCAAGGCCTCATCGGCCGTCCCGTCCAGCTTGAACTCGAAGATATAGACATACTGCGGCGTCTCCACCACACAATCCACACGACCCTGACTCTGCAACTTCTCCGTGTAGACCGTATAGACGCTGATCAACCGCATAATCAGGTAGAACGTATAATGGAAATAGCGCTCCCGTTCCCGTTCGTTCTCCTTGCGGCGCATCGTATAAGGTATGCTTGCCAGGAAAGATGTCAGCCCCGTGCGGAAGTTGTCCAGTTCCCCTTTCCGCAGGAAGATGGTCGCCTCCCGCACCCAAGGATAAATCTTATCCCCGTTATCGAAGTATTTGGAAGCCACCATCGACAGAAAACCTTCCTTCACCTCCTTGTTGGGATAATCCAACAGGAACAAGTCGAAATCCCGGTCAAAGTTCTTGATGGTGAGATAACCGCTCTGGTAAATCATCGGAAGCGGCTGTTCCACGTCTGCCTTGTAGTCGATAAACTCCTTCGGCGCATAATACCGGCCCGTAATTTCGTCCATGTTTTCATTCGTGTGCGAAAGCAGGCGAATCAGGTAAGTAGGCGTACCACTCTTGAACCAGTAGTCGGAAATACGCTGGGTAGAAAAGGCATTCAGCAAACTGAACGGATTATAAATATCAGTCATCCGGTCGCTGAAGTGATAGCCGTCATACTGCGCCTTCAGCCGGTTACGCATTTCCTCGTACGTACATCCGTACACCTGTGCCATTTGCTCCATCGGCTTCCGGAAAGTGTTCTCCAGTTCCTCCTGCGTGATGCCGCAAAGCGTCTCATACTTGCCGTGCATGCTGATGTCGAAAGGCTGGTTGAAACCGCTGAACACGCTCACCTGTGAGAATTTCGTCACGCCCGTCAGAAACACGAACTGAAGATGCTCGTCGGCCCCCTTGAACACGGAATAAAACGCTTTCAGGATGTTGCGGTGTTCTTCTTCCAAATTCTTATCCACATCCAGCACGTCCAATATCGGCTTGTCGTATTCATCCACCAGCACCACCGCACGACGCCCCGTCTGTTCGTGGGCTGCACGGAGCACCTTGATAAAACGGAATCCCACATCCAGCCTGTCACTTTCAGAAGGCAGTCCGTAGCAAGCTTCCCACTCCGACACATAATTATCCAAGCGTTCTTCCAGCACTCCCTTCTGCATGAAATTGGAACCATTGAAATCCAAATGAAATACAGGATACACTTTCCAGTCCTTCTCCAGACTATCAATCTTCAGGCCCTTGAACAGTTCCTTCCGCCCCAAAAAATAGTTCTTCAACGTGGAAACCAGCAGGCTCTTTCCGAAACGCCGCGGACGGCTCAGAAAGTAAATTGAACCTTCCCGGGCAAGCGAATAAACCATATCCGTCTTATCTACGTACACATAACCGTCTTCTATGATGCGGTCAAAACTCTGTATTCCGATTGGGTATTTCATACATGCACAATTAAAAGCCTTTAGACAAAGGTACGAAAAATATCCGAGAGGGCACACTTTTCTCCCGTTATTTCAACGGTGCCGATTTCTTCACCACCCGCTTCCCCTAGGCTATAACAAGACATTCTCCTTGTCACCTCAAGGGTTGAGAAGGGGCCGAAAAAACGCAAGTACATTCGTCCGCAAACGCCTTTGCGTTTCAACCAAAACGCAAGGGCGTTTGAAGTAAAACGCAAGTACGTTTTAGAGAAAACGCTTCGACGTTTTAGTCCAAACGCAAGTGCGTTTTTCCGACTGACAAAAAGCAGGTCATAACTGACAGATTTTCAGCATAAAAACCACATAAAAATGACAATTCGTCAGGCTTTTCCAACAAATGGCTTCTGGCAAAGAGTTTGCATAAAAGTAAGCGTCGTGAGCCGCCTGTCACAAGGCGGGAGGCTCCCGGCAAAGAAAAAGAAAAACAACAAGAACGAGAAAGGAGACCATTTATGAACTTTAACAACTTTACAATCAAATCGCAAGAGGCAGTGCAGGAGGCGGTGAATCTGGTACAGAACCGCGGACAGCAGGCCATCGAGCCGGAACATTTGATGGCAGGTTTGCTGAAGGTGGGCGAAAATGTAACCAACTTCATTTTCCAGAAACTCGGCATAAACGGCCAGCAGATAGAAACCGTACTCGACCGGCAGATTGCTTCCTTGCCGAAGGTATCGGGAGGAGAACCCTACCTGAGCCGTGACGCCAACGAAGTGTTGCAGAAAGCCGTGGAGGTATCCAAGGAACTGGGCGACGAATATGTGTCACTCGAAGCCATATTGCTGGCATTGCTGAACGTGAAAAGCACGGTGTCTACCATGCTGAAGGATGCAGGTCTGACCGACAAGGAATTGCGGGCTGCCATCCAGGAATTGCGTCAGGGACAGAATGTGACCTCACAATCAAGCGAAGATACATATCAATCACTGAATAAATATGCCATTAACCTGATAGAAGCTGCACGAAGCGGGAAACTCGACCCGGTCATCGGCCGTGACGAGGAAATCCGACGGGTGTTGCAGATTCTGAGCCGGCGTACGAAGAACAACCCGATTCTGATTGGTGAACCGGGTACCGGTAAGACGGCCATCGTAGAGGGACTGGCACAGCGAATCCTTCGGGGCGATGTGCCGGAGAACCTGAAGAACAAACAGCTGTTCTCACTGGATATGGGTGCGCTGGTAGCAGGTGCCAAATACAAAGGTGAATTTGAGGAACGTCTGAAATCGGTCATCAATGAGGTGAAGAAATCCGATGGAAACATCATCCTCTTCATCGATGAAATCCACACCTTGGTGGGTGCCGGAAAAGGTGAAGGTGCCATGGATGCAGCCAACATCCTGAAACCGGCCTTGGCCCGTGGGGAACTGCGGAGCATCGGTGCCACTACCCTCGACGAATACCAGAAGTATTTCGAAAAGGATAAGGCGCTGGAACGTCGTTTCCAGACCGTCATGGTAGACGAACCGGATACGGCCAGCTCTATTTCCATCTTGCGTGGACTGAAGGAGCGTTACGAGAACCACCATCAGGTACGTATCAAGGATGAAGCCATCATCGCGGCCGTAGAACTGAGCAGCCGGTACATCACCGACCGTTTCTTGCCGGATAAGGCTATCGACCTGATGGATGAGGCAGCCGCCAAGCTGCGTATGGAACGTGACTCTCTGCCGGAAGAACTGGATGAGATTGAACGCCGGTTGAAACAGCTCGAAATTGAACGCGAGGCCATCAAGCGGGAAAAGGACGAGGCAAAACTGGCTCAATTGAACAAGGAGATTGCGGAACTGAAGGAACAGGAGACTTCTTACAAGGCCAAATGGCAGAGTGAGAAGGAGCTGGTGAACAAGATTCAGCAAAACAAGAAGGAAATCGAACAACTGAAGTTCGAAGCTGATAAGGCAGAACGTGAAGGCGACTACGGAAAGGTGGCCGAAATCCGTTACGGAAAGCTGCAGGCTCTGGAGAACGAAATCAAGTCCATCCAGGAAGACCTGAAGAAGAAACAGGGCGACAACGCCTTGATCAAGGAAGAGGTAACGGCCGAAGACATCGCCGACGTGGTATCCCGCTGGACGGGTATACCGGTGAGCCGTATGTTGCAGAGCGAGCGTGAAAAACTGCTCCACCTGGAAGACGAACTGCACAAGCGGGTCATCGGACAGGATGAAGCCATCCAGGCTGTGGCCGATGCCGTACGTCGTAGCCGTGCCGGACTGCAAGACCCGAGACGTCCGATTGGTTCGTTCATCTTCTTGGGTACGACCGGTGTCGGTAAGACTGAATTGGCCAAGGCTTTGGCAGAATACCTGTTCAACGATGAATCGCTGATGACGCGTATCGATATGAGTGAGTATCAGGAAAAGCATACCGTGTCACGTTTGATCGGTGCGCCTCCGGGATACGTAGGTTACGATGAAGGGGGTCAGCTGACCGAAGCCGTGCGTCGGAAACCGTATTCAGTAGTCTTGTTCGATGAAATCGAAAAGGCGCATCCGGATGTGTTCAACATCTTGTTGCAGGTACTGGACGACGGACGTCTGACCGATAACAAGGGACGTACGGTGAACTTCAAGAACACCATCATCATCATGACTTCCAACTTGGGCAGCTCTTACATCCAGAGTCAGTTCGAGAAGATTAACGACCAGAACCACGACCAGGTGGTAGACGAGACCAAGAAAGAGGTGATGAACATGTTGAAGAAGACCATCCGTCCGGAGTTCCTGAACCGTATCGACGAAATCATCATGTTCCAGCCGTTGAACAAGCCGCAAATCGAACAGATTGTCCGCTTGCAGATCAAAGGCATCCAGAAGATGCTGGAGGACAACGGTGTAACCTTGCAGATGAGTGCCGAAGCCATCGACTTCCTGGCTACTGCCGGCTACGATCCGGAATTCGGTGCACGTCCGGTTAAACGTGCCATCCAGCGCTACTTGCTGAACGATTTGTCAAAGAAACTTCTGTCACAGGAAGTGAACCGCGAGAAACCGATTATCGTAGAGCGCGAGGGTGATGGATTGAAGTTCCGTAACTAACGTGAGTTCGATATAAGATCAAAAGATAGT
>ULMR01006092.1_pt1 | contig 62346 bp, 57 predicted proteins | sample 1951711 | NCBI WGS metagenome assembly ULMR01 (sample SAMEA4835556, study PRJEB28245) | human gut metagenome | biome: gut microbiome; material: fecal sample | place: Denmark | collected 2008 | reverse complement strand
CGACTGCTACGCAGGTAGACACTTCAACACAAGATTTTTGTGTCTGTTCTACTTCAAATCTTTTCATAACTAGCTCCTTTCTTAATCATTTTTTACATTTATATTAAAAATATTTTTTAAACTTTTTTCAATATTTTTTTAATTAATAAGTCATTTCCCAATTATCATTTAAAAGTTTACCGATACAATCATCTCCTTCTTTAGACTTTACACAAACTTGACTGTATCTGGATTCTCTTTTATCTTTAGGATTTGAACCATAATTTGAATTACAATTATCACTATTAGCTCTGCATTCTGGAGTAACTGCATACACATCTATAGTACCATCATTATAATAACGCATAGTAAACATATCACGACCGCCAATATTAGGACCTTGTTTTCCATTTATATCAACATAGACAGCTCCTGATAGTTGTTCCTCATTTTCAGTGGATAAATATCCTAAACATATAGATGCTCCACTTGCTATAGTATAGCATGATGAAAAAGGATTTCTTGCCATATTGACAATAGCTCCTTTACTTGAACCATCCATAGAAGAATATTCATCGGCGAAACAAGGTGATGTTGAATCTTCACAATCTTGAACTACTTTAAATCGCTTTTTCATAAAATTAACAATTGAAGCATCACTTGTTAATCCGGCTTCCTTTAAATTAAGAGCATTTCTTTCTGTAATCTCTTGAATAAAAGCTTGTTGTAATTCATTATATACTTTATGTAATTGAGTTACATAACTCTTTCTTTGGTAATTTTGCATCAATGTAGGAACTGTCATTGCTGACACAACTCCTATTATCCCCAATGTTACCAATACTTCTGCTAACGTAAATCCCAAGCGTGCCGCTTGATCCGACACAATTTTTTTTAATAATCCTCGAAAGCCTTGTGGAGCAAGCTTTAAATCGCCCCCCCCCCGAGCACTACGTGCGTAGACAAACCAACACACTTATCTTTTGATTTGTAAGATTTGTGTAACTTTTCTGCCTTAAATCTTACCATAACTAGCTCCTTTCTTAATATTTCCTCTTTTATTCTAACATTATTTTTTTTTATTTGTCAAGGTATATTCATCTGTTTGGTCTAATATAAATCTAAATTAATGTGCTATAATTGCGACAAAAGTAAAGGAGAAATATTATAATGAGAGAGTTTGAATTTAATCTTTCTATGGAAGAATTAGAAAAACGCACAAGCAAAGATTATTTAACTACAAAAAAAATGTTAAAAGCAGATGCACCTGAATATTTAGAACTTGCAGAAGGTGATAAAGAAGCTCTAAAACATCTTGTAAAAGCAGCTTATATCTTGGAAAAAATTAACATGCAACTTGATAATCCTCACAACTTGGAATTTAAAGCATATCTTGAGAAAGAAATTTCAAAAGGGAACAAACAAGCTGAGCTTACAAAAATTCTTTTCGATGCTCAAAAAGGAATGAACGCAATTGATTCAATGTCAAATAAAATTAATCTGGCTAAAGGGTACAAAGAATACCCTGGCAAAGGTGTTTATCCGGAAGACTTGTCAAAAGAAGAATTTCATTCAATTTTAACAAAAATGATTAATGAAGGTAAAATTGACGAAGTCAAAAAAATATTGACTCAACGTTCAGTAGTTGAAAGAAAAGGTGATGAATTAGTTGGAATTGACTATATTGATAAATTCAAAGAAGATTTTGCAAAAATGGCAGATGAAATTGAAAAAGCATCTGAAACATCCACCAACGAAGATTTTAATGAATACTTAAAACTTCAAGCAAAAGCTCTTAGAAAAGCTGATCCAATGCTCGATGCTTACGCAGATAAGAAATGGGCAACACTACAAGACACTCCTCTTGAATTTACTATAACAAGAGAAAACTACGAAGATGAAATGACAGGTACAATTGTCGAAAATAAAGAACTTTCTGAACTTTTGGAAAAACATGGAATTAAAGCAACTCCGAAAGATTTTCTAGGCGGCAGAGTAGGAATTGTCAATAAAAAGGGTACAGAAGCCCTTATGGCTATAAAGAAATATCTTCCAATACTTGCTCAAAATATGCCATATTCTGATGAATATGAGCAAAACATTAACCCTAACAGTGATGCAAAACAAACAATGGTAGATGTTGATTTAGTCGCTGTAACCGGTGATGTTGGCGCTTATCGCGGAGGGATTACACTTGCAGAAAACTTACCGAATGATGACAAATTGTCACTTACAATAGGCGGTGGCAGACGTAATGTTTATCACAGACAAATTCGTTTTATAAGTGATACAAAAAAACTTCAAGAAATTCTTGATGCTACCTTAGATAAAGACCAACACAAATATTATTTAGATGAAGCTGATCACTGGTTCACAATCGGACATGAAAATGCGCACTCCCTCGGACCTAAAAAAGCATGTGAATCTCTTGGGAAATATAGAAATATTATTGAAGAAAACAAAGCTGATATGGGTTCTTTAGCATTTGTTGATTTATTGACAGAACTTGGAATGTATACAGAAGAACAAAGAAAACAAATCATTGTCACAACTGTTGCTGACAACTTCTTAAAATCAAAACCAACACTTAGCCAAGCGCATAGAGTACGTACAGTAATGCAAAATAAATATTTTGCAGATCGTGGAGCATATGATATCATAGATGGAAAAATTCATGTAAATATTGATAAAGTAGTCCCAATTGCAAAAGAAATGCTTTCAGAAATAATTAAAATCCAAATGGAAGATGATTTTGATAAAGCAGAAAAATATGTTCTTGATAACTTTGTATGGACAGATAATATGGAATTAATTGCTCAAAAATTACAAAAAATAAATAAAACATTAAATGGTAGAACAGAATCAGAACTTGCAGAAAAACTACTAAACGAATAAAATAACAAATAAACTAATAAGCAAAATTCAAACAAGGACAAATACACTTTGTCCTTGTTTTTTATATTTCTTAAAATATAAGCAATTTTTTATAAAAAAATACGTTTATTATAAATACAAGGGGAATTTATAAAAAAAGGGGATATTATGACAGAACCATTAAAAACAGTTGGGAATGTATCAATTTCCAGTTATCAATCACTAGACGGCTCAAATTGTACCGTTGCTGGTGTTGAAGAAAAATTAAATATAAACAAAGGCTATGTATCAGCTTTTGCAGGTGCAGCAACCAATTTTAATAAAAAAACAGGCTTTGTAATAGATTTAAAAGGTGGCTACAACTACGACAAAAAAGGAATTTTTAACCAAAACTTACGTATAAGAAATAAAATGGGTAAAAATATTGAAACAACACAAATAAGATATTCTCCAATATCTGCAAATATTCCGGTTGGAGATAAAACAAGTATTTACATAAACCCACACTATTCAGGTCAATATGACTACAAAAAAGATAAATGGACAAACAGTGTCGGAGCATTTGCAGGCGTTTCGTATGATATAAATGATAAAACAAAAGTATCACTGGAAGGTCAACGATATAACCTGCAAGATATAAAAGATAACAGCGGTAAAAACTATAGTATTAACACAATTGTATCTTACAAATTTTAGTTTTTAATTTCGTGCTGGAAAGCCCAAGCAGAGTGATTGTGAATACTTTCAAAAGCTTCACATTCAACCTCAAACTCTTTTATAATCGGATGATTTCTTAGTTTAACAACAACATCACGCAATACATCTTCAACAAACTTAGGATTATCCCAAGCTTTTTCAGTCACAAATTTTTCATCTTCTCGCTTTAATAAAGGATAAACAGGACAAGAAGAACAACCCTCAATCAAATCAATTAAATCTTCAATCCAAACCTGTTCGCTCTCATCATAAGAAACTTTAACCTTTATAAAAGCTCTTTGGTTATGCGCACCGTTATCAGAAATCTCTTTAGAGCAAGGACAAAGCGTAGTAACGGGAACTACAACTCCAAGAATAAACTTGTAATTCCCGTTTTCAATACGTCCTTCAAAAAGACATTCGTAACTCATAGGAGCTGACAACCCTGTTACAGGCGATTTTTTATCGATAAAATAAGTAAACTTAAATTCCAATTCACCGCTTTGAGCATCAAGGTTATTTATAATTTTTTCTAAACAACCTTTTATATCAACACCTAACAGGTTTTTATTTTTCCACTCAGCAAGAACCTCAACAAATCTTGACATGTGAGTTCCCTTATAATCCCTTGGCAAAGAAACATTTACCCTTGCCTTTGCGCAAACAACCTGATTTGAATTATTTTTGCGTTGGATAATAAGAGGCAGTTCAAGATTTTTTATTCCTACCTTTTGAATATCAACATTCCTATTATCTTTTAAGTTTTGAATATCTTTCATAATTTATTGTTAAAATTTCTTAATAATTAAGCATAAAAATAGCAATTTTTTATTACATCCGTACTTTATATAAATATAAAGCTCTCTCTTCTTATTTAAACGGATAGGCCTTGAATATAAATATCAAGGTCTTTTTTTTATGCTTATTTGTTATCTTCAGCAGTTGCTTTATCCAACAAAGCTCTAATTCTTAAATATCTATCCAATTCAATTCTGAATTTTTTCAAATTATGATAGTAATTATTAGCCATTAAAACTCTGTTATCATATTTCGGATCTAAGATATAAACTGTTGGAAATCCTGAAATACCAACATCATCAATTAAACTTTTATATCTTTCATCTTCAACATTAATCATTACAAAATTGTATTTATTTTTATAAATACCACTTAATATTTTGTATTTTGGCATAAATTTCATACAATAACCGCACCAATCAGCATAAAATAAAGCAAGCATTGGTTTGTCAGAAACAGTAGCTTTCTCATAAGTAATACCGATTTTGTAATCTGACGGATGTTTTGGTGTATTCATTGCTGCAACTGCAAAGCCTACAACAGATGAAACAGCCATTGCAATAATAATTCCTAAAGTAATAATTAATTTTTTCTTCATAATATCCTCCATTAGGAATATTATACAATAAAACTTTTATCTGACAAATTATTAAAATTCGAAATAAAACTTTACATAAATGTTTTAAAAAGTATATATCATGGTATATACTTAATATATACAAAATTTGGATTGTATATAAATCTCTGTGTATCGTCTTGTGTTCCCCAATATAATGAAGGAGTTTAAATAGGTATGAAAAACAATTTACCCGTCAAAATGAAAAAAGCCGGACAACTTTCAAATCCATCAAAAAACGAAATTTTAGACGGTTCAAATGACAGTGTATTATCAAATTATCTTAGAGAAATTTCCGACTACAAATCACTAACACCGTCTGAAGAAAAAGAGTTAGCAAAAAGAGCAAAAAATGGTGATGAAGAAGCAAAAAAAAGGCTTATTAATGCAAATTTAAAACTTGTAATTACAATTGCGAAAAAGGCAATCCACATGTCAAACCTTCCAATGACAGATTTAATTCAGGAAGGAAATTTAGGGTTGATGATTGCAGCAGAAAAATTCAACTACAAGCTTGGTTACAAATTTGCAACTTATGCAAGCTGGTGGATTAAACAATCAATGTTCAAAGCGATTTCTGAGCAATCACACTGTATGAAAATCCCTGTATATATTCAAGAAACATTATCAAGATTTTCAAAACTTAAACACCAAATGGAACATGAAAATAATTGTTATGTAAAAAATGAAGATGTTGCAAAAAGAATGAACATTCCATCAGATAAAATTGATTTGTTTTTAAACGCATATTCAAAGACAATTTCAATTGAAAGCAGCATGGAAAATAACAACGGCAAAGAAATGAATATTGCAGATATTCTTGAAGACAAAAAAGCATCTGCAACAGATAACGCAGAATATGAAGATTTAAAAACAGACATTTTAAATGTAATTTCAACATTAAAAGAACGTGAACAACAGGTTGTAAAAATGCGTTACGGACTGGAAGGCGATGAGAAAAAGACACTTGCAGAAATCGGTAATATTTATGGAGTTACAAAAGAATGTATCCGCCAAACAGAATTAAGAGCTTTGAAAAAAATGAGATTCTCCGTGTTAGGTCAATATGTTGACTAAGTGTGTATAATTTATTTTATTTTGTGTTTTACAGAAAAATTTTTAAAAGGAGGTATTTTGAACCTCCTTTATTTATATTCATATAAATAAATGTATACTTTTTTATAAAAATCATTAAAATATAAAGTATGAGGAAGGCTTTTACAATATTATTACTTTTACTTTTTGCGACCGTAAATATTGCAGTTGCAGAAGATGACTTGTGGGACAATTACGGAGATACAAACGTTTACGGTCAAAAGCCTGTGAGCGATGAAGAATTTCAAAAAGCATTAGAAAGTAAAAAAGGGAAACCAAAAAGAGATAAAAATATACCAAAAGGCGAAAGCTTTTCCCAAAGTAACGAAACAGAAGCTCTCAATTCAACTGCAAAAGAGCCTCAAATTTTACTTATTCCGCTTGGATTAAAAATCGGAGAAAATGAAATCATTCCACCAGGTCACTATGAAGTCGAAGGAGTAAAAGAAAACGGGAAACCATATCTAAAATTATATCAATCACACTATATGATTGCTAAACTTCCTGCGACAGAAACAAATGACGATTTTGGAGAACCTACGATAAATTTTGTAAAACTTATACCCCATGGGGATTACCACGTACAAATTATATACGGCAGCATTGATTTTAACGCATATTCAGTAATTGACATTGCCGGCTAAGATTGCTAAAATTAACTTGTACTGAAGGGGTAAAAATTATGAAAAGAGCAATAGTAATGGTGATAGATTCAATGGGAACGGGCGCAATGCCTGATTGCCGGGAATTTAATGACACACCGAAATGCAACACATTAAAACACGTTTGTGAATTTAACAACGGATTAAACGTTCCTAATATGGAAAAAATGGGACTTGGAAATATCCAAGATTACGAAGGTATAAAAAAAGTTGATAATCCGACAGCTGAATACGGGATTATGGAAGAAAAATCAAAAGGGAAAGATACTACAACAGGTCACTGGGAAATGGCAGGTTTGGTATCAGACAGACCTTTTGCGACTTTTCCGAACGGGTTTCCTGATGAATTAATTCAAGAATTTATAAAACAAACAAATTGCGGTGGCGTGCTTGCAAATATTCCTGCAAGCGGAACTGCAATTATTGCGGAACTAAATGAAGAACATCACAAAACAAAATTCCCGATTGTATATACAAGTGCCGACAGCGTTTTTCAAATTGCACTTGATACAGATTTAATTCCACTTGAAACATTATACAAATGGTGCGAAATTGCAAGAAAAATATTAGATGAAGGGAATTGGAACGTCTCAAGAGTAATTGCTCGTCCGTATAAAATTATTGACGGAAAGCCAACCAGAATTTCAAAAGACAGAAGAGATTACTCAATGGTTCCTTCGCATACCGTCTTAAATGAAATAAAAGACAAAGGCGGAAAAGTTATCGGAATAGGCAAAATTGAAGATATATTCTCAAAGTCAGGTATAACTCATGCTATTCATACAGGTTCTAACAAAGAAGGACTTGAATTAACACTAAAAGCAGTTAAAAATGAACTTGATTTAGATAAAATTGCTTATCCTTCATCTCATAATAAAGAATTTAATGACAAAACATTTATATTCACAAATCTTGTGGATACCGATATGTTATACGGACACAGAAATGATGCAAAAGGCTATGGAAAAGCTATTGAAGAAATCGATACATACGTTGATGATATTATAAATTCAATGAATGATGATGATTTGTTAATCATTACGGCTGACCACGGTTGCGACCCGACAGTTGAGGGAACAGATCATACAAGAGAATATGTGCCAATCCTCGTTTATCACAAAAATATAAAAGGCGAAAACCTCGGTATGATAAAAGGTTTTGACTATATTTCAAATAGAATTAAACAATGGCTTAATATTTAAAAAGTATAATTGAAATTTTAAAAGTTTTATATTATAATTTTTTAGGTGAAGAAATTCACACTGTATTTAAAATATAAGGAGAAAGTAAAATGACAGTAAAAGTAAATGATTCTTGTATCGGATGCGGCGCTTGCGAATCAATTTGTGACGCAGTATTTTCAGTAGACGGTGTTGCTCAAGTTAATGAAGCAGCAGTTGCAGATAATATGGATTGTGTAAAAGAAGCAGCAGAATCTTGCCCAGTATCAGCAATCGAAGTTGAATAATTTAAAAATTATTAATTAAATAAAAAAAATAAACCGTTTGTATTATTTGTACAAACGGTTTATTTTTTTTATTCTTTGTAATCACAAACAAATACTATTTTTTGCTTCCTGCCTGATTGCATAACAGATTTACTATCCAGAGGAATTATATTCCCCTCAGCATCCAAATTACCTTCAATAGTACAAACAAATTTATCAGACATTTCTCTTTCCGAGCCTTGAGTTTGACCTGATGAATTATTTCCGAGAGCTTCTCTTTGATTTCTTTCAAGTTCTCTAATTCTTAAATCAAAATCACTTTCAATCCGTCTTATTTTATTACTCATATCAAGGATATCACGTTCTGTAACATTTCCTATGGAATTATTATAATCTTCTCTATCACGTGCTCTTCTTTCATCAATATTTTGACTTTCTTCAGACGGATTTTGAGAATTATCTTTATTTCCGACCTTATAACTATCAATTATCATAGGTGTGCTTATAATCATAATGACGCCAAGCACAATTACGGAAATAATTGCATAACCCATATTAGACATTGCATTTCTTTTTTGCATAAAAACTACCTTTTCTTCACTACACAGGAATTTCATTTATAACTGAATTTAAAGCTTCCAAAGCATCTGCAGGAAGTTTATCACGCCCTGCTTTTTCAGTTTCACGAGATTTTACAAACTCTATTCTATCATTCATACGAGCCTTGAATTGTTTTGCATAATCCGCATTTGAAAAAGATGTGTCAAAACCCTCAATATCCATAATTTGAATATCCGAGAAATTTTCCCACTTATGGAATTTGGCATTTCCTTCAACGATAGCTTCAATTATAGCTAAAGTCGTTTCTTTTTTAACTTTTGTTCCCATATAATCTCCTGTGTTTAAGATATAACAATCAACACCATCAGAGATTAATTTTTTAAACCTTTCATAATCAACAGAAAGCGGATAAACTCTGAAAGGATTTGCATAAGGTTCTACAACCAAAGCATTTGGATCAACACCTTTAGCAAGTCTTTCTGCGGAAGATCTTTTAGTTGCAAGAGTTGCGCCCATTGCAGAACCTAAAGAAGGCCCAGATAGTTTCAAAACAGGCGGAATTGTAGGATCTTTCATAAGCCAAAATATAGCGTTTATCGGCTCATCAATTCTATCAACTCTATTAGGCGACCAGAGTTTTGATTTAACTGCACGTCCGTTTCCGTTTCTGATATCTTCCGTAACAGATACGATCTTACCGTCAGGGAATGCTATTGCACCAGCATTTTGCTGAGTTAAAATAAATTTATTATCTTCACTGCCGATAGGATAATCTGCTGTTTTATCGAAATAAGAAGGTTCTAAAGCGATAGAATATTTTTTATCGACATTTATTATAAAAGCATCATCGTGCAAAACTGTAATATTGAATTTGTTACCATGTTTTGCATGAGTAATAGTCGATTTGCCTGAACCTGAGAGTCCAAACACTGCTGTTCTAAAGGATTTTCCATCTCCAAGATTGTAACGTTTCATACCACCGTGGCAAGATGCATAACCGTTACGGGAAGCACATCCCCAAGCAAGAGTTAAAGTTCCTTTTTTATGTTCGCCAAAATATCGCATACCTAAAATTGCCGCACAATTATGTTCCGGATCAAAGAAGGTCAATCCGTATGGAAAATCAGGATGTGACCAATCAGGATCAGAAAATACAAAAATATCTCCTTCATCAATATTTCTTGAACCTGCATATAAATCTGCATAAACTTCATTTATATATTGAAAATTCAGCATCCAGCTATACAAAATATTTTCAAATCCTTCAGGGATAAGCAAATGAGCTTTTACCATAAAATCTTTATCAAGCCCAATTAAAGCTTCTGTTCTATACATTAGCCTATCTCTTGTACGGTAAATTGCTTCTCTTATAACAGGCAACAAAACTTGCAAATCACAATCAGGATCACCGACAATTTTTCTTGCAGCTGCACATCTTCCAACAACAGCGCCATCATTAAATAAAAGCTGATTAGCTCCTTTTGGTAATCCTATTTTTTCAGGTTCATAAACAGGCATACCTGTCAATTCAATAGTTCCTGGACTATTTTTTGCCAATTTATAAGCTTCCGCAACTGTTTTTATCTCCTCAACATTATTTGCGAAAAACGGAGCAATAATAGTCGCCCTCGCTGCAGACATAAGCTTTTTTAAGTCCTCAGAAGTTGAAAAAAATTCTTTTGTAGCCATAAAACCCGAACTCTCCTATATTTCTAAAAAATGATATCACAAAACGCATATTAGCGCAATAATTTAAAATATCAAAATTTAATAACATAATTTAACAAATATAATAGATTCGGGTAGTTACAAAAAACAAATATTGTGCTAAGATATTGATGTAAAAAATAAGAGAAGGGGATTCTATTAATGGATTTTAAAAAATTTAAAATTTTTATACTTGTATTGGCAATAGCCGCAGGTACTAATATATTTGCAGCAACAACAGGTTATACAATCGTTAATGCAAATGGCATTAAAACCCAAACCGCAACACCGACATATTCAACCGTAAACCCACTTGATATTGTTGCAAGACCAAATTTTTACCTTAATAAAAATGTTAAAATAAAAGCTAAATTCGATAAATTTTCAACACTTGGACTAGACTACAAACCTGCAATGAGAAGTTCTCAGGATTACATCTCATTCTTAATCCAACGTCCTGATGTTACAGATCACAACATTCCGCTTTCAGAATTGAAAATCTTTATCAAAAGAGCAGAAGCTGAAAAATATATCGACTTGAATTCAGGCGACATCGTAGAATTTAGCGGAAAAGTATTTTCTAATGCCTTGGGAGATGCTTGGATGGACGCTGAAAAATTCACTGTAATAAGCACTAAACCAAAAGAAGAGAAATAAAAAAACACAAATAATTTATAACGGAGTTAAGAAATGAGCGATAAAAAAAATGAAGTCTTTTTAACGATACATGGACACTTTTACCAACCACCAAGAGAAAATCCTTGGCTTGAAGCAATTGAACTTCAAGATAGTGCCCTACCTTTCCACGATTGGAATGAAAGGATTAACAAAGAATGCTACAACCCTAACTCCGTTTCTAAAATAGTTGACAGCAGAAACAGAATTCTTGATGTTGTTAACAACTACGAGCACATGAGCTTTAACTTCGGACCAACTCTTCTTTCTTGGATGGAGCATTACGCACCTTTAACTTATGAAAGAATTATCAAAGCCGATATCGAAAGCATTTCTCAACATAACGGACACGGAAATGCAATAGCTCAAGTCTACAACCATATCATTATGCCTCTTGCTAATGAAAAGGATAAAGAAACCCAAATAAAATGGGGTATCAGAGATTTTGAATACCGTTTTGGGCGCAAACCTGAAGGAATGTGGCTTGCAGAAACTGCAGTTGATGATGATACGTTAAGACTTTTAGTCGAAAACGGAATTAAATTTACAATTTTGTCACCATATCAGGCCTTGAAATTCAAAAAAGAAAAAGATAAAGACTGGACTGATGTAAGTTGGGGCAATATCGATCCTGCACGCTCTTACAAATATAATATTAAATCAGCACCGGGAAAATCAATCGACTTATTCTTCTACGATGGTGCAATATCACGTTCTGTCGCTTTTGACGAACTTTTAAAAGACGGCAACAAGTTTATTAAACGTTTAAAAGAAGGGGTATCTGATTTAAGAGATTATCCTCAATTAGTTCATATCGCAACAGATGGTGAAAGTTACGGACACCATACAAAATTTGGCGATATGGCTCTTGCATATATTTTAAAAATAAAAGCTAAAGATGAAGGCTTTACAATCACAAATTACGGTGAATACCTTGAAAAATACAGAAGCGATTGCGAAGTTGATATAAAACAAGCATCAAGCTGGAGTTGTTTCCACGGTGTAGGCCGTTGGAAAGAAGACTGCGGATGTTCAACAGGCGGACATCCCGGGTGGAATCAAAAATGGAGAAAACCTTTAAGAGATGCTCTAGACTATCTTAGAGATGAACTCATTGTTCTTTTTGAACAAGAAGGTGCAAAATATTTCGATAATGTTTGGGACGTACGTAACAACTACATCAACGTAATTTTAGACAGAAACGAAATAAATGTAAAAAAATTTCAACACGATAATTTCAAACCAGATTTATCAGATGAACAAAAAGTTCATGCAATGGAATTGTTGGAAATTCAACGACAAACACTTCTTATGTACACAAGCTGCGGCTGGTTCTTCTCAGAAATTTCAGGTATTGAAACAGTACAAATAATGAAGTATGCAGCCAGAGCAATGCAACTTGCATCTAAATTTACAACAAAAAATCTTGAAGAAAAATTCTTGAACATTCTTGCGGAAGCAAAAAGTAATATTCCTGAACACGGAACAGGTAAAGATATTTTTGAACGTTTTGTAAAACCTTCAATTGTAACAACTAAACAAATCGCAAGTTTATGGGCTTTGTCATCTTTATATGAAGATTTTGAAGATGAAGAAAGCGTTTATTGCTATACAATTACACGCCACGCATATAAAAAAGTTCAAAAAGCCCTATCAACATTTGTTGTCGGACATATTGAAATTCAATCAAAAATTACATTACAAAAATCTAATGTAATATTTGCTTTAATGCAATATGCCGGTGGAGATTTCCATTGTTCAATAAAAGAATATTCTGATGATGCAGAATTCAACAGGATAAAAACAGATCTTATAAAAACATTCTTGATGAATCCTTTGACTGAAATCATCAGAGCCCTTGATGAATATTTCGGAAAAGAATATTTCACATTAAAAGATATATTTATCGAAGAAAGACGCAAAATTTTACAAATTCTTCTTAAAGGTAAACTTGAAAAATTCTCTCAAACATACCAAGAAATGTATGATGAAGGCAAAGGTTCAATTTACCACTTGCAAGGTTTGGGATTAAAAATTCCTGATGAATTCAAAATTTCAGCAGCTTATGCTCTAAGCCACAAATTCAATGATATCGTAATACATTCAGACGGCTTTATTGATGATGAGCTTATACAACAAGCAGTTGATTTGAATTATGAAGCTAAGAAAATAGATATTCAACTTGATAAATCACCTTCTAACTTGATATTCGGAAAGAAAATTCTTCAAAATATCAACAGACTTGTTCACAGTTTTGAAATTCAACAAGCCGATGTTGTATTAGAAATTTTTGAGAATATCAGAAAATTAGAATTACAAATAGATATTTCGGAAGCACAAAACACATATTTCACAAAAATTTATCACAGAATAGGTGAAATTCTTGAATCAGAAGATTTTAATAAAAAACGTTCTTCAACAAAAAGATTTGTTGAAATGCTTCTTGATATCGGAGAGAACTTGAATATCAATACAGAATTTTACAGAAAAAAATTAGATAAATTAATGCTTCAATAAAAATACAGTATTTTACCAATTTTCAGAACCATATTTTTTATAAGCTTCTATATTTTTCATGATTTTATTTTCAACAGAAGATATTTTTTGCAAAGTATCTTTGTCATTTGTACGCATACGCAAGAGTTTAAGTTCAAGCAAATCTTCTTTAGACCGCCTGATTTTTTGTTTAATTTCTTCTCTTTGCCAAAAAAGCCACCCTTCAAACCCGCATCCGGGCGGGACAATTGACCAAGGGGAAGACGGACAATGCTTACATAAATCTAAACGAGTTTCATATCTTGAGCACAAATTATCATCCTGAAGATATTTGCAAGTATAAAATGTAATCTCATTTTCATTATATTTTCCGTCATCTATCAGGCGATTAATAATGTTATCAACAATTCCTGCATCGACTTTTCGCGCATCTTCTATTGAATTAAAAGGAACAAACAGTGATAAAAAATCTTTTGCTCCTTTATCACCTGAATTTGCCATTTCCATTAATTTTTTATACGGGGTAGAAGTTGTAACGACACGACAACATTTTCCACACATGTGGCACAAATGTTGCGGACGTTTATTCAAATAATTTTCTTCATAATTACCCATACAAAAATTATAGCTATCATGCAAAATATAAAAAATAATGTAACATTTCTTAAAATAAGCGCAATAAATTATTAAATATTTACTTTATTAATATAGTAAATAGTAAAGGGTAGTTATATGCAAAGTTCAGTAGGACAACAAAACATACAGCAGCAGCCAATAAAACCACAAGTTCAAGCTGCTCCGCAGCAACATGTTCAAAATAATACTGCAAAAGCAGTACAAACCTCTGTTCCTCAACAAACTACAATGACTCAACCAACACAACAATATATGTCGGCACAACCTCAATATCAAACATCACCGATTAATTCGCAACAACCACAATGCCAAAACGTACAAGTCCCGAATTATTCAGGTGTAAATATTCAAATATTTAATCCGTCAGTAACCCCTCCGGGGTCAACTGCTCCGGTATATAATGTAAATGCCCCAAATTATGGAAATACACCTGTTTCAGGCTGTTATCCTTCAAACTATTATACAAATGATTGGGGTAATGGCACTCATAACGGACAAAATATAAACAACAATAATGGAGCTAACGGAGCGAATGGAGCTAATAGTGCGAATGCAAATAATACAACAAATTCGACCAATACAACTAATACAACAGAAAATAAAACAACAAATAAAAAGACAGAAAAACGAGAAGTTGTACAATTAACAGATGACTATATAAGAAATCTTGAAAATTACTTAAACAGTCAAGATAAAGAAGTTCGACTAATGGGTGCAAAAGAAGTAATTGCAAGACTTGAAGAAGATCATTCAAGAAAAGATGATAAAGCATTAAATGCCTTAGTAAACAAAATGCTTCAAGACCCTTCAACACCTGTAAAAATACTTGCACTTAGCGCACTTGATGCAGGAGTAGTATCAGGTGATGACTATACAGTAGGTCTGTTAAAACAAATGCAAAATTCAACATCAGGCTACGGACAAGATGCAATGCAAGCAACAAATATCTTACTGAAAATGTCAGGCAAGAAAGTAGAAAAAGAAGTTGAAGTAAAAGATAACAAAAATAAACAAACCCAAACAACCTCAAATTCAACAAAAAAAACAAGTACAACAGCTGATAACAACAACGCAACAACAACAGCAACAAAGTAGGTAAAGTATGAGTATTAGTACAGCACTAAAATCAGTAAAAAGTAATATACCCAAATATATATACAAAGGAGCAGGCGTTGCTGCTTTAGGTATAATTGGTTATGATGCGCATGTTTTAGGGAAACTTCAATCAGATGTATATTCCAAAACAGGAGATGCAGATGCTTGTATGGCTGCATTCAACAATTCTCAATATTTAACAAGTCCAAGCATTACAATGTCTAACCTTAAAAAAGGAGTATTCAACTGGGAAGTTGACAGCAACATACGACACTTTGTAAATTCAGGCATCGGATACTTTAAAGGCTTTGGCACAATGCTTGTTGACAGCGTTGTTCCACTGGGGCTTGGTCTTGGTGCACTTTTAGGAAAGGGTAAATTATCCAAATTTTCAGCTATCGGCTTAGGCGCATTCGGAGTCGTTAAAATATTCAAAGACGTATTAGGCTTCGGTCATTATAACGACTTAAACAAGAAATATTAACCGTCTGATCTTTCCATATAAGCTTTGTACAAATCAGGACGCTTAATTTTGGTTCTTTTAATGCTTTCATTTAAGCGAAATTCATTTATTTCTTTATGATTTCCGTTTAACAAGACTTCAGGAACCTTCAGTCCTCTAAATTCTCGTGGCTTTGTATATTGAGGATATTCAATAAGCCCGTTTGCAAAACTATCTTCCTCAGCAGATTCAATCTTGCCAAGCGTTCCTTCAAGTTTTCGACTGACGGCATCTATAAGACACAAAGCGGGCAACTCGCCTCCTGTCAAAACAAAATCACCAATAGAAATTTCTCTTGGCTTTATTATATCTCGAATTCTTTCATCAAACCCTTCATAATGCCCGCAAAGCATAACTATTTGCTCAAATTCCGCAAGCTCATTTACAATCTTATCTGTTAAAGGTTCACCCTGCGGAGAAAGCATTACCGTCAAAGAATTATCCACCCTTTTTACACTTTCATAAGCATCTACATAAGGCTGAGCCATCAAAACCATACCCGCTCCGCCCCCGTATGGAGTATCATCAACTTTTTTGTGCTTATCCAATGTAAAATCTCTTGGATTAATTGTATTAACTTTCAAAATTCCGCTTTCAACAGCACGTTTTAAAATACTATAATTACAACTCTGCTCAATCATTTCAGGAAATAAAGTTAACACATCAAATATCATTATTCAATCAATCCTTCAATATTGTTTATTGTAATTTTGCGTTCTTTAATATTTACATCAGTCACAATTGCCTTGACAAACGGGATTAATACAATATTTTTGGAATTTGTTTTAACTGATAACAAATCACTAGCCCCATTATTGGAAACACCGACAACAAAGCCTTGCTTTACACCGTTTTGATCAAAAACTTCAAGGCTCACAAGCTCATCAATTAAAAATTCATCTTCCTCTAAAGCCTCTCTTATAGTTGATTCTTCAACATATAAAAAAGCTCCTTTATATTCCATCAATTCATTTATTGAATTAATTTCCTTAAATTTCACTAGGGCGAAATTTTTATGTAGCCTTGTACTTTGAATATTTAAAGGCAAATAATCGTGATCTTTTTTAATAAAAACTTTATCAAGTGAGCAGAAAAAATCTGCCTGATTTTTAGTAAAACCGACTTTTGCTTCGCCTTTTATACCGTGAAAATTCAAAATTTTACCGACTGATACAAACTTTGTCATAAATCCTAATCCGAAGTTTCTTCAACCTTTTTTGGTTTTCTTCCTCTTTTAGGTTTAGCAGGTTCTTCAGCAGGTTTTGCCTCTTCAGACTTTTTATCTTCTTCAACAACCGGAGCTTTTTCTGCTTTTTCAGCTTGTTTAGCTTTTTCAGCTTCTTCTTTTTGTTTTTTAAATTCTTCCGGCAAATCAGGTCTATCTTGATTCCATCTTGCTAATCCCATTTGAGAACGGATTAAGCCGATACCAACATGGACTCTCCATTCATCCATTTTCAATTGAGCTGCAATAATTTTGTGGCAACCAATCGGAGGTAAAGGTAAAAGTGGTTCATATAAATTCTTTATAGCAAAAAGTTGATCTGGAGAAATTGCCAATTTACGTTTAGGGAACGGCAATTTCGGAAGCATCATTTTTTGTCTTACAAGATTTATACCAAAGAAAACTTTTCTTGGTTCCAAACCGATTTTTTCACCGATTACTTCGTGACAATCAGGGTTTGGCAAAGGAAGCATAGCTTTATAAAGCTTTTCAATTTGTTCTAATTGCTCCTTACTTACCAAAAGTTGTTTTGGTGCTTTTTTCTGTGGACGTTTATTAAAGTTATTTCTGTTATTAAATCCACCACCTTGAGGGCGTCTGTTGTTGTTAAATCCCGGTCTTTGGCTTCTGTTATTGTTATATCCGCCTTGACCTCTGTTATTGTAACCTGAACGATTATAACCGCCTTGATTTCTGTTATAACTTGGTCTGTTATTGTTGTAATTATTTCTGCTATAACCGCCTTGATTGTTGTAAGGTCTTGGATTTCTGTTATATCTTTGCGGTTCAGGATCTCCGCCTGCGCTATAATAACGTGGAGCTTCTTCTGTTCCACCTGCGCTGTAACCGTTTAAAGGTTGTTCTTTAACAGGAGTTGAAGCCTGACTTGTAGCATCATCAGTTGATGAATGTGACAACATCATTTTTTTATCCGGATACAAACAATCTGGACAAATTACTCTTTTGGGGTTTTTAGTTTCAAATTCACGACCGCATTTGATACACTTGTTTACATACATAATGAAAGCCTCTTAATTAAAAAAATAATAACGTAATTCCGGGTTAATAAAGTAAAAAATTTCTCCTCAGTAAAAATATATATTTTCTAACTCTATATTAATGTTTACATTATAACATGCTTTATAATTTTTTGCAACATGCCAACTTATTTTTCAAGCCAAAATGTAACAGGGCCATCGTTCACAAGCTCTACATCCATCATTGCGCGAAATTTTCCTGTTTCGACTTTTATGTTTTGTTCTTTCAGATATTTAATAAAATATTCATATAAGTCAACAGCATCTTGTGGCGAAGCAGCTTTATCAAAAGAGGGACGGGTGCCTTTTTTGCAATCTCCGCATAGTGTAAATTGAGAAACTACAAGGAGTTCGCCATTTACATCTTTTACGGATAAATTCATTTTATCATTTTCATCTTCAAATATACGCAGTTTCAAGATTTTATCAGCCAATTTTTCTGCATTAACTTTTTCATCTTCCTTTTCAACACCGAGAAAAATAAGAATTCCTTTGTTTATAGACGAATATAATTCTCCTGAAATACTTACAGATGCTCTTTTTACTCTTTGAATTAATGCTTTCAATTTTGTTAATTAACCTTTCCTCTTAATTGTCCGCAAGCCGCATCAATATCAGCACCGCGTTCCAATCTTACAGTAACCTTTTTTCCTGATTGTTCCAAAAGTGATTTAAAACGCATTATTGAATTACCTGAAGGCTTTTTATAATCATTTTTCTCTGTCGGATTATATGGAATTAAATTTATATTGCATTTCAAATCGTGCAAATACGCAACCAATTCTTTTGCACTTTGCAAAGTATCATTCAAATCTTTTATCAAAAGATATTCAATTGTAATTCTTCTTCCTGTCTTTTCAATATATCTTTTCAAAACCTTTTTAAGTTCAGCCATCGGATATTTATTTTCAATAGGCATTAATTGTTTTCTTATTTCATGGTTTGGCGCATGCAAAGAAATTGCAAGAGTTGATTGCATATCCTCATTTGCAAGTCTTTCAATTCCTGGGATTATACCGGATGTAGATACTGTCAAACGTCTTGCACCAATTTGAAAATTTTCATTAAATATTTCCATAGCCTTTAAGACATTATCAAGATTTAAAAGCGGTTCACCTTGTCCCATAAAAACAACATTTGTAACCTTCAATCCTGTATCACGTTGAATCATCAACACTTGTTCAATAATTTCTTTATAGGTTAAATTTCTTATAAACCCTCGTTTTCCTGTTGCGCAAAAAGAACAATTAACGGCGCAACCAACCTGAGAGCTTACGCAAGCCGTTAAATTTGCACGATTATCAAAACGCATCAATACAGTTTCAACACACTCTCCATCAGGGTATTCAAGAAGATATTTCAAAGTCCCGTCACTGCTTTCTTGCTTAACTTTTATTTTTGTATCCGTAACAGTTGCTATTTTTTTTAATTCTTCCCTAAATTTTACGGATAAATCAGTCATTTCATCAATACTTTTAACCGATTTTAAATAAATCCAATTATGAATTTGACGTGCTCTGAACTTTGAAGCTTTTAATTCGTCTGTAATTTTTTCTATTTCTTGTAAATTTAAACCTGATAAAGTAATCATAATCTTTTTAACTTAAACTTTCTCCTGCGCAAAGATTTTTAATTCTTTGAAACAGGTATTTTTTGTTTATAATAATCTATTATTTCAACCATTGCATGAAGCATCATAGCAACAGGTTCAGCAAGTTTTCTCCACTCATAATACCCACAGGATTTCGGCAAAATACTCAAAGGATTGTCAGGAAAATCCCTGCATATTTGAGGACGATTTTCATAATCCGAACATCTTTTGCAATCATTAAGCTTTGGACAATGATAAAAATAAACTTCTTCATCAACACTATTATCCAAAAGCTCAATATATTGAGGATATACTTTTCTTGCTTCTTCCTTTGACTTATAAGGGATAAATATTCCTGTAAATTGTGTTGCAAATTTATCACCATTTTTAGCTCTTTTTTTTAATTCCTCGTAAGAAAATTCAGAACACGCTAGATTACAGCAAGTAGCGCAACCATTGCAGGAATAATTTTCTCTCAATTTCAATATTTCATTCCATTTTCGATATATTTCATGAGAAATATCATTTTCAAACATATCTAAAACAGCATACTGCCATTTTTGACCTTCGGAATCTTGTTCATAACTGTCAAAAATATCCCCTTCAAATCCTTCAGGTTTTATTTTATCAACACGATCTTTTATCGCATCTGAAGACTTGAGAAAAATTTCTCGATACATCTGCTTCATATTATTAACAGTATCTTTTAAGCTATCCATAGCTATATGATATCATAAATTTTTAAGGTTTGTAAAAATTTTCCATAAAATATAAAAAAATTTTATTTTTCAATTTAAAATGTGAATGCGAAAAGGAGATTTTTTATGAAAATTTCTGCAATCGTTCCTCATACATATTTTAATGGCTCTGAACAAAATTATAAAGATACAATCAAAGAGAAATCTAATACAACTCTCAAACTTGCAATAGGAACAGCTATTGCAGGCGCAGGGCTACTTGCAGCTTATTATATAACTAAAAAAACGCCTAAAAAGATTACTCAAAAAAATACAAATACAACATCACAAATTTTACAAGAAGCAGAAGAAAACATAAATCAATCAACCAAAACAATTTTCAAGAAAAACGGTCAAAAAATTATTAAAAAATATTCCTATGACGGAACAACCGAAAAAATAGAAAAATCATTCTATGATAAACACGGCAAAAAAATAAAAAAACAACAAGTAATAACAGAGCTTATTAATACCGTGAATATTCCAACAAAATACAAAAGGACAATAACAAACTTTCAAGATAACAAGCCGACGACGCAACGTATTACTTATTTATCACTTGATGAAAAGCCTGAAAGAACTATTACTAACAATAAAACAATAGATTATTTCTATGATTTTTACGAGCCAAACAAAATTATTGGACACGCATATTCAACAAATAATAACACTCTAATTTTGCGTCTCGAGAAAGACAAAAAATTCACACAAGAATTTCCTAATCTCGCAAAACTTCATAAATGGCTTAAAAGGAACTATGAAAATTTATAAATTTTAGAATATTCTATGAAATATCCCATCTTCCGCAAGTTCCGCCCCAACGAGCGATAATATTACCTTTGATATCTTTTATTTTATCAACGTGATGGATATCTTCTCCGCCTTCAACAATTGTAATAACTTCACAATTATTTGAACAACCGGTACAATCGCAAGTTATAGAATGGAAATTCATCTCACCAACTTCCCAACCTTTGAAAGTTGTATGAGCATCTGTATATTGATGATTTTCCATAGCGAGTAAAGCAGCCCCAATTGCACCCATTGTCTGGTGATGATCAGGAACAACAACTTTATGCCCTAAAGCTTCTTCAAAAGCTTTTACCATACCAGAATTTGTTGCAACTCCGCCTTGGAAAGAGAATACAGGCAAAAGTTCTTTACCTAAAGCAAGATTAGCAAGGTAATTACGTACAAGAGCCTGACAAAGTCCGTATAACAAATCTTCAACAGGATATCCAAGCTGTTGTTTGTGAATCAAGTCACTTTCAGCAAATACACCGCAACGTCCGGCAATACGAGCAGGATTTTCAGACTTTAACGCAGTATCACCAAATTCTTCAATAGGAACATTCAATCTTTGAGCCTGATGATCAAGGAAACTTCCTGTACCTGCAGCACATACGGTATTCATAGCGAAATCTGTTACAATACCGTCACGAAGAATAATAATTTTACTGTCCTGACCGCCTATTTCAAGAATAGTTTGAACCCCCGGAACATTAATACTTGCAGCAACAGCATGCGCTGTAATTTCATTTTTTATAATATCAGCACCAACTAAAGCTCCAGCCAAGTTACGACCTGAACCTGTTGTACCAACACCCATTACATCATAATCCGTAAGCTTTTTAGCATAAAGTTCATTCAGCCCTTTTTGAACCGCCATAACAGGTTTACCTGCAGTTCTAAGCATGTAACTATCTACATATTTACCTTTTTCATCAACTAATGCTAATTTTGTGGTTACAGAACCAACATCTATCCCTAAGTATACTGTTAAACTCATACATTTCCCTCTATCTATATTGAATATAACTTTATACTAACACAAAAAAAATAAAAGCTACGTTATTTTTACTGATTTATTAAAACATATAACAAAAACGACCACCCATTTTCACAAGTGGCCGTTTTTTTTATTTTTGAGTTAATTCTCAATACTATTTAGCAGATTTTGAAGGAATTCTCATTGCATAGAATGAACGAACAACAAATACTAATGCAACGATTAAGAATACCCATCCTGCAATTGGTGCAACACTTCTAAAGTTTTGAGAAATTGCAATTTCCATAGCTAATAAACCGAACAATGTTGTAAATTTGATAATCGGGTTCATAGCAACTGAAGAAGTATCTTTGAAAGGATCACCAACAGTATCACCAACAACTGTTGCTTCATGAAGCGGTGTTCCTTTTTCAGCTAAGTCAACTTCAACAATTTTCTTAGCGTTATCCCAACATCCGCCTGCGTTTGCCATAAATACAGCTTGGAACAAACCAAATACGGCAATTGCAATCAAGTAGCTTACGAAGAATGCAACAGGAGCTGATGTTGAACAATTTGGAGCTGACAAGCAAGCAAATGCAAGAGCAAATGCAAACAATGCGATAAAGATATTAATCATACCTTTTTGAGCATATTGAGTACAAATTTTTACAACTTCTTTTGAATTTGCAACATTTGCACTCTTAGAATCAGCATCACCAAGTTTAATGTTATCTTTGATATATTCAGTTGCAGAATAAGCACCTGTTGTTACAGCCTGCATAGAAGCACCTGAGAACCAGTAGATAACCGCACCACCTGATAAGAAACCAAGTAATGTATATGGGTTTAATACGTTCAAAATCATTTCAGGGTCAATACCTAAAGTTGTTTTGATAACCAAAATCAATGAGAAAATCATTGTAGTAGCACCAACAACAGCTGTACCGATTAATACAGGTTTTGAAGTTGCTTTGAATGTGTTACCTGCACCGTCATTTTCTTCTAAGTATTTTTTAGCGTTATCAAAATCAGGTTTGAAACCGAATTCTTTTTCAATTTCTTCGCCAACATTTGGAATATCTTCGATTAAAGATAATTCATAAACTGATTGAGCGTTATCTGTTACAGGGCCGTAAGAGTCAACAGCAATAGTAACAGGTCCCATTCCTAAGAAGCCGAATGCTACCAACCCGAATGCAAATACAGACGGATAAATCATAACAGCTTCAGGAATATGAGTAGATGCAACGTATGCAAGTCCCATCAATAATACGATTACCATACCAATCCAGAATGCTGAGAAGTTACCTGCAACAATACCGGAAAGGATTGTCAAAGAAGCACCGCCTTCACGTGATGCAGTAACAACTTCTTCTGTATGTTTAGCTTTTGGAGAAGTAAATATCTTAGTAAATTCAGGAATCAAAGCTGCACCTAAAGTACCGCAAGAAATGATTGTAGATAATACTAACCATAATTTACCGCCCATATCAGCTAATAACCAGTGGCTTACGCCAAAAGTCATAGCGATTGAAAGAATTGAAGTTAACCAAACAAGGTTAGTTAACGGTTTTTCAAAGTCAAATTTATCTGTTTTAGCAGCATAGAATCTGTCAACTATACCGTTAATCCAATATGCAACAACTGATGTTACAATCATCAAGAATCTCATTACGAAAATCCAAGTCAATAATTGAACTTGGTTAGCTTCTCCAACAACAGCCAAAAGAATAAATGAAACAAGAGCAACACCGGTTACACCGTAAGTTTCAAAACCATCGGCTGTAGGACCAACAGAATCACCTGCGTTATCACCTGTACAATCGGCAATTACACCAGGGTTTCTAGGGTCATCTTCTTTAATACCGAATTGAATTTTCATCAAGTCAGAACCGATATCGGCAATTTTTGTAAAAATACCACCTGCAACACGAAGAGCAGAAGCACCTAAAGATTCACCGATTGCAAAACCGATAAAGCAAGCACCTGCGATATCGCCAGGAACGAATAACAAAATTGTCAACATCAAAATAAGTTCAACAGATACAAGGCAAACACCAATTGACATACCTGCTTTTAAAGGAATATTTAAAATATTCAAAGGGTTTCCTTTTAAAGAAACAAAAGCAGTTCTTGCATTTGCCAAAGTGTTCATTCTGATACCGAACCAAGCAACTGCGTAAGAACCTAAAATACCGATTACAGACCATGCCAAAATAATTAAAACATTTTTCAAAGGCATATTCTGCAAGTAACCGAAGTAAAAAGCGATACATAAACCGATTAATACTTCCAAAACAAGTAAAAATTTACCTTGTTGAATCAAGTAAGTTTTACAAGTTTCAAAAATTGTATTACCCACTTCAGCCATAGCTTTGTGAACATCCAATTTTTTAATTCTGAAAAATTCAATAAATCCAAATATCAAACCTACAACAGAAATTGCAATTCCGATTAACAAATAGTTAAAGAAACTGCCATTCACGTCTCTGATACTTGGAACAACCAAATCTGCTTCGCTTGCAAGAACAGGCGAAACACCCATTAGCAATGTAGCAAAAAGAGCCATCAATGCTTTTGGAGAAGTCAACTTTTTAATCATAATCTCTCCTTCACTAAAAATAAGTTGTCCTACTACTAATAATTAATAGTAATATTATAAAACAAATTTAAATATTTACAATAATGTAAAGAAAAAAACATCTAATAATTCTTTAAAAACATAGAGTTTTTACAAATTAATACAAATAAACATCTTCCAACAGCTTAATTTCAAATTCGCTGCCTGCAGGAATTGAAATTCGACCACCTTTAGACCAGATTGCAAACAAAGGAGAGCCTACAAAATTTACTGCATAAACTAAAATTCCCGTAATTGTCGGAACAGGAGAAACAATTACACCAACAGGGTTATCAGCAAGTTTTGAAGATGTTCTGCGTGTTTTTTTGTAGAAGTTTTCACCTTTATCAATTTGATTTGCAACACCTTTCCAGTAACTGCGCTTGCCCTTCATATTATTAAAAAATATTTTTTTCATATTAGCTTTTGTAATTTTTCCATGGACAGATCTTGTTTGACCGTTTACGGTAATACTATCCACCATAAGTACGACAAGCCCGCCATTCCCGCTCATTTGAGGTTGATGAGAATCTTCTACTACTGCAGTAAATTTTGTACCGACAGGAACTGTTATATATCTTTGCGTAACAGGTCTGATAGATGTAAATGATACTTTTGCACCTTCTTTTAAGTAATCAGAAATTACAGAATTTGATTTAACCCTGAATTTTGTACCTTTTTTAATTCTTATTGCAGTTGATTTATCATATTTATAATCATTTTGAAAATTTTTTACTCTTATTTGCGGCTTAGCTTCTTGTTGGGCAGGCAATGTCTTAGGCGGAGCAGACGTCTGAGATTGAGTTGTTTTTACAGGTTGCGAGGTCTGCACAGATTGAGAAGGAGAAGTTTTAGGCAGACTTGGGAGAGTTTGTTCCAGTTTTGACGGGTCATAAGTTCTTCTTATTTCATCGTCAACAGAAGTATCCAGTTCAAAAGCAAAAATCGGCATTGCACTAATTAAAAGTGCAAATACCGAACTTATAAATTTTTGCAAAAAATTCAACTTCATTTTATTTTAGCATTTCGTTAATAGCTTTTGCGGCTTTTTTACCTGCTCCCATAGCATTAATTGCATTAGATTCGCCAACCGGAGCAACATCACCGCCTGCATATACAGTAGGAATATTTGTTGCACGAGTTTCGCCATCAACTGTGATATAACCTTTTTTATCAGTTACAATTTCTATACCGTCTGCTTCTGCTGAACGTTGAATAATTGGGTTTGGACCTGTTCCTAATGCAACAATTACAGTATCAAGATCCATAATTTCAGTTTTTCCTGTCGCAACAGGACGTCTTCTACCTGATTCATCAGGTTCTCCCAATTCCATAACTTCCAGTTCAACAGATTTTACGTACCCGTTTTCTCCGATAATTTCTTTAGGAGCATATAAAAATTTGAATACAACCCCTTCTTCTTTAGCGTGTCTGATTTCTTCCAAACGAGCAGGGAGTTCTTTTTCTGTTCTTCTGTAAATTATATAAACTTCTTCAAATCCTACACGAACAGCAGTTCTCGCTGCATCCATTGCAACGTTACCACCGCCAAAGATTGCAGCTTTTTTACCAACTCTTAAAGGTGTCGGACTATCAGGTTGTCCTGCGTGCATTAAGTTTACTCTTGTTAAAAATTCGTTTGCAGAAAATACACCGTTTAAATTTTCTCCCGGAACGTGAAGCATTTTAGGTAATCCTGCTCCTGAGCAAATAAATATTGCATCAAAACCGTCTTCTTTTAATTGTTTTAGAGTAATAGATTTTCCAACAACAACATTTGTATGGAATTTTACACCCATAGCCTTCAAGTTTTCGATTTCTCTATCAAGAACAACACGAGGCAATCTGAAAGGTGGAATACCATATCTTAAAACTCCGCCTAATTCGTGCAATGCTTCAAATACTTCTACATCGTGACCTGCTTTTCTCAAATCACAAGCAGCAGTCATGCCTGCACATCCTGAGCCTACTATTGCAACTTTTTTACCTGAAGGTTTAATTTCAGGCATTGCAGCTTTAGTATTATCACCTACATATCTTTCTAAAGCACCGATTGCAACAGCTTCGCCTTTAATTCCTAAAATACAATTACCTTCACATTGTCTTTCCTGAGGGCATACACGTCCGCATACTGAAGGTAACATACTTGTCTGACGTATGATTTCTCCGGCCTTATTCAAATCTCCGTCTTTGATTGCCTGAATAAAATCAGGAATATGAATATTTACAGGACATCCTTGAACACATCTTGGATTTTTGCAGTGCAAACATCTTGATGCTTCAAGTTTAACTTGTTCTTCGGTCAAATTGCTTTCTACCGGATTAAAATTATGACGTCTTTCATTTTTATCTTGTTCTTTTACGTGTTGTCTTTCAACTGCCATTTTTATACCTCTCCCTATTCTATTATAATTTTACTTTCAAAAAATCTTTTATGCAAGAATATCAAAAAAAGTTAATAAATTATTGTAATTATTATACAATTATCTTTAAATATAATTATGGACATCACTGAAAAAAGCCGAAAATCTCTCGAATTTGATAAAATAGCAGAAAAACTCTCAAATTACGCAAAAACAAAGCAAAGTAAAGAAATATGCCTAAAGACTTTGCCATTTGACGATATCGTAAAAATTAAAAATGAACTTAAATGCACTGCAGAAGCAAAATACATACTTGATATGCCAAATGATATTCCGATTGAATTTGTCGCAGATATTCAGCAAATTCAAAAAAATATGGGAGCCACATATCTATCTGAAGAAGAATTAATTGACGTTGCAAAAACTCTTAAAACTTCAAGATTAGTAAAAAAATTCTTATCAGAAAATCTTCCGATGCTTTCTATTATACGAAATGCCGCACAAAGTCTTGTGACAGACAAATTATTAGAAGATAAAATTTTTGCGACATTTGATGAAAACCTAAAAATTAAACAAGACGCAACTCCTGAATTAAGAGGGTTATTCGCATCTTTGAGAGAGAATGAGAAAAATCTTAAAAACACCGTTAATTCACTTTTAAATTCAGCAGATTTTTCAAAACATCTTCAAGAAAATATTTATACAACACGTGATGACAGAATTGTATTTCAAGTAATGGCATCATCAAAAAGCAAAGTTCCCGGGATTGTCCACGATGTTTCAGCCACAAACAAGACGTTTTATATAGAACCTGAACAAATCGTTCCGCTTAATAACAAAATCAGAGAAATACAATCAAAAATTCATTCGGAAATGGTTAGAATTCTTGCAGGCTTAACTTCGCTTGTAAAAGAAGAAATTAAAGAACTGATATTATCTGAGCAAATTCTTGCAACAATAGATTATCACTTTGCAAAAGCTCGATATGCCGTAAAAATTCACGCAACAGAGCCTGAAATAGTTACTCATAAATTCCTTGAATTTGAAAATATGAAGCATCCTCTGCTTATTGACAATATTGAAAATGTTGTAACCAACAACTTTGAAATCGGGAAAGATTACAAATCAGTAATCATAACAGGTTCAAACACAGGCGGTAAAACTGTTACGATTAAAACCATAGGCTTATATATATTAATGGCAAAAGCAGGAATGTTTCTACCTTGCACAGCTGCAAAAATTTATCCGTTTGAAAACGTGTTTGCAGACATAGGAGATGATCAAAGCATTTTACAAAACCTATCAACATTCTCATCTCATATGACAAATATTATAGAGATTTTAAAACAAAGTAATGAAAAAACATTTGTAATCTTGGATGAAATTTGTGCAGGGACAGATCCTGTCGAAGGTGCGGTGCTTGCTCAAGTAATATTAGAAAAACTTGCACAAAAACAGGTTTTATCAACAGTTACAACCCACTATGGAGAACTGAAAGCTCTTGAATATCTAAATCCGTATTTCAAAAACGCATCAGTTGAATTTAATACAGAAACCTTAAAACCTACATACAAATTGCTTATCGGAATTCCAGGCTTAAGTAACGCAATCTCAATCGCAACAAATTTAGGACTGGATAAAGAATTAGCAGAAAAAGCAAAAAATATAGTCGTATCAACAAAAGATCCATCAATTCTGGTTGTTGAAAAATTGCAGGAAACTCAAGCAAAACTTGCCCAAAATCTTGAAGAAGCAGAAAATTTAAAAGAAACTTCAGAAAATTTAAAAAATGAATACGAAAATTCTCTGGCACAAGTAAAAAAAGATAAAAAGAAAACAGTAAAAATTATCAAAGACAAGTTTGACAGAGAATTATTAGAGGCAAAAGCCGAAATTAAACAAATTTTAGATGAATTACGCAGAGAAAAATCCGAAAAAATCGCACGTCGCTCTTATGCAAGACTTGCCCAAACAGAACAAAAATTCAGAGGAGATTTATCAGAATTTGATGAAAAACAACAATACGCTGAAATTGATTGGACAAAAGTTAAAAACGGCGACAAATTAATTTTAAAAGAACTTAACCAACCTGTAACAGTCCTTTCACTTCCTGATAAAAACGACTGTGTAACAGTTCAAATGGGTAATTTCAAAACTAAAATAAAAATAAACAAACTTGCACCTTATGATTCGGCTTACGAAAAGAAAGAAAATGTATATCGACCAAATTCATTTGAAAAATTTGAATTAAGAAAGACAAATATTTCAAGCACACTTGATTTAAGAGGCTACAAAGTTGAAGACGCACTTGACAGTCTTGAATTTTACCTTGATAAAGCAAGCCTTGCAAACCTTGCCTGTGTAACAATTATCCACGGACACGGAACAGGAGCTTTAAAATCTGCTGTCAGAGATTTCTTATCAACATCACCATATGTTGCAAAATTCCGTCCGGGAGAAGACGCCGAAGGCGGAGATGGCGTGAGTGTCGTTGATATTAATTAAAATTGTAATTTTATCCTTGCAAAAGTCAAAAAAAATGATACAATAACTTTAAAAGAGAGAGGATAAAATTATGATAATGATTGAAGATATTAGAAAAGAACACGAGCTTGTAGATTTGTTCTGCAGCCTTGCAGAAGTTCCATCTCCATCTATGCACGAAGAAAAAGTCGCTGAATGGATTAAAAATTACTGCGATAAAAACGGAATTGACTGCAAACTTGACGATTTTAAAAACGTAGTTATAAATATTCCTGCAACTGATAACACTAAAGAACCTTTAATGCTATCAGCTCACATGGATGTTATAGGTGATGACAGCCCTGTTAAAACTTACGTTGATGAAAACGGATATATTCACGCAATAGATAGAACCTTAGGCGGGGATGACAAAGCAGGTGTTGCAAATGCTCTTTATTTTGCAAAAAATCTTGTAAAATCAACAATGAAACACGGCGGACTGGAAGTTATGTTCACTCGTGATGAAGAAAACAATCTTTCAGGAATCAGAAATGCAAACCTTAAAAGCTTTAAATCAAAATACGTTCTTGTTCTTGATAGCGACACTTTAGGTCAATGCGAAGTTTCAGGCGCAAGCTACACTTTAGCAAGAATTAAAGTTCACAGCTTCAAAGGCGGTCATTCAGGAATTGATATCGGAGATAAAACACGTGCAAATGCCGCAAAACTTATTGCAGATTTAATTTCTGATCTTCCTCAAGGGGTATTTTATGAAGAAGAAGGCACAGTTATAACCTCCTGCAATATTGGCGGAATTTCAGCAGGTAATATCAATGTTACAAATATTATTAACACTGATGCTGAAGTAAGCTATTCAATCAGAAGTTCAAGCCGCAAAAAAGAAGAAGAATTAAAAAATAAAATGTCACTGACAGTTGATGAATTCAATGAGAAAAACAAAGAGCTTGCAAAAGCAACTATTGAATTTGAAGAACACTTGCCACCGTTTGAAAAAGTAGAAGATGATTATATTCCTATACTTTTTGAAGCAGCAGCAAAAAAAGCAGGCGTAACACCTGATATTACATCATTCCACGCAGGTGCGGAAACTCATATTTATGCAAACGAAGTAAATGCAAATAGTGATAAATTCGTCCCATATTTATTAGGACTTGCAACAGTTTGCAATATGCATTCAAAAAATGAATACCTTGATTACAAAACAATGCTTCAAGGTCAAGAAGTTTTAAAAGAATTATTTAAAGCTTATAATGCATAAATATTAATTTATTAATAAAAAAAGTCCCGCTTGTAATATTAGCGGGACTTTTTATGTTTATGAAAATGCTTTGAAGGATCTTTCTACGTTTTTATCAATTGTATTTTTAATTGATTCATATTCTGTTTGAAGTGCGTTGTGCTCTGTATCAAGTTTTTTCAAATCCTGATCATATTTCTTATCTTTATTTTCGATTTCAGTCATTGCGTTTTTGTATTTAACTTCAGCCAAAGCAATTGCAGCTTCATCATCTTGAGATTTTATATCTGAAGAATTTGTGTATATAATAGATACCCAATCATAAGTACCGAGTTCAGGATATTGTTGAGAACCGTTTTCGGAGAAAGAAGCTTGTTCCATAGTCAATATTCCGTGTTCTAATGCAAATTGCAACCATTCTGCATTATTGATTAAGTTTTCATCTAATTCTTTATAATTGTTGTTATTTTTTGTAACTCCATCATCCAATGTTTTACCTCCGCCCATACGGTAGTAAAGGTTTACATACCATTGATATTTGGCATCAGTTTTATCCGGAATTTCTTTGTCAGGAATTTTATCTATACTATCTTCATAATTTTTTTGTAGACCTGGAATGCTTTGAAGCCATTGTTTCATTGTATTTTTCCAGTTTTTAACAGCTTCATCATATTCAGGAGAAACTGTATTTAAAGTTTCTGTCATATCATACTGGAAATCCTCTAAATATTTTTTCAAATCTTCATAATCAACACGTAAAGCTTTATAGTGTTGTACAACATAATACAAATCAATAACTTTTTCCTTAAATGTTTTTTGTACCGGTTGTCCTGTTGCATCTAATTTATAGTTACTTAATAATTTTTCAACTTCAGTTGAATTTTCATCAATAATATCTCCTTTTGCTGGAGCTAATAGATTTTGTCCATCATTTTCACAAATAAATTCAGAAATTGGAGCCATCGAAGCAGTTAAATTAGCTGAATTTATAGCTGAGCCCAAAATTTCATAAGCATCAGGATTTATTGTATGATTGCCAACAGTAGTTGTGTAAGTATGCCCCCAAGATTTATCGACATTACCGTCTTCATCAACATCTGATGTTTTCAAATCCAATAAATGCGCAAGAACGTGAATATAACAACCACTGAGGCCAAGCATTGCATTTATATAACATGGTTTTGATGCCAAATTAAAAGCATTTGCTAACTCAGAACCGGTATTTGTAATATAGTCATCTTTATCAGGAAATTTTAAATTTGGCAAATTCAACATTCCATTAATCAATGCACCGAATGTACCACCCATGGTTTCCCATACATCTGCTAATTCAGAAGAATTTACAGTATTTTTCCAATTTGATACGGTCTGAATAAATATATTTGCATCATCAGCCGTAAGATCTTCTGTCGGTTTGTCTAAAATACTTGTTAAATAATTTACATAAGTATCATTATTATCAATATTTCCATCACCGTTTAAATCTGAATCAGGTACACCATTACCGTCTAAATCATTACCTAATATCCCTGTACAGAATTTATCCCATTCAAGAGGATTTGCTTCATCATACAACTGTTCATATAAATATGAACCGTCATCTGTTCTTGTTGTTCCGTAAATATCCTTTAATGCTTCAGGATATTCAGGGTTTTCAACTTTTGCAATACCGTATTTATACAAAAAGTCTGCTAAAGAAGTTGATTCTTCATAATTTTTTATATCAGTTCCGCTCAACATAATTTGACCGGATGAATTTACTAAAGAATATTGATTTTTTAAATCTCCGTAAGTTAATAATGTATTTGCAGTCATTTGTTGATAACTCAAACTTCCGTCATCACCGTATGTCCCATACATCAACTGAGTTGAATTTAAAGCTTCCATATAAGTTTTGCTAGCTTCAGTTGATTCTGTTGCAAGACGCAATTTTGCATTTGTTATGGTTTGAGAACGTAATTCATTATCACTTAATCTTGAAGTGATACTTAATAATCTCGCTTGTCCTGCTGACATTCCCATAATTAATACATTATTCCTTTCTGAATAGATATACGACAAATTAGACAAGTTTCTTTAATAGATTTGTATCATTTGTTAAGAAATATTTACACAAAAAAAAAGAACCGCTTTATAAAAAACGATTCTTTTCTCAATTCATAACTTGTAAACGACTAAATTGCAACAGTCAAAGTTTCTAATTTCAACTCAATTGGTTTTTCTTGTAATACTTCAACCTGCAAATCCTTAGCATCTATAGTTTTACCAACCGGCTTATGAGCAGTTGCTTTAGGTGCAACAGGTTTTACAGTAACAGATTTTGGTTTCTGAGCTGTATAAACACCTTTTTTAGCTTTCACAACAGCCGGATCAGGATTTGATTTTTGTCTGTTTACATCTGTCATAATTTTGCTTACAAAGCGTCTTGTTTCTCCATAAGGAGGAACTGCATTGTATTTTTTTACATTTCCAGGACCTGCATTGTAAGCAGCAAGAGCTAATTCAACAGAGCCAAACATATTATACATTTTCTTATAATATGAAATGCCTGCTTTGATATTCTCATTAAGAGAATATGGATTGTACCCCATTCTTTTTGCAGTAGAAGGCATTAATTGAAATACACCTACTGCACCGTGTGAACTTCTTGCCTCATGGCGAAAACCTGATTCAGTACGCGCAATACTTAGCGCAATTGCAGGATCCACCCCCATTTCAATAGCGTGTTTTACTATTGTGGCTTTTACAGAGTTAACGTCAGCTGCCTGACCTTGTGCATTGTTAAAAAATACACATAACAGTGTAAAAGTTAACAGTAACAATTTTTTCAAAATGTAATCCTCTATGTTGTAAATTGAAATCCTTAAAAATTCCCTAACGATTCGTTTCTTCAACAAAATCAAAAACTTTTAAGAATGATTATATACCTAATATATTACAAAAAAATAAAATTTCAACCCCCATGGGCAAAAGCGCCCTGTCAAAAACCTTCGCAACGCTTGATATAACAGGTTTTAAGTGTATGTAAAACAATTGTTAAGATAGCCTATTTTTTTAAAAAATTTATATATTTTTGCGTTTAATTTTATTTTTTATGATATCATTTTTATTATAATCAGATTAAATGAGAGGGAAATTATTATGGAAAACAAAAAACTTGCAGATATCGGGGTATTTGGCGGATCAGGATTTTACAAATTCCTTGACAATATTGAAGAAGTAAAAGTTGAAACTCCTTATGGAATGCCTAGTGACAGTTTATTTATCGGAACTGTCGGAGAACATAAAGTTGCTTTTATGCCAAGACATGGAAGAAGCCATACTATTTTGCCTCATTTAATTAATTACAGAGCTAATGTATGGGCTATGAAGCACGTTGGTTGTGAAAGAGTTATTTCTCCTTGCGCAGCAGGAAGCTTACAAAAACACGTTAAACCGGGTGATTTTGTAATTTGTGATCAATTCGTAGATTGGACTGACGGTAGAAAATCAACTTTCTTTGAAGGACCTATCGTTACACACCCGTCTGCTGCTGAAACTTACTGCCCTGAATTAAGAGAATTGGCTATAAAGACAGGTAAAGAACTGGATATTACAATTCACGAACAAGGTACTGTTGTTGTAATTAACGGACCGAGATTTTCTACAAAAGCTGAATCTAAATTCTTTACTAATCAAGGTTGGGAAGTTATTAATATGACAGCATTCCCTGAAGCTTACCTTGTTAAAGAAATGGATATGTGTCCTTTAAATATTTCTTTAATCACTGATTATGATGCAGGTTTGGTTGGAGATGTTCCTCCTGTTTCTCACCACGAAGTTATTGAAGTATTTAATTCAAATGTTGCAAACTTGAAAAATCTACTCTTCAAGATGATTGAAAGAATTCCTGCACAAAGAAATAATTGTAATTGTGCTAATACTAAAAAAAGTTCACAATTATAAGAAATAATAAAAACAGGTGAGATATGATAAATAATTTGATATTTGTAACAAACAGCTTTTTTCAAATATATTTTTGGCTAATTCTTGTAAGATGCCTTTTAAGCTTTGTACCAAGCATTGACTGGTATAAACAACCGTTTGAAGCATTAAAAGATTGCACTGATTTATATTTAAATCTGTTTAGAAGAATTGTACCGCCAATCGGTGGATTGGATTTTTCTCCGATTATTGCTGTTATCGCATTACAGATATTAAATTATTTAATCATTTATGTGCTTTTCTTGTTTAAATAATCTTAAAGCTTCTTGAATTTTAGCTCTGTGTGGAGTTTTTGGATTATTTAATTGTGATTGCAAATGATCTAAAAAGAGATTCAAATCTTTTTCTGAATTTCTGTGCATCAATTTTTTAAAATATTTCATTACAACTTTATCTTTTATAAAACCCGGATATTTTAAGCAGCCACCTATATCATAAATTTTTTCGTGAATAGGTTCATTTACTGTGTCGGTATAAAATATTTTAAACAAGTTATCGATATCGAGCGGAGCAGTTGTCTTTGTATTTCTGATATCAGCCAATTCAGTAATTGAATAACCTGATTCCAAATCAGATACATAATGTTTTGTAAACTGAGTTTTATCAAGTTTATGACCTGCAATATTTTTCAAATAAGTCCAGAAATTAGCTTCTGCATAGGCTCCTTGAGAATTTGACAAAACTTTTACAGGGCATCTTTGATTATGAAATACTTTGAAAGCTTTGTCATGCATAATTCTCTGTAATGTATGTTTGTCATACATTACAAGCTTGTAAACATTTCCCCAACAGCCCCTGCTTATATAAGATAAGTCAACTTTTACATTATCAGGAACAATACCTTTCAATAGTTTGTTAAAAAATTTAGTAAAATCTTTTTCCAAAAGTTTTAAACTTTCAGGATCTAAGTCATTAAAATCATAAGATATAATATTGTCTGCTTTACATTTTTTATAACAAGCTCTCAAATAAGTTGTCATATTTGACATTGCTTTATAAAAAAGTTTTATATTATGCGCTCTGTCTTTCTTATCCCAAAGATTTATAATTTCATTCGGAAGATTTCCAACGACCTTATTTTTTGTATAAGGAACAAATGAATCATAAGTTTTATACCCGAAATCAGCCTTAAAAAACCTTTTTAGGCGTGACGGATAACATTTTTCATAATTTACTTTTGGAATTCTAGCTAACATACATTTCATAATGAATATGAAACTTCAAAATTGACAAAATAAATGATGCTTGTAAAAAAAGTTTACTTAAGATATAATGCGGGGTATGAAGATGGTGATTTATGGCGCTACGGAAATTGGTTGTCTTTTGGCAACAGAATTTTTCGAAGACCACGATATAACAATAATTGACAAAGAAGAAAACAGGTCAGATGAATTTGACAAGCTTGATATTAGCTTTGTTCAAGGGAATGCTTCAAGCATTGATGTTTTAAACAGCGCAGATATTAAAAATGCGGATATCTTTATTGCCTGTACAGGAATTGATGAAGCCAATATCGTTGCCTGCTTGTCAGCTAAAAAATTCGGAGGCGTCAGAACTATCTGTTTTGTAAGCAGAGAAGAATACAAAAAAACATTAAACTTTGAAAAAAATAATGCCAATTTTTGTGATTTCTTCATAGACTACATAATATGGCCTGAAGAACTTTTAACCCAAGATATTTTCCGCATAGTAACAGTTGCCCATGCTCTTGATGTAGAAAATTTTGCAGACGGAAGAGCAAGACTTTTGGAATACAAAGTAAAACCTCATCATCCGATTGTAGGCAAAAAGGTTAAAGATTGCGGATTTACTAAAAACACCTTAATCGTAGGTTTAACAAGAAATTCTGAACTGTTTATTCCAAACGGAGAAACGGAAATAAAAGAGGACGACAAACTAATATTTATGGGAACTCCTCATTCTCTTGATATTTTGGCAGGAACATTTTTCCACGAAAAAGAAATTGTAAAATCAGCAGCCATAATTGGCGGTGGAAATGTCGGAATGATGCTTGCAAAATCCCTTGAAAAATTGAGGATTAAAACAAAAGTTATAGAAAAAGATTATGACAGATGCCGTGTACTTGCTGAAGAATTAACAAATACGCTAGTTATAAACGGTGATGGTACAAATTTAAAGCTTCTTGATGAAGAAGAAATCGGTGCAGCTGATGTTGTAATAAGTGTTACAAACAACGATGAAAAAAATCTGCTTTGTTCCCTTTTAGCAAAACAACTGGGTGTAAAAAGGGTTATTGCAAGAGTTGCAAAAGTTATAAATATTCCGTTATTTGAAAAAGTCGGAATTGATATTGCGGTTTCTCCCAAAAATTCAGCTATTAACGAAGTTAAAAATGACTTGCAGGAAAATGATGTCGATATTCTTGCAACTGTTGAGCAAGGTCAGGGCGAAGTATTGGAAATCAACGTTATACAAGATTTTAACGGTCAAAAAATTAAAGATATTAAATTTCCTGCCGGAGCAATTATCGGCGTAATCATAAGAAAAAATAATATTATTATTCCTTATGGAGAAACTGAAATTTATACAGATGATATTTTGATAATTTTCACAACATCTGATAATGCGGGCACTATTAAAGAATTTTTTAAGGTAAAGTAATATGCGCTTAAATTATCTTGCAAAAGCAATCGGATTAACAATGATGTACATAGGGCTTGTAATATTAACCCCAATAATAGCAGCTCTTTATTATCACGATTTTAATTCTATAACTCCTTTTGTAACAGCCGCATTAATCTCAATATCTTTTGGCTGGATATTTATGAAGTTGGTACCCGGAACATCAGATTTGGAAAACCTTAACGATATAAAAAAAGCAGAAGCTCTTTTTATCGTAGCTGTTTCATGGATTATATTCGGAATTATATCAGGTATTCCATATCTTTTCTATGGAATTTCTCCTTTAAATGCTCTTTTTGAATCGGTTTCAGGTATTACAACAACAGGTGCAACTATTTTAACAAATTTTGATTACCCGAAAGCGTTTTTCTTTTGGAGAGCGCTTACTCAATGGTTAGGCGGTTTAGGAATAATCGTGTTATTCGTTGCGATATTACCACAATTTGCGGTTGCCGGAAGACAAATGTTTTTTGCAGAAGCTCCGGGACCGACTGAAGATAAGTTTACCCCAAGAATTAGAAATACTGCATCTGCTTTATGGAAAGTTTATGCAGGATTAACAATATTAAATATTATATTATTTATAATTGCAGGAATGCCAAAATTTGATGCGGTTTGTAATTCCCTATCAACTCTTTCTGCCGCAGGTTTTTCTCCAAACCCTGAAAGCATTATGGGATACCATTCAAACTGGATTAATTGGATTACTATAATATTTATGTTTTTGGCAGGCGCCAGTTTTAATATACAATATAAAGCCGTAGTTCAGAAAAATCCACTTGTACTATTTAAAAATGAAGAATTCAAACTCTATTTTTCATTAGTTATGTTTATGGCTGTGTTAATTACAATTTCGCTTATTTTAAATACTCATTACAGTATTTTCCAGGGATTTACCGATGCATTATATCAGGTAGTAAGTATTACAACATCTACCGGAAGTGCAAATGTTGATTTTATACAGTGGGACTATACATCTAAACTGCTTCTGTTTATTGTAATGTTTATGGGCTCTTGCTCAGGGTCTGCCGGAGGCGGTATTAAAATGGTGCGCTGGCTGATTGTATATAGAGCAATGAAAAGTGAACTTATAAGAATTTTACACCCTAATGCAATTGTAAATATTAAAGTTGATAACAAAACTGTACCTGCAGAAGTTACAAGACAGATTGTAGTATATGTATTTTATTACTTCATAATTTTCGGGATAACTTCAATTATAATATCAATAATAGAGCATAATAGTGTTATAGGACTTGCTGGAAGTATAACAGCACTTGGAAATATCGGGCCGGGTTTTGAACAGATGACAGGTCCTATGAGTAGCTTTAACGGTATACATTCAGCAAGCAAAGGCATAATGATTTTTAACATGCTTGTCGGACGTCTTGAATTAATTCCGTTTGTTGTAATGTTACAAAAAGATTTTTGGTCACTTAAAGACAATTAACCAATAGCATTAAAAACATCTTCAGGAACAATATATTTCAACTTAACATTTAAATAATCATTATTGGCATCTTTAACCTGTTTTACATCGACACATTCAAATTTTGAGCTTCTTGGAAAGACTATTTCATCTTGATCCCCAATTATTCCTGTTCTTGAAACTTTTGCACCTTTAGGAACTTCTATTTCATATAACACTCCTCGATTATTCGGCATATAAACTTTTGCATAAGAAATATCAGATGTTGCATATGCATATTCTTTCATATCAATAACATCACCTTTTTTTATACCTAATCGTTTCAAATAAAGAGGATATTCTGAAAAGAAATCGGGTTTTTCTCCAATACACCTGTACACATTAAGCTTTTGTTCCAAAGGTTTTAATGTTTTAAATTCAGTATCTGAAATACTTATCATTTCCCTTGGAGTAAGACCTGTGTTCATAAACTTCATATCCATTTGTTTAGGATAAGGACTTAATATAAAATGATGATTTATTCCATGCAATTGACCATGCAAAGAAACACTCTCTTTGTTAGATTGAAATATAACCCCTTCTTTTCTGGCATCAGCCCAATACTGATGACAAAATAAATCTTTTGTTTTTACCAAAGATTTATCAACTGCAGGCTTTATTTTGGAAGCCTTTTGACACATATTTACCAATCTACCAATCTCAGAAATTTTCATATTACCCCTTTTACACAAATTCCCTATATTTTATATAAAACATTTGACTCACAAAAATTGCTACATATTTCATATTCATAAATGATTAAAATGAACAAAATTCATGGTTTAATCGTTACAATATTGTAACGAGGATTTTAAACTTGAAATTCAATATAAAGGTTATAGCCTTAATAATATGTATGTCGTGTAGTATTTTGTCAGTTTCTGCAATCGAGCAGATGAGCGTTGAAAAAAATGCTGTTTTAAATATTAAAGATTGTATTGAAATCGCACTCCATAACAGTCCGTTAATAAAAAAATCCCGCTACAATTACGGACTTGCTAAAGGAAATTTAGGAATTGCAAAATCCGAATACTTCCCGACTTTAGGGATAGGCACAGGATATAATTTTACCGACAACCAAAATAACAGACGATCTACAAATTCAGGGATTTATTCTGCAGAAGCTAATATAAATCAGCTTATCTGGAATTTTGGAAAAACAAATGCAAATATCAGAATGTATAATTTTGACAGACTTGCAGCTCTTTACGAATTTGAAGATACTGTTTTACAAACAATATTTGGGGTTAAAACAAACTATTACGGAGTTTTAGCCGCAAAAGCAACTCTTGATGTAAACAGAGCTAATGTTCAGATTAATGAAAGAAACTACCAAAGAACAAAAGCTTACTTTGATGAAGGAATTCGATCTAAAATTGATTTAGTTAATGCTGAAGTATATTTAAGTGATTCAAAAATTACCCTTGTTGAATCAGAAAAAGCATATAAAAATGCGTTGGTTCAACTTAATAATGCAATGTATATTGCGTTCGCACCGGAATATGAAATCGAAAACACAGAAACTTTCAATTTTCAAAACAACTACGTTCCTGTTAATTTAGAAAAAATTGATGAGAGAAAAGATTTAAGCAAACCGCCAAAAGCTGTCGGGGATGCATTCTTGACATCACAAGTTGAAAAAATTAATGTACTTGATAATTACAAATTTCAACCGTTCCCATATACATTTGAGGAAGCTGTAAATTTTGCATACACAAACAGACCTGACTTGAAAGCATATAATGCTACTCTAAAAGCGATGCAAGAATCACTTAAATACACAAAAAGAGAATATTTACCTGAAATTTCCGCAACAGCAGGATACGGTTACAGAGATCAATACAACACAAATTCATTCAATGTAGGTGTTAATTTATCAACTAATGTTAATATAAAAGGTCAAAAACATAAAATTGATAATGCTAAAATTCAGGTAGATTTAGCTCAAACAGAAATAGATCAAGCAAAACAAGATATCTACTTTGAAGTTCAAAATCTTTATATTACAATGATGCAGTTAGAAAAACAAATACCGCTTTTAGCAGTAAAAGTGAAACAAACATTAGAAAACTTTGAACTTGCTGACGGCAGATATTCTGTGGGGTTAGGAGATTATATTCAACTCCAGGATGCAAAAGTAAATTATAATAACGCACAAGTATCATATGTACAAACAGTGTATAATTATAACGTAGCAAGAGCGAATTTAGAAAGAGCAATCGCTTTACCGCAAGAAGTTACAACATCAATAGAGGACAAATAATGCTTTATAATGATTATGTAAAAAATATAAGAAACATAAAAAAAAGACACATTATTACAGGAACAGTTATAATTGCAGTTTTAGCTGCAAGCATTATAGGAATTACAAACAGTAAAAGGGTAAATTACCAAACAAAAGCGATTAAACGCTGCACAATAACAGAATTTGTAGAAGCTTCAGGGACTATCAACCCTGTAAATACAGTAAGCGTAGGTTCAACAGTATCTGGTTTGATAAAAGAAATTTACGTTGACTACAATGATGTTGTAAAAAAAGGACAAATCTTAGCACAAATTGACCCTGCAAACTTTGAAGCAACAGTTCAACAAAATCAGGCACAAATTAATAATGCACAGGCAAATGTTGCGAAATTGCAAGCAGTTGCAGACTTTGACAGACAACAATACATTAGATATAAAAATCTTTATGCAAAAAACTTTGTCGCAAAAAGTGAACTTGACGAAAAATACAGCACATACAAATCTGACCTTGCACAAATCAGTGCTGCAAGAGCTCAAATTAAACAATACCAAGCTTCTTTAAAAACAGCAATGACAAACCTCGGTTACACAAAAATTATAGCACCTGTTGATGGGACAATAATTTCAAGAGAAATAGACCTAGGATCTCCTGTTGCCGCAAGCTTTCAAGCACCGGAACTTTTTACGATAGCACAAGATTTGACAAAAATGCAAATTGAAGTTAGCGTATCAGAAGCTGATATCGGAAATGTTCACGAAGGCCAAGACGTTACCTATACAGTTGACGGCTACCCTGATATGAACTTTAAAGGTAAAGTAACTCAAGTAAGATTATCTCCAACAACAGAATCAAACGTTGTAACTTATACAGTAATTGTTGATGTAAATAATGAAGATTTAAAACTTAAACCTGGAATGACCGCAAACGTATCAATTATTACGGACAGAAGCGAGAATGTTCTTTGCGCACCTAATATTGCACTTAAATTTACACCCGACATAAACGGTCCTAAATACAAAAATCAAGGTATTTGGATTCTTGACAAAGGAAAACCTAAAAGAATTGAAATAAGAACAGGTGCAAATAACGATACAAATACAGAAATTATTTCAGACAAAATCAAAGAAGGAACAGAAGTTATTACCGCAATAAAAAGCAAAAATGCAAAACAAGACGGCAGAATGCGTGTTCCGAGGTTGTAAAAAATGAGTTTAATAGAAGTAAAAGATGCAATAAAAACTTATCAAACAGGAGAAGACAGTTTTAACGCATTAAATTGTGTATCTCTATCTGTTGATACCGGAGAATTTGTTGCAATAATGGGTGCTTCAGGTTCCGGGAAATCTACCTTTATGAATATGCTCGGGACTCTCGATAAACCAAATTCAGGCAGCTACTATCTTGACGGAATTGATATGCTCTCGCTTGATACAGACAATCTTGCAAAAGTCAGAAATGAAAAAATGGGGTTTGTATTCCAAGGGTTTAACTTAATTTCAAGAACAACAGCACTGGAAAATGTAGAACTTCCAATGATTTATAAAGGAATTCCGGAAGAAGAAAGAATTGTAAGAGCCAAAAAAGCACTAAAAATAGTGGGACTTGAAAAGCGAGAAGATCATATGCCAAACCAAATGTCAGGCGGTCAACAACAAAGAGTTGCAATCGCTCGAGCAATAGTGAATGATCCACCGCTAATTCTTGCAGATGAACCGACAGGAAACTTAGATACCAAAACAAGTATTGAAGTTATGGAATTTTTTGTAAACCTCAATAAAGAAATGGGTAAAACAATTGTTCTTGTAACTCACGAACCTGATATTGCACAATATTGTAAACGCGTTGTCAGATTTAAAGACGGCAACATAATTTCTGATGAAATAAATACTCACACAACAATTCCATATTAAAAAGGATAAAAATGATAGATTTCAAATCACTGGTAAAAATGGCGGTAGTATCGCTAAAAATAAACAAAATGCGCTCTATTCTGACAAGTTTAGGCATAATTATCGGTGTAAGTGCTGTTATCATAATGCTTGCAGTCGGAACAGGCGCAAGTGAAAGAGTAAAAAAAGATATGGAATCAATGGGGAGTAATATTTTGACAATCCGTTCAGCTTCGGCAAAATCAGGCGGAGTCAGAATGGGAATGGGTACCAAACCAACTCTTACCATTAAAGATGCAAAAGCTATCGCAAAAAATGCAAGAGGAATTTCTGCAGTAGCTTCAGTAAGCTCAGAATCAAAACAATTGACTTATGGGAACCAAAACTGGGCAACAAGTGTTTATGGTATAGATCCAGAATATTTTTATATTAAAAATTACGAAGTAGCTTCAGGCAGAGGATTTGTAAGAGAAGACATAAAAAATTCCGCCAAAGTAACTGTAATAGGTTCAACTGTTGCAGCAGAACTTTTTGGAGATCTTGATCCGATAGACAGAACAATAAGAGTAGGCGGTATTCCTTTTAGAGTAATCGGAACTTTAAAATCAAAAGGAAGTATGGGACCTATGGATCAAGACGATTTGATATTTATTCCTATCACAACTGCTCAGAAAAAAGTTTTTGGAACAGTTTTCCCGGGCACTGTATCAATGATTGTCGTAAAAGGCTCTGATCCTGATGATGTAACTCTTGCTCAACAAGATATAGAAGAATTATTGGTTGCAAGACACAGAATAGGTAAAAATCAGGAAAACGATTTTGAAATAAGAAATTCAGCAGAATTTCAAGAAAAAATGAAATCAACGGTACAGACATTTGCAATTCTTCTTGCATCAATTGCATCAGTTTCATTACTTGTCGGCGGTATCGGGATTATGAATATTATGCTGGTGTCAGTAACTGAAAGAACCAAAGAAATTGGTATCAGAATGGCAATAGGTGCAAAACCATCAGATATTAGAATACAATTTTTAATAGAATCATTCCTGCTATCAATAATCGGTGGGCTTATCGGTGTAGCAGTCGGTGTAATCGGTGCGCAAATAGTTCAAATTTCAGGTGTAATGAATGTATCAATTTCATTGTTTTCAATAATCTTGTCATTAGGATTTTCAGGGGCAATAGGAGTTTTGTTCGGCTATTACCCCGCATACAAAGCATCCCTATTAAATCCAATTGATGCACTCAGATATGAATAATAATCTACAAAGCTTCTAAAGCTGCAATTTTCATATCTTTCCAGTCAGGAGTATTGCCAAACCAGATTTCCTGAGCTGCGACCGCTTGAAATATCAGCATATCAAGACCTGTAATCGTTCTTAAATTGAATTTTTCAGCAGCCTTTATCAACAATGTTTTTTTAGGGTTATAAATTACATCATAAACAATAGCATTAGATGATAAAGTTCCTAAAGCATTTGGCTCAACAGGCATCATATCTGCAGATTTGCCAAGCATTCCGATAGGAGTTGTATTTACAAGCATAGCATATTCGCCAAGATTTCTAATATTTTCTATCTGATAAACATTAAAATTAACAGCAGGAAATTTTCTTCTTACATAATTCATCAAATCAATTGAATTTGGAATATTTCTTGTAAAGAAAGCAATTTCTTCAACTCCGCATTCTGTCAAAGCAACGCAAGCTGCATGAGCTGCCCCACCTGTTCCTAAAATTGCAACCTTCTTACCTCTAAGATCAATATCACTCGGTATAGCTCGCCTAAAACCTATAACATCAGTATTATAAGCCTTTAAAGATTTATCAGCATCAATATAAATAGTGTTAACAGCTCTTGCAAGATCCGCATACTTATCAACCTCATTTACAAACAATGAAACAGGTAATTTCAACGGTATAGTAACATTAAATCCTTTATACCCGTTACTTTTTAGCCATTTAATCCTATCAACTAGGTTATCAGGCGGGGTTTCCAAAATATCATAAGTTGCATTTATGCCCAAACTTTTAAATCCTGCTTCGTGAATAACCTTTGATAACGAGTGTCCGAGAGGATAACCTATAACACCAAATTTATTTTCTCTGGTATCTTTAATTTCAGGCTTTACAGGTTCATTTATAGGACTGCTGTTATAATTATTACTGTTATAATTTGTACTACTTATGTTATTTACGTTATTGCTGTAATTATTATAATTATTGGAATTATTTGATGTTTCATTAATTTTTGACGGGTCAAAAATATAAGACGGAACTTCACTTTTTACGGTTTCAGCCTGCATTCCTGAATACGGTTTGTGTAAAGGTTCTGAATTTTCAGAGGCAATTTGATCCTGAATTGTTCTTTGAACGTATTGACATTCAGAATTTGTATTCTGTTGAGAATACGATGTAACTTGAGATGCAGATGCTGTTACAGATGATGTTGTAGATGAGGGTTCTGAAACAGGAGAAGATGTCCCTTGAGCCTTCAATTCTTCCACTGTAATTCCTAATTTTTTAGCTTTTTTTGCAAGATAACGTTCATACAATTCCGGATTCATATTTTTACCCTCTCTTACATTTATATTACTCGCTTACCTGCGGAGAATTTTCATCCAATTCCTTTTTATAATTACACTTCAAGCTTGAACATGCAATAACCGATCCTTTTTTCAAAACTTTTTTAACTAACAGGGAACCGCATTCAGGACATTTTTCACCTGTGGGTTCATTCCATAAAACAAAATCACAATTCGGATACTTATCGCAGCCATAAAATATGGTTCCACGTTTTGATTTTCTCTCAACAATCGTTCCTTCACCACATTTCGGGCATTTTACTCCTGTTGATTTTCGATAAGGCTTTCTATGTTTGCAATTTTCATTTGTGCATTCCATATATTTGCCGTAAGGACCTGTTTTGAATATCATATCAGAACCGCATTTTTCACATTTTTCTTCGCAAACTTCCGGTTCGTTTGAATTTTCTTCACCTGTATCTTCTGACAAAGCGTTTAAAGACATCATTGTCTTACAATCAGGATAACCTGAACAACCCAAGAATTGAGAGCCGTTTTTACCAATTCTCAATACCATAGGTTTTCCGCAGTTCGGGCATTTAATCTTACTTTCAATTCTTACGCGTTCACCTGTTTGCAAAGCGTTATTAACCTCTTTTATAAAAGGTTCATAAAAGTTTTCCAAAACATCATTCCAAACAGCTTTTTTCTCTGCAATTTGGTCTAATTTTGTTTCCATGCCTGCAGTAAATTTATAATCCATAATATCTGCAAACTGAGCTACCAATTGTTTTGAAACAGTTCTTCCCAAAAGTGTCGGATGAAGTGCTTTATCTTTCTTTTCAACATACTTACGGGTTTGAATAACTGTAATAATAGTTGCATAAGTAGACGGACGACCGATACCGTATTCTTCCAAAGCCTTAACAAGTGATGCTTCGTTATATCTTGGCGGTGGTTGAGTAAAATGCTGTTTTGGTTCAACTTTAACACATTTTACCTTATCTCCTTCATTCAAATCAGGAATTTTTGCTTCAGCTTCCTGTTCATCCTCATCAGCGTCATTATAAACTTTCAAAAATCCGTCAAAAGTTACCTTACTTGTACCGGCCTTTAACGTATAATCACCTGCCGTAATTTCAACTGTCTTATTTGCAACTTCTGCAGGAGTCATTTGAGAAGACATAAATTTTTCCCAAATCAATTTATACAATTTATACTGATCATTATCCAAGTATTTTTTAATACTTTCAGGAGTTCTTTCAGGATAAGACGGTCTGATAGCTTCGTGCGCATCCTGAACATTTTGTTTCCCTTTAACATAAATATTCGGTTTGGCAGGGTAATATTTTTCTCCGTAATTTGCCAAAATATAATCTTTTGCCATATTTTGAGCATCTTCGGAAACTCTCACACTATCAGTTCTCATATAAGTAATCAAACCAACAGGATTGCCGTCAATTTCAATACCTTCATACAACTTTTGAGCGACCTGCATTGTTTTTTGAACACCAAACCCAAGTTTTGAACTTGCTGCACGCTGCATAGTAGAAGTTATAAAAGGTGCTGTCGGTTTTCTTTTAGTAGATTTTTTCGTAACCTTTGAAACATCAAATTCTGACGGATAATTAGTCAAGAAATCTGCAATCTTTTGAGCTTCATCTTTATTTTTTACAGATTTTTCAACAGCTTTACCCTTAATTTTAGATAATTCAGCTTCAAATGTCTTTCCGCCTTTATCTAACAACGTATGAATAGACCAATATTCTTGAGGAACAAATGCTTCAATTTCATCTTCTCTCTCGCAAATCATACGTAAAGCAACAGATTGAACACGTCCGGCAGATAAATTTCTGTTACCTATTTGCTTCCACAAAACAGGACTGAGCTTGTAACCTACAAGTTTATCCAAAATTTGTCTTGTCTGCTGAGCTTTTACCATATCCATATCAATTCCGCGCGGATTTTCAACAGAATGTTTTACAGCCTTAGGGGTAATTTCGTTAAATACAATACGGCAAATTTTTTCATCAGGCACTTTCAAAATCTGTCTTACATGCCATGCAATAGCTTCTCCCTCGCGGTCGGGGTCGGATGCGAGATAAACTTTATCGGCTTTTTTTGCCATATCGTTTAATTTTTTAACAACTGCCTGCTTACCAGGTATAATTTCAAATTTAGGCTGGAAATGATTTTGAATATCAAATCCTAAATTCTCAGTTGTAGGATCTTTAGTCGGCAAATTTCTAACATGCCCGTAACTTGCTTCAATTTGATATCCATCTCCTAAAATCTTTCTTATGGTTTTAGATTTAGCAGGAGACTCAACTATTACTAATGCTTTTTCTTTTTTTTCAGCTGTTTTTGCCATTATTTATACCACCTCTCCTATAACTACTCTTTTTATTTTGAGTAATTTACAGAAGCAACTCTCTTATATCTGTCCCCGTCGACTTGTTTAATTATGCCTTTAAGCTCCATGGTTGTCAAGTACATTAGCAAATTATCTATACTTAATTTAGTAAATGCCTGCAACTCATCAACACATTTTTCTTCAATTTCAAGTGCTTCATAAATAACTTTTTCATCTTCGTTTAAATCAGGGAAGTCAAACAAATTTTTCTGTTCTACCTTAACCTCCCAACCAAGAGTTTCTAAAATATCATCAGCGCAAGTAACTAATGTTGCACCGTTTTTTAATAGCTTATAAATACCTTGAGTATTCGGATTTGTAATCAACCCCGGAATACACATCAATTCACGGCCTTGTTCCAATGTTAAATTTGCGGTAATCAATGCCCCGCTCTTTAACGAAGCTTCTGCAACAAGTGTTCCGTAAGACAATCCAGAAACTATCCTGTTTCTTTGAGGAAACCTAAATTTGATAGGCTGAAAAGTCGGGAAATATTCACTTACAACAGCACCGCAGCCATTTTCAATTTTTTTGTACAAATCCTTGTTTGCAGTAGGATAAGTATAGTCAAAACCGCTTGCAATAACACCTATCGTCTTCAAATTGTTCTCTATTGCAGACACATGAGCCGTTGTATCAATTCCAGATGCCAACCCAGAAACTATACATATATCCGTATTGTTCAACTGAGAAATCAGCATTGATAAAGCATCTTTTGCATATCTTGTTGCTTTTCGAGAACCGACAACAGCAAGCGTTCTTTTCAAATTGCAAGCTCCGATATCTCCTTTATAATACAAAACGGCAGGCGGATTATCTATATTTTTCAACATATAAGGATAATTTTCATCCTCAAATGTAAAATAATTTATCCCCCTGTTTTCAACTTCTTTTAAAACTTTGTCAACATCAACTTTATCTCTTTGGCGCAAAAAATTCTCAGCCTTTTTTACACTTAAACCTTCAATATCTGATAATTTATTCGCATTAAAAGCAGACTCGATATCTCCAAAGTAATTATACAGTCTTAAAATAAAAGAACTGTCAATCTCTTCTATTGATGAAAAAGCAATCCAATATTTATTTTTTGTCATTTTGTTTTTTCTTTATTCTTTCTATCAATTCTTTTATTTTTTCTTCTTCTTCTTTAGCAACATCTAAGTTAATATAATCTTCAAAATACTCGATTGCGTCATCATAATCTCCTCTTGCAAAAAAGAGAATCCCAGCCTTTTTGTAAGCCGGAGAGAATGAATCATTATGAGCAATAGCTTTCAAATAATTTGAAAGAGCTTTATCAACTTCATCATTTGCCTCGTAAGCTTCCCCTAAATAATAATAAATCCATGGATTTTCAGATTTATATTCCAAAACATTCTCAAAATTTTCAATAGCGCTTGCATAATCACCAAGCTCAAAATGAACTCTGCCTAAATCATAATAAACATCATAATTATCAGGCTGTTTGTCCAAAATATATTCAAGCTCATCAATTGCCAAATCCAAACGCGCATCTTCCATATAAAATCTTGCAAGGTAATGACGCAAAACAAGATTTTCAGGAACTTCACCCAATCCGCGAGACACAAGAGCAATTCCGCTTCCCATATCTTTTCTGCGATAATATATATCTGCAAGGTTTATATAAACCTCAGGCAATCTAGGATTTAACTCCTGTGATTTTAAATAATTCTTTTCGGCTTTATCAAATTCACCCAAATTTGCATAACACAATCCTATATTGTTATACAATTCAGCATTATCCTTGCAAGTTTCCAAAACTGAACTGAATATATCAATAGCCTTTTTATAATCGCCTTTTTTATAAAATTCTAACGCTTTATCTACTTTTTCTTTTTCACTCATAATTTATAACCCTAATCCTATTCCGCCGTTATCACTTTCACCGTTATCACCTGAACCGATATTTTTAATTACGGTTCTTGTGTTACCGTCAGCATGGAAATTTTTTGGTTTCATAGTCATCTTAATCTTATCGGCATAAATAGTTCTTACGCCTTGTGTAATACTTGAACGTCCGGTAAAATATGCTTCATTAGGTTTTCCTTCTTTGTTCGGATACAATGTAAGTTTTGGACCTTCTGCATAATAATCCTGATACCAAACTCTAACGTTTCCGGAAGCATTAAATATTCCTTTTTCCTGAGCATATTCCTGACGTCTAGATTTCAAAACAAGTGTTGCGCCATCATCCATAACTGCTTTTGATGTAGTGTTTCCGACAGCTACAAGCACCTTGGTAATTGTATCGTACATAAATCTGTCAGCATAAGATTCATTTCCCTGCTGTTTAATTTTTGCATTTCCGATAAGCTCAATATCTTTTAAATCACCGTTTTTATCAGTTCTAACCTTTGCCTTATCAGAAAATGTATCCAAATCTTTATATTTTATAGTAACTGTTCCTGTTGCTGTCATAACTCCTGTTTTTGTATCATATTCCTGTTCATCAGCGTTTATAACAACAATAGGCACCTTACCGTCAAAAACAATAGATTGAGTATCTCCTTGAGCTTTTACAATCTTTGTAATTAAGGACATTTTCAAAATATTTGCTTTAACTTCACGTTTTTTATTTTTCTTTACTTCATAAGCATAAGGTTTGTTATAAAAAGTTGCAGTATCAAGTTTTTGATCATCAGTCATAGTAACATCAGCAGAATCTCCTACAACATGCATATCGTCAACAGAAACTTTTACGTTTCCGTTAAACTTCAATTTATTATCCTGCTCACTGTAACTTTGTGTTTTAGATTCAATAATAAGATCAGAAGCCTGAACAACAAGCCCTGCAGTAAATAAAACCATTATTAAAGTTAAAACTAATTTTTTCACTTATTCTCCTTATCGCTGTAAACCTTAGAAACAGCATTTCCTATAATTTTAAATTTAGCATAATCAGGGCTGATTTCAACTCTTTTTGCAGTTGCCAAAAGATCAGCCTTTCTTGTAATTCTAACATTTCCTTCAGCAACAATAGGTACATCAGCACCGGTCCAAACAAGTTTATTTGCCCTCAAAGTCGTAAAATCTTTTAACACAATATATGTGTTGTCATATAAAATAATTTGTTTTTTTCGTTCGTTATAGGTTCCTTTTGATGATTGAAAGCTCATAGAAACTTCATTTTTATCATCATAAAAATTACCTATTACATTATTTAAAATAGCAACACCGTTTTTGCTGTCATAATTACCTGTTTCGCCGTAAATTTCCCAATATTTTTTCTCATCTTTGGTTTCTGTCAAAAAAATACCGTCAATAACAGCTTCTTGTCTGTCTTGATCTGTTTGTAACTGGCTTCTATTGAAATTGTGAGTAATAACGCCGGCTGATATAAACGCCCACGCCAAAAGTCCTACAATTGCTGCGAAAGCGGCAAAGTAAGCTTGTTGTTTTTTACTTAAACTTTTAAATTTATCCAACCAGTTCATACTAATAATTTTAACATGAAAAAACAGTTAAAATAAAAACTTTAACTTATATGAATTACCAAGGATAATCTAAAAATTTTTAACTTTATAGAAATTTTGTAATAATATTTTTTATAAAATAAGATGAATTTCAATAAATAACTTAATATTTTAAGCATTTTTGCTAAGTTTGTTTTATAATTTTTTTATGTGTAGGGATAGACTTGAAAAGGGAAAGAGGTTTATATGGCATTAAGATACGATGCAGGTGAAGTGATTACCGCAATGGTTACACCATTCAACTCAAAAAGAGAAATTGATTACAACAAAGCTGAAGAACTTGCTAAATACTTAATCAGTCATGGAAGTGATGCACTTCTTGTCGCAGGGACGACAGGTGAAGGTCCGACTTTAACTCATGAAGAAGAATTTGAATTACTAAGTACAATCAAACGAGCTGTTGCAAATAAAGCAAAAGTAATTATGAATGCAGGCTCTAACTGTACAGATACAGCAATTATGGCAGCAAAATGGGCGCAAAAAGAAGATGTTGACGCAATCCTCTCTGTCGTTCCTTATTACAACAAACCTTCTCAAAAAGGTATGATTGAACATTTTTCAGCGATTGCAGAAAGCGTTGATTTGCCTATTATTATCTACAATATTCCGGGAAGAACCGGTGTAAATATGTTGCCTGAAACTGTTGCAACTTTGGCTGAAAAATATCAAAATATTGTTGCTATTAAACAAAGCTTCCCTAATATGGATATGATTACGGAATTAAAATTATGCTGTCCTGACGATTTTACAATTTATTCAGGAGATGACAGCTTAACTTTACCTATGATGTCATTAGGTGCAAGAGGGGTAGTTTCTGTTGCATCTCACATATTCGGTTCCGAAGTTAAATCTATGATTAGAAATTACAAAACAGGAGAATTTTTGGCAGCAGTGAATATGCACAAAAAACTTTATCCTGTATTTAAAAAATTATTTATGGCTCCAAATCCTGTACCTGTAAAAGCAGCTTTGGCTCATAAAGGTTTAATTGAAGATTATGTAAGACGTCCGCTTGTAGAACTTACACAAATCGAGAAAAAAGATTTATTTATGGTAATTGATGATGTTAATAAAGATTAATAAAGATTAGCCCATCAAGACTATAAATTAATTTTTAAATTAAAAGTAAAATATAAAAACAAAAAAATTAAGGAAATAAAAAATCAGTTAATAAAGAGGATAAAAAATGAAAAACAAAATTTTAATGTTCTGGTTTATTGTGGGAGTAGTAATTGTATCACTATTTCTAATCATAATTAAACCGACAAAATTAGGACTTGACCTTGTTGGCGGTTCAAGATTGGTTCTTGAAGCCGAAACAACAGACACAATTGCAAAAATTACACCTGATGTAATGAGCAGACTTCAATTCGCTATTGAACAACGTGTTAACAAACTTGGTGTTGCAGAAACAGTTGTTCAACAAGTTGGCGAAAAAAGATTATTAATAGAAATTCCAAACGTAACAGATTTGAAAGAAGCAAAAGCTTTCATCGGTGAAACAGCTCAATTGGAATTCAAAAAAGAAGGCAAAGCTGCTGACGGTTCACCTATTTGGGTTTCAACAGGTTTAACAGGTAGAGATCTTGCAAAATCTACACTAAGTACAGATTCAACTGGTCAATGGGTTGTATCATTGGAATTTAACTCAGAAGGTGCAAAAAAATTCGCAGATTTAACAAAAGCTTTAGTCGGCAAACAAATGGCTATTTTCTTTGACGGCGAACTTCAATCAGCTCCTAGAGTAAACGAAGCTATTTATGGCGGTAAAGCTCAAATTTCAGGCGGAGAAAGCGGTTTTGCTTATGATGAAGCAGAAAGAATGGTAAACCTTCTTAATGCCGGAGCATTACCAGTTCCTGCCAAAATCGTTGAAGAAAATACAGTAGGACCTACATTAGGTGCAGACAGTATCGCAAAATCTAAAAAAGCAGGTATAATCGGACTTTCAGCAGTTATGATATTTATGATTGCATTCTACCACGTACCTGGTTTGATTGCAGATATTGCTCTTGTAATATACAGTTTAATATTATTTGCTTTATTCAAAACAATCCCTGTAACATTAACCCTTGCAGGTATCGCAGGTTTTATCCTGTCTATCGGTATGGCGGTTGATGCTAACATTCTTATTTTCGAAAGAACTAAAGAAGAATTAAGAGACGGAAGAAATCTTTTCACTGCTATTAATTCAGGTTTTGACAGAGCATTCACAAGTATTTTTGACTCAAATATGACAACAATTATTACATGTACAATCCTTTATCTTTTGGGAACAAGTGTTGTTAAAGGATTTGCTTTAACACTTGCAATCGGTGTTATTGTATCAATGTTCAGTGCAATTACCGTAACCAAAAACTTCATGCACTTAATCTTCGGTACAGGAGAACTTAAACATCCTGCATTGTTCGGATTAAGACAAGATGAAATAGGGAAAAGCTATGAAGCAACAGAAACAAAACGTGAAAAAGCACGTTTTGGTATTCTGGACTAACGGAGTGCTGACAAAGATATAAGAAAGGTTAAAAAAATTATGATAAATACAGGTAAAAAACATTTAGTTCATGTTGTAAAATACAGATGGTGGTGGATGGGTTTAACTTGCCTTTTATTAATCCCAGGGATTATTGCAATGATTTATTCATCTGTTACTTATGCAAACCATGCACCTATGAAAGTCGGTATTGACTACACAGGCGGTACAATTTTGCAATACGGACTTGAACAAAAACTCGCAAACAGCGATATTTCAAAAACAAGAGATAATCTTGAAAAAGTAGGTATTGAAAATCCTTATATACAAATATTGAACGTAAATACAGAACAACAAGAAAAAACAAAATCAAAAATTAATTCAATAATTTCTATAAGAACAAAATTTATTGAAAAAGATTCTAATACAGCAGAAATTATCACAAGTGAGCTTCAAAAAGATTATAAAAATCCTGAATTAATGTCAGTAAGTTCTGTTGGTCCGACAATGGGTAAAGAATTATTCAAAAATTCCCTAATTGCAGTTACACTTGCATTTTTAGGAATTGTTGCATATCTTTCATTCAGATTTAGATTTGATTATGCTCTTGCCGCAATCCTTGGGGTATTACATGACGTAATATTTGTATGCGGTATATTTTCAATACTCGGACTTATTTATAACGTACAAATTGACGGATTGTTCATCACCGCAATTTTGACAGTAATCGGTTTTTCAGTACACGATACAATCGTTGTATTTGACAGAATCAGAGAAAATTTAAGATATTATTCAAAGAAAATGTCTTTCGGCGAAATTGTAGATGCATCTGTTAACCAAACTTTAACAAGAAGTATCAACACATCTTTAACTACATTGATTACGTTATTTGCGTTATACTTCTGGGGCGGCGTAACAACAAAAGATTTCGTTCTTGCAATGATTTTAGGTATTACAATCGGTACTTATTCAAGTATCTTCTTCTGCAGTATGTTAGTTGATTTCTGGAACGATAAAAAACAAGTTAAAACAGCTGCTTAGAATAAATAATATAAAGAGTAAAAAAGACCTCTTGATAATAAGAGGTCTTTTTTTATATTTAATAACTTTTATAAAATCTATTTCACAGATTTAATAATAGTTTTAGCAGAATCGCCAGCAACTTTAATACCTTTTGAGTATGCTCTTTTAGCTGATTCAGAATTTAATGCAGCAACTGAATCTTTTACTGCTTTATATTCTTTCTTCCAAAATGCTCTCATTTCATCTAAATTCTGCATTATATCAATATATGTCCCATCTGGGCGCAAACTATTATTTAAAGTTCTCTCAGCATTTTTAAATCTTGCTGAATCAATTTGATGAAGTTCATTTTTAATTTTGTTATAATGTTTATGCTCGTGATAAGAAGAAACTGCAAATGCTGCAAATGCCGCGCAAGCTATACCAATTTTTAATTTACTCATATATCCCTTTCTTAATTTTTTGTTTACAATATTACAAAAGTAGGATTTTTGTCAATATTCTTACAAAATTTGATTACGAAATATTAAAATTATTGATATACACACTTTATAGCTTCTATCATGCCAGTTTCATCAGCAATATTTTTACCTGCAATATCAAATGCAGTACCATGGCCCGGAGATGTCCTTATAATATCAAGTCCTATTGTCATATTAACAGTTTTATCACCTGCTACTGTCTTTATCGGAATTAAGCCCTGATCATGATAATTTGCAATACAACAATCGTAATAAGAAGACCTGCTATCAGAATGACAAGAGGACAAGCCATTTGAAAAATTATAATTATTTTTATTTTGATTTTCTGACAAATACTCTTTTGCAAGTTTTATAAATAACGTATCCGCAGGCAATGGATTTGTAATATTAACTCCTTTTGCTCTTAATTCATTTACGGCAGGAATTAAAATATCAATTTCTTCCCTTCCTAAAATACCGTCTTCTCCTGCATGAGGATTAAAACCGCAAAGCGCAAATCTTGGCTCAGAAATTTTTAATTTTTTCTCAAAAAAATCTTTTAAATTAGAAATTTTTTCAACAACCATTTCTTTTGTAATATTAATCTCTTTCAATGCGACATGACGAGTTAAAAGCAAAACTCTAAAATTTCCCGCAACAAAAAGCATTTCAGCGAGCTGATTATCATGTGCCAAATATTTTTGTAAAATTTCTGTTTGACCATTAAATTTTTGTCCTGCAAGATAAAGCGCATTTTTTGCAACAGGAGCCGTTACAATAGCTTTTGCCCCAATTTCACATGCTAATTTGACAGATTGAAATGAAAATTCTCCTGCTTCACGACAAACTTTACCAGGCTTAATTTCATAATCATAAGGAATTTCAATAATTTCATAATCCTTATCTAATTTTCCGTAAAAATTCAATATTTTTTTATTTGAAATTAATGCAATTTTATCAGAAGGCAAATCCAAATTTTTCAAAGCTTTTATTGTAATTTCCGCACCAATACCGTTTGGATCACCTGTTGTAATTACAATTTTATCCATTTTGTAAACCGCCATGGGTTTCGAAATATCTTAAAATATCAATTAAAGTATTTGCACCACCCAAATTCCCTGACTTTGTAACTATCCATTGAGCATTGTGATCCAAAGTCAAAGCAATAGCAGGAGCAACTTCATCTATCAATTGCAATTGATATGCACCTATTGCACTGCAACATTTGAAAGAAGTTTCACCGCCAAGAGTAATTAAAATTGCTTCTTTTTCTGCAAGAACACGTTTTGTTAATTCTGCAAGAAAATCAGTTATAACAGATGCAAGATTTGCTTTTGTAAGTTCTGCATTCAACGAAGCTTCAGAAAAGCCGTCAAATTCTTTTATTAACTTTGATGTGTGAACAACAACCGTATTATCAAATCTCAAATTTGAAACAATACGATTTACAAATTCATCTTTCACACCGTCCAACACCGTTTGCAAATCCAAACTTATTACAAGAACATCATCAAACTCATCGCTATTTTCTAATTTTTCAATCTGATTAGCAGTAATTTGAGTTGCACTTCCTGAAACAATAAATTTAGGCAATCTTGGGAAAGTCTTAATAATATGTTCTGCATCTAAATCAGCAAACCAAAATTCTCCAAGAGCCTGAGCAAATGCAGCTGTTCCTGCAGGTAAAATTTTATTTTCAGATTTTTTTATTGCAAGTGCAATCTGTTCAATATCAACAGTTGAAACAGCATCTGCAACAATAAGTTTTTTACCTTCTCGAACCAACTCATTGATTTTTTGAAGAATAGGGCCAGCACCCTTCATAATAGTTTTAAGCTCCAAGCTACCGATAAGGTTTTGATATTGCGGTAAAACTTGAGATTTCAACAACGTCGGCACATGCGATTCACAAATTGGGGAATACGGATCTCTTGCCATTTCGGTTCTTTCAATCGGAACACCTTTCATAAGGTGATATCCACCAACAGTTGTTCTTGTCTCAGCAGGAAATGCCGGTACAACAATTGATGCATCATAATCCAAAACAGATAAAATGCCTAATACTTCAACTGCAATATTTCCCCTTAATGTAGAATCAATTTTTTTATAAAAATAATCTGGATTAATTTTATCTACAAGCATTTTTGTAGTTTTTAAAACTCTTTCAAATGCAATTTCAGGTTCAACATTTCTCGATTCTGTCGATATCGCCCAAGTTTGAGTATTTTTAATATTCAAAGGTTCAATCTCATCGGAAAGCAAAATTTGAGTATTAGCTCCCTTCAAATGAAACTGTAACGCTGTATCATTTGCGCCTGTTAAATCATCTGCAATTATACCTACAACATCTGAATTAATTATCATAATTGATCTTGCTCAACGTCCCTTTTAGAACCTAATAATCTAATACTGTTTGCAATAATAAGGAAATTTTCTCTTTCATTACCTGTTGCTTTATCAGTCCATTTATTTTGACCAATTCTGCCATCAACAACTACTTGAGCACCTTTTTTTACATACTCACCTGCAAATTCTGCAAGTTTATCCCAAACATCAACATTAAACCAATCAGCAACTTCTGATTTAGTTTTAGCATCCCAACGGTTAACTGCGATAGAAAAGTTAGCCTTAACTTTGCCTGATTCAAAATATCTGATTTCGGCATCACGGCCTACTCTTCCGACTAAAACTGCTGTATTCATTTAAAACCTCATTTCTTATGTAATAAAAACATTTTACAACAAAAAATATAAGCAGAACAAAATACAAGTAACTTTTTGTAACATTTGAGCTATATTATAGCAATAATTATATTTACGAGTTTTAATAAAAATAAATTTAATAAAATAAAAGGGGGAATTTTAATGCCTATTAATTCAATACAAAGTTATGATAATAAAACTCAAAATAATTTAACAGCTTTGGCTTCAGGAATTTGCGTAGGCACAGCAGGCGCAATCACAGGTTACAATATTGCACCACGAGCAGCAAAAAACATGGATCAACTTTTGAATTCAAGTTCAGATGTATTTTATAAAACTGTCGATAACATGCAAAATGCAAAAGATTTAGACGCACTGAAAAATGCTTTTTTAATAATTCCTGCAAGAGGGGCTAGTGAAGGTATTGAAACTAAAATTAATACAATTTTCCCAGGAGATAAAATTTCTGCAAGTGATTATAAAAAGGAATTAAAAAATCAAGAAAAACAAATAAAAACAGCAAGAGCTAAAATAGATAAATTTATTGAAGATATAACAAAGAAAAAAGGCACAAATATGTCTTTGGAAGAATATTTTGATACTCTAGCAGAAAGAGAAATATTACCTAAAAAAACAATTCCAATCATTAAACAAAGCATTGTTGATGTAATCGGAGAAGATGGTTACAAGGCAAAAACTCCGATTGACGAAAAAATGCTTGAAATTTATAAATCAGCAAGAGATATTGCTTTAAATATTACCAATGATGAAATTAAAATTTATAAAAATCTTCAAAAAGTTGAAAAAGATGGTTTCCTATTTAAAAAAGATATGATAGCATCAGCTAAAAAAGATATAAAACTAGTAATTAATGATATGCTAACCGGTGTATCTTTTAATGATATAAAAGAATTTATTCCAAGAGTTGCAAAAGCCAAATGGGCAGCAATAACAGGTGTCAGTGCAGGTGTAGTCAGTGCAGCTTGTGTCAAATTGTCTGGGGGAAATAAACCTTCTAACGTTTAAATATAATTAATATGCTATTAATACAAAATCCGCAGTTGGGATTATAAATTCACTTCTTCTTATCATGAATTTATAATTTGGATTTAAATTTGCAATTTTATCCTTCAAATCGAAAAAATCTTCAGGGGTATGATAAATTGCAAAAACAAGAACAGGCTTATACTTTTTTATTGAATCTTTTGCACCATCAATAATTTTAGATTCATAACCTTCTGTATCGGATTTTATCAAACCTAAATTTCCACCTTTATAATCCATATCAACAGTTGTAATTTCGCAATCATCAGAGATTTTATCAAATGATATATTACAAATTTCCGGCTTATCACTCAATCCCTTATTAACAGAAATAATTTTTTCACCTTTAATTAAGTTTACTTTATCTGCAATTTTCTTCACAATATTGCAATACGCAGATAATGGTTCATATACATAAATTTTTGATTCAGGGAATAATTCATTAAAAATTAATGCAGTATCACCGTTCAAACCTCCGGCATCAATTATATCTTTTCCGTTAATATAATCTAAAACCTTTTTTGGTAAATCTGATAAACCATATTTATGCAAAAAAGTAATTGAACTAAATTTTGTAATCTCAGGGAATGGCTGAACAAAATCAAGTTTTTTATATTTTTCAATTAATTTTTTATCATATTTTGACCAGAAGCCACCAAATCTATATCTATTCCACACTTTTGATAATTTCATAAAAAAATCAATATACTCACAAGATATACTATCCATACCTTGTTTCAAATTTTTTATTTTTAATTTCATATTATTTGAAGCGAAATATTTTTTAAAAGCATCTGTCCACGGGAAAATTATTTTATAACCTTCATAAATACAAAATCTAAAACCCAAAACAGTTACAAACCTAAATTTTACAAAACCAGATCGAATTCCTTGTCTATAATAATGTCGTGTTCTAATTGAAAATAATTTTTTCATAAATGACATAAATTCTCCTTTTTTCAATTATTAAAGTAAACAAAAAAAATGTCAAATTAAAAGAATAAATAAATATTGTAATAAAAATATATCAGTGCTACAATCCTTATCGTAGTTAGTTAGGGGGATCCACCCCGGGGGCAATAAGTTTTATATAAAAAGTTGTTATTTAAAACAAATTTGCCAAACCCAAATAGGGTACGAAAGGATAAATATGGAAAAAAACAATGAAACTTTAAGTGTTTTAAGACACTCAACATCACACGTTATGGCACAAGCTGTTCAAAAGCTTTTCCCGTCAGCAAAGTTAGCTATTGGGCCTGCTATTGAGAACGGTTTTTACTACGATTTTGATTTAACAGACGGTCATGCTTTTACTCAAGAAGACTTGACCAAAATCGAAGAAGAAATGAAAAATATTGTTAAACAAAATCTTTCTTTTGAAAAATATGTCATTCCTGATGTTGAAAAGCAAATTGCAGAATTCAAAGCTGAAGGTGAAATTTACAAAGCTGAATTATTGGAAGAACACAAAAACGACAATCCGACATTATACTTAACAAAGGATAAAGACGGAAATGTTTTATTCAACGATTTATGTGCAGGTCCTCACCTTCCAAATACTTCATATATTAAAGCAAATGCTTTCAAATTATTGAAAGTTGCAGGTGCATATTGGAGAGGGAATGCTAAAAATAAAATGCTTCAAAGGATTTATGCAACAGCATTCTGGAGCAAAGAAGATTTAGCAGATTATTTGCATTTCTTAGAAGAAGCAGATAAACGTGACCACAGAAAACTAGGTGCAAAACTTGATTTGTTCTCAACAAGAGATGAATTAGGCGGAGGTCTTGTTCTATGGCATCCAAACCTTGCAATCGTAAGAGAAGAAATTGAAAACTACTGGAGAACAGAACACAGAAAACGCGGATATGTAATTGTAAATACTCCTCATATTGCAAAATCAAAACTTTGGGAAATATCAGGTCACTACGATCACTACCGTGAAAATATGTTCTTTATCCAAAAAGATGAAGATCAGGAAAATGAAGACCAATTCATTCTAAAACCGATGAATTGTCCGTTCCACATCTTAATTTATCAAGCAAACAGACATTCTTACCGTTCATTACCGCTTAGAATGGCAGAACTCGGAACAGTTTACAGAAAAGAAAAATCAGGTGCTTTATCAGGTTTGACACGTGTACAAGGTTTCACTCAAGATGATGCTCACATTTTCTGTACACCTGAACAACTTGTTGATGAAATTAATGAGATTATTGACTTTGTATCTGATACAATGAAAATCTTTAATATGTCATTTGAAGTTGAATTATCAACACGTCCTGATAACTATGTAGGCGAAATTGAAAACTGGAACAGAGCTGAAGCAGGTCTAAAAGAAGCAATGGACAAACGTGGAATGAAATATGATATTAACGAAGGTGACGGAGCATTCTACGGACCAAAAATTGACTTCAAAGTAAAAGATGCTATCGGCAGAACATGGCAATGTGCAACAATTCAGTTAGACTTCAACCTACCTGAAAGATTTGATATCAAATATCAAGACAAAGACGGTTCAATGAAAACTCCTGTAATGCTACACCGTGTAATCTTTGGTTCAATGGAACGTTTCCATGGTATCTTAATTGAACACTATGCAGGAGCATTCCCAACATGGCTTGCACCTACACAAGTTGCAATCGTTCCAATTTCTAATGAAAAACACATTGACTTTGCAGAAAAAGTTTACAAGAAAATGCGTGATGCAGGTATAAGAGTAAATCTTGACGACCGCTCAGAAAGCATGAACTACAAAATAAGAGAAAGCTTACAAGATAAGAAAATTCCTTATGTCGTAGTTGTCGGTGATAAAGAAATCGAATCAAATGCTGTTTCTGTAAGAGCACGTGGAATCGGTCAAGTCGGTTCTATGAGCGTTGATGAATTCATTTCAAAAATTGAAGATGAAATTCATTCACGTAGCTCAGAATCATTTGCAAAATCGCTTGTAAAAGCTTAAAACTCAAAAAAGCGGGGATTAATTCCCCGCTTTTTTTATACTCAACTCAAATTCACATTAAACTTATTTCGGTATCTGATTATTATTAGATTCTGAAACAAGTTCAGAATGACGAACA
>ULMR01019733.1_pt1 | contig 73327 bp, 81 predicted proteins | sample 1951711 | NCBI WGS metagenome assembly ULMR01 (sample SAMEA4835556, study PRJEB28245) | human gut metagenome | biome: gut microbiome; material: fecal sample | place: Denmark | collected 2008 | reverse complement strand
CTGTCCCGGATTCAGTCCGTTCATCACGTCCTGTCCGATCGCGCGCTCCTGCACATCTTTGACAAACTGCTTGACTACCTTGAAATTGACATCGGCCTCTAAAAGAGCCATCTTAACTTCCTTTAAAGCAGCCTTCACATCATCTTCTGTCAAACGCCCTTTGCTTCTCAGGTTTTTGAATACATTCTGGAGTTTTTCGGATAAACTGTCAAATGCCATCTATAGCTCCTCTAATATCTGGTTGGAGATCTGTTCGATCTCTTCTAACACTGCCTCGTCATGGTTCTTATAGAACTCTTTGGTCAACGTGTGAATCTTTGTCACCATACCTCTTGCGGTCTGGAATTTTTCGATCAGATGAAGCTTGCTCTCATATCCTTCTAAGGTCTTCGTACACCGCTTTACCATATCATGTACACCCTGACGGCTGATTCCTTCTTCATCCGCGATTTCACCGAGTGAGAGATCATTGAACACAAAATCTTCATATATCTTTCTCTGGTGTTCGTTTAAAAGCTCTCCATAGAAATCATATAGATACGCCTGTTCAATCTTTTCTTCCATCTCATATCCCAATCTGTACTCTCACATCAGCACCTTGCATAGATTATCATAAAAAAGAATGGGTGTCAAGCATTTTTTCTTGACACCAGTATTTATTTTTTCTTAAAACATGACTTTTTTCCTATAACAGTATTGACAACACTTTTTTTCCCTGTTTATAATGAGCTAAACCTAAAATAAAAACTTTTTTGCTTGCGTAAATCATGCGCAGGAATGGAGGTTCTCATGAAAAATAAATATCAGAAACCTGCAATTTATCTGACACCTGAACATACAGAAGGCATCTATCTTGCAAGCGGCGCAGCCGGTGCAGCCGGTTCCGTAACCGCAACCTATATGGGAGTATGGGACAGATGGGCAGGCGGCGGAAAAGGTCTGGTTGCCGTGAACTGGAATAACGTGGCAGGCAATGTCGCCCTGACACTTTCCTTTAATACACCGATCGATCAGGTCGAGGTTGCCGGATACTCTGCGTCTACTTCTATTTCCGGCAATTCCGTGACTGTCAGCTTTAACCCGGATGGCGGTTCTGGCTTCAATCTTGGTCTTCACGTAAATCACTCCGGTGCAGACATTAACAGCCTGGATATGACAGGTCAGTCTTACACAGTATCCTGACACTGACTATTTGGCCGCATACGCCGGACCACATATTGTACGAGCATACTGTTTCATAACAAATAAGGAATTTCGTTTTGCAATGAACGAAATTCCTTATTTTTTAACCATTTTTCATTTTATGATCCGGTTCTGATATCCGAAACGCAATTCTACAGACTTGCTCTGACTAATTTCGGTTTATAACCATTTTTCTCCAATGCTTTGATGATCTGATTTTTGTGATCTGTACCAAAACACTCTAAAGTAATACGAAGCTCCACGGCTGCATTACGGTTTGTGCTGACAAACTGATTATGCTCTAACTTGATCACATTCCCCTGCTCTGCTGCAATCGTTGCGGCTACTTTTGACAATTCGCCCGGCTTATCCGGAAGAAGCACGGATACCGTAAAGATACGGTCACGGAAAATAAGTCCCTGCTGTACCACGGAAGACATTGTGATCACATCCATGTTACCACCGCTTAAGATCGATACGACACGCTTATCTTTTACACCTAAATGTTTCAACGCTGCTACCGTAAGAAGACCTGAGTTTTCCACAATCATTTTATGATTTTCTACCATATCAAGGAATGCAACAACCAGTTCATCATCTTCTACTGTGATGATATCATCTAAATTCTTTTTGATATATGGGAAGATCTTGCTGCCCGGTGTCTTTACCGCAGTACCGTCTGCGATCGTGTTGACGCTCGGCAGAGTCGTTACTTTTCCTGCTTTGAAAGAAGCCTGCATACAGTTTGCACCTGCCGGTTCCACACCAATCACTTTGATCTTTGGATTTAACAGTTTTGCAAGTGTGGATACACCTGTTGCAAGTCCGCCTCCGCCGATCGGAACTAAAATATATTCCACAAGCGGCAGCTCTTTAAAGATTTCCATTGCGATCGTTCCCTGTCCGGTTGCAACTGCAAGATCATCGAACGGATGAATGAACGTATATCCTTTTTCCTCTGCCAGTTCGTAGGCTTTCTGACAGGCCTCGTCGTAAACATCTCCGCAGAGAACAACCTCTGCACCATAACTCTTGGTACGGTTTACCTTAATTAAAGGTGTCGTTGTCGGCATCACGATGACAGCTTTACATCCATAACATTTTGCTGCGTAGGCAACACCCTGCGCATGATTTCCTGCTGAGGCGGTAATGAGTCCTTTTTTACGCTCTGTCTCTGTCAGTGTGCTGATCTTGTAATAAGCTCCGCGCACTTTGTATGCACCGGTAAACTGCATATTCTCAGGTTTTAAATATACCTTATTTCCTGTCTGCTCACTTAAGAAATCTGAATATACCAGTTTTGTTTCTAAGGTGACTTCTTTTACTTTCTCACTTGCTTCTTCAAACTTGTCTAATGTTAACATCTGCATTCTCCTTCATCTGTTTATTGTTCTGCCTGATCTTTGATATCAAAAAGTGCGTTTACAAATTCATTAGAATCAAACTTCTGTAAATCCTCGATGGTCTCTCCGACACCGATATATTTGACCGGAATTCCAAGTTCGGAGTGGATTGCAACCGCAATACCGCCTTTTGCCGTTCCGTCCATCTTTGTTAGAATGATACCTGTGATCTCTGCCACTTCTGAAAATTGTCTCGCCTGTGCAAGTGCGTTCTGACCTGTCGTTGCATCTAATACGACAAGAGTTTCGCGGTATGCATCCGGATATTCTTTTTCAAGAATACGGTTGATCTTTTTCAACTCTTCCATAAGATTCTTCTTATTATGAAGACGTCCTGCCGTATCACAGAGTAGTACATCCGCATTTCTTGCTTTTGCTGCTGCGACCGCATCATATACGATCGATGCCGGATCTGCACCTTCCTGTCCGCCGATCATCTCAACACCTGCACGGTTTGCCCATTCTAACAGCTGATCTCCTGCTGCTGCACGGAATGTATCAGCCGCTGCAAGGACAACCTTTTTGCCCTGGTCTTTTAGCTTTCCAGCCAGTTTTCCAACAGAAGTCGTCTTACCGACACCGTTTACTCCGATGACAAGTACCACAGATTTTTCATTTTCAAAACGGTATGCAGTCTCTCCAACATCCATCTGCTCTTTGATGCTGTTGATCAGAAGTTCCTTGCACTCTGCCGGATCCTTGATCTTATTTTCTTTTACTTTTTCTTTGAGATTCTCGATGATCGCTTCGGTCGCGTTGACACCGATATCTCCCATGATCAGAATTTCTTCAATTTCTTCATAAAAATCATCATCAATACTGGAAAATCCACTGAAGATCGAATCAATTCCGGATACAATGTTATCTCTTGTCTTGCTGAGTCCGGAAACCAGACGGCTCCAAAATCCTTTTTTTTCTTCGCCCATATATCCTGCCTTTCTTATTTGTTCCAATCATTATTTGTCTAAATCATTTTCTATCAGATTTACGGAAACCAGTGTGGAAACACCCTTTTCCTGCATCGTGATACCGTAGAGACGGTCAGCCGCCGCCATCGTACCTCGTCTGTGTGTGATTACAATAAACTGTGTATTCTGCGTCAGCTTGTGCAGATATTTTGCAAACCGGGTGACGTTTGAATCATCCAGTGCCGCCTCGATCTCGTCTAACAGACAAAACGGTGAAGGCTTTAAGTTCTGGATCGCAAATAACAGTGCAATCGCTGTCAGTGATTTTTCTCCACCGGACATCTGCATCATATTCTGCAGCTTCTTTCCAGGAGGCTGTGCGATGATACGGATACCACACTCTAAGATATCCTCATCCTCCACCAGTTCCAGTGTACCTTTTCCACCGCCGAACAGTTCTTTAAATACGGTATCAAACTGTTTCTGAATCTCTGCAAATTTCTCCATGAACTGTTTGCGCATTCCCGTATCAAGTTCCTCGATGATTCCGATCAACGTTTTCTCTGCTTCGATCAGATCATCATGCTGTGTTTTTAAAAATTGATAACGCTCTGAGATCTCCTTATAATCCTCGATCGCATTGACATTGACGTCACCGAGCTTTCGGATCTCATCCCTAATCTGTGCAATCATTTTCTTTAATGTAGAAAGATCGTCATAGGTATCATCCCGAAGATCCATTGCAGCGTGAAGCGTCAGTTCATATTCCTGCCACATATAATTGGTCTGGTATTCTCTCGCATCATTTAGCTTTTCACGCTGACTATTCAGACGGAATACTTCCTTATCAAGTTCCGAGATCTGATTGGATATCTCCTCACGCTTCCGGAAAAATCCTTTATGTGAAGCTGACAGTTCTTCTTTCTTCTGCGTATAATCTTTTAACTGCTGTTCGAAAGCGGCATGCGTATCATCCGATGCAAGGATCGTCTTTTTTAATTCCTCGATCTCTGCCATCTTCTGTTTTGCTTCTTCTTTTGCATCCCCTGCCTGCGTGATCAGCGTTTCCCTGTCCTGTGAAAATCTTGTGATCTCACTCTGAATACGCGAAATATTTGACTGCGCAAACTCCGCTTTCTGACGGATACCGGCTTCCTCTAAAGCAATCTTTGAAACAGTTTCCGCAGCTTCCTTCTCCTTCGTCTGATATTCCTCGAAACGTTTCTGGAAGTCCTCGTTTTCCTGTCCGATCTCTTTTTCACGAACCGCTGCAGCCTCAATCTCTGCCGCTATCTGCGCTTTATTGTTTTCAAGCTCTGCAAGCTGCTCCTCGATCTCTGCCCGCTCCGCATGCAGACCGGCAAAAACTGTTTCTCTCTCGTTTTTCTGCTCTGTGGCGCGGTCTAAATTCATTTTTGCCGTGTTCTGAAGAATGTACTGTTCCTGCAGTTTCTCCTTGCCGCTTTCCATATCTTCTTCTAACAGTGACTGCGCCGTCTTAATATCCTCTAAGCGGTCTCTCGACTCTTTGATCTGACTCTGCAGAGAAGCAACAAGTGTTTCAAGTTCTTCTACCTCACGTCTTCTCGCAAGAAGATTGCTGGTATTTTTAAATGCACCACCGGTCATGGAACCGCCCGGATTTAAGCATTCGCCCTCTAGCGTTACGATACGGAATGAATAGCGGTATTTTCTTGCCAGAGCAATCGCGTCATCGATCGTCTCGGCAACAACTACCCTGCCGAGCAGATAATTCGTCACGCCATCATATCTGGCATCATTTTTCACTAGGGTACTTGCAAGTCCGATCACGCCCCGCTCCCGCAGTGCTTCCTGATTCTTAAACCCGCCGCTGCCATTCACACTCGTGAGCGGAAGAAATGTTGCACGTCCATACCGGTTCTGCTTCAGATACGCGATCATCTGCTTTGCTGTCTCTTCATCCTCCGTGACGATATTCTGGATACTTCCGCCTAACGCAGTCTCGATCGCAACCTCATATTTTTTCTCAACCTGAATCAGATCTGATACGACACCTAAAATTCCTTTGTGTCTGTCTTTCTGTTCCATTACACGGCGGATACTGTTTCCATATCCGTCATAGCGTTCTGCAATGTTTTTTAATGTCTCTAACCTGGACTGTTCTTTATGATATCTGGTGACATCCTGCTCTAACTGCTGGCTCGTCTGCGAATATTTTCTACGCCACTCACGGTTCTTTTCTTCCATTGCGGCTGCAGATTCCTTTAACTCACGGATTGTTTCATTGACATCATCTAATTCCTGTTGATAGGCAGCCAGCACATTGTCTAAATCTTCTTCCTCTGTCTTTCTGGCAAGAAGTCTCTGTGTCAGTTTCGCTTTCCGGATGTTGATCTGCTCTGCCATCGTATCAAAACGCTGCTGTCTCGCCTTAACGGATGCCTTGTTGTTAAGGAGTTCGATGATCTCACTCTTTCCGCGTTCGATCCCGTCACTGCATTCTTTCATTCCATTGCGCAGCTCATCTAATTCTTTTTCAGCAGCCTGCTTTCTCTCCGAAATCCCCGCTAATGCCTCTAACAGTTCCTCTCGTTCCCTGCCATAAACATCTTTCTGCGCAAGGCGATCCTGTGTGTCTTTTTCGATGGAATCAAGTCTGTCTTTTAAATGCTCGTCCGTCATTTCTGCCGTGTGGATCTGTTCTTTTAAGACGTTGATCTGTCCTTCTAACTTTCCTTTTAAAACAGTGGAACCGCTTAAATTTTCACGTACCTCACCGATTGCCTGTTCTAACTGTTCGATCTCCGATTCCATGCGCTCATATTCTGTCTTTACCTGCTCATAAGAATCTTTTGACTCATGTAACTGTGCTTCCGCAATGCCGCATTTTTCGCCCACTTCATGAAGCTGTCCGTCAATGCGTGTCATCTCCATCAGAAACATGTTGACGTCATATGTCTTTAATTCTTCTTTTTTCTTTAAATATACACGCGCTTTTTCAGCCTGTTTTTCTAACGGGCCGACCTGACGTTCCAGCTCGCTTAAGATATCATTGACACGAACTAAATTTTCACGTTCATTTTCTAACTTTTTCTGTGCAGTCGCCTTGCGCTTTTTATATTTTACAATTCCGGCTGCCTCGTCAAAAAGCTCACGCCGCTCCTCGGGTTTACCATTTAAAATTTTCTCAATCTGTCCCTGTCCGATAATGGAATATCCTTCTTTTCCGATACCGGTATCATAAAACAGCTCGGTCACATCCTTCAGACGGCAGGTATTGCCGTTGAGCAGATACTCACTCTCCCCGGAGCGGTACACGCGCCTCGCAACCGTGACCTCCTCATAATCCACCGGCAGTTTATGGTCCGCATTGTCAAGTGTGATCGCAACATAAGCATAACTGAGTGGTTTACGGTTTTCCGTTCCTGCAAAAATAATGTCCTGCATACTGGCACCACGCAGCTGCTTGGCGCTCTGTTCACCAAGTACCCAGCGCACTGCATCCCCGACATTACTCTTGCCACTGCCGTTTGGCCCGACAATTCCAGTGATCCCATTATGAAAATCAAAAACGATCTTGTTCGCAAATGATTTAAATCCCTGCACTTCAATACTTTTCAGATACATACTAAACCTCATTCTTGCGCTGACTTTTGCGCATAATTACAGTTTCGGTTTCAAAAGCAAAAGTGCCTGGTAGGCAGCTTCCTGCTCTGCCGCTTTTTTTGTGTGTCCGGTTCCTGCGCCGATCACTTTATCTCCGATCCGTGCTTCGACCGAAAACTGTTTGTCATGGTCCGGTCCTTCTTCTGAAATCAGCTCGTAATGCAGACTCTCTTTATAATTGCCCTGCACAACTTCCTGCAAAATGGTCTTGCTGTCATAAAACAGCTTTTTGTGCTCGATATCTGTCAGGATAAACTTATGTATAAACTTCTTTGCCGGTTCAAAACCACCATCTAAATAGATAGCTCCAATCACAGACTCTAAAGCATCCGATAAAATTGATTTACGTTTTCTTCCACCTGTCTGGTTTTCACCCTTGCCAAGCAGCAGATAATCGCCAAGATCCATCTCTCTGGTACAAAGTGCCAGTGTAGGCTCACACACAATACTCGCACGGAGTTTTGTCAGATCTCCCTCCGGCAGATCCGGATAATTGCGGTATAAAAAATCACTCGATACGATCTCTAAAACCGCATCCCCTAAAAACTCCAGTCTCTCATTGTCAGAATGTTTTTTCATGTGTTTTTCATTAGCATAGGAACTGTGCGTCAGTGCCTGACGCAATAAGCCCTCTTTCTCAAATGTATAACCAATCCTGTTCTGCAATTCCTGTAACTTTGACATTTCATCCTCCTGGTCAGGGGCTTTTTTCTACCTTACTGTGTATCCAGTAAAATATAAAAAAGACTCTGTTTTCTTATATAATAACGGAAAAGCCCTTGCCTGACAAGAGACGGTACATCGCGCACCGCCCTTTTGTCTTCAACAAGGGCATACGTCATCTTTTATTTAGTTTAAAGCATTCTTGATCTGCTCTACTGCATCTGCAACTGTCACGATATGCTCAGCATCCTCATTCGCGATCTCGATGTCGAATTCTTCTTCGATTCCCATAATAATCTGAAAAATATCAAGGGAGTCTGCTCCAAGGTCATCCACAAAAGTGGTGTCCATTGTGATTTCTTCCTCGTCCACGTTTAATACCTCTGCAATGATTTTTTTCAGTTTTTCAAATTCCATAACTTTACATTCCTTCCTGTTCCGTTGAACTTATAATATTTTTTCTGATTTTTCCGTTGATGTCCTGCTCTTTGAACGTCACACATTGAAAAATGGAATTGGTAATCTCGACTGCCTTTGCACTTCCGTGCGTCTTTACCACAAGTCCATTCAGTCCTAATAAAGGAGCGCCGCCATACTGAGTAGCATCAAACGCTTTTAATGTTGACTTTAATGCCGGAAGCGCAAGCGCTGCACCAATTTTGCTTCTTAAGGTGCTCATCATGCCTTTTTTGATTGCTCCGACAAGCGTTCCTGCCAGTCCTTCATACAGCTTTAAAATTACATTTCCAACAAATGCTTCACATACGATCACATCTGCCTCTCCATGCGGGATTTCACGAGCCTCAATACTGCCCACAAAATTAATATCCGTACATTCTTTCAGAAGTGGAAATGTTTCTTTTACCAGCGCATTTCCCTTTTCTTCCTCCGCACCGATATTTACAATCGCCACTCTCGGATTTTTGATTCCAAGTACATTTTCCATGTAAATAGAACCCATCTTCGCAAACTGAACAAGATGTGATGCCCTTGCATCCACATTCGCGCCGCAGTCGATCAGAAGCGACACACCTTTTTCCGTCGGAATAAGCGGCGCTAACGGTGGTCTTTCGATTCCTTTGATTCTGCCTACGATAACCTGTCCACCGACTAATATGGCACCGGAACTTCCTGCCGATACGAAAGCATCTGCTTCTTTTTGTTTTACCATATTCATGCCGACAACGATCGATGACTGTTTTTTCTTGCGGATCGCATTTACCGGCGGTTCTGCTGTCTCAATAACTTCCTCAGCATGTATAACCTCGATCTGCTCCGCCGGATAAGTGTACTTTTCAAGTTCTTTACGAACCACGTCCTCCTGACCGATCAGAAGAACCTTGATATCACTTCTCGCATTTACCGCATCCACAGCCCCCTTTACAGGCTCGGCCGGAGCATAATCTCCACCCATCGCATCTAAGGCAACTTTGGTAATCTCAAGTGATTGATTCTGCTGCATAACTACTCTCCATTCTGATACGTTTTCGGGCTCTCCCTTCACGTCTATATTGAAATATACTATAACTCTTTCTATAAATCAATATAAAAAATCGATTGTCATTTACAATATCATTAGTTATAGAATTCCTGATTTCTTTCATTTTCTGCTTCACGGTCTTCATCGGACATATAGCGTTCAAACACACCTTCTAAAATATAGTTGAGCAGAAGCATTCCCAAAGCCGGTGATATGATTGCTACAACCGGCAAAAGATAAGTTCCGATACAGCATGCCAGGAAAAACATCAGTGCCATAAAAGTCTTTGGCAGATTGCCGATCGCCATCAGCGCAGAATTTTTGAGGATCAATTTTGTCGAATTCTCAAAACGTGCCATATACGGGAATACATAAATCGCCCATGCAATGACCACAAGCATCAGCACAAAGAACACAACATAAAGAACTCCTGATTTTTCACCCGCTTTTGCAAACTGATACATGATATAACCGTCAAGTCCTACCAGAACAACCGCTGCTGCCACGACAAGCGTTACAAATGCACCCTGCTTCATATTTGTTTTAAAAGAATGCCAGAAAGAACTCCACAGGTATCCTCTGCTGTGACGGATCACCTTGTTAACTGCATAATAAAGTGCTGTTGTCGCAATTCCAGCCGGAACAGCCAGTATGATACATGGAAGTGCTAATATGATCGCTTTTGATACATATGCCACATAAATGCCGAACGCAAGCGGTATACAGCAGATCATCCACAGCAGGCTTAAGCATACACAGTCGACGCCCTTTCCAAGTGTCTGAAAAAACTTGTTGTCCAAATTAAAAATATCTCCCATTGCCCTACTCCTTTGCTAAAACATCATTCTACCATTTTATTCTGTTCACTCCGATTATGCAACCGGTAATTTGTGAAATTATTATAACTTTTTCAGCGGAAACAAAAAAGACCAAGAGGAAACTCATCGTTCCACTCTTGATCTTTCTGTTTCCCGTAAGGATTAGTCCTGAGGGATGATTTCTTTTTTGTTGTAAGAGCCACAGTTTTTACATACTCTATGAGGCATCATTAACTCTCCACATTTGCTGCATTTTACTAATGCCGGAGCAGTCATTTTCCAGTTTGCTCTTCTTTTATCTCTTCTTCCTTTGGAAGATTTATTCTTTGGACAAATTGACATATTCTCACACCTCCTTAAATTTGTTAAAGACATCTTGGATTGCTGCCATTCTTGGATCCAGTTCTGTTCTCTGGCAGTTGCATTCCCCTTTGTTCAGGTTCATTCCGCACACCTTGCAAATTCCTTTGCAATCATCCCTGCACAGAACTTTCATCGGCCAGTTCACCAAAATCTCTCCATAGATAAGTCTATCTATATCCAGATTAAATCCAATCAGGTAGTCATTATCTTCCACATCTTCGTCATGAACAACAGAATCTTCTAATTTGATATCCTTGTCAATCGAAAAGTGGATATCTGTCGGAACTTCCTCCAGACAACGGCTGCACGGAATCGACACTCGCAGATCAACATCACCCTGGATAAGCAGCCGCTTGTTCTCCCGGTTTGCGATACGCAGTTCTATCGGTGCTGCACTGATAATAGGAAATTCCCCTAACTTTGATATAAAAGACGTAAGTTCAATCTGAACCTGCTTTGTTTCTTCCTTGTTTTCACAAGATAAAATGTCTGAAATATCTATAATCACGGCATTCTCCTATATCTTTTTTTGTGAATCAAACCTTTTATCTAGGCTTTTCACACCTAAATGATTATACATAGTGAAAACAGGTTTGTCAAGTATTTTTTCTTGACAACCCTGTTTTTTTATTTTTCATCGTCTATGAACCTCAAAGACCCGCTGTTTTGCCTATTTTACAAGTGCAACCGTCTCTCTTGCGATTGCAAGCTCCTCGTTGGTCGGGATCACACAGACTTTTACTTTGGAATCTGCTGTGGAGATCACTTTTTCCTCTCCGTGTACTTCGTTTGCCTGTGCATCTACTGTAATTCCAAGATATCCAAGATACTCAAGTACCTTTGCTCTGACGATCGTTGTATTTTCTCCGATACCTGCAGTAAATGCAATCGCATCCACACCATTCATTGCTGCCACATATGCACCGATATATTTTGCAACACGGTAGCAGAATACGTCGATAGCACCGATTGCAAGCTCATTTCCTTCATTGGCTGCAGCCTCAAGATCACGGAAATCACTTGATAATTTTGATAATCCCTGTACACCTGACTTTTTATTCAAAACATTCATGACACCTTCGATATCTAAGTTCTCTTTCTTTGCAATGAACTCCATGATTGCCGGATCAATATCGCCGGAACGTGTTCCCATAACAAGTCCCTCTAAAGGTGTAAGACCCATGGATGTATCTACACACTCACCATTTAATACGGCACTGATAGAAGCACCATTTCCAAGATGAGCCACAATGATCTTAGAATTTTTCAGATCCATTCCAAGGAATTCAGCAGTACGTTTTGATACAAAACTGTGGCTGGTTCCATGGAAGCCATATCTTCTTACTTTGTACTTTTCATAGTATTCGTATGGAAGACCATAAAGGAATGCTTTCTTTGGCATTGTCTGATGGAATGCTGTATCAAATACACCTACCATCGGTACGTCTGGCATCAGTTCTTTACATGCATCGATACCGATCAGGTTTGCCGGGTTGTGAAGTGGTGCAAGGTCATTGCACTCTTCGATTGCTTTTAATACTTCCGGTGTTAAAACGGTAGAAGAAGCAAACTTCTCTCCACCATGTACAACACGGTGACCAACTGCATCGATCTCGGAAAGACTCTTGATTGCACCTGTTTTCTCATTTACCAGTGCATCAAGTACCATCTGGATTGCCTGTTTGTGCGTCGGCATTGCTGCTTCTGTGATCTCTTTGTCTAATCCGGTCTTCTGGTATACCAGTCTTCCGTCAATACCGATTCTCTCGCAAAGTCCTTTTGCTAATACTGCTTCACTGTCAGAATCGATGAGCTGATATTTCAGTGAAGAACTTCCGCAGTTTACTACTAAAACGTTCATATTTTCCTCCCATGCCCTGCCTGCTTTCGAATGGCAGTTTTCTTTTCTTATATAAATGATAAATGGGCAGTCCGACCGATACGAACCGCATATAACTCTAGTATACGCCTCTAACTCTGTTCGCACAAGGTGTTTAAAGTGAGATTTTTTGTACAAAATGAAAAACAGGTTGACAGAATTTTAACGTTATTTTTTTAACAAATCCCAGACATTCACATTTGCGAAAAAAATCTGTGTATGGTAGTCTGTAATCATGCTGTTACACGCAGAATCTGTGCTTACGCCCAAACCTGAGATACAGATGGAATCAGGATTTTCAAAAAATGGTCAGAAATGGAGTATCTTATGAAAACAATCGGAATCATTGCAGAATACAACCCTTTCCACAACGGACATGCCTACCAGATTGCAGAGTTAAAACGAAAAACAAATGCTGATTTTGTCGTCATCGCCATGAGCGGTGACTTTGTCCAGAGAGGAGCCCCTGCCATCATCGATAAATATTGCAGGGCAGAAATGGCGCTTTTATGTGGTGCGGATCTTGTCATCGAACTCCCGGCTGTCTGGGCAGTCTCCTCCGCGGAGGATTTTGCCATGGCAGGTGTTACCCTGTTTGATAAAATGGGCTGTATCGACGGGATATGCTTTGGAGCAGAATCCGACCAGCTCCCCCTGCTTAAGAGCATTGCCGGTGTTCTTGCAGAAGAACCGGACATTTACAGATCTGCGCTTTCTTCTTATTTAAAAAAGGGACTGGCATTTCCGGCTGCAAGAGCTGCTGCGCTTTCTGATTATTTTAAGAACACCGGAATGAATTTCCTCATTTCCATATTAGATACTCCGAATAACATCCTCGCGGTCGAATATTTAAAGGCACTGAAACGGCGTAATTCTGCCATGACTCCAATCCTGATCCCGCGGGCGGGGAGCGGATATCATGATACCACGATCAACACACCGACAGCTTCTGCCTCTGCCATCCGCGCGGCAGTTTCTAATGTTACACCATCGGATGATCATACTTTCCATTTTTCATCTGCAGATTACGGTTCACAGAGTATTCATTCCAGCCGGCCACATCTTTCGGAAATTGCATCTTCGATGCCGGAACCGGCTTTTGCACTTTTTCAAAAGGAGATCACATCCGGCAGACTTATGGATGCTGATGACTTTTCCTCCATTCTTGGCTACCGGGTCTTATCGTGCAGCAAAAAGGAATTAGAAAATATCTATGATATGACACCGGAGATTGCAAACCGCATAATAAAGAACAGATATCATTTTTCCTCTTTCACACAGTTTTGTGCACAAAACAAGAGCCGCGATATCACCTACACACGCATGAACCGGATCCTTCTGCATCTGATCCTTCAGATGACCCAGACGGATGTGAAGCAATATAAGGAGACTGATTACATCCCTTACCTGCGAATCCTCGGTTTCCGCAAAGATGCTTCCGCCCTGCTTTCTGCCTTAAAAAAATCCGCAAAAGTACCTGTCATCTCTAAGCTCTCCTCTGCCCTGCGCACACTTGACGGAACTGCAAACCAGATGCTGAAACAGGATATTTTTTCTTCTGAGCTCTACGAACAGCAAAAAACAGGAAAAACGAAAAATCGTTTTTCCTGTCCTGAATGCAGCAAAGAAATCATCCGTGTCTGATCAATGATGGAACAGACGGATTCCGGTAAATGCCATTGCCATATTGTATTTGTTACAGGTTTCGATAACATTGTCATCACGGATGGAACCACCCGGCTGTGCCACATATGCCACACCACTTCTATGTGCACGCTCGATATTATCCCCAAATGGGAAGAATGCATCAGATCCAAGCGACACATTTGTGTTTTTATCTAACCATGCACGTTTTTCCTCTGCGGTAAAGACCTCCGGTTTTACCTTAAAGATGTTTTCCCATGCACCGTCAGCTAAGACATCCATGTAATCCTCACCAATATAGAGGTCGATCGCATTGTCCCTGTCAGCACGTCCGATCTTGTCGAGGAACTGCAGTCCTAACACTTTCGGGGACTGGCGCAGCCACCAGTTATCTGCCTTCTGGCCTGCAAGTCTGGTACAGTGGATACGGGACTGCTGTCCAGCACCGATACCGATTGCCTGTCCGTCTTTGACATAACATACAGAATTGGACTGTGTGTATTTTAAAGTAATCATTGCGATTGCAAGATCTCTTTTTGCAGCATCCGGAATTTCCTTATTGTCCGTTACCACATTGTCAAAGAAATGCTCATCAATCACTAATTCATTTCTTCCCTGCTCAAAGGTAATACCGAATACTTCTTTGTGCTCGATCGGTGCCGGCACATAATCCGGATTGATCTGGATCACGTTATAATTGCCTTTTTTCTTTGCTTTTAAGATCTCTAATGCCTCATCTGTGTAGCCCGGCGCGATGACACCATCGGAAACTTCTCTCTTGATGATCATTGCAGTTGCCTTATCACAGACATCAGATAAAGAAATAAAATCACCAAAAGATGACATACGGTCTGCGCCTCTTGCTCTCGCATATGCATTTGCAAGCGGTGTAAACTCCATATCCATATCGTCAACCCAGTAAATCTTACGCTCCACATCGCTGAGTGGAAGTCCTACTGCTGCACCAGCCGGTGACACATGCTTAAAAGATGTAGCTGCCGGAAGTCCGGTTGCCTTTTTTAACTCACTGACCAGCTGCCAGCCGTTAAATGCGTCCAGAAAATTGATATAACCTGGTTTTCCGTTCAATACCTGGATCGGCAGTTCGCCGTTTTCCATATAGATTCTGGATGGTTTCTGATTTGGGTTACAGCCATATTTTAATTCTAATTCTTTCATAATTTCTCCTTTAAATTTCTCATTGATCTGTGAAATTCATGCTTCTTTGCCGCATCTTGCAAGCCTGATGCCGATTATTTATTTTTATTGACGATTCTGCTCTCGTAAGCTCCGGTCGCAATATCAATATAACGGACAAATAAGGAAACTTTGTTGTCCTCATTTAAGTTTTCCCATACAAATGAGGTGAACGCATCAATGTCGCCCTCGATTGCAACCGGTACCGGCTCTCCCTCAAAACTTGGCAGCGGATTGCCATCTCCCATATAAGTATGGATAAAATGAGCCTCACCTGCTTTCGGATTCTCATAGGCAAATGTATAACGGTTACAGGAGGACGGATCCCCGTTGTTGCTCTTTAAAATAGACATTGCATAGTTGAATTTTCCGTTTTCAATGTACATAATACCTGAGATTCTCGGTGTATAGTTTGGAGCGTCCGGCTCAAATTCTCTTGTGCGCAGCGCCTGCTCAAAAGTCTGCTGTTTATCCATCAGTTCGTAAATTGTGTCAGTCTGGTCTCCGTTTGTCACGATCGTTTTATTGCCAAGCACACGGACAGGTGCATAGATAATCAGGCTCGGATCTGTCAGTTTGGAAGGATCAAAAGCCTGCGTGCGGATTCCCTCTCCATCCTCAACAAAAACACGGTTTCTGCTGTTCTCACTTCTGCCCATAATAAAATAAGCAGTGATGGCATGTTTTCCGTCTGCAGATTTTCCGATAATGATTCCTCTTCCAGGATAGGAATTGCCTGAAAGTTCATTTTTTAATGACATTTTCTCCATGATTTCCTCCTTCATGTGTGCGGTTTGCTGTTTTTCTTTATCTTATCATTTTGATCCTGTTTTTACAATTATTAGCGTCATGAATTTATTTACTTAATTTTATAAGTTTTGTTAATATATTTATTTATAAAAATAACCGCCCCAACCTAATATATCCCCCTTGTACTGGACTTCCAGTGAAAGGAGTGCATAATACAAGTTAAGCGGTCATTTTACCAAATCCATCAAAATTGCTTCTGCCCTCTGTTTCCATGTATGTTCCTGCACAGCACTCTCATATCCCCGCTCTGCGATTTCCATACATTTCTCCGGTTTTTCCAAAAGCTTTTTCACCAGTTCAGGCAGTTCTTCACGCTTCTCCAGCGAATAGAAAACCAGTTCTTTTTTATCCGTAAAGTTCTCCCGAAGATATCTGCTGTCATCAGTCAGCGAAAGTGTATGCTGCAGCATCGCCGTAAATACGCGGTCATGCGTTCCATCTTTAAACCATGGCATGACATTCAAAGAAATCCTTGCATCTGCGATTGCCTCCGCGCAGGTCACAGAATCCACTTCCCTGCCGTTTTTTATAATGTAGTCATGGCTGCTACAGTCTAATTTCTCCCAGTTGGCGCCAAACACATGTACTGGGATTTTATGCTCCGCAAGACATTTTATGATCTCCCCGCGGAAATAACTCCGCATACAGATATCGATGAACACCATTCCTGCGATCGCCGCGCGAAGCTCCTCATCCGGCACTGCACCCAGTTCTTTTCTGATATGTGCCTCTAACATCCGGTCGATGGACACCGCCGGATGTGCTTTCATATCCTCCAGAATCTCATAATAAAATGTCCGGTATTCCGCACCCTGCCTGTCGATTTCCCGGTAAAGGTGTTCCACCGGTGTATAGTTTCCGGTAAATACGATGTCGTATTTCCGTTTCTGATACGGTATATTTTTATGTTTCTGTTTTTGCCCATGGCAGCCTTCTATTGGGGAAGGTACTTTCCGCTCTAAGATACAGTTTCCCGCCAGCGGCAGAAACTCCACCGGCAATGCCGGGTAAAAGCGCTTCATGTATGCCACATGTTCTCTGTCAATACAAAAAACACGCATTTCCAGCACCGGAGGCTTTGCCAGTTTTGAATGATAATACAGTGGATGATCCACCAGGATATTGATGCACGCGATACCTTGGTTTTCCCAGATATAACGCCCGTTCTCTTCGATAAAGACCTCTTCCCCGGAAAGTCCGATAAAATTAAACGTACACAGTACCGTTTTCTCTGGCACGGCAAACCGGCTGATGCCATCTACCGTATTTACCAGATCATCGTAATCCACAAAATAGGTGTCATGCCCCATCTCCTGAAACGTTTCTGCTAACTGTTCTGAAAAATATCCTAGTGTTTCCACTGCATTTTTTATTAAAATCACTTTCATATTTGCCAGTGATCCGCGCAGTTAGTTTTTAAAGCTGTGGATCGGTGCCGGGATTCTTCCGGTACGGTTAATAAAATCATCACAGGAATATTTGTTGACCGGCATGATCGGCGCATAACCGAACAGACCACCGAACTCTACCGTATCGCCAACGCCTTTTCCAATTACCGGGATCAGACGTGCAGCTGTTGTCTTCTGGTTTACCATACCAAGTGCCATCTCGTCTGCGATCATACCGGAGATCGTGGTTGCCTTGGTATCTCCCGGAATTGCGATCATATCAAGTCCTACAGAGCAGACACAGGTCATTGCCTCTAATTTTTCCAATGTGATAGCACCAGCCTGTACGGAATCGATCATTCCCTGATCCTCACTGACCGGAATGAAAGCGCCGCTTAAGCCGCCGACATAGGAAGATGCCATAACGCCGCCCTTTTTGACCTGATCATTTAACATGGCAAGTGCTGCAGTTGTTCCCGGTGCACCTGCATATTCCAGACCGATCTCGCAGAGGATATCTGCGACGGAATCACCGATGGCCGGAGTCGGAGCAAGGGAAAGGTCAATGATACCAAACGGAATTGAAAGACGTCTGGATGCCTCCTGTGCGACTAACTGTCCGACTCTTGTTACCTTAAATGCGGTCTTTTTGATGGTCTCGCAGAGTACCTCAAAATTCTCGCCACGCACTTTCTCAAGTGCTGTCTTTACAACACCCGGTCCGCTGACTCCGACGTTGATCACTGCATCAGCCTCTGTCACACCGTGGAAAGCTCCTGCCATAAACGGGTTGTCATCCGGTGCGTTGCAGAATACAACCAGCTTCATACAATCCACAGAATCACGGTCTTTTGAGCGCTCTGCAACCTCCAACAAAATCTCTCCCATCAGACGCACCGCATCCATATTGATACCGGTCTTTGTGGACGCAAGGTTTACGGAACTGCAGACACGGTTCGTCCGGCAAAGTGCTATCGGGATAGAACGGATCAGCATCTCATCTGCTTTTGTCATGCCTTTTGATACCAGTGCGGAATAACCGCCGATCAGATCTGCACCGATTGCTTCTGCAGCACGGTCCATTGTATCTGCGATCGTTGCAAAATCTTCCGGTGTCTTGCAGGCTGCACCACCGATCAGTGCAATCGGAGTAACGGAAATACGTTTGTTGACAATTGGGATACCGTATTCAGCTTCGATCTCCCCTGCAACTTTTGCAAGATCTTTGGCAACTGATGTGATACGGTTATAAATGTTCTCATTTAATTTTTTCAAATCGGAATCAATGCATGAAAGCAGGCTGATACCGATCGTAATGGTGCGGACATCAAGGTTTTCATGTTCCACCATGTTGTTGGTCTCTTTTACTTCAAATATATTAATCATTGCCGCTTTCCTCTCTAAATACGATGCATTTTTTCAAAAATCTCAGCTTTCTGGCACTTGATGGATACACCAATCTGTGCACCGATCTCATCGAGATCTTTCTGACAATCCACAAATGATCTGGTTGATTTATTCATGTCAACGATCATCATCATATTGAAATATCCGGAAACGATTGTCTGTGAAATATCAAGTACATTGACGCCATTTTCGGAAAGATAAGTACATACTTTTGCAATGATACCAACCGTATCTTTACCCACTACTGTAATAATTGTCTTGTCTGCTGTGTTCTCCATCTCTGCTCTCCTCACTTTTCTGCTTTACTAAATCAGCGCAAATCTATTATCAATCATAATATCATACATGTTTTATAATTTCCACTGTTAAATAGATGCACATTTATAACTTTTTCTACTAAGCTTCATAAGCGGCCACACTCTGTAAAAAAATATTGTCATATATAATAGAATACGTGTTTCGCGAACATTCTATTATCATAAACTAAAAAATGATTCTCTCCGACGGCGCGTCCCGCTTTGCCACATACATTGGGAAATCATCGCCTTTATATGGATTTTCTCCCATCGTCACCTCTAACCGGACAGTCTCATATGCAAGTTCTGCATAATTATTTTCCTTACTGAGATGCCCTAAAATAACCGTATTGAAATGGTCATGGAGCACTTCTCCCAAAAGCTGACCGGACAGTTCGTTAGAGAGATGTCCTTTTTTCCCAAGAATTCTCTGTTTTAACGGATACGGATAACTTCCAACCTGCAGCATATGTACATCATGATTTGCTTCCAGTAAAAGCACATCCAGATTTTTTATTTTATCAATCATGTTTTCATCATATGTGCCAAGATCCGTCACTACCGCCGCCGTTTTCTCCTCATTTTTTATCTTATAGGCCACCGGATCTGCCGCATCATGTGAGATTGAAATCGGTTCAATCAAAAGATCCCCGATTTCAAAAGGCTGATCCGGCGTGATCGCATGAAATAAAGATTCCTCTATTTTGCCGACTGACTTTGTATTTAAAATAGCATCTATCGTACCCTGCGTGGCATAAATCGGAAGTCCGTAACGCCTGGCGATCACGCCAAGTCCAGAAATATGATCGATGTGTTCATGAGTTACAAGAACCCCCTGCATCTCTTCTGTTTTCAAATCGATCGAATTGAGTCCGTTTTCAATTCGTTTTCCACTGATCCCCGCATCGATGAGTACATGATTTTCATCTGATCCCACACAGATACAGTTTCCACTGCTGCCGCTTGCTATGCTGCATAATTCCATTTTTTTAATTCTCTTTCCATCTAAGTTCGATTGTATCTCCGGTCTTTAAGACTGCAGAATACGATGCATTCTCACCATTTAAATTGGTAATGATTGCTCTGCCATTTGAGGCAGTAAGATCAAATTCGTAGAAATCAAAAATATCTACAAATATATACTGTGGTTTTCCGGTAAGTTTTACCGGCTGGCCGTTGATGTATACCAGAACCATGCTGCCGTCTTCCTCTGCAGCTGGCGAACTGTTTTCTTCTGCTGTAACTTTTTTCACTGCTTCAGCCATGCCGTCAGCATTCTCCTCTGTTACATCTGTTTCATCCATGCCTGCTGCATTCTCTCCTGCAACAGATCCATTAACGCCTGCTGTACTGTCTGTAATCGTTTTGCTCTCCTCTACCGTAGCGGCATCATCTGTAACTGCAGAATCCTTTTCTTTTGCGCCCGCATTGCCGGCATCGTCTGTATCCTCCGCAGTCACAGCATTGTGTACTTCAGGATTCTGAACTTCTGCGCCATCTGCCTCTGCGCTCATTTCCGTGTCCACAATATCCGGTATCTCTTCTTCCTTATATTCCCCGACAGTCGGTGTTTGAACTTCTTCCTGCTCTACCGGCTGAAAGGACGGTTTGCCATAGGAACGCACTGTCCACTCGATTGTAAAGTTTTCATAGATCAGTGAGTCGAGCGTTGCACGACGGTTGTTTACCAGAATCACATGCTCCACATTCACTTCCACATCCATAAATTCTGCAAGCTGGCCTACTGTGTAAAAGCTTCTTGTTTCTACCTGGTCTCCCTCCTGGATCTGGTAGGAAGGAAACTCTAATTTACCGTTGACCTCTAAGAATTTCGGGCATCTTATAATATTTCCATTAACCACAAAGGCTACGGAATCTGTCGTATATTCCTCTAACTGATCTAATGTGCAGGTTGCCGGCTTGCCAGCCGTAGATGGCTCAATGATAATCTCACAATTCGGCTCTAATGCCGCATTGAGATTTGTTGGTCTGTCATTCATATAAACTGCTGCTGACTCTCCCTGCTCTCCACGAATGATACGTTTTGCTCCATTTACAAAAAATGTAAGTTCCGGTCCACGTTTCGGGAAAAGATCCTCATTCGGAAAACCTGCCTGCAATGCGGCATCCACGATCGTTAATCCATCATTATCATATAATTTGAGGCGCTCTCCATTGAAACGCACCATAATAAATCCGTTTCTCTGTTCATAATAATTCAGACAGATTCCAATCGGTGTAACAAGCAATGGATCCTTCTTGATATCCTGCTGTTCAAATACCACTTCCTGCAGTACTTCTTCACCACGCAGTGCCACTCGTACGTCCGGAAGATCTAATTTCTCTGCAAGCATTTTCGTATAACCATGGATCTTACCGCCACCGCCAACGATAAATGCTGCGCTGACAGTCTGGTCGCCATTCAATTCTTTGATTTTCGCAGCTACCGCAGTCGTCATCTCATCCACTACCGGCGCAGTCAGTTCCCACACTTCTTTTGCCGGAATCTTATGCTCGATCAGCATGATATCTTTATAAGTGATCTCCTCTTCTGTTGTACTCTGCAGCTTGATATATTCAGCCGTTTTAAAATCAACCAGATAATTCTGCACGATCAGTTCCGTTAATTCATCTCCGGCAAGAGGGATCATACCATAGGCAATGATGCTTCCGTCTTTGGTGATGGAAATATCGGATGTTCCCGCTCCGATATCGACTAAAGCGATATTCAGCAGACGATAACTTTCCGGAATTGCGACGTTGATCGCCGCAATAGGCTCCAATGTCAGATTCGCCACTTCAAGCCCGGCCTGATTTACGGCTGCATAAAGTCCATCCACAACATCCTCCGGTAAAAACGTTACGATGATATCTTCACCGATACGGTCTGCCTTGTGGGATTCAATATTAGAAAACGGTTCATCATTCAAGAAATATTTGACCACGGAATATCCAACACAGTAGAACTTGTAGTTGGTATCATTCATTTCCTGTAAAATTTTCTGCGCTTTCTCAATTCCAAGCAGATCCAGTGTATGAATGTCTTCCCCGGTAACTACGCTCTCCTCCGGATAATCGTAACTGATACTCGTTGTAACTGTCTTAAGCACACGGCCTGCGGCAGCGATACATACCTCCGTCAGCGTTTTTCCGATCTGTTTTTCCAGCTGTTCTTTTACTTTTCTTATCGTCCCTGATACACGCCCGATATCGTGGATCTGTCCATCTAACATTGCTCTCGTATCATGCTGCATGATATACTGAGCAGTAACGATAAACTGATCTTCGGTACGGTAACCTACCGTTCCTACCACATTTCTCGTTCCAATATCAAGTCCGAACACCAATGGCTGTTCCATGTCTTTTCCGTCGCTCATCTGCAGTATCTCCTACTCATTTTCCATATTTGTGATTGCCAAATCAATCTGCCTTATGGCATCTTCCACCGTTCCATTATTATCGATCACCACTTTACAGTGTTTCCGGTAAACCGCTTCCTGTAACTGACTGTCAAAAATCTGCTGTACTTTCTCCGGGGAATATCCGCGCGATCTCATAAGGCGTTCTTTTCTTATATCCTCTCTGGTATAAATATACCAAAGTTCGTCACAAATTTCATCATAATGTTCTTCAATCAGCAATGCTGCCTCTAAAACCAGGATTTTCAGCACTCCATTTTCCCGCTCTGTATCCGCAACAGTTCTGATATATTTTTTGACTGCCGGATGTACGATTCCGTTTAATGTATCCCGTTTTTTTTCATCTGAAAAGATGACTGTTGCTAACTTTTTCCGGTCAAACGAACCATCTTCATTCCAGATATCCTCATCCGAAAACATGTCTTTTAATTTCTGATAACATTCTGTCCCGGGCAGCATCAGCTCATGCGCGATTTCATCCGCCAACATGACTTTTACACCATCTTTTGTTTCAAGATAATGAAGTATTTCTGATTTTCCCGCACCGACGCCGCCGGTAATTCCGATAAATTTCATCCGTTCCATGCTCCCCGCATCCATTTTTTCTCTCGTACCATCCGGACATATGCAGTCCAACGCATCATCCCTCATAAATGATGACAGATCTTTATTTTGCCTCATACCAGTTTTTGCCGACATGTGCATCAATTTCAAGTGTGACCGCAAGATCTGCCGCTCCATGCATCTCTTCCTCGAGAATCTTTCGAACCGCATCCTCTTCTTCGATCGCCGTCTCCACTAAAAGCTCATCATGCACGGTTAAGATCAGGCGTGACTTTAGATTTTCTTTTAACAGTCTGTCATGCACGCGTATCATTGCGATCTTGATGATATCTGCCGCAGTTCCCTGAATCGGGGAGTTCATGGCAACGCGCTCTCCAAAGGAACGCTGCATAAAATTGCTGCTTGAAAGTTCCGGTACCGGACGTCTTCTTCCAAACATGGTCGTCACATAACCTTTTTCTTTCGCCTCTGTCACGAGTCCGTCTAAAAATGTCTTGATCTTCGGGTAAGTCTCAAAATAACGCTCAATATACTCTGCAGCCTCTTTTTTGCTGATGCTTAGATCCTGGCTCAGTCCAAATGAACTGATTCCATATACGATTCCGAAATTAACCGCTTTTGCATTGCGCCGCTGCAGATCCGTCACCTCGTCAAACGGGATGTGAAATACCTGGGACGCCGTGATCCTGTGGATATCCTGTGCTTCCCGGTATGCCTCGATCAGCTTTTCATCCCCGGACATATGTGCTAAAACACGAAGCTCAATCTGGGAATAATCGGCATCCATAAACTCAAATCCCTCTTTTGGCACAAATGCCTTGCGGATCAGTCTGCCAAGTTCGATCCTCATCGGGATATTCTGCAGGTTTGGCTCCGTGCTGCTTAAACGCCCGGTAGCTGTGATCGTCTGATTAAAACTGGTGTGGATCCTGCCATCTTTAGCGATATAGTTTACCAATCCGTCCGCATAAGTGGACTTTAACTTGGTAAGCTGACGATACTCTAAAATATCAGAAACGATCGGATATTCCGGTGCAAGGCGGTCTAACACATCCGCCGCCGTGGAATAACCGGTCTTTGTTTTCTTTCCATACGGCATGGACAATTTTTCAAATAAGATCACTCCGAGCTGTTTTGGAGAATTGATATTAAACTCTTCTCCCGCTTCCTCATAGATCTGCTTTTCCAGTTCAGCGATACGCACTGCAAGTTTGTCCCCATACTCCGTGAGCGCCTCCCTGCACGCAATGATACCCTCATTTTCCATATCGGCAAGAGTAAATACGAGCGGCATCTCGATTTCCGTAAACAGATGATCCATGCCCTCTTCCTTTAAGTCTGTCTCCAGCGTCTTTTTCGATGCCTGTGCCACATATGCCATATAGCATACATAATTTAAAAATGCTTCCGGTGCATCTTTCATTGCCTGCTCTATGGTCAGTTTTCCAAGAAGATCTGCCTTTGACGGTATCATCTGTCCCATATAGTCTTTTGCAATATCCTCATATGGATACTCATTTTTCAGCGGATTCAGAAGATATGCTGCAAGCACACCGTCAAAAAGATTCGACAGGCCAATATTGCCGTTTACCTGTCGCTCCAGTAAGCCAAGCGCCGCAAGCTGCGGTTTTAAATCCAGTGTCGCATAGGACGCAGCCTCACTTGCGGTAAACATGGAAAGAATCTGCTTTGCCGGAAGATTTTCCCCTGCTTTTATGAAAAAGGTTTCTTCCTCTCCAGTTGAAATGGCAGCTCCAAGGCAGTACTCCACTGCATCATTTTCTGCACTTTCTACGATGCCGGACGGTTCACTGTCTGCCCCCGGCATATCTCCTGCCGCAAACAGATTCATCTGCCCGTCCTCTTCCTCGTGGCTGTCTTTCTTTTTGCTTCCGGGAACAATATAAAAACCACAGCTTCTGCCACGAAGCTTCGCAAATACTTTCTCTGCCTCCTTACGGTCTTCCACAAGTTTAAAATGTTCTGCCGCCTGATTTTTTGGAGTTTCCACCGCAAAACGATTCAAAAGATTTTTAAACTCTAACCGTTTGCAGAGCAGGTATGCCTCCTCCGTGTACAGGCTGGAAATACCATTAAGTTTTGCACCGGAAAGATCATAATCAATGTCCGCATGGATCTCGATCGTCGCAAGCGTCTTACTCATCTGTGCCAGGTCATAATACTCTTTTAAATTTTTGCTTGCACGGGGTGGCTTTAATTCGTCCACATGTGCATAGGCATTTTCAACACTTCCATACTGTGCAATGATTGCTGTTGCCGTCTTTTCACCGATTCCCGGCACTCCAGGAATATTGTCTGCCGTATCGCCCATCAGCGCCTTGACATCGATAAACTCGATTGGTGTCACCTGATATTTTTCCTTTACCTCAGCGGCATTGTAATCCTCGATCTCCGTGCCTGTGCGCTTTGTTTTCGGGATACGGATCTTAATATGATCCGTTGCAAGCTGTAAGAGGTCACGGTCACCGGATACCACTGAAACTGTCAGCCCTTTTTGTTCACTCTGTTTTGCAATGGTTCCAAGCAGATCATCCGCCTCATAGCCGCCTTTTTCGATCGTAGTGACTCCCATCGCTTTTAACATTTCTTTCATGAGCGGAACCTGTTCCCGCAGTTCCTGTGCCATCGGTTTTCTCGTGCCTTTGTATTCTGCGAACATTTTATGGCGGAAAGTCGGTTCTGACACATCAAATGCAACCGTAAGATAATCTGGCTGCTCTTCCTCTAAAATCTTGAACATAATATTCAAAAATCCATAGACTGCATTCGTGTGCAGTCCTTCCGAATTTGTCAAATCCGGGATTCCGAAAAATGCCCTGTTCAAAATACTGTGCCCATCAATCAATACCAGCTTTTCGCCCATTATTCTCTCCATTCTTTGTCTGTTAGATTGCTCTTGTGTAGCGTTTCAGCCACTCATTTTCTTCCGCCGTCATATACGGAGAAATGGTATCATATACCATCTTATGATAATCATTTAACATTTTCTTCTCACGCGCACTTAATAGATCCGGGTCAATCGCATCGAGATCGATCGGTGCATAGGTGATATTCTCAAATTCCATGAACTGTCCATATTCGTTTTTTTCTGCCTTACGGCATACCAGTTCATTTTCGGTACGGATTCCGTATTTACCCTCTAAGTATACACCCGGTTCATCTGTCGTAATCATGCCCTCTTCTAAGACACCATTGTCATGACGCTCCGGCACCACTCTCCAACGGAAACCATTCGGTCCCTCATGTACATTTAACACATAACCAACGCCGTGTCCGGTGCCGCATTTATAGTCAATGCCCATCTCCCAGAGTGGACCGCGGGATAAAATATCCAGGTTCAAACCGGTACATCCATATAAAAACTTCGCATGCGCAAGGTTCATATTCGAACGGCAGACGGTCGTAAAGTGCAGACGCATCTCATCTGTGATCGGGCCAAGTGCCATGGTTCTTGTGATGTCTGTGGTTCCCTCAAAGTAATGTCCGCCGGAATCCACAAGTAAAAATCCCTCCGGTTTTAACTCAGCGTCTGACTCCGGTGTTGCAGCATAATGCATCATCGCCGCATTGGCTCCGTAAGCACAGATCGTGTTGAAACTTAACTCAATAAAGTTATCCTGCTCTCTTCTTCTCGCCTCAAGATAGTCAGAAGCAGAGATCTCCGTCATCGGGATCTTTCCGATATTGGTCTTGAGCCAGTACATAAATTTGGTAAAGGCAACACCGTCTTTTACATGTGCAGCTCTGGTGTTGTCTACCTCCGTCTTATTTTTTACAGCTTTCATAAGTTCCGTCGGGTTTGGTTTGTCCACAACTTTGATTGCTTTATCAAGACTGTTCACGATACGGTAGTTGACCGTCCCGCGGTTCATCAGCACGACTGCGTCTGCCGGAATCTCCGGTACATAATCGTAGATCGCATCATACGGCTTTGTCGTGATATGGTTTTCCTCCAGGTAAGCACGGATTTTATCATCCACTACTTCCTCCTGTAAAAACCAGATACACTCTGTCTCGTTCAGCACAAGATAGGATAATACGACCGGCACATAATCAATATCGTTGCCGCGGATATTTAAAAGCCATGCGATATCGTAAAGAGATGTCAGAATATGAACATCTGCACCGTTCTCCTTCATAGCTTTCCTAAGATCTGCGATCTTATCCGCAGTACTCTTTCCGGAATATTTTTCCTCCAAAATAAATAAAGGCTGTTTGGACAATGCCGGACGATCCTCCCAGATCAGATCGATCAGGTCTTCTGTCACATGCATGGACACATTTTTTTCTGCTGCAATCTTTTCCAGTCTGCCGCCCCAGGTACCGTTTACAACACGTCCGTCAAATCCGAGACATCCGCCCTCTTTTAATCGATCCTTTACAAATTCATCGACTGTCGGCACGCCCTCTTCGCCCATGCGGTAGAGTGTGACTGTGCTGTCTTTCAGCTGATTCTCTGCCTGTACAAAATAGCGTCCGTCCGTCCAGAGCCCTGCCTCATCCAAAGTGATAACGGCAGTTCCCGCAGAACCGGTAAATCCGGTAATAAACTTTCTCGCCTTAAAATGATCTCCTACATATTCTGATTCGTGAAAATCAGCAGTCGGCACAACGTATACCGTGATGCCTCTCTTTTCCATCTCCGCACGCAGTGCCTTTAATCTTTCCTGTATCATTCTTTTATTTCCTCTTTCTTATATATTTCTAATATCACACCCGTTTGTCAGGCATCCGTATACTCAAAGAACTTCGTATCGATCTCCGGGTAAGAACGTTTCAATGAGATCGGTCTTCCGGAACGGTTCAAAAAGCAATGGGAACTCTTTCCGGTCGTGCGGAGTTCTCCGGTCTCCTTGTCCGTCATCCGGTATTCCACATCCATCTTGATACCATTATAGCGTGTGATCTTCGTCTCGATCACGACCGTATCATCAAAATGTACCATACTGTGATACTCGCAGGATACAGAGAGCACCGGACTGATAATCTCCATCTCCTCCATCTGTTTATAGCTGAGTCCGATCTGATCCATCAGATCCATCCTCGCTTCTTCCATCCATTTGATATAATTTGAATGATGGATGATTCCCATCTGGTCCGTCTCATAATATTTTGCATGATGCTCATATGGGCGGATTTTGATTTCATCGGCATTTTCATTATAAATTTCTATCTCTTTGTCTGACATATAAATCACTACCTTTCTCAAACTCCTCCAACGTATAGTATCTCACAGAAACGTTTTAATTTCAATGGTGCCTTTTTATCCATGCGATCAGTATCACGATCAGAATACAGGCAAGGGAAAACCCGGCTCCCACCATAAATCCCGGTGTCTGGTAGCGCAGCTCGACCGTATGTGTTCCTTCGGTAAGATATGTGCTGATAAACGCCTCACCAAACACTTCCGGATCCGTCTGTTCTCCATCAACATATAATTTCCATCCGGCATCATCCGCCACCGCAAATATCAGTCGTCCTTCTTTTTTCACATCAATGGTTCCAGTGATTTTCGTATCGGAAAAGGAAGTCATCTCCATCGTCTGCTCATTTAACGTCTGATAAGCCGTATCTGCAGCATCGAGATTCAGGGCATATGCCGTAATATTCACTCTTTCTTCATTACTGTTTTTAATCTTCACTTGTGTGCCTGCCGTACAGTATCCAAGATCAAGTGTATAGCCATGCGAAACTTTTGTGAAAGACTTTGTTCTGCCGTCACTGATCTCTTCCGTCATGCTGTCCACAGTCGTCGATTCATAGGTTGCAAAAATGTATGCATCCTCCTGCACGTCAATCGTTGATTCCCCGACCACAGATTCGGACGGGATCTCCGTCAGCATCGGCTCATCTGCACCAAGAAGCTCTGCAAGTCTGTTCTGTGCCTCAATTTCATCTAAATCAGAATAATCCCACGCATCAATCACATCCTCATCCATCATAAAACCAAGTGGGAGCACATATTTATTTTCGTAAAGATACGTATTTCCGCTCTCTGCCACAAGGGTGCGGATCGGGTTTGCTTCCATTGCGTTATCAGCGATCACATAGCGCAGGGACATCATTGCTGATAACAGCGGTGTTGCCCCGTTTACACAGTAGAAATTCTTGCCGCCTTCCATTCCGACTGCCTGGTAAAAATGACTGACATCCAGATTCATCAGCGATGAAAATTGCGTTGCGGAACGATATCCATACAGCGCCGCATCATTTTTCGTTTTGCGCTCTAATTCTTCCGTGCGGTAAAATAATATGCCCTTATCCTGTGCCTGATTTTCCGCCTCTGCAAGCACTGCATGATAGTCATCCATGGATTTCACATAGGCAGTCCTGCTCGTCGTATCAAATCCGGTCACATTGTAGTTAAAAAATAATTCTAAAAGCATCGCTGCGCAGCCAAACGAGAGCATGATTTTTTTCAATTCTTCCCTGGTCGCCTTTTTGATCTTTCCAATCTTTTTTACCACATCTTCCCGGATACATTCCTCCGCATAAAAATAGATCAGCAGCACCACAATATAGCTGCCCAGAAATACATAAGTTGCCGTTGCCGCGCTCTCTCCTAAGATCGTCCCATCGGAAAAATGATAGGAAACTGCCATCAGACCAACCGATGCCACTCCCGCTGCGATCACATCTAAAAATCTCGTTCCTTTGAAATGCAAAAATGCCTCGTAGGATACCGCAAGCATCAGAAATGCATATAAAAAGGTCTGTCTGCCCGGCAGGGAATCCGGGAAGTGCATGCCATGCCAGATGAAATCAAGTATATTATTCGAAAAACTGATGACAAAAAATGCTGCCAGAAGTCCGCGTGAAAGCTTCTTTTTCCAGGAGATCTCACGGTTGAAAAGATACAGTACAAACAAAAGAAGCACAAATACGCCACAGTAAATATTCGGCCAGTGGTCTTTGCCCGTATAAGGTTCTGTCATCACCGAGTGTCTCCCCAGCTCTGCAATGATGTTAAAATACCATTCCATTGTATCCGGAAATGAAATATTCTGTGAGCCGCTCGCTCCAAGGGTGATCGCCTCAGGAATGATCAGTATCGCTCCCGTCCCGCCCGCCAGAAGGGAATAAATTGCGAAACGGATCCACGCACCGATCCCGGTCTCTTTATTTTCCAGCCATGTGATCACAAACCAGATCACCTGAAAAATGCAGACCATGATCGCAATGTAATAATTACTGATAATACATAAAGACAGTGAAATATAATAAAGCAGTACTTTTTTCTCTTTGATCAGCTGTTCGAGTCCAAGAACGACAAGTGGTGCCAGCATCATGCAGTCTAACCACATGATATCCCATGCATAGGCTGCTGAGAATCCGCACAACGCATAGGCTGTTGCAAAAATGCTGATTGCAGCATGATTTTTTTCAAAATGTTCCTTTAAATAATATCCGAAAAACAGTCCCGCCAATGAAATTTTTAAAATCACAAGCAAGGTCATAAATTCGATCACATGATTCTGCGGACAGAGTAGCAGCAGCCAGTTTAAGGGACTTGCCAGATAATAGGCGTACAGTGAAATAAAATCTGCTCCAAGTCCGATATTCCAGGAGTAAAACATGCTGCCGCCATGTTTAATCTTATCCATCAGCTCCGTGAAAAACGGGCAGTACTGATGATACATATCGATATGTAAAATACATTGCTCTCCAAACGGATAGACGTCATGAAGAATGCAGATCACAGTCAGAATAAAAAACGGCAGAAAGAACGACGCAATAAGCGGCATTCTTTCTTTCCACAACTGATTTTGGAGTTTCTTTTCTCTTTTCAAAACAAAACCTCTCTTTTTATCATTTCCTAATTAACAGTTCCATGATCAAACAGTTCATAATACTGCAATTTCCGGTAAATATCCATCTCATCTTTTTCATCCGAGGCGCGGACTTCACTGCCATCCGCTTTTACTGTACGCACCGCGGAAATAACCGGGTATTCTGATTTTAAATGTAACAGATACGAACGATATTCATCCAATGGAACACCGGCGCGCTCTAAGACTTCCGCTGCCAGATAGTTCACGCTCGTGTCTGCACCCGTTTCCTCTCCAATATCATAGTTTGCCCACACCACATAAGGAACCTGATAACGCAGTTTCTGCTGTTCCTCTGTCAAGTGATTCCAGGACATCCCGTTCTTTGCAAGAACCGTAGATGCAACGGCATCACTCGGCTGATGATCTCCGAAAAAAACGATCACTGTTTTTTCATCTGCCTCTTCAAAATAGGAAATCAGATGTTCTAACGCGGAATCGGAAAGTTTTACCAGGGATAAATACTGCTGCAGTGAAAAATTTGTAGAATCTTTCACCGAGATATCCGGTGTAAAATTGCCGTACTGATCCTGATATCCACCGTGATTTTGCATGGTCACATTAAACACAAACAGCGGCGCATCCTTTTCCTTATTTTCATAAAATTCAATAATCTTATCCACGCAGCTCTCATCGCTGATATACTGTCTGACATACTGCGGATTCACATAATCATCTTTAAACACGCTCTCATTAAATCCCAGCATCGGATAGACCGTATCGCGTTCCCATCCGCCGGCATTGTAAGGATGTGTCGCAATGGTCTGATATCCTAAAGTCTTCAGATAATCCGGAAGTGCCTTCAAATCTCCATTGATGTACTGCTGATACGGGATGCTCCCCTGCGGGAGGAATGCCATTGTATTGCCGGTCAGAAATTCAAACTCTGTATTCGCGGTATTTCCACCGCAGACAGATACGTTTAACATTCCCGTAACCGTATTTTTCTCCCCCTGCTCTAAGCTGTGGATAAACGGCATGTAATCCTCGTTGGTTTCAAAATCACCTAACACGGACAGATCCGAAAATGACTCATTCATCATTACAATGATATTCGGAAGATCTTCCTCCTTTTGTGTATCGTCTTCTTCTGCCTTAGAGCCTGATTTCTCCGACATTGCACCGTCCTCCCCGTAGGAATCAAGCACCGCCTGTGCCTCAGCGGCGCTGTAATGCTCCGGTTTGTCGATCGACATATAGGCAAGATTCATGACAAATGTGACTGCCATACCATCCACATCCGTCATGTAGACCGGCGTGAACAGTTTATTGTAAAGTCTGTGGCTGTTCTGAAAGTTCTCCTGCTGCAGTGTTCCCGCAAACAATGAAAGAACCACAGCCACCAGCGCTGCCGGAATCAGCCGTTTCCAGAATACCAAACGTGTCACTTTTACTTTTATAAAACGAAATAATACGATTGCTGCAAAAAATACCAGTGTCACAACGACCATGCGCGTATCCGGCATAAAATCATAATTATCTGCAACGCTCACAGCCGTTTTCCAGGAAAAAATATCCCACGGCACAATCGGATTCGTCCGGAAACGCACCACATAACTGTTCGCAATTCCATAAATCATTGCTGCAATGTATACGATCCGGTGCGCAGCCTTTAATTTTCCCGTCAGCACAAACAGGAAAACTGTTACCAGTTCAAACAGCACGATATTAAAAAACTGTGCCCACGGACGTACCACTGCAAATGGATTGTGCGAATAACACTCCATCAGATAAAAACAAACTGCCGGCGGTAAAATGACAAGCAGTAATGTAACAATCCCACTCCCTGTCTTTTTTAAGATATCTGTTTTCCTGTCCGTCTGTTTTGCCCTGTCCGCCTTTCTCTGATTTCTCTGCTCCTTTAATTTTTCAAAAAAACCTTTCGGTTTTGTATTTTTTCTTTTTCTGCTCGCATTCATATCAAACCTCACTTCAAAGGGAGAATCTACTTTCCCCGGATCTTTAGCCGAATGATATTTTAGCACATTACTCATACAAATAACATCCGTTCGTAAAAAATTCATAAATTCCTAAATATTACTGCGTATTTTCCCTGAATCTAAATTTGTATGTCTGGATTTTTGCATGTTATGTCGAATCCGGCAGTTATTTTGACGCTTTATGTTAATAAAGTAACAATGTTTCTCCACAGACGTCTTTATTGTCTTGACATTTCAGGGAATATTTTTTAACATAAAACATATATGATGTATCGATTTGAATGGTGTAAAAAGGAAGATGAATATGAATAGCGAAGCTGAAATCACCCGTCTGGCAAAAGAAAATGAAACATTCCAAAAAATCATCGAGACACAGCAACATACGATCAATCTTCTCATTGATCATTTTATTTCCGGTCAGAAAGAAAAAGAGCCAGAAAAGAATTAAGTTATCACTTAAACTTTTCTGGCATAAAAAAGAGCTGCTGACGGGAATCGGACCCGTGACCTCCGCACTACCAATGCGACGCTCTACCGACTGAGCCACAGCAGCATCATGTTTTCTCAACACCTGTATTACTATACAATAGGATCGTCCGATTGTCAAGCATAAAATCCAAGAAATTTTTGTAATTTTTCAAAATATTTATACTTATTCAACATTTCCGGGGGTTTGAAATAACTTTAACCACCTGACAACACCCCCGGATGCGTACAAAATACGCATCCGGGGGTGCTGTTCTTCGGGTCTTCTGGCTACCTGGTGTTCCGCCACCACATCCGTTATGTTCTTCCCGTTTTCGCTTCAACCAGCCTCTCCTTCTTTACATCCGATTCATAATCTTGATGTGTGACTTAAAAAGAGAATAATATTTCATTCCCTTATCCTTGCCATAATGTCCCTGCAATGCTGCTCTTAATGAATTAAGGTTCTTTCTCTTTGTATTTGCTTTATACAAAAACGAAGAAAAATCTTCCGGACAGTCCATTTTCGGATCACTGTAAGCAAATACTGTCTGACAGTAAACATCAAACTTCTCTTCCTCACTGATCGCAGTCTGATTTACACGACAGATTGCATACGAAGAACTGTTTTTTGCCTCCTGATAAAGTTCTTTTCCAATATCTTCACCAAAGAACAATACCAGCGCATTGTGAAAATCTGCAAGCCGATCCTTACTGATGCAGGTAAGCAGACTGCGAATGACATCGTCCTGTTCCTGTGAGATCTCTGTCTTTTCAACTGCTTCCTTACGCGGATCTGTAAATGGCAGTTTCTGATCCGCATTTACAGTTTCATCCGGCCTCATGATTTCATCCGGTATCTCCATCTGGATTTCTCCCGGTTCTGACTGTTCATCTGTTCCTGCAGTTTTTTCCGTCTGTGCCGTTTCTTTTATTTTTGCTGTTTCCATCTGCTCTAGAGTTTCCTCCGGTTCTGCCATTTTATCCGGTTTTCCGGCTTCACCCGGTTCTGCTGTCTCATCCGGTTTTCCGGCTTCACCCGGTTCTGCCGTCTCATCCGGTTTTCCGGCTTTTCCCTGCTCCAACACTCCGGTCAGTTCTGCAGTCTCCATCATTTCTGAGGCTTCATTCAGTTTTGAGACTTCATTTAACTCTGAAACTCCATTCAGCTTTTCGGCCTCACCCGGCTCTTCGCTTTTATCCGTTTCTGTCATCTCATTCATCTTTGCTGTCACAATCTCAGCTTCATCTGCCAGACTTCCAGCCACGTCCCCGGCGTTCTTCTCCTCCGCTTCAAAGAAAATTTCTCTTTCTCCATTCGTCTTTGCTTTTTGCTGCAGTCTGCGGTTTAATTCCTTTCCGCTCAAACGCTGCACCGGCATGTTACGCTGTTTCCAGTAGCGTACGGCTGCATCAAATCCGGTATCATTTGAAACGATCACATAGCTGTTTGCCTGATTCTCACACAACAAGTATCCAAGCTGTGTAACAAGCTGGAAATCCAGTGCATTGCTTCCCTCAAAACATTTTATAAACTCTGCTTCTTTCTCCGTCTCCTTCAGTAACCTCACATTTTCGTAATTCATATGCGGACTTTTCTGCGTATAAAATACGATCACTTCCTCATCGGGCTGTGATGCTACCAGTAACGGCACCCATATATCGCCTACATTCTCACTGTCAACCAAATATATTCTTTTCATCTGATCACCGGCTGATTGAAACAGTTTTATTATAACATAAGACGGAATGAAGCCTCCACTCTTTTTTACAAAATATCAATATATTCTCCTGCAAGCGCTTTGTTCATACTGCGCACTGCACAGAATTTTCCACACATGGAACAGGTGTCCTCATGCTCCGGTTTTCTACTGTTCCAGATTGCTTTTGCGGTTTCCGGATCAATCGCACATTCCCACTGCGCATCCCAGTCTAAGACGCGTCTTGCGTCTGCCATCTTATCATCGATCTCTCTCGCACCACGGACGCCTTTTGCGATGTCTGCAGCGTGTGCCGCGATCTTTGATGCAATGATTCCCTGTTTTACATCCTCCACATTTGGAAGTGCCAAGTGTTCTGCCGGTGTGACATAGCATAAAAATGCTGCTCCGTTTTGTGCTGCAATCGCCCCGCCGATTGCGGATGTGATATGGTCATATCCCGGTGCGATATCAGTGACAAGTGGTCCTAACACATAAAATGGTGCTCCCATGCAGATGCTTTGCTGGATCTTCATATTTGCTGCGATCTGATCCATCGGCATATGTCCCGGTCCTTCTACCATGACCTGTACATCTTTCTCCCATGCGCGTTTTGTCAGCTCTCCAAGTCTTACTAACTCTTCGATCTGACAGACATCGGATGCATCTGCGAGACATCCCGGACGGCAGGCATCTCCAAGTGAAATGGTAACATCATGCTCACGGCAGATTTCAAGGATCTCATCATAATATTCATAAAACGGATTTTCCTCCCCCGTCATGCACATCCATGCAAATACAAGGGAACCGCCGCGGGAAACGATGTTCATTTTACGTTTATGTTTCCGGATCTGCTCGATTGTCTTTCTTGTAATTCCGCAGTGCAGTGTCACAAAATCCACACCATCTTCCGCATGCAGACGCACCACATCAATAAAATCTTTTGCGGTCAGTGTCGCAAGATCTCTCTGGTAATGGATCACAGAATCATAGATCGGCACGGTACCGATCATTGCCGGACATTCTGCAGTCAGTTTTCTGCGGAACGGAATCGTATTGCCGTGGGAAGATAAATCCATGATGGCATGTGCACCCATGTTGACAGCCGCCATCACTTTCTCCATCTCCACATCATAATCCTTGCAGTCTCTCGATACACCGAGATTGACATTGATCTTCGTGCGTAACATTGATCCTACACCTTCCGGATCAATGCAGGTGTGATGCTTGTTGGCGCAGATTGCTACTTTTCCCTCTGCTACAAGCGGCATCAGTTCTTCTACGGTCATGCGCTCTTTTTTCGCTACAATTTCTAATTCTTTGGTCACGATGCCTCTGCGTGCGGCATCCATCTGTGTGGTATACTGTTCCATACGTTTTTCTCCTTTTTCGCATGGGGGACTGCTTGAACCACTGTCTGGCAAACGAATTCTCCACGTCAAAAAATCTCCTGCCGCAAGCGCGACAGGAGATAGCATCTTCCCAATACGCTCCCTACGACAGTATTAACTGACAGGTTCAAAGAGTCAGGCTTTAACCTTCTCAACCGCAATCCCTCCGGGCATTCTCCCGGACATGCAGTCCCTCTGCGTTGTTTTCTATTAAGTTTTATCGACTTGTTCAGTCTAGCCTAATCTGTGACGGTTGTCAATATTTGTACAACAAAAAAGACAGCCACTGCTGTCTTTTTTAGGAGAAGGTATTTTTACTATGGGGTATAGCAAAAACTATATATAATGTATTGGGGGGTTTTTACAGTGATTATAATAGCATGATTTTCTCAATAAGTGTTCACAAATGTTACAATTTTCTCATTTATTTTTTATGCAATATGCACAAGTATTTTTCGTGACTATCTACAAAAAAGAAGGCAAATCTTCTACATCTTCCCTATTTCAGGATTCGTCTCCCGAATTTTTGTTTTAATACGGGAGAGCGCATTATCAATAGATTTTGGTGATTTTCCCATTTTTTCTGCAATCTGCTGATAATGAAATCCCGCAAGATACTGGTCTAATACTTCCCGTTCCATCTTACTTAAATGCGTCCTGAGCTTCTCCCAGAACTGTGCCACATTTTCCTGATCGATCATCATCTGCTCCGGATTTCCGATTCCGTCCATGGTCAGCGTTTCCGCCAGAGGATATCCGTTTTCACTGTTTTCTGAGTAGAAAGAAACATAGGAATTGAGCGGCGCATGTTTTTTCCGGTTCGACGCCTCAACTGCCTTGTATAACTGTCTCGTAATACACAATTCTGCGAAATGAAAAAAAGATGTTTCTTTCGTATCATCGTAATCTCTGATTGCCTTAAACAGACCGATCATTCCCTCCTGGATCAGATCATCCGTCTCACCGCCAATCAGAAATACTGCATTTGCCTTTTTGCGGACCAGCGGTTTATATTTATCTAAAATGTAATCCATGATCTTTCCGTCCGGATCACCGCTGTTTTTTAATGCCGCAATCAGCTGTTCGTCTGTCAAATCCCGATATGACTCTAACATGTTCCTCCCAAGACTCCTGATACAATATCTACCACGGCGTTTTTTTCTACCGTTGCGGTGTTCTCTACCACCTGCGATGTCTTTTATTGCTGCTGTGTTTTTTACCGCTGCGGTGTCTTCTACCGCTGCGGTGTCTTCTACCGCATGCGTTGCCGCACAATCTCATAGGCAAGCACACCTGCTGCCACCGATGCGTTCAGGGAATCGATATCCCCCTTCATCGGAATGGATGCCACAAAATCACAGTTCTCGCGCACCAGTCTGCCAACACCCTCGCCTTCACTGCCGATGACAAGACCGATCGGTCCTTTTAAATCCAGATCATACATGCAGGTTCCATCCATGTCCGCACAGACAAACCACATTCCTTTGTCCTTTAACTCTTTCATTGTTGCAGTCAGATTTGTCACCTTTGCAACCGGTGTATAATTGATTGCTCCGGCGGATGTCTTTGCCACAGTTGCCGTCAGACCGACCGCGCGGCGTTTCGGAATAATGACACCATGCGCACCGGCAAGATTTGCCGTACGGATGATAGCGCCAAGGTTATGCGGATCCTCGATATTATCCAGAATGAATAAAAATGGCGGCTCGCCCTTTTCCTCTGCCAATTTTAGCATATCCTCCACTTCGGCATACTCATATGCTGCAGCAACTGCGATCACTCCCTGGTGTTTTTTTGTCTCAGAAAGCTGATCTAAACGCTCTTTTTCCACAAAATGCACGATCGTGTCATGTTTTTTTGCCTCTCTGACAATCGTGCGCACCGGACCATCCTGACAGCCATCCAACACAAATAATTTGTCAATTGTTTTTCCGGAACGGAATGCCTCTAACACGGCATTGCGTCCCTCTATTTTCAGCTCTTCGTAGCCCATTACTCTCTCCTTTTACATTTTAAGTGCAAGTTCGTCCACACCGGTCTTTACCAGTTCCACCAGACGTTCAAACTCATCTTTTAAATACAGGTATCCCATCAGCGCCTCAAATCCGGTTGCTTTCCGGTAATCAGACATTGTGGCATTTTTTGCCATTGTCGGCGATTTTGCATTCCTTCCACGACGGTACACTTCTGCTTCTTCCTCCGTCAGCATCGGAAGTAATTTTTCAATCATTTCCGCCTGTGTGTGTGCTTTTACGATCTGGCTTGTCCGCTTGTGAAGTTCTCCTGCTCTCGTGTTTCCTTTTCCTACGACAACAGACCGGATCACCAGATCAAATATTCCATCTCCGATATAGGCTAACGTAAGAGGCGAATATGTCCGGATATCCACTTCACTGATTCCGAACTGTTCTTTGATATAAGAGTCTATTCCTTTCTGCATTGGCATTTCCTCTCTCTCACGCTTTGTGCCAGATCACACCTTCTCGTGTATCTTTCAGTACAATGCCTTTTGCAAGCAGTTCATCGCGGATTGCATCTGCTTTTGCAAAATCTTTTGCTTTCTTTGCTTCCTTTCGTTCTTCAATCTTTGCAAGTACATAGCTTTCTAATTCTGCATCGATCTCCTCTTTTGCATCTGCCTGTGCCGTTGTCAGATTTAAGGATAATACTTTATCAAAATCATTGATCAGCGCAAGTTTTGTCTTATCGTTCATATCATCTTTGAGCAGATCATAAATGATCGTGATCGCCATCGATGTATTTAGATCGTTGCTGATCGCATCCTCAAATTTTGCCTTATAAGCATCAAATTTATCCTGCTGTACGGTTCCCTCATCCTTTAATTCTGCGATTCGTTTGGTCAGTTTTTTATAAGCTGCAGCCATATTATCTAATACTTCATAGGAAAACTCCAACGGTTTTCTATAATGGGACTGCAGACAGAACATACGGTATACGATCGGATCATACCCCTTTTCCTGCAGCAGGGATACGGTAAGGAAATCCCCTTTGGACTTACTCATTTTTCCGGATTTATCATTTAAATGCTGTACATGGAACCAGTATTTACACCATGTATGGCCAAGGTAACTCTCTGACTGTGCGATCTCATTGGTATGGTGCGGGAAAATATTGTCTACACCGCCGCAGTGGATATCTACATACTCGCCCAGATGTTTCATACTGATGCATGAGCACTCAATGTGCCATCCCGGATATCCAACGCCCCATGGGCTATCCCATTTAAGCGCCTGATCCTCAAATTTTGACTTTGTAAACCAGAGTACAAAATCATTTTTATTTTTCTTATTTACGTCCTCTTCCACATCGTCGCGTACACCGACTAACAGCTCTTTTTCGCTCTGGGAAGAAAATACATAATAATCGTCTAATTTGGATGTATCAAAATAAACATTTCCACCTGCCACATAAGCATAACCTTTTTCGAGCAGCACCTCGATCATATGGATGAACTCCGGGATACAGTTCGTTGCCGGCTCCACAACATCCGGTGTCTTGATATTTAACTTCTTACAGTCACTAAAGAAAGCGTCTGTATAATATTTTGCGATCTCCATCACTGTTTTGTGCTCTCTTTTTGCACCTTTTAACATTTTATCTTCCCCGGTATCTGCATCGGAAGATAAATGTCCCACATCCGTGATATTCATAACACGTTTTACATCATATCCGACATAGCGGAGTGATTTTTCCAATACATCCTCCATGATGTAACTTCTGAGGTTGCCGATATGTGCAAAATGGTATACGGTCGGTCCACAGGTATACATGCCGATCTTTCCATCCTCATGCGGGATCACCGTTTCTACTTTTCTTGTCAGTGTGTTGTAAAATTGAAATTTATTTTCCATTTAAATAATCCTCCTTTAGTTTTGCGGAGCAAAATGCGAATCCTCTGATGAGCAGAGGATTTTACTCCTTGTTTTGCGGAGCAAAATGCAATTTATTTTGTTTTTTGTGCATCAGCACTTAAAATCCGGACTGCCTGCTCTAAATCAAGCACACGGTTGACCAGTTCTGCATTTTCCCTCTGCAGCACATTGATGTCCTCTTTGACCGGATCCGGCAGATGGCACTGATCCATATCACTCCGCGGCATCTTCACATTGTCACGTTTTACGATTCTTCCCGGAACACCGACTACGGTACAGTTTGGCGGCACTTCCTCTATGACCACACTTCCCGCTCCGATCTTGGAATTTTCTCCAACGGTGAAGGAACCGATGATCTTTGCACCCGCACTGATCATAACATTATCCCCGATCGTCGGATGACGTTTTCCGGTCTCTTTTCCGGTACCGCCTAGTGTCACACCCTGATACAAAGTAACATTGTCCCCAACGATCGCCGTCTCTCCAATGATCACACCACTTCCGTGATCAATAAAAAATCCTTTCCCGATCGTTGCTCCCGGATGTATCTCAATTCCTGTTTTTCTCGCTGCCCGCTGTGAAATAAATCTCGCCCAGAAGAAATGTCCTTTTAAATACAGCTTATGCGCACGTCTGTAGCTCAACATAACCCGAAAACTCGGATAAAGCAATACCTCCATCGGCGATTTGATCGCCGGGTCCCGCTCCTTTATCACTGTAAATTCTTCCTTAATATGACTGATGATTCCCAAAACTGGCATCCCCTTTCCTTAACCAAATAATAGAATGTACGCTCCGCGAACATTCCATTATCATGAAAAACGGATCATTTCATCTCTAAGAGACGAAATGATCCGTGGTTCCACTCTAACTTAAGGATCTTTTGATCCTCACTCAATACACTTAACGCGTGTTACTCGTATCCGGATACTGTACTGGCAGACAAACCGTTTCCCCGGACAGGCTCACGGAGGCACTTCGGAAATCTCTTTCTGAAAACTGCTTGCAGCCGATGGCAGTTTCTCTCTGTCAGCACTCTGATTTCTTACTCTTCCCGCTCAACGCCCTTATCGTATTTATACTGGTAAGTTGATTCGCTTACTCTAGTTTATGCACTTACCCCCGATTTGTCAACGGTTTTATTTTTTCTCAGTCTTTTTCTCATTGCACACAACCATTTTCCATGTTACATTATAGATAGTATCCTGTGGTTTCCAGGGGGATAATTTATAACTGATACGAAGGATTTTTTAATATGGAACAGTCAAAAGAAACTTTGCTAATCGTAGATGATTCACGCTTACAGCATGCCGTTTTAAATGAAATATTCTCTCCGGCCTTCAATATTCTTGAAGTATCTTCCGGTGAGGAATGTCTGCAGATGATCAAAGATAAAAAAAATATGATTGACCTTGTCCTTTTAGATCTTGTCATGCAGGGAATGGATGGTTTCGATGTTTTAAAACACCGCCAGGAAATGCCGGAGTTTAAACAAATTCCAGTCGTGGTTCTGACAACCACCGACACTCCGGAAGTACAGACGAAAGCTTTCGAATTAGGCGCAAGCGACTTTCTCAGTAAACCCACTGAACCTGCCATTGCACGTCACCGTATTGACAATATTTTAAAGACGAACCGCAGACTGAATCATATTTTACAAAAACAGGAAGCTCTGCGGATTAAATCAGAAGTGGATGAGATGACGCATCTGCTGAATAAGGCCACAGCAGAGCACGCCATTTCCCACATACTTTTATCCACTCCGGAAGAATTACATGCATTGTTTGCCATAGATATCGACAATTTCAAAGCTGTCAATGACATCTTTGGGCATAAAATGGGCGATCATACAATCTCTGTCGTAGCCGGTATTCTTGCATCTCATTTTTCCGGTTCCGACATTATCGGACGCATCGGCGGAGACGAATTTGTTGCTTTTATGCGGGATATAGCCTCCAGACAGGCTGTCTATGAAAAAGCACAGGAACTTTTAGATGCAATTTTAGATAAAGAAGCTTTATCCATTCCTGAAAACGTTACGATCAGTATCGGTATTGCATTCACAGAGCCTTATGAAACTTCCTACACAACACTTTTTCAGAAAGCAGACACTGCACTTGGGAATTCAAAAAAATCCGGGAAACAATGTTTTTCCGAGTATGGTGTTTCTGCACAGAAACCAGACACTGCCATGAAAAATATTTTATTATATACACATTCCAGAAATGTTGCTTCCACTTTAAAATTTGCATATTCTTACCCGGACAGACTCATAAAAGTATCTTCCGTTACGGAAATACGCTATGCCATTATGGATAAAAATAACCATGTTCCTGCCGTTTTCATAGATGTATCCGAAACCGGAGATGATGGCAGGCAATTGTGGGATGAATTAAGTCATGAGTCCTGGGCTTCGTCAACTCCCATTATCGCAATCTGCAAAGAGGGTAATCTGACTCAGATTCGAAATGCCATATTATCTGATCTGATCAATGATCTCATTTTTGAACCGATTGATGTGGAAAGCATAAAAAGACGTATCAAAAAACATCAAACCCTGTAAAAAAACAACGGTCAGATGTTACTTATCATTCATCTGACCATTGTTTTTCTTTCATCCGGTTTCTTTATCTGAACTATTTTTTTATCTGAACTGCTTTTTTCTTTGACCAGTCTGAGTAGATCCTCACTTTTTTTGTACCGGACTTTACTTCTTTATATGTACGTACTTTTACATAATATTTCTTTCCCGGTTTTAATCCTTTGATTTCTTTAACTGTCGTCTTATTACTTTTGATCACAGCCGTCTTCGTATTTTTTTTGCCAAACGATGCATCTGCTGTATATACTATCTCATAGCCGCTCGTCTGTGATGCCTGTTTCTTCCATTTCACAGTCATGGATTTTTTCCCGGATTTTACACTTGAAATAGAAGTTCCCTTTGGACAGATTTCAAATGTCTTTTTCAGTATTCCCGAATAATTTCCCTGAAACTTCACGGTCACTGTTGCTTTTCCGACTTTTTTATTATTCTGATACGAGACTTTATAAAAGCTGCCTGAAATCACTTTTCCCTTATTATCCGTCACTTTGATGGCAGGTTTTTTCGCTTTTCCATCATAACTGTAATGATCTTTCGACAATTTTACCGTCTTTGGTGCATTGATTTTCACCTGTTTCAATACTGTTTTGCACAAGCTGCACATGGTCACATTCTTTCCATTGCTGCCCGGTTTTGCAGGTGTCAGTTTTTTCTCCGGTGTATGGGACTTCTTTGCAATTTTTTCTGTATAACTGTCCCCACATGCACAGGAATAAATTTTTTCTCCCTCTTTCATGCAGGTTGCCTCTGTCGTTTTTTTCAACACATAACTGTGTTTGTGCACCGGTTTCTCTGTGTCCGGCTCCGGTGTCTCTGTTCCCGGCTCTTCTGTATCCGGTTCCGGTGCCGGTGTCTCTGTTCCCGGCTCTTCTGTGTCCGGCTCTTTCAGGGCTGGAATCACTATTTTTTCTCTGCTTAACTCCTCATGACATGTGGTGCAATACATTACTTTTTCATAGCTTCCTTCCACACCCACTTTCGCTTCCACGCGATTTTCAGTGACCGGCTCTCCTTTTTTGTGTCCTGATGCCGGAACCGTTATGTTCTCACGGAAAAGCTCTTCCCCGCAATCTTTATCCTTACAATAAACTACCTTATCATAGCTTCCTTTTTGGGTACAGGTCGCAGCTATCTCGTTTTCTTTTACCGGCTCGCCCTCCACATGCTGATGTGATACACCTGGTTCATCTGTGAATATTATTTCCTTTTCCGCCAACACGGTATCTTTCAGTGCTTTTACATCTGCCACAGTATCAAGATCATCAAACGGCTCCGAACATAATAATAAGGTGTATTTTCCTGTTTTCACTTCACCATATGCAATCAGATAATAGCGGTCTGACTCATTTTTATCCACATCCAGATAGATTGGGTTTCCCCAGTCCATTTTCTGTTGAATTTCTTCATCATCACTATTCCAGTCATCAGAGCGGATTAGTATCATATGATTATAAAATCCATAGCCATCATATTCATTTGCAACTTCATCAAACGTGTAATCTTCTCCATACTGATCCTTCCATATCACATCCAGATATGGCGCATCATCAGTTTTATCTGTAATGTCTGCCGGAATATTACCGGTGTAAACATTTTTCGGGCAGGATTTTATCTCGATACTTTCAAGTTCACGTTTCTCCGGTACATAATTGCGATACGCTGTCCATATCCCATTTTTGCAGACCAGGCTATAGTTGTTATTGATATCTTTATCTGATAACACAAAATTTCCTGCTGTTCCATTCTCTGCTATGATATAGGTATGCTCATTTAAAAGATTACCAGATATAGCATGACTTCCCACCTGAAACTGTGTAACACCGCTTACCTGTCCATTGATCTGAACGTATCCATTTTGATCAAGAACAAGCTTTCCCTTTGCCGCACTGCCACCACTTGTGAAATTGCCCTTTACCTGAGCATCTATTATTTTTGTAAGATCCAGACAACCACCGTTTTTCAGTGTAATATTGTTTAACTGCGCTGTTTCATCTTTCGGCTGCAGTCTTCCTCCTGCCTCTAAAACAATATCTTTAATCCCTGTTGTAACGACACCTGACACAGCACAATTTTTTACAGTCAACACCGTGTTGGCATTTCCTTTGATCCCTGAAATGCTGATCTCATCCATTCCATTTTGTCCACCTGAAAAAACAAGTGATGCAGATGTTGTGTCCTCTGCCGAAATAATATCCCGCACTTTTGCATCTGCGTCCAGATTTAACTCCACACTCCCCGTATAGGCAGTCCTCTCACCTGCTGACGCTTTATGTCCCATATAGATATTCTGGAACATTGTATCACTGTTTGCATTTACAACTGTGAGTGACGCTTTCGTCCCCACCGCTGTATTACTGTGATATCCTCCTGCATAGATGGTTGGAAGAAGTTCTTTTTCTGTGCCGCCAAAACCACCCAGGCTGGCGTCCCCTCCTCCCGGCAAATATGTTTTTACATTATCCAGTGTAAGGCTGTGCCCTGCAAGAAAAATCTCACGATGCGGCACAGAATTCATACTATTGGTAGAGATAAAACCAATCTGGATATCCCGGATCACAACACCGTCTCCCATGATCTGGATTGGTCCGCTGAACGTAATACTTCCTGTATTATTTCCAGTAATCACTGTCCCGTCCGGTATCTCAACAGGCATCATCTGTCCGCTCGCTTCTGCCTGACCTCTGACGGAAAAACTTCCAGTTACAACAATATTCTTCTGCTTTTGTGCAAGTGCCGACAGAAACTCATTCTCATTCGACACTGTAACTGCTGTCTCAGCCGCCGCAGCCACATTCCACAACAAATGATTTTGGGTTACTCCCTCTGCTCCCCCAGACGGTATGCCACAGATCAGCAGGCCCGCAGCCATAACTCCACAACAGAAACGTATCGTCCTTTTTTTCATATACTCATTTTCCCTTCTTTTGTACATAAAAAGACCCAGTATATATCCTTGTTTTGAATATCCCCTGATGTCCTTACAAAAAATATATCTGAGTCTCATTTCAATTCGCCAAAATATGGTTTATCATATCTTATTTCTGTGATCGTGTCAATACATTTTATATTTTATTTATACTTTTATCTTCCACAGGCACGTCCGGGACAGCCCGCACAGCCTCCTGCAGAATCCGCCACGCTGACACTGCTCTCATAGATCGTTGTCAACGCACAGATTGCCTGTGCAGAAATTCCCTGTTCCGTTCCGGTAAATCCCAGTCCCTCTTCTGTGGTCGCTTTCACATTGATCTGATCTTCTGATATTTTAAGTGCTGCTGCAATATTCTTCTCCATCTGTTCGATATGCGGACGCATCTTTGGTTTCTGTGCGATGATCGTCGCATCGATATTTTCCACAATATAACCTTTTTCGGCGATCAGTCCCGCCACATGTTCCAACAGTTTCATGCTTGAAATCCCTTTATATTTCGGATCCGTATCCGGAAAATGCTTTCCGATATCTCCAAGTGCTGCTGCCCCAAGCAGTGCATCCATAATGGCATGAAGCAGTACATCTGCATCCGAGTGTCCCAAAAGTCCTAATGTATGTGGGATCTTTACCCCTCCAATGATCAGGTCCCTGCCCTCCACTAATTTATGAACATCATATCCCATTCCTACGCGCATATTTTTCTTTTCCCTTCTATTAATATTTTTACTGTGGTGGATTACACTTTGAACACGGTGTAAGTCCTCTTGCTTTTGCCTCTGATAATGTCACTTCAATATCACTTTTTCTTAAATACTGACATCCGGCAGAGTGATATTTTTCTCCCGTTTTCGTGATGTGAACGATCACATCCGAATTTCCATCCGTCTGGTCTGTCGGATTACTTATGGCTGCATCTGTTTCTGCATTATTCTGGCTGTCAGCTGCTTTTTCACTTTTTTCTGTGTTCTGGCTCTTTTTTGCTTCCCCTGCCTGCCAGCTCTCTGATGGAGACATATTCCAGGTAAGTGTTGTCCCATCTGACGAGGCAACGATCGTTCCCTGCTCATCCGTGCGGAAAACAGATACTCCGGCTGCACGGAGTCTGTTTAATACTTCCGCATGCGGATGTCCATAAGAATTGCCTTCCCCAGCACTGATTACCGCATACGTCGGATGTACTGCATCAAGAAATGCCTGGGATGTTGCCGTATTGCTTCCATGGTGTGCAACCTTATAGACATCCGCCGAGATATCGATGCCATTCTGCAGGATATCCTGTTCTGCTCCCTCTTCCGCATCCCCGGTAAACAAAAACCGGTGGTTTCCATTCTGTAAGAGGACGCCGACCGACCAGGAATTCATATCATTTCCATACTCTTTGTTTGGAGCAATGATCGTAAATGCTGCTCCACCGATCGTATATGTTTCCCCAACAACCGGATAAGTGGTCTTATATCCCTTATTTTTCATCGTCTGCACAACATCATCATAAGTGCGCGTGTTATTTGCAACATCCGGCATGATGATCGTCTTACAGTCAAATTTATAAAGAACGACATCCATTCCTCCGATGTGGTCTGCATCCGGGTGCGTGCCGATCACATAGTCAAGTGTCTCCACTCCCTGATGCTGCAGATAATTCTGTACAAGTGTACCTTTATCATTATTTCCCGCATCGATCAGCATAGAATGACCATCACATTTGATCAGAGTCGCATCCCCCTGTCCCACATCTATAAAATGTACTTCCAGATTACCTGCCGTCTTTGCCTGCTCCGCATCATTTTCTTCCGCGACAGTCTGACGACTTTGCTCTGTCTGACCCTGTTCTTCGTTTTCCGACGTTTCCTCCTGTTTTGAACCTTTCATAGAACCCGGTACGAATTCCATCTGATTTTCTGTATCCTGCAGCTCATCCGAATCTACAATATAGCTGCTCTGTGATCCATTTTCTTTATTTTCCGTACAGCCACTCAATAACATACAGCCGGTAAGCATACTTAGTAATAATATGAAAAATGCCAGCTTCTTATATTTTTGTTTCATAGTTCTCCTCTCCTGCATCTTTAAAAGTAAAATTGAATTCTGCCTGTATAGGATTCGTATCATAAACTTATTATATAAAAAATTTTGCCGGTATACAACAAAAGACCTCAGAATCTCTGAGGTCTTGAAGTAGCGGAAGGGAGATTCGAACTCGGTATCAATTCTCTCAAACCCGCATAAATACTGAATTTCTTTATCTCCAAAGGTGTTACCTCGTGTTACCTTTTACATTGATAATGCTTTTGCAATATATTCCTGCATTTCACTCTCTGTCTTGTTATTAAAATAGTAATGATCGAGAGTTGTTCTGATATCTGTATGCCCCATTTGTGTTTTTATTACCGATTCTGGAACATTTCCATCTATCAACTTTGTTGCATATGTCTTTCTTGCCTTGTGAATTGAACGTTCACCAATTCCTATTCTATCACATATCACATATAGCCGCCTTGTAAATGCCTGACCTTTTATTCGTTTACCGTTTTTCATAAAAATATATTGCCCAAATGGATTGAGCATTTTTATTTTTCTCATAAGTTCTTTGGTATCTGCGGTAATTATAACATCTCTAAACCCGGCATCACTTTTAGGAAAATTTTGAACATCAAATACATATTTGCCATTATCATCTCTATATCTTATTTCTGTCTTTGATATATGTATCTTATTTTCTCCGACATCAGACCATGAGAGGGTAGATATTTCCCCAACTCTCAATCCTGTTTTAAATGCCAAAATAATGCCAAGTTCTATCAATGTAGGCTCATTTTCCATTACAAATCGTTCAATTAAAAGTTCCTCATCCTTAGAAAATACCAATTCGCAGTCTGACTTATGGTTCTTTTTAAATGACTTTTCCGAAATTTCCAAATCACCCATAAAACTGGTTATGCTCAGGCTGGTATAATGTTTTTTCTTTGCATATTTGAAAATTCCGTTAATCAATATCCGCATATCAGAATAAGCTTTTTGCGTAAGTTTCAGTTTTGAAATAGCTGTTTTTATGAATGATTCCAATATTTCTTCATCAATGTACCGGATTTTTCTATTTGCAATCGGCAAATACTTATTTTCAAAAAATCTTTTAAAATTTGTCTCGTACTTGTCCTTTGTCTGTCTTGTTATTTCACCATATTCAAGTTTTTCAGAAATCCAATTAGAATATACCTGAATAACTGTAGGTTCATCCTCCTTAGCTTTATAGAACTTTACTATTTCATCTTCAATTGCTTTTTCAGATGTTCTCTTTACAAGTCTCTTTCCTCTCTTATTATCTTCATCTGGCAAATATGTGTAAAACTTTCCATCTTTTCCTTGCCAAATGCTGTAAGTGTGTTTTTCAATAAATTTTTTCCTTTCGTTCATTTCAATTTTTTTCTGAATGGTGTCTATGTTGATAATACCATTTTCGATGGCAATATTCAACAACTCACTATTTGAAAGATTTCCCGTTTAACTCACCTTCTAACTTTTTTACTTTCTGTTTAATATCAAAAATTCTTCTTTCCACTGTTCTTGTTGATACGCATAGTCTCATGGCTATTTCTTTTGAAATAAGTCCACGGGCAAGAAGATAAAATATTTCTTCTTCCTGCTCCGTGAAATTGGCGTTTTCAATAATTGTTTCAAGCTCTGGCTTAGTCAGTTTTGAAAACTTCATAAGCCACTATCCTCCAATATTTTATTCTTCTCCCTGCCAGATCTTCGGTGTACCATCAGCATTTAGCATAACGGTAAGACCGCCGCCCGTGCTTATTGTGATATATAAATACATCACTCCTGTGTCACTATCTGCATAAATAAGATATTCTTGTCCACTTCCCACCAGTACCATTGTGTTTTCCTGTCCCGCACTGACATTTGCTGTATCACTGCATCCGGCAATCAGAAGTGTTGCTGTTATGATGGCTGTTATAAGTTTCTTTCGCACTGCATTAGTCCTCCGTATTTTCCTCATATTCCTCTTTGCTGATGGTCCTGATGCATTCCTCACTCACGCCTAAACTTTTCGCCATGTTTGCAATGGTTCTTTTCACATAGTCGTATGCACTTTCTTCAAAAATCCTTGGCTTTTCTTCTGTGACTGTAAAACCTATATTCTGCTCTGCATATCCAACGGAACCCTCTCCACCAAACATTTCTGAAACCTTAATTTCAAAGTATAATGATATTCTGATTTTCATTTCATTCATTGTTTTTCCTCATCTTCTGCTGTCTGTATCATGGCAGCACCTCCACAAAATTTAAGGTTTACGCAAACCGGAGCTGTCCGGTCTGCTCTGCTTCTATCTGCATATTTGGCATACGTTCCGCTACGCACAGTTCCGAAAGATTTGCTCTGACCAGTGCTGCCGGTATCGGTGGACACACAGCATTGCCGCAGCGGCGCACCTGTTCACTTCTTGGATATGTCTTTCCGGTATAATCATGGTCGATTATATAATCATCCGGGAATCCTTGACATCCGTATAGTTCTCGTGGTTCCAACATCCGCAGCCCAATATCTACGATTTGATAATCGACACCCTCTATCGTAACCAATCCGAATCTATCCCTGGCTGTCACAGTATCAAGCGGCTGTTCTATATCCTGCCCTGTTCCCTGTCCATAGTATTTAATCAGAAACGCTCTGACCTCTCCAAAGTGTCCGTCACCAGCCGTGATCGTTGGTAATGGCTGTCTGATATCTTTTCCGTCACAATGATTGTTCATCTGAATCAGATTCGCAGTAACAACGCTGTTATGATCCCATGCGGTCACTGTCGGAAGCGGATTTTCTACTGTTTCCCCAGCACCTTTATATCCTCCGTCATAGTACTTATGCAGAAACGATGCGACCAGCCCATATCTATTTGAGCTGTCAACTGTCATGATCGGATCTTTTATAGCCTGCCCTCTTACTCCATCTTTTGAAGTTTCTGAATGGTACTGAATCAACGTAGGACTAATAAGACATTGCTGATTGCCAGTTGTAATTGTGTGTATCGGATCTTTGCAATTTCCGCCCGGATGATTTGTCGTATTCGTTCCCATGTATGGTGCAAGCGTTGGTTCAATCAGACAATGCTCATTTTTGCTCACAATCGTTGTAAGCGGCTCTCTAACATCCTTACTTCGGTCTTTTGCAAATCCTGTCTGCCCGATCTGTACCATATATGGCTCCACAATCCCATATCCGTGCTTTCCGGTTATGGTAGGCATTGGCTCTCGAATATCGTTCGGTCTCCGCTCACCACCGTGATTACACTGAATGATAAAAGGCTCTGGATTATCCAAAACGAATTTTTTCAATCCCTTGGCAATCCTATCCAGCGTCTTTGATGCAAGTGGACGTACCGCCCGGATGCCGTATTTTTCTTTGATTTCTTCGGAAGTGTCAAAAATGCTTGGACAAGGGCGGCTGAAATCGATCTGTGTATACGCTCCAACATAAGGTTCCAGTAATCCGGCTTTTACTTTCTCACTGTCCGCGGGTGCATGTGTCGGCTCCGGCCAGACAATCGGCTTGCCATCACACCTTGCAATCAGGAAGAATCTCTTTCGCATGGTCGGTGCGCCATAATCGGCAGCAATCAGTTCTTTAAATTCTACAGTGTACCCCAGATCATTAAGCTGCTGTACAAATTTTTCAAATGTTTTTCCCTGCTTTGCCTTGATCGGATGGTGCCCTCTGTTCAATGGTCCCCATGTTTTGAACTCTTCCACATTTTCAAGCATGATGACTCTCGGTCGGACAAGTCCCGCCCACCTGCAAGCTACCCATGCAAGACCTCTGATATTTTTATCCTTTGGCTTTCCACCTTTTGCTTTACTGAAATGCTTACAGTCCGGTGAGAACCAGGCAAGTCCAACCGGATGCCCATTGCATGCCTTTACTGGATCAACTGCCCAGACGTTTTCACAGTAATGCTTGGTGTTCGGATGATTAGCCTTATGCATCTTAATTGCTTCTGGATCATGATTGATTGCAATATCAACACTGTATCCGGTTGCCATTTCTATACCAGTGGAAGCGCCGCCCCCACCGGCAAAATTGTCAACTATCAATTCTCCATGTATCATGACAGCACCTCCGAAAAATTAAGTTTCATCTGTTGATCCGGCTCATAGTTCATCCATACCGTTTCCATCCGTGGCTTTCCGTGCTCCGCACAGCTTGAAAACTGTTTTTTCTCCCATCCGTTCAGATAGTCGTTATACATTTCTGATTCATAGCCAGACAGCATAATCTTGGCTTTACTTTGCAACAAAAGTTTTAACAGTTCTTCGTGGTCAGAATCTGACATCTCATGTTTATACTGTTTCCCGGTTCTGGTACCCAAAACATACGGAGGATCAATGTACATAAAAACATTGCTGTAATTAAATCTCTCGATTACTTCTAATGCAGGTCGATTCTCAATCTGTACCATTCGCAGACGTTCCGCTATGTCAATGATCCATTCCGGCAGACGGTACCAGTTCCATAATGCATAAGCTCTTTCTCTGCCCTGTACATCATTTTTCCATCCTACCTTGCTGCCATTGGTACGGAACCCGTGCCCCTGCCAACACTGGATTAAAAATCGTAATGCTTTATGATACGGTTCATCCGGCATCATCAACTCCCATGCATCCAGCTTATATGTATCCTCATATTTTTCACGACTGAACGGTGTAGTCATTACCATTCTGGCCAGACGTTCCGCATCTTCCTGTATGCACCGGAAGATATTCACAACGTCGTGATCCAGATCATTGATTGTTTCGATATCAGATACCGGCTTATTGAATAGAACTGCTCCACTGCCGAAAAATGGTTCTACATAGCTGTGATGTTCCGGTATCAGTTCCACCAGTCGGGGAGCAATGTTCCACTTACTTCCCGGATATTTCAATACTGTCCTCATGCTATTCCTCCAACATATCAAAAATGTTTCGTTGTCCCGTCCTGCTGTCCTCTGCTCGCATGGAAACTTCTCCGTAATTCTCTACAAGCATTTCAGCTTTTGCCCGTTCGTAGAAATTCCGGTCAATTTCGAAGCCATAACTCGGTCTGCCAAGTTCCATTGCCGCCCGAAGTGTGCTGCCGCTACCACAACATGGGTCAATCACCACGTCTCCTTCATCCGTAAAAATTTTAATCAGTTTTTTCAGCAGACATACCGGCTTCTGTGTCGGGTGGATATTGGGATATTTCCCTTTTGGATCCTTTTCCCAGGGCATCCAATCAAAGATCATTTTCCCGTCGTTGTTGAACTTTGGCAGCTTGTCCCGATAAAATATAAGTCCGTGCTCGGTACCAAGCCATATTGCCTTGTCTGATTCTGGCAACCCTTTATGTAACACAAGTGCGTGTTCTGTAGCACCTACCACTCTCATGTTTGCCTTTAAAACCTGTGCAGAGTAATTTTTGACAAACGTAAGATGTATGCTATTCCTGAATCCGTGTTTTTCTGCTGCTTTGAGCATGGTCGGTATCTGTTGGAAACTGCAGAACACGATCATACATGGTGCTTTGCCTTTTTCCTTTGGCTCTTTTTTCAACATCTTGCTGCAAAAATGGAAATACTCATACAGATTGAAATTAAAATCCGAATTAAATGCTGCTTTTCCTGCAAGTTTGCTCTCGCCGTTTTTATTATCGCCCCCGACATACCACATAGGGTTACTGCCGTACATATTGTTTCCAAGGTTATATGGCACATCCGCAATTACAAGCTGTGCCCTTGGGATTCCATACTTTTTGTAGTTCTGCATAGAATCCCGATATATTTCACACTTTATTTTCATTTTTTCTAAAAGGAACCCGATATATCGTTACCCCGGCCGGAGGTTCGGCTCCTTTCTGATATTCCGTGCACATATCCACAATAGCGCATTTTGAATTTGTTTATGTTGCGTTTTATGCAACAAATTCATCGTTTTATTGCTTTTAAACCATTCAATCTAACGGCAAACCTCTCACCCCTTTCAATTTAGTTTAAAATTTCATCCAAGCAGGCATTAAAGCCCACCCGACGTATTGATGTGCTGAGATCTTCATAACCAGATTTCAACTCTGGTATCTTCTCTGGCAGTTCCCGGAGCGGACACCAATCCGGCTTTTCTCTGTCTGGTACAAGTTTTCCTGTCGCACAGCACAGATATTCGTCATCATTCTCTGTCTCATAGCACAATGTGCATTTCTGGCACACCTGTTCCGGCATATCCATAATCAATACTGCTTTATTCATCTACTCCACCGCCTTTCACGATCTCGATAGCTTTGCCAAATGCTTCATATCTTCCCTGACTTCTCCCGTCATTGTAGATCTGTTCGCCGTCTCCGTATCCGTCATCGTCGCAATCATCTGGTCTGTCCTGCTCTGCTTTCTTCAATTTTCTCAACTGCTCCACAACCTTGTCTACATCATAAGACGTCGGATATTCTTCTAGTAAATACAATACTGCATTTGTATTTACTAAAGTTCCATTGCTTAAAGTAACCGATTTTAAATCTTTCTTTAGTGCATCTGCATCAATCAGTCTCATCGTTTGCCCTCCTGTTCCAATCTGTAGTTGCTTTCGTTCGCTCGTCTTTCCCTGTTCTGATGCCTCCGTCCTGATCCATGTACATCTCACATTCATAGCTTTTTGGAAATTCTATTCTGCATTTCATACATTTGATTTTGAACATTACCCCAACAGATGATTGTGATGACTTATTTGTAATGGTTAAGAACATTGCGTTTCCACCGCAGAACGGACATGGCTTCAATTTTTCGTTCATTCTTCATCCCCCCAATCTAATTTCTGACCACAATCACAATATACGGTATCCTCTTCCAATATGTCTCCACAGCAAGGACATCTCCCTATAAGACCGACATAGCTGTCTCCGTCTTTTATCTGGGATATTGATTTCACTTTCTTCGCTGTCTGCTTCTCCACCGCTACCCGGCATTCTTCCGGTGTGCCGATCGCCTTATATTCTTCCCACACCTTAGCATCCTCGTTTGTTAAAAGGCAAAATCCCTCATGCTTCTCCCCTTCAAACACCGTTTCGATAAAGTGGTGCATCAAAAGCGGAATATCTACGTTGGCATGATAACGTTCTTTTAAGTCTTTTTCGATTTTCCGGTATTTCTGTACCTCTTCCAGTGCGTTTATTGCCATTGCATAAGCATTTTCAAAAGATTTCCCCCATGATGTATCACACGGAATCGCTTTTCCAAGTTCGTTACAATCATATTTTAATTCTTCAATTGCTTCATTCTCCGTCATGACTCTATCTTTCATTTCTGCCAATTCCTCCTGACTGAATTTTGTGTAACCGATTCCACAATTTGTAAATCCTCCCGCTCTATACGCTATGGTTCTCGGCATCTTGCACCTCCAACAGTTCCGGGTTATCAATCATGTTTCCGATCACTTCAAAATTCTCTGAATCAAAATCATCCAGTGCCTCGTAGTCATCACAGCCCGGCTCATTCGCACACCATCCGTTTTCATGCCACACGACACGCTTTCTCGTCTCATCTTCTGGAAACTCAACGTCGATATGCCCTGAAAGAATATCATTCTCAAAAATCAGCTTACCGTTCTTATCAGGTATTGCGGTGCACTGGCAGATGGTAGATGCATCTACAACACAACGACAGAAGAAATCCAAACTATCCTTTGCGTAGAAATAATAACTTTCGTTGCCCTTTTCCGTGCAAAATGGGTATGACAGATATCCTTCCACCCACTCTCCATTATCAATCCGCTTTCCACGGCATAAATATCTATTCTCCATCACGTTCCACCTTTTTTCCTTTGCAAAATCCTCTATGTTCATGCACGGAGAAAGAAATACTTCCGGTCTGCTTCATGTAAGTCAATTTTTCTCCGGTCAGCTCACATTTGTGTTTACATTCGTTCAAATACTGGCATCTTCCATCACAATACATCGCTTTCCCCCTCCATTTCTTTCAACTTGGCTTCGGCTTCATCTCTGGTAAAGAAAATTACTTCTCCAAAACGATGTGCAAATGTAAAGTCATAGTTTTCAAACCATATTTGCGTAGTAAAATCCGTTCCTTCCATTTTTTCAATCTCGATTTTCAACACCCTATGTTTTGAAATTTTTTTACTTGCCTTATTAACTTTATAAACAATATCTCCCACCTTACACGGCAACCGCAGAAGTAATCCCTGCTCCTCGGCATCCTCATAGTCTTTGAGTTTCCGATATACGGCATCTATTTCCTCGCAATCCGGTTCACATGCCCTTTCCCACAGTTCATCATCAATCCACAATGGATTTCTCTCTGTTAATCTCTCCATGCTATCCCTCACTTTCTGCAAATTTTGCATATTTCCAATCACACACATATGCCTGATCTCCAGCACTCCATGATGTAGTGCCCTGTTTCCATGCATACACTAATCCGTTTTTGTATTTTGCAAAGTATCTCCGATCCCATACACAGGATTCGCTATGTCTCACAAGAATCGGTGTATCAACTGGAACTCTGCTCCAATCAACCTGTGGTTCGACATATTCACTGTTCGCCCATTCGTTAACATTTTTTCTGCAATTAATATTACTGTTGAAATCACACTTGCTACATGATGCACCACTGCACTGTCTCGGCTTTCCATCGATTATAGCAATGCTATGTCCCTCACATGCAATATTTAAAATCTCTTCCGCGTATTTTTCTCTATTCAGCATCTTTCTTCTCCTTCCCGTACCGCAACTGATACGGTACTTCCTTAAAATCTCTCAATGCATCCGGGTTTGAATGCTTCGGTATTCTCGTCTGATGGTTTTCCATCTCTGCTATGATTCTGCGTCTCTCTTTGCTTTCTCTGTGCAATTTATACCTCCGTCATTTTCCAAGATTGTTTACAAGCTGTTCTGACCTCGTATAAGCCTTATCCAACAGTTCTAAATATTCACTAAAGGAAATCTGTGCTTTTTCAGATCACTTCCTCGGATAACGCCCTAACAAAGCCTTGACGCACTGTTTCATGTCTCCAAAATATCCGATTGTTCGAACACTCTCTTTTTCGTTGCCGTCCTTATCCTGTCCGGTGTATCTCTGTCTCAGGGTGTAATTCAGAGGATAAATCTCCACAAAGTATCCATTCTGCAGTTCCACAGTTAACTTGTCCATCAACCATTCCTCCTATATTTCATACGTCTTTCCGATAAAACGCTTGTCAATGTACTTACATTCCCATTCCAATACGCTTGCGATCCCCGTCATGGTTTCATATCCGGTAGCAAGGCAGTTAATCAAATATCTGATTCTCTCATAAACCTGTCTGATCTGATTTCCCGAAAATTTAAACTGTGTTTTAAGGCAGACACCCAACATAGCAAAATAATTAAATACCTGTGCCAGCAAAAACTTATTTGCCTGTATCATGCAGTTCGGTGCAATCTTTCTCTCTACCAGATAAAAGCTCTCACGATACGGAATCTTATTAGTTTCCTCTCTCACGTCAATCTTGCATTTATCTTTCAGATAAAAACCAAGTTCATCGCCTGTCGTTCCATCCTTTGCATTCTCCACATATGCATCAATAGTCTGCTCAACCTTTATGATTCTTTTGTGTCCGAATCCGAACTTATCATGCAGTGCCTGATATGCCATCATACGGACGTTATAATAGGATTCCTCTATCAGATAATCCGCATTGCTTTGTGCCTTGGCGTGTCTCTGTATTCCAATCAGTTCACTCTTGGAATATCCAAGTGTCTGCATCCGCTTTTTCTTTCTTGCCAGTGCATTACTCATTTGTTCTTCCATCTCCTCTCTACATCCTCAAAATGGCTAAATACAAGACTTTGAACATATTTTGATATATTTGTCCGTGCATATTTTTTAATTAGCATTTCCCCTGCTTCCATCATTCCTTGGAACCACTCATCTTCGTTATCAGCTTCATAAAACTGCTGCCGAAATTTATAATAGTCATTAAAAAACTGCCATTCTTCGGAACCTTTTTCAAATTTCTTACTTGCCATAATCATTCACCTTTTAATCAAATGGTGTGCCGCCACATACTTCTCGGAAACCGTCTTTCTGTCGCATCCGTGCTTGAATCTGTTCAATGGTTTCGGTTCGTTCCATAAATTCCATACGATCACCTTCAAACTGAACAACTTCTCTAAACGGTGTACCCTGTCGATTCTTTTCAACTTTCAAGCCTTTAAATTTTCTGCCTTCATCCAAATTCCACATAAGAATAATATTGGAAGCATCCTGCTCAATATCTCCGGATTCTCTTAATTCGGACATTGTAGGCTCTTTCGTTACATTCATTTCCGATACTCGGTTAAGCTGTGACAATAGGATGATCGGAACGTGAAGCTCTCTCGCAAGTGCTTTGAATTGCTTCGAAACTTCCCCGACTTCGGATGCACGATTATTGAACTTCCGGTTACACCGTACCAATTGCAGATAGTCAACTACGATCACGTCATATCTTTGATGCCTGCATTGCGTTCTCATTTCCTCAATAACATTTGTCTGATCGTCAATTGTGATCGGATATTTTTCAAGCTCATCATTTGCCTTGTCAAAGGCTTCTTTCTCTCCACCAAGAAAAGCCTTTGCCCTGCGAACTCTTGTCAGACCAATCTTTGACATTCTTGAAACAAACCTTTCATAAATCTGACTGTTGTTCATCTCCATGTTGTAGTAACAAGTGTTATAGCCTTTTCTTGCCATATTCTCGATTATTTGTGCCACAATAGCAGACTTACCAACTCCCGGTCTCGCGGCAACAACTGTAATGTCTCCGCCTTCAAGACCGCCAAGGCAATCGTCAAGATGGTAAAATCCTGTCTTTACCCTGTCCTCTCCAACATCATCATTGAAGTATTTATCTTTGTTCTCTGATACGATTTGCTTCATCAACTTAGATTTCTTCAACTGATTAACTTGTATTTCTTCAAGCCTTGTAAGAACTTCCGCAATCGAATTATCAATATCACATGGTCTAAGACTCACTCTCTGGAAAAGGCTTTTTGTTTCCCTTGCTCGCCAATCTTTAACAACTGCATCCGCATAACTTTTTATTGCCGTTGAGACTGGGGTAACAGATATGCATTCTTTCAATTCGCTTGCAATTATTTCCGGCTCCCATTTGTGGTTTTCAAGTGACTGAGACAGTGAAACGACATTAATGTTTTCTCCACGATCATACATGGCAAGCATTTCAGCAAAAGCATCTTGGCAAAATTCAGAGCTGAACATTTCCGGCTTCAATTTGTTATAAACCTTGTACATGGAATCATTGTCAATCAATACACATCCGATCACTCCAATTTCTGCTTCCGTCAACTGCTCTCACCTCGCTTTCGTTTCTCAACTTGACGAATCCAGTAATCGCAATCCTCTTTCAGCCAGTCTCCGTATTTTGGTATGTAGCGATAATTCGTATCATCCGGATTCTTCTCTATATAGTCAGTAACATATGCCACTGTAGCCTCATATATCAGCTTTGCAACGGCTTTCCTGTTCGGCTCGATAACTTCTAAAAGCTTGTCCATCCATGCTACATTGGCAGACGTTAACGACGTTTTCTTTGGATATGCGTTGATCGTGTATTCCCATCCCCATTCCGCGTCAAAGTCCAAATCAGATGCAGGCACGCTTTCTTTTGTATTTTCTTTCTCTATCTCTATATCTGTATCTATATCTTTCTCTATATCTATCTCTACATTGCAATTTTGTTGCAAAATGTTGCACTCCGTTGCTCCACTGTTGCATTGCAACGCTTTTTGTGCATTTTCCCTAGATTTACGACTTCTTCTGGTACTTGCAGTCTCACTTCCTAGGTTATCTTGCACAAATGGCAACTTGTACTCAATGGAATCTGATGTTTCAAGCAATCCGCAGGAAAGAAGATACTGAATCGTTACTTGAACATTGATTTCGTCCTCGTCAATATCAAGGGCGATCTCTTTGTAAAATTCATCTTCCAATCCGGAATATTCCAGATAGCCACCTTTTTTCAACGACAACAACTGCATCTTAAGATAGATGATCGTATATGTATCGCCACCAGCCATCTTTCGGAGTTTTTTGATTCGTTTGCTATCAAAGAAATCATCCATCAGTTTAAGCCAGTAATACCGCTTATTCTCCGCCATTTTCACTACCTCCAAGCAATTCAATAACCTTTGCCCCAGCATCTTCCGGGCGACAAAATACGAACTCAACGCCATACTTAAGTTGCATTGTCAACATAGCTTTTGCCAATACCTTGCCAGATGTCGGCTTTGTTTTCGGTAGCGATACATTCAGCAATTTTCCAAGTGTGTGCATATATGCAATATTGTTATACCGGTCCACTCGAGGATTATGCCATGTAAATACATCATTGACGGAATACACCTTGTCTGTATTTTCAATAAGCACATATAACTTAATTCCGTTGTTCTGCGCCAAAATACACTCGTCACGGAATCTCGGATGTGCTCTTCCACAGATGTTCCCAGCAATTTCCTGCATGTCCTTTTTCGTGTCAACGGAAACATCATATGTGCCAAGAAAATCCATCTTTTTAAGTTCCATTTTTCTAGCTGATTTTCTATGGATAACATCCGCCACCTTGTCTGTGGCAATTATGTAATCTCCAACCGGCAATGGTGCACGCAAGACTTCCATATCGTGGCTTTTGAAATATCTATTCTTAAGGATATGCAAGCCCTCTTTCTGTCCTTTATCCTCAATTATTAACACGTATTCTCCTTTCTGGCGGTCACTTTCAGCAACCGCCAAAGGTATCTCATGGCTTTCAATTTAGTTTTTTGTGATATATTAAATTCCTTGCCAAAACATCAGATACCGCATAAACTGGTTTCTTTTATGCTTTCACATTGGCGTTTCAACCTATCAAAACGGGCAAAGGTTCATATCAACCTCTAATCCTTTTTCTGCAATATAAACATTTGCTCCATATTTAACTGTTTCTTCTGTCTTTTGTTTAAATAGTGCGGGATCTCCGCTTTTATCTGATAAGTGTATTAGAACGACATTTCTCAATGCCGGGTTATCGTTAGTAGAAATAAATTTAAGTGCCGTATCAAGACTCATGTGACCTCGTAGGCGGTGTTCGTAGTTTGGCTCGTCCCGATTGACAAATTGCATGTCGTAGTTTGCTTCACAAAGAATGTGATTTACCATCTGGCTTGAAAAATCGTATTTACAATATTCCAAGTCGGTCAAGAATAACAACTTACCCATTTCCTCATGCTTGATTAAATAGCCATAGCACTCAATTTCTGTGTCATGCGGCACATTGAACGGTACCACTGTAAAACTGCCGATTTGACACGATTTGTTAGGTGAGATGGCTGTCGTACGCTCTCCGGTAATGACTTCAAGTGCGGTCTGCGTTTCAAACGCTGTATAAACCGGAATACCAGACTGCATGAAATCTTTTATGTAGCGTGCATGATCTCCGTGTTCGTGGCTCACAATACATCCAACAACATCAGAGATTTTCCAATCAATCATTTTCTTAAAGTCCATGAACTTCACGCCTGCTTCAATGGCAAGAATTTCGCCACTATTGCTGATTAAAGCATAACTGTTGCCCGCCGATGATGAACCGCAACAACGCATAAGCATTTAAACCACCTCACTTTCTTTGAATATCAACCTGTTTTCCTTTTTCCATACGTGATTTTCCATATGTCTGCAACTTCTGGCATAAACTAAAATTTCTCGCTTTTTCTCCATGCAATGACTGCAAAACATCCTTCCATTTTCAACCGGATTATTGCACCAAATGCACAGTCCGTTTTCTTTTCTGTATTCTGATATTCCAAATTTTATTTTCCTTACGTTATCTTTCTTTGAACATATGTGACACATGGTTCTATCCTTTTCGGATTTCCTTTTTCCGCACTTCACACATATTCCGTTGGATTTTCTTCTTTCATATTTCTCTTTCGCCCTACTTTTTTCTGATTGTGTCTTAATCTGAACACCACGAGTTTTCTTTCTTTTCTCCCTGCACGATGCACATGATTTATAATTACCGTAAATCGGCTCTTTGTGACACTTTGGGCAAATTCCCATAGAAATGAAAAACTTCCTTGATTCAACATAGTAATTATGATGATATTCTTGGCATCTGTTACATCTGTACGAACTCGGATTTTCCTTTACGGCTCCGCAATCCGGACACAAACCTTTGATTTTGTTTCTCGTATGCCAATCTTTCATTCTCAATCCTCCAGAAACCATATACCTTTTTGGTGCAGGAAATCTCCGCATACAATATTCTTTTCAAAAATACTCCTTGCGTTCGGAGCTATTTCAGATAGTCTTTCTATTGATTCATCAACATTATCCTGCATGATATCAATTCCAAACAATGTGCTTGCCGCCTCTTCCTGCGTCATTCCTATTAACAGTTTTCTTTTTAGAATTTCGATTAGAAAATTTCCGGTTCCGCAAGCTGGTTCTAATACTGTCCCTTTCCAGCATTCCGTTCCGCCGTTTTCATTTTCAAGCATATCGCACATTTTTACGACCATCCAATCTGGTGTAAACACCTCGCCACACTTTTTGACACGTTCTCTGCTTTTTATACCGGTTTTTCTCCAATCCTCTATTTACTCTCCCTCCTCCTTTTTGCGCATCACATAAATATGATAAGACTTCCATAGGCTACTCCAATTCTTCCTCTGCCGGAAACTGGAACACTCCGCCCAAACCTATAGTGAGTTTTTCGTCAATTCCATCCGGTGACATCTGCCCCATCTTTACAAGGCTGTGACACATATAGGCATATCTCAATTCTTCCATGGCTTTCTTTGCCTTTTCTTTCGTGGAATATTTAGCTGTTATTGAAGTCTCATTGTCTCCGATTGCCTGCATCCGGACAAATGCTGCTTCTTTCGCCCTTGTATCAATAAAAACAATGCTATTTTCGTACGGAAAATCCAATGTGCCGTCCTGTGATATAACTCTCATGCATCCACCTCTAATCTTTCATAAAGTCCGGTACGTTCTCGTCATTCTCAACGACTTCTCCGGCTACTTTCTCCGGCTCAACTACTTCACTCCAGGTCTCAATAGCTTCGGATTCAGCTACAACAAATGGCTCTGAATTGGCATTTTCGGAAATATCACGCTTGACCTGTTCCTGCAAATCTTCCATCGGATATTCCTTGAAATCGTTGTCCTGCATTTCCTCTTTCGTATATAATCCCATTGTCAGCTCCGGGCAATTCAGACTGGAGAAGAAAGATGCGGCTCTGTAACGAAGCATTAACTGTGGCATGGTTTTCCACTTACTACCGTTCTTACTAAGCCATCCCTCGGCTTTAGCCATTTCCATGTCCACGGTCATTCCCTCAACTCTACGACCATTTTTCGTAGTCCAAGCAAGGCACGAATAAGGCTTGCCATCTTTATCTCTAGTTTCCTCAAACTGTAATTCCATATCGAATTTGCCGGAATTATTGATTGCCGCAATCAGAAACTTTGAACTCCAAGACGGTCTACCCTGAATCACATACAGATTCTGCATAACCATCAGTGGGCTTACTCGCAGTCTCTGCGCCTGCTCAATAGCAATCAGACAGTTTGCATCGTTCTTCTGGAATGTTGCCGGAACGATAGTTGAACTCGCCAACGCCTTTGCCATCTGCATAGCCATAATGAAATTATCTGATGTTCCAAAAATTCCAAGGCTATAGTCTGTAACCTTGTTGTTGCTGTGTGCAACCTCTGTCTTTTCCTCTTTCTTTTCCTCTGCCTTTGCTACTGCTGTGTTCTCTGCCATAATTATTTTTCCTCGCTTTCTTTCCTTATTGCTTTTTTAAATGCTCCATTTTTAAGAAATTTCAAAACAAGATTGAGTTGCATATTCTTGAAAACCTCTATGTGCTTTGTACTGTGATACCACATTACCCATTCCTGTTTCAAAAGTTCCTCAATGCTTGTAATCTGCTCACCCTCTGCGAATTTTCGCTGACTTAAAAGGTATTCCCTGTGTTTTTGAATGTTCTCGCATTTTGCGCACTCTTCGGAAGAATACCTTGAACAATGCTTTCCATTAAGGTTTACAGACAATGCACAATATCTACATGGATTAACTCTCATCATCACCACCGCTTTCCAGTTCCTCATATTTCTTCACAACCGCCACTTTATCAGCACCATAGGTTTCCACCCATGCCATATCTGCCGCTTCATCTGTAACTGTCAGCTTTGCACCTTTGGCATTTACAACGGTATCTCCGGCTTTTACAGAATCCTCGGTCTTAAATGTGTAGCTACGACCTGGTATTGTATACTTTGCTTTGATGTAGTTCATTCTGATACCTCCAAAAATTAGTCTTCCGGTTGCTCAAAGGAAACATTTATTGGCATCTTCCAAGAGGATTCTGCAATATCAGAAAGCGATTTCAAAAATGATGCTGCAATGCTTTCTTTAAAATTTGTACTCTGCAACTGTTTTCTGATTTCTTTTGCAAATTCCTCTCTGTTCTCATTGATGTACTTTTCAATTTCCTCTTTTACTGTTTTTTCAATAGTATCTTTTGCAAGCCAATCAAAGTATGGGATTGAACGCCAAGAATCTTTTTTCACGAACTCGCCATTGCTGTCCACATACTTATTTGTCATTTCATGAATAGCATCACGAACTACAACTTCCGGATTTCCCAACGCCTTTACAATTCCCGCATTTACTTCTTCTCTAACTGCCGCTTTAATAACTTCATCACTAATGTTCAAACTCATCATATTAGCCATTTATTTTTCCTCTCTTTCCTTTATTTCTCGCGTCTTTCTCGCAATACGGAAGAGAACAATGCCCGTATTCCGCAAAATCAAAGAATCCTCTCTTACTTGCACTCTTCCAACGCTTGCACGACATGCACCGCGCATCAGGCTGTGTGATGTTGTTGCTTATTCCAACTCTAGACATTCTACATCCTCGCTTTCTTAGTGAAAATCCGCTTCCGGTTCTTTTTCCGGTCGAATATAACTGTCATCATATTCCTTATCAATAACGATAGCCGTTTTAGCTCTGGATAATCTCAAGAGTAGCACCTCAAATTCACTCAAGTTTCTAAGTGACGAAATCGTCAAATCCTTATAGGAAGAAAGTGTATATGGTTCTTCTTTTCCGTTATCCCATATCCACTTTGACACAGGAATTTCAACATTCAGTTTTTCATCATGCTCATTTTCAAATGTGATAACTGCTCTTTGCACACTGCTCCATGATGGCTTATCTTCCAGCTCAAACCGCATTTCACATTCCACGTATTGATAAGAAACGCCATCATCGTAATCAATGTCTAAATCTTCTGTGTCAATATCCCTTTCACATTGTTTAATCCATGCCTTGAACAAATCCGTAAGTTTGATTTCTTTCTGCTCCGGCTCCATCATAAGGTCTTTAAAATTCTCCAAAATCTTTTTATTTCCAATACAGAAATCCGAATTAACAATCTCTGTTAAAACAGAATCAAGTTTAGGAAGGTACTCTGAAAAATCATAACTCTCAATGTATGGAACCATGACTTCTTTTACCTTTTCCTCAATGGCATGCTTTGCATCTCCCCAGCGAAAAGCATCTTCGATTGCTCCTCCCAATGCATTCATAAATTTTTCTTTGACAATTTCACTTACTTCATCCGAAGATAAACTTTCCGATGCTATTTTCAATAATTCTTCTTTCATTTACACACCCTCCACTTTCAACTGTTTATCCTCGGAAACGCTCAAAAGAATTAACTGTGCATCCATATCCGGCACATTAAATTCATTCAGCGATTCTGCGTTATCAACAAAAATCGGCACGCTCACACCGTATAACTCGCTCAATGAGCGGATAATATCGAGTCCGGCTACGATTCTGTGACCACTGTTCAAAGTCGAATACGGTACGCCATTCACGGTACACTCACAACAATCTTTCATGCCGCCATTTAACTGCATTTCAAAGAGTTTGAAGTTTACTGTCTTAAAGTGACTATTGATAGATTCAGAAACCTTATCCAGTTTGAAACGAATAAATTCTTCCAAGAGGTAAAGCATCTGTTCCTGATCGGCAACTTTCTGCCCGATTTCTTTCTGCTCGTCACGAAGCGTTTCGATACGATCATCAATCGCCACATTGTTAGCCGCCTGCGCAATAACCTTGTTCACCTCTTCAAGCTGACTCTGCAGATCGGCTTTCTCGGCTTTTAAATCAGTAACAACCTTGTCTGCGCCCTCGGATTCAACCTTTGCAATATCAGCAAGAATCTTGTCATGCTCTGTTTTCAGCTTCACATACTCTTCATTCTGCGAATAATCAGCTTCTGCCGGGATCTCGGATAACTGCTTTGCATAATCATTCTGCTTTGCAAGTGCCTTGGATTCCTGCTCTTTGAGTGCCACAATGTCTTCCTGCAACTTGGCGTTTTCCTTTGTCAATCGCTCAATATCAGCCTTGCAAGCGTTGCCCTTGTCAATCAGACCTTTAAGTTTTGCGCCCTTTGCATCATCAAATGCTTTGCGTGCATCCTCTAACTGCTTGGTGGCACGTGCCTTGGCATCTGCCTTTTTCTGCTCAAAATCAGCCTTAAGAGACTCAATCTTATCCTGCGGCAACTTCTGACCACATAAGGAACAAACCGTTGTAGATTCATCAAATTTCCACTTGGATTCGTCAAAGAGATATGGCATTTCATCAAATGCCTTGGAAAATTCTGCATTGTATTCAACACCAAGATTTTTCCGCTCTGCATCTGTATCGGAAATTGTCTTCTCATTTGCCTTGATCTGATTTTCCGCAGACTGAATCTGATTATGTAAGTCATTGAACTCTCGTGTTGCATCATCCTTGGCACTGTCAAGACCTCTACGTTTTGCGGAAAGTTCGTCATTCATGACCTGCATAATGCCGGACATATCAAATTGCAACTGCATTTCCTTGCTTCTCAAATCGCCTAACGTGCTACCGGCATTCTCCATTTTCTTGTCACATTCAGCGATTCTTCTTACCAGATCTACCTTTGCAAGTTCCTGCTCTGCCACGTCAACATCAACCTTGGATTTCTCGGCTTCATCAATACGTACCGGAATCTCTGACTGTTTCTTTTTCCACTCTGTAAGAGCTTTCTGAAATTTTGCACGAATATCATCCGTGGACGGTGCTTTCTCCAACTCGCCGAGTAATTGGGCATACTTAGCATCTGTCTGCGCCAGTTCAACATCCGATACATCCGTTACAAGGCGCATCAGAATATCCCGCTGCTCTTTCCATTTCATGGAAGAGAAATACTGCGGATTGGCCAGCATCTTGAACATATCCTCGCTCTGTGCCAGACTGGAAATATATTCTTTGAAATCAGCTTCACTTTTTGGATAACCGTCAATCTCAAATGAATTGACATTTCCCTGCAATGCAACAGTATCAGTACCACGTTTCTTAACCCAATTCTGCTTCTGAACCTTTGAAAGTTCCACTTCTTTCCCATCAACGTCAATAACTCCCACAACCTTAATTTCTACATTATCAATGCGGTTTCCGTCCTTATCTAATGGCCGAACATTAAACTTTTCCTCTCCGGCACTGTTTTTATTGAAAAGCAGCCATGTAAACGCATCGAAGATTGTTGTCTTTCCTGCGGCGTTCTGTCCTTTAATACTTGTCTTATTAGAGAAATTCACATCAAGGCTCTTAATTCCCTTGAAATTCTCCATATGTAATGATCTAATTTTCAGTTTCATTTTCCTTCTCCTTCCACTCTTTATATTTTTTAAGTGCCTCTTCAAAGCATGCTTCATCGTCAATATATCCAAGAGCTGACTCTATAATTTTTGAATTAATAGTTGTTCCCTTTTTCCCCATCAGCTCAATGTCTCTTTGGTGCTCATTTGCAATAATGGCACATGCTGTATGAACTTTCGTCCTGCATGCAACCAGATCTGCATATTCTTCAACGGAAATTGTAACGGTATTTTCTGCCATCTTAATTTTCCTCCTCTAATACATTGATTTTGCTTACAGACACCTCGTATGCTGTTCTCTGTTCTTCTGTTCCATCTTCATATTTCTTAATATATCCGCGGCTCTGAATGCGTCCATTGATCTCAATATGAGTTCCTACTTCCAACTGACCAACAAATCTTGCATTTCTACCCCAAACAACACATGGGATATAATCTGATTTTCCGTAGGAACGATTGACTGCGATTAATAAATCTGCAATTTCTCTTCCAAGCGGAGTTTTCCTGTAAATCGGTTCTTTGCATACATATCCGTCAAGCTGGATTTTGTTCAAATCTGTATGCTCTCCCGGATTCGCTTTTTCAATTTCACAGACGAATACATATAATAACAGACAATTTCTCTTTTCCTCGTGTTTGTTATAAGAACGATACACACCGGAAACATTAACGGCAGTGCCCGTGTATTTATCGTTCAGATTGATTAATCTCTCTGAAATAATTAATGGGATAATATCAGCCGTCCCACTTAATCTATCCACTTTGAGGTACATATTATAAAATCCCTCTCCAAACACCTCATGGTTAAATTCCGGCTCTGAGATAATCGTTCCTGTAAGTTCCACTTTATTGTTTTCTGCTCTCATATTTGAATTTCTCCTTTTCTTATGCTAAAATAGGCGCAAATAGCTTATGCTATTGCTTTGATTGGGAATCATTCAGCTTTGGTCGGTTCGGATGATTCCTTTTCTTTTTCATAACTTCTTTATAATAAGGAAGTTTCTCTTTATCTTCGTTGCTGTCGCATATATAAATAATTCCATCGTCTGTTTCTTCATCTTTAAAAACATGATCCTCGACTATTTCTTCTGCTTCCTGCCAGTCTCCATCCACTTTGCATCCTATGTAGATCAGTAATAATCCACCTAACACAGGAATAGCTACCATCGGATTTACTGTTGCATCTGCGCTGATTCCAAGAAAAAAGAGTAACGCACCGGCTAATTCAATTACCTTTGCTAACTTCTTCATAGACACATCACTCCTACCACTTATAGGAACCATTGGCAATCTCATCACCATACAAGGAAACAAAATCTGTTATTAATGCGATAAACTCTGAATTTGTCGGTTTTCCTTTTTCCACTGAAACCGTATAGCCAAAAATTTTGTTGATCGCATTTGTATTGCCATTTGTCCAAGTAACTTCTATCGCGTGCCGGATTGATCTTTCTACTCTCCAGACTGTATCGCTGTTTTCTTCTGCGATTTCAGTATAGAGTCCTTTAATAATGCTGATAAGTTTACTTCTGTTTTCAAGACATTTCTCAACCGCACTTATTATGTAACCGTAACCCTTAAGGCTATGTTTTACGCCGATCTGATCTAATGTCTTTCTTAAAGCAATGTTCATTTGTCTATCCATGAATACCTCCTGTTAATCCTTTCCAACTCCGTATCTGATTGCCATTTCCTTCACGATGGCTGTATATCCTTCGATCAACTTCTTGTCCTCTGCAATAATATCCACATAGGATAATTTGTCCCTGGTTGATTTACAGATACCCTCGTCAGCCATTCTCCTGCGCTTGTTAGTCAGCCGCTGCTTCAGATTTACACCCATTCGCTTTGACAACAGTTCGTAGCTTTCGGCTCTTACTTGGCTGTATGCCTGCCCGCCACCAAGTTCCATGCTGATCTTTCTTAAAATATTTCCAGTATCATCACGCCATGATGTTGTATCAAGTGCAACCACTTCTCGGATGCTCTCAACTCTCCGTTCCACATGGTTCAGTTGTTCCGCCTGCTGTTCCAGTTCCATTTTTGCCTGTCCATCAGCAATGGCATAAAACATTTGCATTTGTGGCGAAAGCTGTGAACGGTTGATTGCCATTTCTTTTGCCTTATCCTCAAGCGTTGCAAAATAATCTCTTGCAAGTTCACCTTTATGGTTTTTCTGGGTCATGGATAGCTTTCTAGCAAACTTGGAAGTCAATTTAAAATCTTCTCTCTTTTTAGTTCCAACTCCCGACTCGTACTCAAGTACGAACCGAGTAAAATCAATGTTTTCTTCTGCGAACTCGTTTTCAGTAATGTTTGTCTTGCACCACTTTGAATAATTGCTTGGGTTCAGCTCCAAGAAAGAATATAGCTTGCTTGCTGTAGTCATTCCGTTTTCATCGACACCAAGTGCAATTTCGATTGGTGTCTGCATTTTGGTTGTTTCTAAATTGTTCATTCATTCTTCTCCTTTCCGGATTTTTGCAATAAAAAATCCAACTACCGCTTGATAGTTGGAAAATACTGGTTGTCTCTATTTTGCTTTGTTGATACAATTAATGTACGGCGGCGGCCATCATGAAAGGAACTGTTATCATGAAAATCGTTAGTATACTTATCTCATTATTGGTATGGCGTGTTACCGGTTACGACTTCTTCATAATTCTAACCGTAACATCCATGACAATCGACCTATACAAAGGATTTAAAAAAGTACAAAAGAGATTAAATAAAATACTAAAGATGATGCGGAAAATAAAGCAATAATGTAACTCATTTCCTGCCGCCGTCGCATATTAATTGTATCAACTGATTTCCTGTGTTACAAACACATTTAATCTGCAAATTCCGACAAATTTCTCAACTATCAATATCTTGTTTTCTATTCTTCTGTTTTTGAGTTCCCAGTCTCTTCTACTGGCTGATTTTTTGAAACGCTTGCTGAACCCTCAACCATGCCAAGAACGTAGCCTTTCTGAAAGTCGTTCATTTTTGGAATGGCTTCTTTGAGTTTTTCAACAACTTTCTTTTCCTGTTCGCTCATTTATTTCACTTCCTTTCTGTGATATACTTTCCTTATTTAATAGGAAAGGTGGTGTAAATATGGATAGTGGTTATTCTGAAACATTCGCTACATATGAAACTGTTGATAAAGGTATATATGTATGTATGCAATGTGGCGGTAAAAATAAAAAGGGAATCGTCACTGTAAAGCAAGGCGAAATGCTGCCAGAATGCAAAGAATGTGGATATACTACATGGATTAAAGTAATGTAGGATTTTTAAACACTCTTTTTTCTTCTTCGAGCGTTTGGTTTGTAACCGCCAAGTTATTATCAACCAAATGCTCAATGAGGAAAGTTCTTTTTACCACTCTCGGTCCGCCTCCACATACTTGTGAAACATGCAAATACATTTTCCCATCTTTAATAAATGGAATAATAAGTATGCTCTGCAAAAACTTCCACTTCACAAAATGCTTATTAAAAAATGCAACGGCACAATCCTTGATTTTTTTCATCATCTCTTCTCCTTTCTGGTAACTTTTTAAGTTACTTTCTTTGCAAAAAAAATATCCATTGGATTTTGGATGTGAAGGTTATCAATCATAACCTGAATTTCGTCACTTCCGAAAACGCCCTTACTCATTCTCATATAAAATGTTTTTGGCGTAACTCCAATCATTTCCGCAACATCAGCCTGTGTTTTGCCATTTTCAGCAATAACGCCGCGAAGTTTGTTTGTATCAACCATCTTACTACTCCTTTCTAACTTCGTAACTTTTGAAGTTACTTTCATTATATTCCATTTTGGTAACTTGTCAAGTTATTTTTTTCTTGACGAGTAACTTTTTTGTGTTATAATAAAGTTACCAATAGGAAAGGAGGGAAACTCAAATGACAATCGGAGATAGGATAAAAAAGCAGAGAGAGATTTTAGGTATTTCACAAGTAGAGCTTGCAGAGAAAATGAAAGTTTCAAAGCAAACACTATATAAATATGAAAACAACATTATTACTAATATTCCAAGTGATAAAATAGAAATTATTGGGAAAGTTCTTGAAGTTTCTCCATCTTATTTAATGGGTTGGGAAGATAATTTAGAAAATGCACCAGATATTCTTCCAGACCTTATGTCGGATAATGAATTGCTAGATAATTTGAAAATGCTAATGGAACTTAGCAAAGAACATCGACAGACTATATTTGACAATATAACCTATTGGCATGAAAAAGAGGGGCACTAAATGCCCCACTTTTTTTTGAATGAAAGTATTGTGTTATATAAAAATTTCAAAAATCGCTCGTTGTCGCACTTAACGACCATTTCAGTTATTTTTTCCTTGTAAAACGCTGTTTCCTCATTGCAATCTTTTTCCCCCATCTTATTCTCCTCCAATCATTCCGCACTTCCGATAGCGATACACAAATTATAGAACTTATGTTCGATACCGTCAACCCCATTTGACAAATTGCTACAAATTACAAACTCGTTTGTAGTTGAGGGACAAGAAAACGCCTTATCCCGCCCCTCAGCCAGAACTTGAAGTGCCCTTATCGGACAATTTTATTTTACAAATTTTCCCGCAAACATTCAATTTCTTTCGGTCGCAAGTTTCGACAGGTAAATTTCTTATTGTCGCAGAATGTCGATTGATTAGTTTAAATTTTGTTAAAAAAATTAATTACTGGTTGAAAATTATGCATCTGCCAGTTATCTGTGATGAATTTTAAGTGCATAATTTTCCTTTCTGCCCGTAGGCTTGTTATTTAAAAGAGCCGGCTACACAACACATGGTCATGTAATCGGCTCTTAGGCTCTTGATTTTATTATATTTAATTTTTAATGCAGTTTTTTTACAGCTTAGGTGCGATCTTTACCATATTTAACCATTCCTGCACATTAAGATTTGAACCTGAGTTCTGATAAGTACTGAGTGTACCAGTCTGTCCCGGTCCGAAAGTGCCACCACTCGTTACCTGTAAAGTTGATGCACCGCCGGATACCGCAGGAACTCTGACTCGTCCCATGACATAGTTAGATGTTGTATTTGTTATAAAAACTTCACGAAACCCATTTGCGTTTGAACTGAAAGTGACAAGACCTGTAATAAGATAATACCCATCATCCGGGACAGTGAAATACTGCACGACAGGAGTTTGGTCATTATAATTTGTCGCAGTATTGGATAAGGCAGATACATTATTTTTGGCATCTGACTTTTTTAAATATGTGTCTGGAATGTTATTACCATCATAATCTGCACTAGCACGGGCAACTCGTACGCCAGGATAAGTATCATTCTGCTCGTTGTGTGCAATGAGATCTATCATATTATCATTATTAATATTAAACATTGGCATAAGCGAACCCATAATTCCAGACCAGTCGCTTTTCATTATTTTAATAAAATACTTATTTGCTAAACCGCTGTTTAACGATGATATCGCCCCGGTACAAGTACCATTCCCAATCTTAGAAATGTCTGTCGTTCCAAGCATTTTATAGAGATACCGCACATTCTTGAACATCTGTGACACCTTTGCAAAAATTGAAGAGTGTTTTTCGACGCTTGATAATTTTGATACAGTCGTCCACGCTGACGCTGATCCGTCTGCCACATCACTACTCGTAAAAGTTGCTGTATTCTCTGCTGTATCTCCACCGGTTGCCACTGCACCGACGTTTTCTGCTGTGAGTTCTACATTGCCCCTACGGAAAGAATC
>ULMR01008058.1_pt1 | contig 73388 bp, 56 predicted proteins | sample 1951711 | NCBI WGS metagenome assembly ULMR01 (sample SAMEA4835556, study PRJEB28245) | human gut metagenome | biome: gut microbiome; material: fecal sample | place: Denmark | collected 2008 | reverse complement strand
AAGAAGGCGTGTGTCGAGTCCCGTACGCACCGCGAAATATGAAGCTCTGATTCTGAAAGGAATCAGGGCTTTTTTATTTTGAGTATTTTTCTGATGGTCGGAAAGGAGAATGGGTATGTGGAAATATTATGCGCTATTGTCGGCTTTCTTTGCGGCATTGACAGCCATTTTTGCAAAAGTAGGAGTGAAGAATATCAACTCAGACTTGGCTACGGCGATTCGGACCAGTATCATTCTATTGATTACGTGGGGAATTGTCTTTTCTGAACGGCAGGTTGTGAATATAAAGCAGGTAGATACACATACCTGGCTCTTTTTAATCTTGTCGGGAGTGGCCACAGGATTGTCCTGGTTGTTTTATTTTAAAGCTTTACAGACAGGCGATGTGTCAAGAGTGGCTCCTATCGATAAACTGAGTGTGGTGATTACCATTTGTCTGTCTTTCTTATTCTTAAAAGAGCCGGTCAGTTTGAGAGTCATAATAGGAGCGGTGTTGATTACGTGTGGCAGCATCGTCATGCTACTAAAATAAAAAGAACGAAGGATGCCTTGGTGACAGATTTTGTCACGGGGCATCCTTCTTTTCAACTCAAATCATAATTAGTGCTTATTCCTGTACTTCGCCTTTTTCGTTGTAAATCAACGTAGCGGTGTTTTCTTCCAAGTCGGCCAATACCACCTTATAAGTTTTCACACCGTCGGTTTCTTCTACATATGCTGCCTTGATGGTCCATTCTGCATAATCTTTTGTGATGGCATCCTGAACAGCTTGAGGAAGATCTTTTACCTCAATGGGTTTGAATTCGTTGACTACGGTTACAGTGTCTGTACTTGCGTTCAGGTTTTCGGCAAATACTACTGAAGTTCCTAATCCCATTACCAATGCTGCTGCTACAAATAACTTTTTCATATTGCTTTTAATTTAAATAGTTAGTAAGTAAGTTTGTTTACGATAAGTGTAGTTCAACTATGGTGCCAAACTTTATATACTATACTAATTGTTTGATAATCAGTATTAACTTTATTTTCTTATCCATTTAATAGGTGGAATGATGGGTAATTTCTTCTCATTCTTTTGTGGATATTTTGTACAATTCTACAAAGTAGGAGAGAGAAATATGGATAAATGCAGCAGCTTAAATAGGCTTTCTACTTTTCTCTTATACTGAAAGAAAATTGAGAATAAATTATAAAAAATCCAGTGTTTTTGAATTTTTCTTCGATATATATGCATTATTTGTTGTACTTTTGCCGCACCTTGTCAAGCAATGAGATTTTTTGCTTGGAATAGATGATTAAAATCACCGTTCATTTTTAGAGAAGAGAGTACATTGGGAATCTACGTCGGTAGAATCATTTTATTACAAATTTATATAACCCTATGAACATGTTGAAAATTTTGTCCGTAGCTTTATTAGGTATGTGTGTACTTTTTCTTAGCTGTAAAAAAGAGAAACTTTCTGTGAATAACGATCCTTCTGTAGTCGAAATTACGGTTTGCAATCCGAAAGGAGAGCCTTTGGGAAATACGATTGTCGAGATGTACGATGAGACTACTTACGAAGCTTTTAAAGAAAAACAGACTACCAAAGCATTGTGGGAGGTAGTGACTGATAAAAATGGAAAGGCGACTTTTGTGCTGGAGCGTCAGAAATGGTTTGTGAGAACACTGTATAGAGAACTGATGTTTGTGGTACTTGAAACTTTGGATGCCGCTAATTATGAGTGGTGGAGCAAGGGAGGCACAGTGACAGCTGGGAAAAAACAATCTTTTAAGATAGTAGTGAACCGTCAGGAAGCAGCAAAGGAAATAGAAAAGAGAGAAGAGCAGCCTGAAGGAAGTCCGTTTTTAATCGAAAATGGAGTACTCAAAGGAATCAAAGATCCTACATTGTCGCAGGTAATCATTCCGGCAGAAGTGAAAAGCATCGCTCCAGAAGCCTTTTGGGAGTCGAATGTGGAATCTTTGGTACTCAATGAAGGGTTGGAGTCTATCGGAGTACAAGCATTTGCCAGAAGCAAGAAATTGGCTTCTGTGTCTTTTCCGTCTTCCTTGAAGGTAATCGAGAAACATGCGTTTGAAGATTGTGTGTCGTTGACGAAAGTAAATCTTTCTCACACTGCGGTAGAAGAAATCGGTTCAAATGCATTTCGTGAAACCGGAGTGAACAAGGTAGCATTTCCCGTTTCCCTGAAGAAAATAGGCTCGCAAGCTTTTTTGAAGACCCAATTGGAAAATGTGGTACTTCCTGTAAGTGTGGAAGAGATTGGACCGGAAGCCTTTCGGGAAGTAGTATCGTTGAAGTCAATTACTCTGCCGAATAATATACAAAAGATAGGTTGGCAGGCTTTTTACGGTTGTACTAAGTTGGCGAATGTGAATTATGCCGGTTCTATGAAATCGGCAGAGGGAGTAGTGGAAAGTGCGGCTTTTGAAGGCTGTGAGGCATTGACACGAATCATTCTTCCGCAAAGCATAGCTGAGGTTCAAGAAGGTGTATTCATTGAATGTAACAAGTTAACACAAATCATTCTGCCGGAGAATGTGAAAAAAATCGGAGGTTATGGACTGAGAACGAATTATCCTGTGGAAAAGATTGTGTTTAAAAGTAGAAAAGCTCCTGAAGTGGAAGATTCCTCTCTGCCTTTTGTAGACGATCTTACTTCTATCGTGGTACCTAAAGGGAAATTGGAAGAGTATAAAGCTGCTTATGCAGACTATCAGAAAATCATGACCGAAAAGCCCTGAATTTTTGTATAATAGGAAAACAGCGTGTACAAGCTAAAATAAAAGCAGCGTACACGCTGTTTTTTATGGAAAATTTCTGTGTATTCTGTGGCATTTAGGGATACAACTAAAAGATATTTTCGTATTTTTGTGGAGAACCAAGATGTGGGTTGTACGTAAAAACGAGATAGCGATGAAAAACAGAAAATGGAGTTGTGTCGCTGTAATGATGGCGGCATTGTTATTTGTGGGTTGCGGTGGACAATCCAAACAAAAGACAGAAAGCGAGATGAACACAGACAGCACAAACGTAGCATCTAGCCAGATTCAGATGCAGAAAGACAGTATGTTGGCTACTCTTACATTGGATGGAATGAAGGTGACCTGGATTCGTGACAACGCCCAGGCACGTTTGATGCCTCGCACCTTGTTTCCGGATGCCAGCGACGCACTGATAGACAGTCTTTCGTTACAGAATGGGGTACCCGCTTCTATCAGCACATTCTTGGTGGAAAAAGACGGCGTACGCATGCTTTTCGATACCGGAATGGGCACACCCGACAGTCAATTGCTTGAAGGATTGAAGGCTTTGCACATCAGTCCGGAGGATATCAACTACTTGTTCATAACCCATTTTCATGGAGATCACATCGGTGGTATGATGAAAAACGACAGTGTGGTTTTTCCGCGTGCAGAAGTCTATGCTTCCCAGGTGGAATACGATGCATGGATGAAGATGCCGACGGAACAGAAAGCACAAGTAGAGAAAACCATGAAAGCCTACAAGAATCACTTGCATCTCTTTGCATTCGGAGATACACTTCCAGGAAATGTAGTAGCCATGAACGGAGTGGGGCATACCCCTGGACATACCGTGTTTCAGGCAGGAAAGTTGTTGGTGATAGGGGACTTGTTCCATGGAGCGGCCTTACAGGTTATCCATCCTGAAATCTGTGCACAGTATGATATGGACAAGAAAGGAGCCATTAAGAGTCGTAAATATTATTTGCAGTACGCCCGTGAGAACGGATTGACAATTGCAGGTATGCACTTGCCGGTGCCAGCCTTTATGAAATAAGAAAAAGAGGACGTATAGATGAATAAACGGACAGCGTGTACAAATGCTTTTCAAGCAGGCGTACACGCTGTTATTTTTTATAAGATGCACTTTGATTAGTAAGAAGCACTGGCGTCGATGCCCGCTTCTTTTACGAGCCGGACAATACGGTCCAGTTCTTCATGAGTCGCTTTCTGGAGTTTCTGGTCGGGCGTTTCTCGGTCGATGGTATAAACCATTACCTGACGAGGACGAATCTGCTTGACGGCTTCCAGCCAGGGCAATACATATTTATCAGTGGTATTGTCCACATCTTTTCCTTCGTCGGTAGTACCTTTCAGGAAAATCGTCTGGATAATCAGGTTGCCATTAAAAGCTTTCATTCCTTCAATGATGTTTTCCACCTGATAGTTTCCGGTCGGGCGGTCGAGGGTTTGTATATAGTCCGGGTCTACTGTATCCAGTTTCAGAATGTTGTTGTCCACTTTGTTCAGGGCAGCAAAAACCTTTGGGTTGTGGATAAAGGTAGAGTTGCTCAGTACACTGACTTTAGCATTCGGGAAATACTTGTCGCGCAAAGCCAGGGTGTCGTCGATGATTTCCGGAAAATACGGATTGGCGGTCGGTTCTCCATTGCCGGCAAAAGTCAACACATCCGGAGAGGGACCGTTTTCTTTCATGTCGGCCAGGCGTTTTTCGAGTGCTTCGCGTACGGCTTCACGGGTTTGTACTTTCTGTTTCGGACGAAAGTCTTTGTTGTATCCGCATTCGCAATAAATGCAGTCGAACGTACAGAATTTGCCGTCGGCGGGCAGCAGGTTAATGCCGAGCGATATACCCAGACGGCGGCTGTGGATAGGGCCGAAAATAGGGGCCGGATAAATAATGGTTGACATAGGCGTTACGGTTTATCTTCCTTTTACTATTTTTTTGATGTCATTCAGTTTGTTCAGTGCCTCCAGCGGAGTGAGGTTATTCACGTCCAAGTTCAGGATTTCATCGCGAATCTGACACAGTACGGGGTCGTCCAACTGGAAGAAACTCAATTGTATGCCGTCGGAAGAAGCCTGCTTGGTTGGTTGCGGTTTTGCGGAAATTCCTTCCTGCCGGTTTTCTGCTTCCAGCTGATGCAGGATTTCATCGGCACGTTTCACGATGGATTTCGGCATACCCGCCATTTTGGCCACATGGATACCAAAAGAGTGCGCACTGCCGCCGCGTTCCAGCTTGCGGAGGAAAATTACCTTGTTGTCCACTTCCTTGACCGACACGTTGTAGTTTTTGATACGTTTGAACTGACTTTCCATGTCGTTCAGTTCGTGGTAGTGGGTGGCAAACAACGTACGGGCCCGGGCTTTCTTATGCTCATGGATGTGTTCTACGATGGCCCAGGCGATGGAAATACCGTCGTAGGTGGAAGTTCCTCTACCTAATTCGTCGAAAAGTACCAGACTTCGCGGCGAAATGTTGTTCAGGATATTGGCTGCCTCGTTCATCTCGACCATGAAAGTAGATTCGCCCACGGAAATATTGTCGCTGGCTCCCACACGGGTGAAAATCTTGTCCACCAGTCCGATGTGGGCACTCTCGGCCGGCACGAAGCAACCGATTTGGGCCATGAGGGTAATCAAGGCAGTCTGGCGGAGCAAGGCAGACTTACCGGCCATGTTCGGTCCCGTAATGATGATAATCTGTTGCTCTTCTGTATCGAGGTACACATCGTTGGCAATGTATTTTTCTCCTGGAGGAAGCTGTTTTTCAATCACCGGGTGTCGTCCCTGACGAATGTCGAGTACATCGTCATCCACCACATTCGGACGGATGTACTTGTTGGCACGGGCCACGTTGGCAAACGACAGCAGACAGTCCAGTCGGGCTATCTGTGTGGCATTAATCTGGATGGCCGGAATAAATTCCGCCAGTTCAGCGACCAGTTCGTTATATAATCGTGTTTCCAGGATGAGAATCTTGTCTTCCGCTCCCAGAATTTTCTCTTCGTATTCTTTGAGTTCCTGCGTGATGTAACGTTCGGCGTTGACCAGGGTCTGCTTGCGTATCCATTCGGCAGGTACCTTGTCTTTGTGCGTATTGCGTACCTCGATATAGTAGCCGAATACGTTGTTGTAAGCGATTTTCAAGCTTGGAATACCCGTCAGCTCACTTTCCCGTTGCTGGATTTGCAGGAGGTAGTCTTTGCCGGAATACGCAATCTTTCGCAGTTCATCCAGTTCCGCGTTGACACCGTCGGCAATCACTCCGCCTTTGTTGACCAGCAGGGGAGGGTCGTTGTTTATTTCCTTGGCTATCTTGTCGCGGATGGAAGCACAGAGATTCAGTTGCTCACCAATGCGGCGCAGACTGGGATTGTCGGCATTCAGGCACGCATTTTTAATTGGTTCAATGGCCTGAAGGGCTATTTTCAGCTGTACTACCTCACGAGGTGAAATACGTCCTACGGCTGCTTTTGAACTGAGTCGTTCCAGATCGCCTATCTGGTGCAGCTTCTCTTCGATGAAATCCTTGAAATCCGGTTCCTTGAAAAAGAATTCCACCACATCCAACCGTTCGTTGATGGGTTTGATATCTTTTAGAGGGAAGACAATCCAGCGTTTCAGCATTCTGGCTCCCATCGGACTGATGGTATGGTCGATGATGTCCAGTAGGGAAGTTCCCCCTTCGTTCATGCTGTCAATCAGTTCCAGACTGCGTACGGTGAATTTATCCAGTCGCACGTAGCGGTCTTCTTCGATACGGGAGAGCGATGTGATGTGTCCAATCTGGTAATGCTGGGTCATGTCGAGGTACTGAAGAATGGCTCCGGAAGCAATGATGCCATTGTGCAGATTTTCCACTCCGAAACCTTTGAGGTTTTTGGTTTCAAAGTGCTTCAGTAATTTTTCCAGGGCAGAAGTCTCATTGAACACCCAGTCTTCCAGTTCGAACGTGAAGAACTTGTTGCCGAAGTTGCCTTCGAACATGGGCTTCTTGCCTCGTTCAAAAAGCACCTCCTTCGGGGCAAAGTTATTCAACAGCTTGTCGATGTAGTCAGTGGGTCCTTCGGAAGTGAGGAATTCACCGGTGGATATGTCGAGAAAGGCGATACCGCAGGCTGTTTTGCCAAAATGAACAGCAGCCAGGAAGTTGTTTTCTTTGTACGACAACACATTGTCGTTGATGGCTACACCTGGAGTCACCAGTTCCGTAATCCCACGTTTGACGAGTTTTTTGGTGGTTTTCGGATCTTCCAACTGGTCGCAGATGGCCACTCTTCGTCCCGCACGGATCAGTTTGGGCAAGTATGTATCGAGGGCATGGTGAGGAAATCCAGCCATCTCCACCGTCTTGCTTTGTCCGTTGGCACGTTTGGTTAAGGTGATTCCCAGAATCTCGGCTGCTGCCACGGCATCTTCGGAATAAGTTTCATAAAAGTCTCCGCACCGGAAAAGCATGATGGCATCCGGGTGTTTGGCCTTTAAGTCAAAATATTGTTTCATCATCGGGGTTAGTACCACCTCTGTATCTTTTGCCACGGTTCAGTCCTTTCTTTAATTTAGTTCATGATATTTCCTGCAAAGATACTTTAAAAGCCCGAAATGAAAAAAGATATTTTTTAGGATGCTATTTAAATTCAGTTTAAAAAACGAAAACGGGAGCGGGAATTTCTTAGCTTTGTGGAAATTTAAAGCGAACAGATTATGAGAGAAATCAGTGTGTCCGAATTGAAGGACAATATGTTTGATGCCATTGGCAAGGAGTGGATGCTGGTAACTGCCGGCACACCTGAGAAGTTTAACATGATGACAGCCAGCTGGGGAGGTACCGGCATCTTGTGGGGAAAACCGGTGGCATTTATTTTTATCCGCCCCGAACGTTACACCTATGAATTTATAGAAAAAGGCGATAAGCTGACCCTGTCATTCCTGGGAGAAGCACATCGGGATATCCATAAGATTTGCGGAAGCCAATCGGGTAGGGATATTGATAAAGTAGCTGCTTCTGGCCTGAAACCGTATGTGACGGAAAATGGAAACATTGCTTATGAACAGGCTCGCCTAGTACTGGAGTGCAAGAAGCTGTACGCCGATTTCATAGAGGCTGATAACTTTGTGGATAAGTTGTTGATAAACCGTTGGTATGGAGAAGGACATGGAGGATTTCATAAGATGTATATTCTTGAAATAGAACATGTTCTTGTGAAATAACAGCTTATTCACAGGCTGTTCACAAGCTGTGGATAACAAAGCGGCCCTACAGGTGAATTTCCTGCAGGGCCGTTTTTATGATTTGTGGGTGAGATATGTTATTCTTGCACTTCTTCGGATGGAGTTTCTGGCTTCTTCTCCACTGTCGTATCCTTAAAGATTCGGTTTGTTTCTTCCAGATGGCTGGCATACAAACCATCGATGATGCCGTCTGCTAGACCGATGACAGGTACATAGATATATGTAGCATGGATGAGGTCGGCAATGGTTAGGAAAATATCTCCTGCCGGTACGATGACATCCGCCCGGTCGGGTTTCAGCTGGTATTTTTCCATACGTTCTTCGATGGAGAGTTTTTTCAGTTCCTCATGCAACTGGTGCAAGGTTTCCACCGTTATCCGTTGCTTTTTCTTGTCCTTCTTGTCGGCCAGGCGATACAATTTGTTGATGTTTCCACCCGAACCGATGATGTTCGTGCCGGGATAGGAAGCAGCCAGTTCCTGCATGTCGGTCTTCAACCGTTCCCATTCCGTATCTTTCACGGCATTGTTCAGGATACGGACCGTACCGATGTTGTACGAGCGGCTGCACACCAGTGTGCCCTGCGAAAGCAAGTTGATTTCCGTACTGCCACCCCCTACATCCACATACATGTAGTTTCCATTCCGGTCTTCCATACATTCAATGTGGTTGTTGTAAATCATCCGGGCCTCTTCCTGTCCGTCGATGATTTCGATACGAATACCCGTTTTCTTTTCAATCCGTTTGATGATAGACTTTCCGTTCTTGGCATCCCGCATGGCAGAAGTAGCGCAAGCGCGATAGTCTTCCACGTCGTAGATTTTCATCAGATGGCGGAACACCTTCATCAGGCGCAGCATGTTCTTTTCCTTTTTCTCGGCAATCTTGCCCATGGCAAACACATCGAATCCCAGACGAAGGGGGACACGAAGCAGGAGTACTTTCGAGAAGAAAGCCTTGCCCTGCTCGTCTTCCTCTACACACTTGATGAGTAACCTCACCGCATTGGAACCGATATCAATGGCTCCATAATAAGTTTCGCAATTTTTTATGAGATTGTCCATAATAATAGTATTTAAGTTATTCTTCGGAATTTTCGGCCAAGTAGTAATTGTAGAGTGCCTCCTGTGAGCGGAAAGGAGTTTCCTGTCCTTCTTCGCTCCAGAACAAATTATCACCCAATCCGTCTACCACACGTCCCTGCAAGGTATCTTTCAGGCCGTATTCCACAATCCGTTTCATTTCGCCCTTGATGGCCGGGTCATACACGGGGGTGATGACTTCGATACGGTGGTCGAGGTTACGCGGCATCCAGTCGGCAGAACCCAGGAATATCTTTTCGTCTCCTCCGTTGGCGAAGATGAAGATACGTGAATGTTCCAAGTAGCGGTCGATGATACCGTGAATCCGGATGTTGGTGCTCAGGTTCGGAATGTTGGTAATCAAGGAACAGTTGCCACGTACCACCAGGTCGATGTCTACGCCTGCTTCGGAAGCCTCATACAGTTTGTTGACCATAATCGGGTCGGTAATGTGGTTGATTTTTATCTTGATGTAGGCCGGTTTTCCAGCTTTCTTGTTCTTGATTTCGTTGTTGATAAGAGTAATGAACTTGTTCTTCATTTCGTTGGGTGAAACGAGAAGTTCTTTGAACTTGATTGGTGTGTAAGGACGTTCGATGAACTCGAATACCTGATTGACATCCTTTACCAGTTTCGGGTAAGCCGTCATCAACATACAGTCGGTGTACATCCGGGCATTTCCTTCGTGGAAGTTACCCGTGCTGATGCAAGCGATATCCGGCCCTGACTTCATGCCGATGTGCGTAATCTTGGAGTGCACTTTTAAGCCTTCCACCCCGAAAATCACTTTAATACCTGCATCTTGCATCTTCTTCGACCAGTTGATGTTGGAAGCCTCGTCAAAGCGGGCCAGCAGTTCGATAACCACGGTCACCTTCTTGCCGTTGCGGGCTGCTCCGATAAGTGCTTTTACCACCTTCGATTCCTTGGCCAGACGGTAGAGTGTGATTTTGATGCTTGTGACCTGTTTGCTCACAGCTGCTTCCTGCAACACCCGGATAAACGAGTCGAAGCTATGGTAAGGCACGTGGATGAAACGGTCTTTCTGCTGGATTTTTTTCAACAAGCTTTCCGGACCGTCGAGTTCCTTTTTCAGGATAGGCGGCCATTTCGGATATTTCAGGTTGCTGTGTCCACAATCCGGGAATTTCATCAAATCCTTGTGGTTCTGATAGCGTCCGCTTTCAATTACCGTATCCAGACTGTCGAGGTCGAGTTTTTTCAACACCCTTTTCAACAGGTCTTTCGGCATGTTGTTATCATAAATTACACGGAGCGGTTCGCCTCTTTTACGGCTCTTTACGCCTTTGGAGATTTTCTGAAGGGTACCCGTACGCAGGTCGTTGTCGATTTCCATTTCCGCATCGCGGGTAAACTTGAAGGCATAAGCTTCAAACTTGTCGTAACCCAGTCCTTCGAAAACCAACGGGAGGCAGCAGCGGATGACATCGTCCAGATACATCAGGTAACTCTTGTTCTCATGGTCGGGCAGCTGTACGAAACGCCCGCAGATATTGACCGGAAGTTCCAGAAAGGCATAGTCAGGGGAGGGTTTGCTACCACTTTTGCTCACCTTTACAGCCAGGTAAATATTTTCATCGTTTTCACAGTCCAGCAGCTTGATGGCTGAGAACCATACCGGCACAATGAATCCGTTCAGTTTCTCTTTGTAGAAAGACTGGATAAACTGCAGCTGTTCGGGCGTGACTTCTGAATCGGATACGAGGTAGATATTTTCCTTTTTCAGTTCCTGCGTAACCGTGCTTACGGCTTCTTCGTAATCTTTTACATAGCGTGCATTTAGTTTTCCAATCTGCTTTAGTAGCTTTTTAGCTTTCTCCTGTTCCTTGGCAGCCGATTTGTCCATGCACTCGGCAATACGGCTTTGGGAAGCTACTCTTACCCGGAAGAACTCATCCAGGTTGTTGGAATAGATGCCAAGAAAGGCCATCCGTTCCAGCAAGGGCACATGATTACGGGTGGCTTCTTGCAGAATTCTGCGGTTAAAGTACATCCAACTGATGTCTCTTTCCAAATAAGGCTTTTCTTTTTTTCTATTTCTTGTTACCATAAAATCACTTTTTTGCAAAGAAAAGGATTTTATGTTACAAGATGATTTCAAAACGATTATTTAGACTTTTTTACACAAACTCTTCCACCATATACATGCCATGCAGGTTGTTTTGCGGGACAAAGCGCTCTATTTCATTCAGTATGATGTACTCGGCCGACCTTACCCATTGTGTGAACGGTCGGTTCGGTTTATAGGTCTGCGAAAAGCGTAACAAGTTGCTCAGGTTGAAATTCCGGTCAATGATGCCGGCGCCGTTCTGCTGGGCATCGAAGGCATTACATTCCTGCTCGATGTGGGCCGGTACCATCAGGATGGGTTTTCCAAGGTACATGGCTTCGCACACGGATTCAAATCCGGCCGTGCTGGCGTAGGCCTTGCAGCCTGCCATCTGACGCAGGAACTCCACGTCGTCGAGCTGGTAAAAAGAAAGCGTGTCATCGATTTTTTTCACCGGCTCTTCTTCCCAGTGGTCCCAAAAGAAACGCAAGGGTACTTCCGGATGTTTCTGATGCCATTGGAGAATGTTTTCTGAGAATCCGGCATTCAACATGTAGCCGTGGATATAATCGCCCGGTTGACTTTCCTGTTGCAGTACGTCCTGACGCAACAAGGGAGGCACTACACTGATATGTTGGTGTTTGTCTTGTGGCATGGCCCGGAAAGAGAGGGCCAGTTTCTGCGAAGCCCCCAGTGCTGTCAGCCGGGTGAAGAAGTTGAGCATGAACAGGCTTCCTTTGTTTTTCTTGGGTAATTTGAACTGCGGGTGCAGGAACAGATACTGGTGTCCGATACAGATTTGAGGTACCGACGGACGGAAGAAGAGATAAGTCAGTCCGGTAAGCAGTTCATAGAAATTGAGGACCAGATCGGCCTCCGTTTCCTGGATGCGATGGTGAATAAAGCAGATGCTTTCCGCATATTCTGGAAGCTTCATTAGATTGTAGAGTACACTTCTAGTCAGGTTTACCCGCTTATTGGCATGAGTGGGCAGGAAATTCGGGCTGGTGAATTGCCGGACAGGAGCCTGGATGTTTCGTGTGAAAAATCCGGGAAGTCTTCTGGATTCACTTTTTCCTACGAGTACTTCCATTACTTCGTGTCCGTTGCTTCGGAGCAACTTCTCCATGGATATGGCCTGTGTGAGGTGGCCGCGTCCTTCTCCTTGTACGATAAACAGCACTTTCATGAGGCAATCGGTAAAGGTATAACATGATTGTTTTCTTTCTTTCTGTCGGCTTGCTGTGCCAGTTCGGTGTAATACACTACTTTCCACACCCCGTTTTCATCTTCCGTCAAGGCCGACATCGTTTCCACCCAGTCGCCCGAGTTCAGGTAGTGGATGTGATTGATCATGCGGTTTTCCGGATGATGGATATGGCCGCAAATCACTCCTTCACACTGGCGTCTGCGAGCGAAATCCACCAACACGTTTTCAAAGTCGGAAATATAAGACACGGCCGATTTCACTTTCTGTTTGATGGCCTGCGAGAGCGAGAAGTAAGGTTTTCCTTTTTTCACCCGGTAGCGGTTGTACTGGCTGTTGAGCCACAACAGCAGCGTATAGCCCATGTCGCCGAGCTTGGCCAGCCATTTCATTTGGGTGGTTACCTTGTCGAACACATCGCCGTGCGTCACGAAATAATGCTTGCCGTTGCTTTCCAGTATGTAATCTTTCGTGATGGTCAGATTGGCAAACTGCAACGGGGCAAGGTTGTCCAGAAAGTCATCATGGTTTCCGCGGATGTAAATGATTTCCGTGCCATGCTTTTCCATCATCTTCATGATGATTTTGAAGAAATGCGTATGTGCCGGCTTCCATTTGCTGATACCCGATTTCTGCAAGTGCCATCCGTCGATGATGTCACCGTTCAGAATCAGTCGTCCGCAATCGACTCTGCTCAGAAAATCGCTGATTTGATCCACCTTTGAATGGGTGGTCCCCAGGTGGATATCCGAAACCACGATGGTTCGGTAATAAGGTCTATCTTCCATAGATATATGTTTTTCTTAACGCTTCACAAAGGAAGAGAAAGCATATTACAAGCGTGTGACTGTCAGGTGAATAACTTGTTTCATCCACGAGTGGGGAAGGAAAAGAGAAAAGCCATTTCGGCATCCCGCGGAAATGGCTTTGAGAAATGACTAAATATCGGCAATTTATTTTTACAATGTGTTCAAATAGTATCAGGCTATGTCTTCGATATAGAAAATAGAATTGATTTCGCCATAAAATTCTTCTGCAGCGTCTTCCAGGTTTTCCAGCGCCTCTTCTTCCGTCTCGCCGTAGGCAAAGCATTGCTCGTGGTTGGACAGATAAGCATAATAGGCTCCATCGGGAGTACATTCCACTACATATTTACTTCCATTGATTTCCATTTTAACCTCCTTTTTAAAGTCTGCCCAAAGGTCGGTTTTCCATGTTACAGAATGATTGCCAGGAGGTGACGTTTGCATGAAGAAGTTTTTATGCTTATTTTCTGGAAAATGCTTTTTTAGGATGAATGAGGGAAAGGATGTGAATACTTTTACGATTTCTATCCACTTGGCTTTAAAATGTAAATGAAGTTATATAATAAAGAGTAATTTCTTTGTTTTTTTAGTTGAAATAATTAAATTTGTTTCTACAATTTTATTTTTAAAACTATATTACTATGGAAGCAAAACAAAAATTTTTGCAGTTACAATTTTGTATGTTACTGCTTGCGTGTACGCTGTTACCTGATTTGGGATCGTTGGTAGGTTCATTGTTGGGGGTACCCAATTTGGATATTCCGGTTTTGTGTTGTCAGATAATTGGAATTGTAGGGGGGGATTTGGCGCTTTATTCTTTTTATAAGACTTTAGGAAAGTCTTTACCGATGCCATTTTTGATATTGGCGGGTGGGGGACTCTTCTTGGCTTTGTTGACATTGATACCCGGTATGCCGATGTGGCTGGATTATGTCAGTTTGATTGCTTTATTGATTGCTGTTTTCATGGCGAAAGGTAGCCTTGGTATTCAATGGAATCATCGGGGAAGTCAGGGAGCTTATTTGATTTTATTGGCTATTTTGCTGCATGTATACGATAGTATTGGAGATAATTTACTGACAGGTATAGCAGCGCTGTTAGGATTGATTGTCTACTTTATAGGGTTGGGTAAATTGAAAGAAAATCTTGATAGCAACGGAGCGAAGGGAGTTTCCCGTTTGAAAGTGGCAGTGATTCTGGGAATAGTAGCTGTAATATTTGGATGGATTCCTTTATTGGGAGGTATTATTGCAGGTATTTTTTTGATTATTGGCTTCATTTTTGAATTTATGGGATACGGTGCCATGAAACAGTCTGCTACATTGGGTGCAGAGGGTCAAAAAGGTGCCGGATATTTGCGTAATAGTATGATTGTGTTATTGGTCGGAGCTTTTATTGATTTGTTCCCTTTGACAGGTGTGGTAGTAGGATTTATTTCTTTGGTTGCACTTTGGTTTGTATTTAAAGGTTGGAATTTGGTTCTGCTAGGATTGGAAAATCAACAGACAACAACAGACTATTAATACGCTGGCTATGATATGAATTTAATTTGACATAGCTATTTTACCCGCTTTTGATATTTATTTTATCAAGGGCGGGTTTATTTTTAGGTATTTAGTTGAATGGAGTGTGAAGGAAAGACTGTGAAAGCTTCAAGATGTTTTTGAATGAAGAAAAAAGAATAGAAAAAGTCCTTGAAAGAAACTTCTTTCAAGGACTTTTCTCGTTGGACTACCAAGATTCGAACTTGGACAAACAGAACCAAAACCTGTTGTGCTGCCATTACACCATAGTCCAAACTTTATGTTGTTTTCCTCGGAAAACGTTGCAAAGATAAATGTTTTTAGGAATACTTTCCAAATAAATTCTGACTTTTTTTCCGTTTCTGCGGGGAATCCTTACCTTTGTTTTCAAAACCATTTGATTATGATGAAGAAAATATTGTCTGCATTAGTACTGGGAAGCACAGTGACTTGTGCCATGGCGGTTACTCCGTTGTGGATGCGTGACGTGCGTATTTCCCCAGACGGAAAAGAAATTTTGTTTTGTTACAAGGGAGACATCTACAAGGTAGCTTCCAAAGGGGGGGAGGCGGTACAGCTGACTACCCAGGATTCTTATGAATCGTCTCCGGTGTGGTCGCCCGACGGCAAGCAGATTGCCTTTGCCAGCGACCGCTTTGGGAATACGGATGTGTTTGTGATGTCGGCCAACGGCGGCTCGGCTCGCAGATTGACCACTAACTCGGCTTCAGAAATTCCTTCTGCTTTCACACCAGACGGAAAGTACATTGTGTTCTCGGCCAGTATTCAGGACCCGGCCAGCAGTGCACTGTTCCCGACTTCTGCCATGACGGAATTGTATAAGGTACCGGCAGAAGGAGGAAAAACGGAACAGATTCTGGGTACGCCTGCCGAAATGGTTTGCTTCAATGCGACGGGCGACAAGTTCCTGTATCAGGATCGGAAAGGTTTTGAGGATGAATGGCGCAAGCACCACACTTCTTCCATTACCCGGGACATCTGGATGTACGACATGACTTCGGGCAAGCATACCAACCTGACCAAACGGGCAGGAGAAGACCGTAACCCGGTGTGGTCGGCCGATGGAAAGGAAGTATTCTTCCTGAGTGAACGCAACAAAGGTTCATTTAATGTGTATTCGTTCTCGCTGGATCACCCGGACCAGGTGAAGCCGCTGACTTCTTTCTCTACAAATCCGGTGCGTTTCCTTTCTATGGGAAGTGACGGAACGCTGTGCTATACGTATAATGGAGAAATTTATACACAGGCTCAAGGTGGAAAACCGGCAAAAGTTGCCATTTCACTGACACGCGATGACGAGGATATTCCGGTGACGCTGACCTATACGAGAGGGGCATCGGAAGCAGTGGTTTCGCCCGACGGCAAGCAGGTGGCTTTCATTGTGCGTGGAGAGGTGTTCGTGACTTCTGTGGAATATGGTACGACCAAGCAGATTACGCATACACCGGAAGCGGAAGAGGGACTGTCTTTCGGAGCAGATAATCGTACACTGGTATATGCCAGTGAGCGGGAAGGAAACTGGCAGCTTTACAAGGCGGAAATTGAACGGAAAGAGGATTTGAATTTCCCGAATGCCACTTTGATTAAGGAAGAAGTGCTGTTGCCTTCCAAGACCGTGGAACGGATGTATCCGAAGTTCTCACCCGACGGCAAGGAAGTGGCTTTCATCGAAGACCGTATCCGTCTGAAAGTGCTGAATCTGGAAACGAACAAAGTACGTGAAATCACTGATGGAAGTACGTGGTATGAACTGAGCGGAGGATTCCATTATGCGTGGTCACCCGACGGAAAATGGTTTACGCTGGAATTTATCGGTAACAAGCACGATCCGTATACCGACATCGCTTTGGTCAGTGCCGACGGAAAGGGTAAACTCGTGAACCTGACCAACAGTGGTTACACCAGCGGTTCACCGAAATGGACCATGGACGGCAATGCCATCTTGTTCACTACCGAGCGTTACGGAATGCGCAGCCATGCTTCCTGGGGCTCACAGGATGACGTGATGATGGTCTTTGTGAACCAGGACGCCTACGACAAGTACCGCATGAGCAAGGAGGATTATGAGTTGCAGAAGGAACTGGAGAAAGAACAGGAAAAGGCTGCGGAAAAGAAAGACGGAAAAAAGGACGATAAGAAAGAGGATAAAGACAAGAAAGAAGAGGCTGACAAGGTGAAAGACATCGTGGTGGAACTGGAGGGTATTCAGGACCGCATCGTGCGTCTGACTCCGAATTCATCGAACATCGCTTCGGCCATTCTTTCCAAGGACGGAGAAAGCCTGTATTATCTGTCAGCTTTTGAGCGGGGCTTCGACATGTGGAAACTGGATTTGCGCAAACATGAAACGAAACTGTTGCACAAGATGGGTTCCGGATGGGCCGACATGGAAATGGACAAGGAAGGAAAGAATCTATTCGTATTAGGTTCGGGCTCCATGCAGAAGATGGACATGAGCGGAGAGAAGCTGAAACCGATTTCTTATCGGGCGGAAATGAAATTGGACTTGGCGGCTGAACGGGCTTACATGTACGATAACATGTGCCGTGAGGAACAGAAACGTTTTTATGATGTCAATATGCACGGAGTCGACTGGAAGGCCATGACGGCTAATTACCGCCGTTTCTTGCCGCATATTAACAATAAGTATGACTATGCGGAAATGCTGAGCGAACTGCTGGGCGAACTGAACGTATCGCACACAGGAGGGCGTTACCGTCCGGCAGCCAAGGAAGCGACAGCCAGCTTAGGATTGCTGTATGACTGGAATTACACGGGTAAAGGCATAAAGGTGGACGAAGTAGTGGAAAAAGGTCCGTTCGACCGGAAAACGACACAGGTAAAACCAGGTGTGGTGATTGAGAAGATTGACGGACAGTCGGCTGAGGGTGATTTCGCGGCGTTGCTGAACGGAAAGGCTGGCAAGAAGGTCTTGGTTTCCTTCTACGATCCCCAGTCGAAAGCTCGTTGGGATGAAGTGGTGAAACCCATCAGCGGCGGAGCTTTGAGCGCCCTGTTGTACGAACGTTGGGTAAAACAGCGTGCGGCAGATGTGGACAAATGGTCGAATGGTCGCTTGGGATACGTGCATATCGAATCCATGGATGACGGCAGTTTCCGTACCATCTATTCGGATATTTTGGGTAAATACAACAACCGGGAAGGCATCGTCATCGATACGCGTTTCAACGGAGGAGGCCGTCTGCATGAAGACATCGAAGTGTTGTTCAGCGGACACAAATACCTGACACAGGTTATCCGCGGACGGGAAGCCTGCGACATGCCGAGCCGTCGCTGGAACAAGCCTTCCATCATGTTGCAGTGCGAGGCCAATTACTCGAATGCACACGGTACGCCGTGGGTGTACAAGCATCAGGGAATCGGCAAGTTGGTAGGTGCACCGGTTCCGGGTACCATGACCAGCGTAAACTGGGTACGGATGCAAGATCCGGATTTGATTTACGGTATTCCAGTCATCGGTTACCGTCTGCCGGACGGAAGTTACTTGGAAAACAAGGAACTGGAGCCGGATGTGTATGTGCTGAACGCGCCCGAAACCATTGTGAAAGGAGAAGATACGCAGTTGAAGGCGGCAGTAGACGAACTGCTTAAAGAACTGGATGCAAAGAAATAAATGCTGAAGTTTCCGGAAGGGTTGCCTTTCGGAGATACAAAAAAATGCCGGTTGATTCATCAGGAGTCAGCCGGTATTTTTATTCTCTGGGCTATCATTCAAATGCCATTGGATGACGTCTATAGCCATGTGGGCAGGTGGTCGGCATCGTTTGTTTTCATCTCATGCCAGTACTCCCTAAGCAGTACTTTAGTACTTTCAAGGAAGTACTGGAGTACTGCTTAGGGAGTACTGCTGTACTGACCTGAAAGTACTGGCTGCTTGTTTCTTATTATTGGATAGAGAGTTAGGGGCAAAAGAAAGGCTGTCCCAAATGGAATTGAGACAGCCTTCTGGTATCTTTTTTCTAAAAGAATTTATTTGGCGATAACCAGATAATAGTTCTTCTTTCCACGCTGTACGAGCAGGTATTTTTCATCCAACAGGTCGGCTGCGGTGATTTCCTGGTCGAAAGCCGTTAGTTTTTCCTTGTTCAATGAAACGCCACCGCCTTGAACCAGCTTACGCATTTCACCTTTTGACGGGAAGATGGCTGCTTTCTCCGTAAACAAGTCTACGGCCTTGATTCCGGCTTCGATATCCGTCTTGGATACTTCAAACTGAGGAACCCCTTCAAATACAGAAAGCAGGGTGTCTTCGTCCAGTCTCTTCAGAGCGTCTGAAGTGGCTTTTCCAAACAGGATGCCAGAAGCTTCCACTGCCGCATTGTAATCGGCTTCCGAGTGAACCATGATGGTCACTTCCTTGGCCAGACGTTTCTGGAGCACACGTGCTTCAGGAGCTTGGTCGTGTTCGGCAATCAGGCCTTCAATTTCTTCCTTGCTCAGAGAAGTGAAAATCTTGATATAGCGTTTGGCATCTTCATCGCTTACGTTCAGCCAGAACTGATAGAACTTGTAAGGAGAAGTATAACGGGGATCCAGCCAGATGTTTCCTGATTCTGTCTTTCCGAATTTGCCTCCGTCGGCTTTTGTAATCAGCGGGCAAGTCAGGGCAAACACTTCTCCTCCGTTGGTACGGCGAATCAGTTCGGCACCAGTCGTGATGTTTCCCCACTGGTCGGAACCACCTAATTGAAGTTTGCAGTTCTTGGTTTCATACAGATGCAGGAAGTCGTATCCTTGCAACAGCTGATAAGTAAATTCTGTGAAAGACAGACCGTCGCGGGCTTCTCCGTTCAGACGTTTTTGTACGGATTCCTTTGCCATCATGTAGTTCACGGTGATGTGTTTTCCTACGGTGCGGGCAAAATCCAGGAAAGAGAAGTCTTTCATCCAGTCGTAGTTGTTTACCAGTTCTGCACGGTTCGGGGCATCCGATTCAAAATCGAGGAATTTGCCCAACTGCTTCTTGATACACTCCTGATTGTGGCGCAGGGTTTCCTCGTCCAGCAAGTTGCGTTCCTGTGACTTGCCTGAAGGGTCTCCAATCATACCAGTAGCACCGCCTACCAGTGCCAGTGGCTTGTGGCCGCAGCGTTGGAAATGACGCAACATCATCACGCCACACAGGTGACCGATATGCAACGAGTCGGCTGTCGGGTCAATACCCAAGTAAGCCGTCACCATTTCCTTCTTCAGCAGTTCTTCTGTTCCTGGCATCATGGTATGTATCATTCCACGCCATCTTAGTTCATCTACAAAATTCATCGAATGAAATTCTTAGTTTAACATTTTATTTAATACTGGAGCAAAAGTACGACACTTTCTCTGAATAACCAATTTTTAGCGATTAAAAAAGAGATGGTTAGCATTTTCGTGGAGGGCTTTGATGAGGCTTTCCGGGGCCGTTCCGCGCACGGAGGCAACTTCGGAATAGAAGGCCTGGAAATCGATGTTTTCTTCATCGCTTTCCAGCAGCAATCTTTCTACTGGTACGGCAGACAAGGCTTTTTCTTGGTATTTCTTTCCAAAGGAGAGATAAAATCCGTGCCGGAGCAGGTCTTCGGCCAGTTCTTTTTTCCCTCTGAATCCGTGGATAATCCAGGGTTGCGCAGGATGATGTTTCTTTTGGAGCGCCAGAAGCTCTGTGGTGGCCTTGACGGCATGAATAAGGAGCGGGAGATGGTATTGTTCTGATAAGTAGATGGCTGCCTGAAAGGCCTTTTGTTGCAGCGGGAAAGGGGTGTCACACAGTTTGTCGAGCCCTGCTTCTCCTATGGCTACTACCCGTGGGTCGGAAGAAAGGCAATGTTTCATCCAGTTTATTTGTGACGGAAGATTTTCTGCCGACAGGTACCAAGGGTGAAGACTGACAGAGAGAAACTGGGCCTGTTGAAATGCCACAGAAGTGGATTTTGCCATGCTGCAGCTGAGAATAGCAGTGGTCTGTGCATCGTGAGGAAGGTGATGGGTATGTGTGTCGAAAAAAGGAGTCTCAACCATAAAGCAGAAGATTAAGGAACCGGGTCGTATCCGGAGCCTCCCCACGGATGGCAGCGGAGAATGCGCCGTATGGCCAAATATAATCCTTTCAGCGGACCGTGTTTTTTAATGGCTTCAATGGCATATTGTGAACACGTGGGTGTAAAACGGCAGGAAGGGGGTGTGAAAGGAGAAATACAGTTCCGGTAAAAGTAAATGGGAAGCAAAAGAAGAAAAGTCAGGATTTTTCTCATACCAGACGTTCTGCGGTAAGTTGTAACAATTTGACTACCTTAGCTTCAACTTCAGCGGAATCATGGAGTTCGTTGTCCAGCCAGATAAAGGCTAGGGCCACTTTTTTGTTCGAATTCTTCAGCGGGTCAATCAGAATCTGCTTGTGCTTGCGGTAGGCCTCGCGTATCTGACGTTTCACACGGTTACGCTTGACCGCCCGTTTGAATCGTTTCTTGGGCACGCTGATCAGGATGGTGGCTATGGGCAGAGTATCTCCTTCTACCGGCATGTAGACAATGCGCAGAGGAAATGCAGGAAGCGACTTGCTGCCTCCTGTAAAGAGTTTCTCTATCAGTATCCGGCTGTTCAGCCGTTCTACCTTCGGTAAAGTGGGTTTTTGAGACTCGGTCATAGACACATATATAAAAAAGTAACAAAGCGAAGTAATGGCTTTATTGCTTCGCTTTGTTTATATCACTGCTATTTTTTTATTTGTTGTGTTCGCGGATAAACATATCCAGTGCAGCCGGCATGGAAGGAGCGGTGCTGGATGGAGCTTCCAAGTCGAGGCGCAAACCTGCGTCCTTGACAGCCTTGGCTGTCGTCGGTCCGAAACTTCCGATGGCAATGTCTTTCTGCTCAAAGTTCGGGAAGTTTTTCATCAGTGACTGGATACCTGCCGGGCTGAAGAAAATCAGCATGTCGTAGTTGAACTCTTCACCGGGCATAAAGTCGTTGCTTACTGTACGGTACATCACGGCTTCCGTATGCTGGATGTGATTCTTATCGAGCAAATCTTTCACCTCATCGTTGTGTACATCCGACATCGGGATAAGATATTTCTCGGTATTGTGTTTGACAATCAATGGAAGCAAGTCGGCAAATTTTCCTGTAGCACCGAAGAATACTTTCCGTTTGCGGTATTGTACGTACTTCTGGATGTACAATGCAATGGTTTCTGAGGTACAGAAATATTTCATCGTTTCCGGAATTGTTACGCGCAATTCGGCACACAGACTAAAGAAATGATCAATCGCATGACGTGAGGTAAATACTACGGCTGTATGGTCTAATATGGATACCTTTTGCTGTCTGAATTCTTTAGCCGACAAACTTTCAACTTTGATGAACGGGCGAAAATCTATTTTCACTCCGTACTTCTCAGCAATGTCAAAATAGGGAGACTTTTCTGTCGTCGGTTTAGGCTGAGAAACGAGGACTTTCTTAATTTTCAACGTTACTAAAAATTTAAAATCAAAATGTGGTTTATATATGCCAATCCTTTCCAAAGGAAGAGGAGAGGGATAATTTCGAGGCTGCAAAAGTACAGAATTAAATGTAAAACGCCATGAAAATGATTGAAAAAGTTTCTAATGCATTTATAAAATAACAATATTTTGAAACAAATTACTACAATGAGTACGAATGTTTTAGAAAAATTAAAGTCGAGGTTGAAATAAACGATGAGTAAAGCCAGCGGAAACAGGATAAGAGAAGCTCCAGATAAAAGGTCAAAATAGGCCGTGATCCAGGTGCTGTTTTTCTCTTTGTCAAAGAAAATCCAGTTGATAAATTGAGTCAACAGACTTTTGACTCCAATGGTCAGGAGTATGCAGAGTATATATACCGATAGGATTGCATAGTGTGGAATGGTTTGGTACAATACCTCTTCGGTTTTAGAAAAGTAATCATAGATAAACAGACTGACGGATATACAGCTGATGCTCCCTAATGTAAGTGTATAACGAATGTCGAAATTGGAAATCTCGTCAAACAGTCCTGCCCGTTCTTTGTGTCGGAAAAAACCTTTCAGGTGCTGATGCAGATATTTTTTTCCGTTTTTCAGGGCATAGATAATCAAAAAGAAACACAGAAAGACCACACAGGTAATGGGCAAGTCGGTGCGGAGCTGGTAGGGAAGAGGTTCTCCTGGCATACCTGTAAAGCTTCGCGTTTTTTCGCTACGCAACAGGGCATTGTCGATTTCCTTTACGTGCTGTTCGTAAAGTTCTTGAATCTGTGAAAAACCTATGTGGCTGACTTCGTTCATATGGCCGCAAATTTACGAATTTCTTTGCTCCAGTGGGGAATCGTATACAATAAATCCACTGCTTCTTCGGGTGTTTCTGCTACATGCCAGATATTTTTATGTTCCTGCCGCATGAAATGTTGGTCAATGGCCTGCTGCAGCATTTCCAGCAACGGGTCGTAAAAGTGGTTGATGTTCAGTATCACAATGGGTTTCAGGTACAGTCCAAGCTGCTTCCAGGTGATGATTTCAAGCAGCTCTTCCAAGGTGCCGCATCCTCCGGGCAGGGCGATGATACCGTCGGACATATCTGCCATGAGCTCCTTACGCTCGTGCATGTCTTTGGTTTCTATCAGTCGGGTCAGGCCTTTGTGGTGCCAGCCTTGCTCTACCATAAAGTGGGGGATGATACCGGTGACAGTACCTCCGGCAGCCAGTGCGGCATCGCTGATGCGGCACATGAGTCCCAGGCATCCCGCTCCGTTGATGAGGTTGATGTGTTTTTGGGCCAGAATTTGTCCAAGTTTTTCGGCGGCTTCAAAATAGATTGGGTCAATTTTTGTGCTGGAGGCGCTGTACACGCATATATTTTTGATATCGTTCATTGCAAAGGATAATAATTTTTGCAAAGATAGAGATTAAACAATTATATGCAATGCTTGTCATCGTCTGTAGTAGTCAATATTATAGGTAAAAGTTATTCCTCCAAATGTCCGGTACATCGTTTGTATTCTGTTTCATAAATCTTGTATTGCGTCAATGCTTCGATACGGTTGCTTTCAGCCTGTTGCCATTGGGATTGTGCTTCCAGCAAGTCAGTCAGGGTGCTGAGACCGTGGGTGTAGCGGTTACGCATCACCCGCAGGCTCTCTTGGGCTTCCTTGGAACCGAGTGCGGCAGTTTGTACCAGATTATATCCGTTGGTCAGGTTCTGGATGGCCTGTCGCACTTCGATGGTGAGTAGGCGGGAATTTTGTTGTAGGTCCAGTTGGGCATTTTGCAGGTCCAGCTTTGCTTTCTTAACCTTTCTCAGTCCTTCTCCCCAATGGAAGAGGGGAATACTTACCGAAGCCATGACCAGTCCGATTCCGTCATCCATTTTTTGAGTAAAAGGTATGTAGTTTCCTTGCGGGTCGGTGGTCATCCCTTTCAGCTTGATGTTCCCGTAGTAGGCATATCCGGCAGAAAGTCCTATTTGCGGCAAAATATTCCCTCTGGCCATTTTTACTTGCTGTTCTTGGGCAGCAATCTGCTGTTTCAGCAATTTGAACTCAGGGCGGGAGTCAATTCCCTCTTCCAGTTGTTCAGGAGGCGTGACCTGGATAAGGGTGTCCGTGGGAAGAATCTGTGTTTCTAACGGTTCGCCTAATACATGGCACAGGGCCAAGCGGCACAGTTCGTTCCCGTTCTGGGCTTTTTGTAGCTGATAGTTGATTTCGCTTCGTTTGGCGGTGATTCGCAACAGTTCATTGTCTGTGCCCATTCCTGCTTTTACGGCTGTTTCTACCTGTTGATATAGGGTATCCATTTGTGTACGATACGCTTCCAGCATGCGTACCTTTTGCTGGACGACGATGTAGTTCCAGTAGGCCTTGTCCGCTTCCGCAATGACTTCCATGCGTGTTTTTCTTCTGCTTTCGGCGGCACTTTCCCGACCAATCTGGGCCAGTTTGTTTCCTGCCCTGATTTTTCCTCCTGCATATAACGGCTGGGTCACACTGATGCCTGCCAGGTACATGCCATGAATTTGGAGTTCCATCCCGGTCATTTCGACATTCGGAAACATATAGGAACCCGATACCATTCCGTCGAATTTAGGCAGATAGGAACTGAAGGCAATCTTCTGGTCCAGTTCAGCTTGCTGTAAGGCGTTGGTGGCTTTCTGTAGCTCCTCGTTGCGTTGCAGAGCCAGTTCCCGGCAATCGGCTTGTGTGAGTGAAAGTATGTGTTGTGCAGGAAGCTGTGTCAGAAAGCCGAGCCACAATATCCCTATTAAAATGTATCGTTTCATAATTGTATGGATGAAGGGTTAGAAATGGATTTGGGTTTGTGTATATGGAACAGAGCCGTATAGAAGATGGGAAGCAGTACAAGGGTGATGAGGGTACCTACGGTCAGTCCTCCCATAATCGTGATGGCCATGGAACCATACATCGGGTCGTTTACAAGTGGAATCATGCCCACAATGGTAGTCAGGGAGGCCATCAGTACCGGACGCACACGTGAAACGGTGGCTTCCACCACGGCATGATAGGGATGAAGATGTTCCTCTTGTTGCAAGCGGTTGATTTCATCGACCAGTACAATGGCGTTTTTCACCATCATGCCGATAAGTCCCATCATTCCGATGATAGCCATGAAGGTAAAGGGCTGCCGGAACAGTAACAAGGAAGGCGTGATGCCGCAGAAAACAAACGGAAAGCAAAGCAAAATGAGGATTACTTTTTTCCAACTGTTGAAAAGCAACAACAGGATACCTAATATAATGAAGAGGGTCACAGGTAGGTATTTCATCAGGTTGCCGATGGCCTCTCCTTGCAATTCACCTTCGCCCACCCATCGCATCCGGTAACCGTCCGGCAGGGGAATGCGTTCGATTTCCTTCTGAATGGAAGCAACAACTTTTGCCGGAGTAGCTTCGTATAAGTCGGTATTGGGGTCACATTCCGCTTCGATGGCTCGCTGTCCATTAAGACGATAGATGTAGTCATTTTCCCAGTCCAGTCGAATCTGGCGGGCTACATTTCCAAGAGGTACGCTACGGAACAACTGGTCTTGCAGTTCGTCCATTTTGGTGGAACCGGTCAGCAGACCTTTCAGTTCATTGTCGTCCATGCGCAGGTTCAACGTACTCCATACGGGAATATCATTCAGGTTGGTAATCCGGCTTCCATCGGCATTCCGTACCAGCAGATGGATGAGTACGGTCCTGTCCTGGTCATTCAATACGCCTATGGGTAATCCGTCAGTAGCGGCCAGTAAGGCATTTCCTACGTCACTTCGCTCAATACCCGACCTTAATGCGTCTTCGCGTACATAATCGGCTGTCAGGGTTTTGCCTTTAGGTTTCCAGTTGTTACCCACGGAATAAAGGTCTACATACGGGCAGCGGCGCATAATGTCTTCTGCCTGTTGGCTCAGTTTTCGTAAGATGGCAGGATCTGGACCTGAGAATTCGACTTCTACCGTGTGGGAGGAAGCAATGGAGAAATTGTATTTTCGGATACGGATGTATGCGTCAGGGTAACGTTCGCGCAAGAGTTTTCTAATCGCAGGAATTTGTGCAACCACGGTCTCATAATCTTTACAGTCGACCATCAGTTCACCGTAGCAGTCGCCTCCTGAGGTCATCGGGCGTACCAGACAGTAGTGGGCAGGTGCACTTCCCATGCTCGTGGATACTCGTTCAATGGTAGGGTTTTCTTTGAGCAGGGCCGACATTTCCAAAAGGTCTTTTCGTACGCGGTCAGGGTCGGTTTGTGAAGGCAGATAATATTCTACAATGAATTGCTTGTAGTCGAAATCTGGGAAAAATAGATTTTTCACCTTCGTCATGCCGAATATACAGAGAGCCAACAGGATGAAGGCCGTAGCCAATGTCGTCTTTTTGTATTCTACCAGCAGGCTGATGGTACGACGAATAAACCGGTGGGCCGGGGAATGGTATATTTGTGGCTGTTGGATTGTTTTTTCACGGACAGGCAGCCACGATTTGGCACACATAGGCACTTGCGTCAATGCCAGTATCCAACTGGCCAGCAAGCTGACACAGAGCACCAGGAACAGGTCGCCGGCATATTCTCCGGCTGAATCGGGAGAAAGATATACTGCAAGGAAAGTCGATACGGCAATCAGGGTAGCTCCTAATAGGGGCATGGCAGTGTGCTGTCCGATGCGGTACAAATAAGTTTTCGGTCCTACTCCGCGTGCCTTATCAATCAGGATACCGTCCATGATGACGATGGCATTGTCTACCAGCATTCCCATGGCCACGATAAAAGCTCCAAGGGAGATGCGTTGAAGCGTGGTGCCACACATCAACAGAATGGGGAAGGAGACGGCGATGGTCAGAATCAGGCCGAAGCCGATGATGAGGCCACTGCGGAATCCCATGGTGAATATCAGAATCAGGATGACAATCAGGACCGATTCTACCAGGTTGACCATAAAGGAGCCGATGGCTTCATTTACCTTGTCGGGCTGGAAGAATATTTTTTCCATTTCCATTCCCACGGGAATCTGTGGCATGATTTCTGCCAGCCGTTTTTCCACAGCTTTTCCCACATCGGGGACAATGGCATTTTCTTCCATGGTCAGGCAGATAGCCAAAGCCGGTTTCCCGTCCACGAAGAAACCGTTTCTTTGCGGCTCGCTATAGGTACGTTCTATTTGTGCAATATCCCCCAGTCGGATGGTTTTCCCCTGCGGGGTGCGGATGAGCAGGTTACGGATGTCTTTTTCATCGGTGACCGCACTGCTCACATGCAATGGCAACCGGTCGCTTTCATTCTGGTAACTGCCTGCGTTCACCGTTTTCCCGGCATTCTGCAGGCTCATCATGATTTGGGTCGGGATAATGCCATTACGGGCAATCTTCTCTTTCGATAACGTGATTTGAATGACTTCATCCCGGTTACCCGTGATGAGGATACGTTTCACTCCTTTTACTCCCAGCAGTTCCCGGCGTATCAGTTTGGCATACTTGTAGAGTTCTGGATACGAGTAGCCTTCACCTGTGAAAGCATAGAAGATGCCGTACACATCCATCATGTCGTCTATGACAATCGGGTCATAGCAGTCTTGTGGCAGTTTGGAACGGCTGTCGTTCACTTTCCGTCGCAGGAGGTCGAAGTGCTGTTCCAAGTCTTTTTGGAGAACGGTCATCTGGAATTCGACGGTGATTGTAGCCATCCCGTTCTGGCATTCCGATTTGATTTTCTTGACATTGGGAAGGGCGCGGAGTTCGTCTTCCATGGTTTGTGCCACTTTCAGCTCTACTTCATGAGCGGTAGCTCCCGGATAAGGCACGATGACCATGGCTTGTTTGACGGAGACAGCCGGGTCTTCCAGCTTGGGCATCTGCAGGAAAGCCAGCACGCCGGCTATCAGAATGAATGTCATGAGCGACCAGAACAGGGTGGGCCGCTTCATAAAGTATTCGGTAAGTTTTATTTTCATCAGATAAGCCCTCCTACGTTGGTTTTATTATCCGTATGGATGACACGGACTTTTTCGTTCTCCTGCAGGGCATTTACCCCTGCCTTTATGATTTGTTCGTCTCCTTTCAGTCCGGCTGTAATGATAGCGCGACCTTTTTCGTTTATTCCGCTACAGTTCACTTTCCGTTTGTTGACGGTAGAGTCGGCGTTCATCACCCAAACGTAAGTCTCTTCCTGTGATTGAATGAGGGCATGCAGAGGAAGCGTAAAAGAAGTACGGAGGCTGTCAGTACCGGCAATATGGATGCGTACATTGACGTTCATGCCTGCACTGAGCTGTGAGTCGGCTTCCTTCTGGAAAGTGAGTTTCAGTTGGTACAACTGGTTACCATCCGCTTTGGGGGTGATGCTCAATATTTTCATGGGAATATCTTCTCCTTTCGCAGAAGGAAGTTCACAGGTGATACGCTGGAAGCGGGAGCGAAGTTGATAGACTTCGGCTGGCAGTTCGGTTTCTACTTCCATGGAATGCATATCGAGCAGGTTGATGACAGGGGTTCCTGCATCTACCATTTCCGACGGAGCGAAATTGACACTTTGTATGTATCCGTCGGTAGGAGTATATAGGCGTGTATATGCCAGCTTGTTACGGTTGACTTGCAATTGTACTTTCAATTGTTGCAGTCCGGCCTGTGCTTTTTCATAATCGTTGATGGAAATACTTTTGCTGCGATATAAGGCTTCTGTCCGTTTGACTTCATCTTCCAGTTGCTTGCATTGTATTTCCAAAGCCTGTACACCCAGTTGGTAGTCTGTGCGGTCCAGCTGGGCGATTAACTGGCTCTTCTTTACATAATCTCCTTCTTTTACGTATATTTTTTCAATTTGTCCTGCGGTTTTGAACCCCAGTCCGATGTTATGGCTCTCTTGTATTACTCCAGAGAAGTTTTTGATGCTCTCTGCTCCAGACGGGATGGGAGTGGTCAACATCACGCTGCGAGTAAAGGTCTGTGTGGATTTTTCTGTGCATCCATAAGTCAGCCAGAGGAGGAAGGGGAGTAACAATAATCGTTTCATTTGTATGGATTTAGAAGTTCTTTTATACAAAGGTCACATTTTTTGTTTTTTTCTTTACACCCTTATCAGCCTGTAAAATGTTCGAAAAGTTGGATTGGTAGATTAAATAACCTGTTTTTCCCTTATTTTCTGTTCTAAAGGACTATCTTTGTAAGGAAATAAAGGGCAAAATAGATGAAGAAAGAAGATTCTCTTTTTAAAGAACTGCATTTGTTGATGCTTCCTGATGTGGGACGTACATTGATTTATAAAAATGAACTGGTCTTGCTGGATAACATTGGAATGAATGTGGAGGAGGAGCTGGTTTCCGATTTTGTGTCTCCTTCCTATCCATTTAAGGTGACTTTTACTTTGGTAATGTTTTGTTTGCGCGGGGTTATGCGAGTGCGGTTGCAGCTGAAAGAATATGTATTGTCTGAGAATGATGTGTTGGTGGTGCTTCCAGGTACGATTGGGGAATGTCTGGAAGTAAGTGCCGAGGCTGAGGTCGCAGTTATCGGGCTATCCAGCCATCACTTGTTGGCTGGTCAACAATCTTCTTTAAGTATGGCGTTTTTGAAGTTTCTTACGGCCACTCCCCTGATTCATATCTCGTCAGCTCAGATGGAAGAGTGTATGATGCTTTATCATTCGATGCGGAAAAAGCTGGAACAAGCAGACTATCAATTTAAGTTGGAAGCCATTGCGGGCTATTTGCAGGTATTCTTTTACAATGGTTGCCAATGGTTGTTGGAGTATAACCGGCAGCAGGTGCGTAAAGTGGAAAGCAGGCAGGAAAAGCTGTTTGAGGACTTTTTGGAGTTGGTGCAAACACATTATAGAGCACATCGGAATATGTGTTTCTATGCCGAAAAACTTTGTTTGACGCCCAAATATCTTTCGCAGGTGATTTTAGAGGTGAGCGATCGCCATGCTCCGGATTGGATTCGCGATTATGTGATCTTGGAAGCAAAAGCTTTGTTGAAAAGTGGACAATACACCGTCCAGCAGGTAGGCGATCTCCTGAATTTTGCGAACGCTTCTTTCTTTGGCAAATATTTTAAAGCAGCGGTAGGGTGTACTCCCCGGCAATACATGTTGAAATAGCCGGTTAGAAAAACAAAAAAGCAGGAAGAGAACTTTGAGATTCTCTTTCTGCTTTCTGTGGTTATTGTAAATATTCGGATTATTTCAGTCCGAAAGCTTCTTTCACTTTGTCTACGTAGTCCAGTTTCTCCCACGTAAAGAGTTCCACTTCTACGTCTTTGTTGCCTTCGTAAGCCGATTCGAAATGCTTGGTCACGATTTTCGGTTCACGACCCATGTGTCCGTAAGCGGCTGTTTCGCTGTAAATCGGGTTACGCAGTTTCAGACGTTCTTCGATGGCGCGGGGACGCATGTCGAAGATTTCATCTACCTTCTTGGCGATTTCTCCATCGGTCATGTTGACCTTGCTGCGTCCGTAAGTGTTGACGTAGATGTTGATAGGACGTGCCACGCCGATGGCATAAGATACCTGTACCAATACTTCGTCGGCTACTCCGGCAGCCACTAAGTTTTTGGCGATGTGACGGGCGGCGTATGCCGCACTACGGTCTACCTTGCTTGGGTCTTTTCCAGAGAAAGCACCACCTCCGTGTGCACCGGCACCTCCGTAGGTATCTACGATAATCTTACGGCCTGTCAGTCCGGTATCTCCGTGCGGGCCACCGATAACAAACTTACCGGTCGGGTTTACGTGATATTTGATCTGGTCGTTGAACAAGGCCAGTACTTTCGGGTTGTGGATTTCAGCAATGACACGCGGCATCAGAATTTCGATGACATCCTTGCGGATTTGGGCCAGCATTTCTTCATCGGCCTTCAGTTGTGCTTCTTTGGAGTCGTTTTCCGGCTGGATGAACTCGTCATGCTGGGTAGAGACCACGATGGTATCGATACGTACCGGACGACGGTCGTCATCGTATTCAATGGTTACCTGGCTCTTTGAGTCCGGACGAAGGTAAGTCATGACTTTTCCTTCACGGCGGATTTCGGCCAGCACCATCAGCAGTTTGTGTGCCAGGTCGAGTGACAGCGGCATGTAGTTCTCTGTTTCGTTGGTTGCATAACCGAACATCATACCCTGGTCGCCGGCTCCCTGGTTCATCGGGTCTTCACGTTCTACGCCACGGTTGATGTCAGGGCTCTGTTCGTGGATGGCAGAGAATACGCCGCAAGAGTTACCTTCGAACATGTATTCGCTCTTGGTATAGCCTATCTTGTTAATCACTTCGCGTGCTACGCGTTGCAAATCGATATACGCTTTGGTTTTCACTTCTCCTGCCAACACTACCTGTCCGGTAGTTACCAGCGTTTCGCAAGCTACTTTTGAACTGGGGTCGTAAGCCAACAGTTTGTCAAGCACAGCGTCCGAAATTTGATCGGCCACTTTGTCGGGGTGTCCTTCAGACACCGATTCGGATGTGAATAAGTATCCCATTGTTTTGGTAAATTAAATAAGTTGTTAATGGTTTTGTTTATCCGTGTACGGACAGAGTAGAGAAGTAATCTTCAAGGAAATATAACTACGTGTTTTAGCATTTTTTTCCGTGGTTGCAAGCTACTCAAATCTTTCCACTTTTTAATTCGCTTGCAAAGATAGGGAGATAATTGGAATAATTACAATTTCAGTATGTTTTTAACATAGCTTTATACGAAGTTCTTTTCATGCTTCATGCCAGAGGGCCGACAGACTTTCTTGCAGTACTGGATGTATTACATTACCCGCAATCTCTACCAAGGGTTTCATCACGAAGTCTCTTTCTGTCATCAAAGGGTGGGGAATGGTCAGTTCGGGAGTCTGTAGGATGAGGTTGTCGTATAAAAGGATATCAATGTCTATCGGACGGTCGCTATAGACGCCGTTGACCGATTTTTTCATTCTTCCGAGCTCTTTTTCAATTTCCTGGGTGGTGTGTAGTACTTCCAGCGGTGCAAGCGGCGTTTCCAGGCAGATGGCTGCGTTGAGAAAGCTATGGGCCGATTCAAATCCCCAGGGAGCGGTTTCATAAAGAGAGGATAGGGAAACTTGTTTCCCTATCCTCTCTTGCAGTTTATAAATGGCGGTACGTAAATTTGCTTCTTTGTCGCCTAAATTCGTGCCGAGTCCCAGATAAACTTTTGCCATTGTACTTGCTTTTATTTATCTAAAATCAACATGGCATCACCGTAAGTACCAAAGCGGTAATCTTCCTTTAAAGCCACGTTGTAGGCCTCCATAATCAGTTCGTAACCTCCGTAAGCGCATACCAGCATCAGCATGGTAGAAAGCGGCATGTGGAAGTTGCTCACCATGGCATTGGCTACCGAAAACTCGTAGGGCGGGAAGATGAACTTGTTGGTCCATCCTTCGTATTCTTTCAAGCGTCCGTCTGTGCCGACAGCGGTTTCAATGGTACGCATCACAGTCGTTCCGATGGCACATACCTTGTTGCCTTTGTCTTTGGCGGCGTTGACGATGCGGCAGGCATCTGCGTTGACAAACATCTGTTCGGAATCCATTTTATGCTTGGTCAGGTCTTCCACGTCAATGTCGCGGAAGTTGCCCAGTCCGGCGTGCATGGTGATGAAGGCAAAGTCGATACCCTTGATTTCCATACGTTTCATCAGTTCACGGCTGAAGTGCAGTCCGGCAGCCGGTACGGTCACGGCTCCTTCATTCTTGGCGTAGATGGTCTGGAAGCGTTCTTCATCTTCCGGTTCGGCCGGGCGATGGATGAAAGGAGGCAATGGGGGTTCTCCCAAGGCATACAGGGCCTTTTTGAATTCATCGTGAGGACCGTCGTACAAGAAACGAAGGGTACGTCCGCGTGAAGTGGTGTTGTCAATCACTTCGGCTACCATGGAATCGTCGTCACCGAAGTACAGTTTGTTACCGATACGGATTTTGCGGGCCGGATCTACCAACACGTCCCAAAGACGCAGTTCTTCGTTCAGCTCGCGGAGCAGGAATACCTCGATACGGGCTCCCGTCTTTTCCTTGTTTCCATACAAACGGGCGGGAAATACTTTGGTATCATTAAAGATAAACACATCTTTGTCGTCGAAATAGTTCAGTATATCCTTGAAAATGACATGCTCAATTTCTCCGGTAGATTTGTGAACTACCATCAGGCGGGATTCATCTCTGTATTTGGCCGGGTAAAGTGCGATTTTTTCTTCCGGCAATTTGAATTTGAATTGTGACAGTTTCATCTTCTTCCTTTCTTTCCTTAATCGTTTATAACTTCTATTTCTTGCTGGTCAAGCCAAGTTTCAAAATCTTCCACTTTCATGCAGTCTTCCAGTCTCACGTTCCCCACTCGCGTGCGAACCAGTCCCGTGAGATGTGCGCCGCTGTGCAAGGCTTCCCCGATGTCTCTAGCCAGGGCCCGGATATAGGTTCCTTTGCTGCACACCACCCGTATTTTTATTTCCGGCAGGTTGTATTCTAGTAGTTCGATTTCATCGATGACCAGTATCTTGGGCTTCAGTTCCACCTCGTCGCCGTTGCGGGCCATTTCGTAGGCGCGTTTCCCGTCTACCTTGCAGGCCGAAAAGGCAGGGGGAACCTGCTCGATGGTGCCTATGAATTTTTTCAGTACATCCTCCACCATTTCCCGGGTGATGTGTTCGGTGGGATAGGTAGCGTCAATCTCCTTTTCCAGGTCGAACGACGGTGTGGTGGCTCCCAATTGGAGGGTGGCGATATACTCTTTCGTGTGATATTGAAACTCCTCGATGCGCTTGGTGGCTTTTCCGGTACAGATGATCATCACTCCGGTGGCCAGCGGATCGAGCGTTCCGGCATGTCCTACTTTTATTTTCTTTACTCCCAGCTTGCGGCTGATATGGTATCTTATTTTATTGACCACTGCAAAGGATGTCCATTTCAGTGGCTTGTCGAAATATAGTACTTCTCCTTCCTTAAAGTTCATTTTTTCTTTTTCGTTCTTGAATACTGATGTATGAAGAAACTTTTTGTCATCCCCACAGGCTGCATGCGATGGTAATGATTCCGGCGATGGCACAGTAAACACCGAACCAAACCAGTTTTCCTTTCTTGACAATGCTGATCATCCATTTGCAGGCCACGCATCCTGAGATGAAAGCAGCCAGAAAACCGATAATCAGGGCGCCGATACTGACTTGTGCATCTGCTGCAGAAGCGTCCTTCACAATCTTCATTCCCGACAGTAAAGCTTCTCCCAAGATTGGAGGAATGACCATCAGGAAAGAAAACTGAGCCAGTGTCTCTTTCTTGTTTCCAAGGATAAGACCTGTGGCAATGGTGGTACCGGAGCGTGACAGTCCCGGCATGACGGCACAAGCCTGGGCCAAACCGATGATGAAAGCATCACGCAGGCTGATTTTCTCTTTCTGACGTGGTTTGGCATAATAGGAGAAAGTCAGCAAGATAGCAGTCAACAGCAACATGCATCCCACGATAAGTAAGCCGGAACCAAAGACTTCTTCCACATAGTCTTTGAAGAACACTCCTACGATACCGATGGGAATCATGGAGACAATAATATTGATGACGTATTTGGTTTCGTCATTCATCTTCCATTTGAACAAGCCACGGAAAATCCAGTCGATTTCTTTCCAGAGAATGACCAGCGTACTCAGTACGGTGGCGATGTGTACCACGACGGTAAATGTCAGGTTCTCTTCTCCTTCAATGCCGAACAGTGCCGAACCGATAGCAAGATGTCCGCTGCTACTTACAGGAAGGTATTCTGTCAGTCCCTGCAGAATACCTAAAATCAGGGCCTCAAACCAACTCATTGTCTTTATTCTTCTTTGGTGGTTATTTCATTGTCTTTGGGCTTGCGCAAAATACCGTAAATCATGAAAATGAAGCCCACGAAGCAGACTATTGGAGCTACTTTGATACGGCGTACGCTGAAAATGTCCGGCTCGAAAGTGGTTTCCGTAGAACCCGGACCGCTCATCAAGATAAAACCCAGAATGATCACCGCCATCCCTATTGCTAAAAGGATGAAGTTGGTTTTATCGAAGGCAAAACTTTTTTTATCCATAACGATTCGTTATCTATTTTATTAGTTGATATTTAAAGACTGTATAATTCTCCTGCTTTCATCCGCAAGTATTTGTTGATGGATATGTAGGCACACAGCATCGTAATCAGGATGCCGGAGATAAATACGGTGCCCATGACTACCAGCATGACTTGGGGGGTAATCAGTTCGAGCAGTCCCGGTTCGTAATTCACCATCATGTAGGCCATACTGATCAGCAAGGCATTGGCAATGGCCGCAGCAAGGATACCAATTCCTATATTCCGGGCAATGAATGGGCGACGGATGAAGCCCCAGCTGGCTCCTACCAGTTTCATGGTGTGAATCAGGAAACGTTTGGAGTAGATGGTAAGCCGGATGGTATTGTTGATCAGGGCGAATGAAATCAGAGTGAGCAAGGCGGCTAATCCTAAGAGGAACAGGCTGATTTTCCGGATGTTCTGATTGATAGTGTCAATCAAGTCCTGTGGATAATTGATTTCTATCACTTGTTTGTTCTCCAGCAGCTTCTCCTGTATCCATTGGATACTGTCCGTATTGGCATATGCTGCATTCAGTTTGATTTCAATCGAGGCAGTAAATGGGTTGTAGCCTAAGAATTCGGCCGGGTCTGTTCCCATGGCTTCGGTTTGTTCTTTCAGCGCCTGTGCCTTGGAGATATACATCGCTTGTTTCACGAAAGGCTCCGCTTCCAGCTGTTTTTGGAAACGGATGGCGTCGGTTTCTTTCATGTCATCGTTCAGCAGGACCGAAAAGTTGATGTTTTCACGCACGTACACAGACAGGTTGTTGGCGGTCATGACGAAGAAGACCACCATCCCCAAGAGCAGCAATACCAGCATGGTACTGATGCAGGAGGTAATGAATTGCATGTCAAAAAGTGTACCCGACTTGTGACTCATAACGGCTTATTTTTTTCTGAATACATAAATCATCGAACTGCTTCTCTCTTTTTTAGCCAGTGAAACGAACCAAGCCTCCGTTCCCGACCATAATCCTTTCAGGAAAGGAATGGAAGACTTCCGGTATTTTTCGCTCAGCATGGACACGTAGAACGCATCAAAAGGCATCGGATGCCGTTCGCTCAGAATGAAATTATGTTTGGCTCCGAACTGTTGCATGGCCGAGGGTGTGAAGTGCCACAAATGGCGGGGCACATCGTAGGCCGCCCACATATCCTTGTATTTTTTCGCGTCGAAAGAAGTAGGGTTGGGGACGGCAATGACCAGAATACCACGGTCCTTGAGAATACGGCTGAGGGTTTCCCACGTGTCGTTCAGGTGTTCCAGGTGTTCCATGACATGCCACAGTGTAATAACGTCGAACGATTTTTCCGGATAGTCTGTCAGGGCCTCCGGCTGGTTGACATCGAGTGCAAAATGAGTCTTGGCAAACTGACGGGCCTGCGGGCTTTTTTCGATGGCCGACACACGCCATCCTCTCTCTTGCATGAAATGAGGAAAATAGCCTGTTCCGGTACCGATGTCCAGTAACGTACCCCGGCTGAGACCTGAATTATGTTTGATCAGGCGGGCTTTGCGGGCAAGCATGAAACGTCGCACCCAATGATAGACACGGTTCATCAGTCCTTTGTGCGTATCACTGTGTGAAATATAGTCCGGGCTTTCATAATAGCGTCCTATTTCTGCCTCTACGGGAGCAGATTGTGTGAACTGAAAACCGCAATGAGTGCAACGGCAGATGGTAAAAGGCTCACCGGAAGCATAGTGGTCCGTACATGTCATTACCTCCTCAAAATGGCTTTCTCCACAGAGTGGACATTTATCTATTTTTAGTGTATTCACTTCATTCCCTAATTTGCTGCAAAATAACAAATAAAAAGCCTATAGCACGACTTTCTTTAAAAGTTTTTAAGAGTATTAGACTGCTTTCTGTTTGTTTTTTGTATCTTAGCTGCCATTAATAGACACTTTGCAAAATAAATATGAACAAGAAACGATTGACACGGTCGAATAACCGCATGATAGGAGGGGTTTGTGCCGGTATAGCAGATTATTTTAACTGGGATATTACACTGGTACGCATTGTGTATGTGCTGGCTACTTTCTTTACTGCCTTTTCGGGAGGAATTGTCTACCTGATTCTGTGGCTGATTATGCCGGAAGCCGGAAGGGATACTGACTAAATTAGGAAACGCACTTCTATAAAAGGGAAAACGTGCGCGTGTGTTTTATGTTTCCCGGTGTGAAAACGTAGGTTTCCCGTCCGAGAAACATACGTTTCCGCGTGGAGAAACGTACGTTTTCCGAACGGGAAACGTAAAAAATGTCGGGAAATTCTCACTTTATTTCTTTGTGATTTCCCGGAATATTATTCGGTCACTTCTATTCCTTTGAGGGTAGCCGAACTGGATTCGGTTATCTTGACGTTCACAAAATCACCGATTCGGTGGTTGCCACGGTCGAATACCACCACTTTATTCTGCTCTGTACGACCGAAGAGTTGTTCTTTGGAGCGTTTGGATACGCCTTCCACCAATACTTCAAAGGTCTTTCCTACATCTTTGGCATTGCTTTCAGCCGAAAGTTGGTTCTGCAACTCAATCAGCTCGTTCAAACGGCGGATTTTGATTTCTTCCGGTACGTCGTCGGGGAGATGCTTGGAGGCGTAGGTGCCCGGACGTTCAGAATACTTGAACATAAAGGCCGAATCGTAGGCACATTCTCGCATCAGCGAGAGGGACATTTGATGGTCTTCTTCCGTTTCGGAATGGAAGCCGGAGAAAATGTCGGTGCTGAGTCCGCAGTCGGGGATGATTCTCCGGATGGCAGCCACTCTTTCCAGGTACCATTCGCGGGTATATTTACGGTTCATCAGTTTCAGAATGCGTGAACTTCCGCTCTGCACGGGCAAGTGGATGTGCTTGCATACGTTGGGCACTTCTGCAATGACATGCAGGGTCTCGTCGCTCATGTCTTTCGGATGGGAAGTCGTGAAGCGTACGCGCATGTCGGGTACAGCCTCAGCTACTATACGGAGCAGCATGGGGAAGATCACCGTTTCGCCGTCTTTTTCAAAACGGTAGGAGTTGACGTTCTGGCCCAGAAGGGTGACTTCTTTGTAGCCTTTCCGTTGCAGGTCGCGCACTTCGTTCAGGATACTTTCCACGTCGCGGCTGCGTTCGCGTCCGCGGGTGTAAGGCACGATGCAGTAGTGGCAGAAATTGTTGCATCCGCGCATGATGGACACAAAGCCTGAAATGTGGTTGCCGCAGATACGCGAAGGAATGACATCGCGGTAAGTCTCGGTGGTAGACAGTTCCACGTTAATGGCTTTTTCTCCCGCTTCGACTGCACCGATCAGGTCGGGCAATGTCAGATAGGAATCCGGTCCGGCCACCAGGTCGACGTGATGCTTTTCAATCAGGTCATTTTTTACTCGTTCGGCCATGCATCCCAATACACCCACAATCAGGTGCTTGCGCTTCTTGCGCAGGGAGTGGAAATATTCCAGGCGGTTCAGAATCTTCTGTTCCGCATTGTCGCGGATGGAACAGGTGTTCATGAATACGGCATCCGCTTCTTCCAGGTTGTCACACGGCGTGTAGCCGGCCATTTGCATGATAGAGGCCACTACCTCACTGTCAGCCACATTCATCTGGCATCCGTACGTTTCGATAAACAGTTTTTTGCTTTCGTTTTCAGTTGCAGATTTAAAGTCTGCTCCTGTGTTTTCCTTTGTCATAGAGTTCTTTTATTTAAAAATTTGCCTGCAAAGATACCTGTTTCTTGGTTAACTTCCATGAAAAGGGTAGGATATATAGATTTTATTCGTATCTTTGAAGAAAACCTTAACACTTAATATTTATGGACGTTTTTCAAATTCTTATCTTTCTGGGAATAATCTGTCTGGGGCTTTATCAGACCAGAAAACAGGCACAGCAAAAGACCGCTCAGAAAAAAGTGGTGAGAAAAACGGTTTCCGCAGATGCTTTCCCGAAGGCAGAAGAAGCGCTGGAAGAAGTGCGGATGACTCCGCCGCCAACAGGCCGGAAAAAGCGGGCAGAACATTTCGCGAAGCAGGTAAAACAGCCTCCAAAAGAAAGAAAACGAACTCCTGTTCAGGCAGAAAAACCGGAAGAAAAACCTTCGGACTATGCTTTCCGCACTCCTTCGGATGCCCGGAGGGCATTTATTTACTCCGAGATATTCCGTCGGAAATACGATTGAGAAACTAACTTTTATACTTAATTCTATCACATAAAAAACACTTGATACTATGAGCTTTAACTTTATTACGGCAGCCGAGGCTGCCAGCTACATCAAGGATGGGGATATGGTCGGATTGAGTGGCTTTACCCCTGCAGGAAGTCCGAAAGCGGTAACCGCAGAGTTGGCAAAAATAGCAGAGGAAAAACATGCAAGGGGTGAAGCCTTTCAGATTGGTGTGATTACCGGAGCTTCTACAGGAGATTCCTGCGACGGTGCGTTGAGCCGGGCACATGCCATTAAATTCCGTGCTCCCTATACTACAAATGCAGATTTCCGCAAAGCGGTGAACAACGGTGAAATCAATTATACGGATATCCATCTGTCACAAGTCGCACAGCGTTTGCGCTCCGGTTTCCTGGGGCATGTCAATGTAGCCATCATCGAAGCCTGCGAGATTACGGAAGACGGGCGTATTTACCTGACGGCCGGGGTGGGTATTTCACCGACCATTGCCCGACTGGCTGACAAAGTGATTGTGGAATTGAATGCAGCTCATAGCAAGCGTTTGATTGGTATGCACGATTTGTATGAGATGGAACGTCCGCCTTACCGTCGGCCGATTCCGATTGTGCGTCCGAGCGACCGTATCGGTCTTTCTTACATTCAGGTAGACCCTTCCAAAATAGTGGGAATTGTAGAAACGAATATGCCGGATGAGGCCCGTGGTTTCCATGCTTCCGATCCGGTGACGGATAAAATCGGACAGAATGTGGCGGAATTTCTGGCGGCCGACATGCGCAAGGGGATTATTCCTTCCACCTTCCTTCCGTTACAGTCGGGAGTAGGAAACATCGCTAATGCGGTGTTGAGTGCGTTGGGAAAGGACTCCAGTATTCCTCCGTTTGAAATGTATACGGAGGTAATCCAGAATTCAGTCATCACCTTGATTAAAGAAGGGCGTATCAAGTTTGGCAGCACCTGTTCGTTGAGCGTGACCAACGACTGCTTGCAGGATATCTATGACAACATGGACTTTTTCCGCCACAAGCTGGTGTTGCGTCCGTCGGAAATTTCCAACTGTCCGGAAGTGGTCCGTCGTATCGGGGTCATTTCCATGAATACAGCCATTGAAGCGGATATTTATGGCAATGTGAACTCTACCCATATCTGCGGTACCAAGATGATGAACGGTATCGGTGGTTCCGGTGACTTTACCCGCAGTGCCTATATCTCTATCTTCTCTTGTCCGTCGACGGCGAAAGGCGGATGCATCAGTTCCATTGTACCGATGGTATCGCATCTGGACCACAGCGAACACTCTGTGAACGTCATTATCACTGAACAGGGTATTGCCGACTTGCGGGGTAAGAGCCCGATGGAGCGTGCGGAAGCGGTTATTGAACACTGTGCACATCCGGATTATAAACAATTGCTTTGGGATTATTTGAAGATTTCTACGAAAGGTCAGACTTGTCATAGTCTGTCGGCTGCCTTGGGCATGCACCAGGTCTTTTTGGACAAGGGTGACATGCGCTTGACTAACTGGGCCGATTTCCAGAAATAAAAAAGATAATTTATTGCTTGATAAAAAGCCCCGTGTCTGCTTCGGCGGATACGGGGCTTTGGTGTATTGGTAAAACTCTTTCTGCGTTATTTCACTTCAATCTGTATCTTTCCGGTTTTGATTCCTTTGGCAGAAACTTGCAGTTCAAGCAGACCTTTTTCTTCTCCAGCCTGTACGATGGCAGTCAGCATTCCGTTAAAAGCATGCATCTGAGGCAGGTGGAACAAATCCAGACAGGTAGGGTCGCCGTTGGCTGAGGCTTTGTAGCTTCCGGCACCTTTTACACTGAATTTCACCAGACGCATGTCGGTAGGGCAGAGGTTGCCGTCTTTGTCTACAATGCGTACGGTTACGTAAGCCAAGTCTTTTCCGTCGGCTTTCAGCGATTGCTGTGCAGGAATCAGTTCAATGTGATGCGGCTTTCCGGCTGTACGGATTGTCTTTTCCGCTTTGGCAGCACCCGTTTCATCGTATGCCACAACTTTCACCTCCCCTGGTTCGTAAATGGCGTGCGGCCACATCAGGCGGTAGCGGTTTTCCACTGTTTGGTTGTTTTTGGTCTGTTTTCCGTAGCTTTTTCCATTGATGAAAAGTTCAGCCGTCGGATAGTTGGTATATACAAATACGGGCACTTCCTTGCCTTCCCGTCCTTCCCAGTTCCAGTGTGGGAGAATGTGCAGGGTTTCTGCCTGCTTGTTCCATACACTGCGATACAAATAAAAACGGTCTTTCGGAAGAGAGGCCAGGTCGATGATGCCGAACATGGAACTGTGGTTAGGCCATGCATTGGTGTCGTATGGGCTGGGTTCACCTAGGTAATCGAAGCCGGTCCATACAAACTGCCCCAGTGTCCAGTTATGGTCATCTGCCTGGGAAAAGTCGATGTCGGGAATGTTGGACCACGAACAGTATTCCAGGTCGTAGGAAGACGACTGATGGTCATCATATTTGGCATCTGCTTTTCGTTCGGCTGGGAATTTATATACACCGCGGGAACTGACGGTAGAAGAAGTTTCTGAACCCAATATCAGGTTTTGAGGTAATTGCTGATAAGCTTCTTCATAACGATGTGCCCGGTAGTTGAATCCTGGAATGTCGAGCATGGCCGCAAATCCATTGTTCAACACACAACTTACTTGGTCCATGCCGCAGGTAACCGGACGGGTAGGGTCTTCGCGATGGCAGATGTCTTGTAGGAATTTGGCTACCTTATAGCCTTCGGCACTGCACTGGGTGGGTACTTCGTTCCCGATGCTCCACATTACCACACAAGGGTGGTTGCGATACTGATGCAGCATGTTTACCATGTCTTTTTCGGCCCATTCGTTGAAATAACGGTGGTATCCGTTGTCGCATTTGGCGATGTCCCATTCGTCGAACGGTTCAATCATCATCATGAAGCCCATCTCGTTACAGAGGCTGACCAGTTCGGGGGCCGGCATGTTGTGTGCCGTGCGGATGGCGTCGCATCCCATGTCTTTCAACAGGGTAAGTTGGTGGCGTAAGGCCGAAACGTTGATGGCTGCTCCCAGCGGACCTAAATCGTGGTGGTTGCATACGCCTTGGAATTTACGGTGTTTCCCGTTCAGGAAGAACCCCTTGTCGGCCACGAACTCGATGGAACGGATGCCGAAGCGGGTGGTATAGGTATCAGTAAGTTGCCCGTCGACATAGATTTTGGAGACAGCCTGATAGAGTACAGGGGTTTCCGGAGACCATAGCTGTGGTTTTTCCACGATGAAGTTTTGTGTAAAAGGTTGGCCATGGTTGATGTGTCCTTCGTTCTTTTTGCTGGCCACTTTCTGTCCGTCGGGAGAAAGAATATCTGTTTCTACGGTAATTGTTTCTTTTCCCACATTATTCAGTGTGGTGCGAAGGCAGACCGATGCATAGTCAGTAGCCACATGAGGAGTGGTGATTTGAGTACCCCATACCGGAACGTGTACCTTTTCGGTAGTTACCAGATGGACATTCCGGTAGAGTCCGGCACCCGGATACCAGCGGGAAGACTGGGGACGGTTTTCCAGACGTACTGCCAGTACGTTGTCTTTTCCGTCTTTGTGCAGGAACTCAGTCACGTCACAATGGAAAGAGTTGTAGCCGTATGGCCAGAAACAGGCTTCTTGCCCATTGATATACACATGTGCCTCACTCATGGCTCCATCGAAAATCAAGGTTGTTTTTTTCTCGGGGTCTGCGTCGAAATGCGTACGATACCAGCCTACACCGACGTAAGGCAATCCGCCGGTACGTCCGGTCTTTATCGAGGCCTGTGTTTCCAGGTTTTGTGTAATGGCTACATTTTGCAAGTCGTTGTTTCGGTCAAACGGTCCGTAAATGGCCCAGTCGTGAGGAATACGGACTGACTCCCATTTTGTATCATCGAAGGCGATGGAGGCGGCTCCGGAAGCTTCTCCTTTATGGAACTTCCAGCCGGTTTCTAAAAGCTGTTCGTGGCGTTGTGCACTAAGGCTGCAAACGCTGCATAACAATACAGCGAGCAGAAAGAGTTTACGGATGTGCATAAATTTTTAGTATTAGGTTTTCATTTATCAAGCAAAGATAAACTTTTCGTTCAGAACTATCCTTATTTATTGCTGAACTCTTACTATATTTGCGGAAAATTTGGAGAAATACGTAAAAATCAATTATATAATATTTCAATATGGAATATAATTTCAGAGAAATTGAGAAAAAATGGCAGCAAAGATGGGTAGACCGGAAGACCTACAAGGTTGTCGAAGATGAATCCAAGAAGAAATTCTATGTGTTGAACATGTTCCCTTATCCTTCGGGAGCAGGCCTTCATGTGGGTCATCCGCTGGGATACATTGCCAGCGATATTTATGCACGTTACAAGCGCCTGCAGGGATTCAATGTGTTGAATCCGATGGGATACGATGCATACGGTTTGCCTGCTGAACAATATGCCATTCAGACAGGACAGCATCCGGCTATTACTACCGCAGCTAATATCGCCCGTTATCGGGAGCAGCTGGATAAGATCGGCTTCTCGTTCGACTGGGACCGCGAAGTGCGTACTTGCGAGCCGGGATATTATCACTGGACCCAGTGGGCTTTCCAGAAGATGTTCAACAGCTTCTACTGCAATTCTTGCCACAAGGCACAGCCTATCAGTAAGCTGGTGGCACATTTTGAAAAGGAAGGTACGGAAGGCCTGGATGTGGCTTGCAGTGAGGAACTGCATTTCACAGCCGATGAGTGGAAAGCAAAGACCGAAAAGGAACAACAGGAAATCCTGATGAACTACCGTATTGCATACTTGGGAGAAACTATGGTGAACTGGTGTCCGGCATTGGGTACCGTACTGGCCAACGATGAGGTGGTTGACGGAGTATCTGAGCGTGGAGGTTATCCAGTAGTACAGAAGAAGATGCGTCAGTGGTGTTTGCGTGTGTCTGCTTATGCACAGCGTTTACTCGACGGACTGGAAACAGTGGACTGGACCGATTCTCTGAAAGAAACCCAGCGTAACTGGATTGGTCGTTCAGAAGGTACGGAAGTCCGTTTCAAGGTGAAAGACAGCGACCTGGAATTTACCATCTTTACGACTCGTGCCGATACCATGTTTGGAGTGACTTTCATGGTACTTGCGCCTGAAAGTGAACTGGTTCCGCAGTTGACTACTGAAGCACAGCGTGCGGAAGTGGAAGCTTATCTGGAACGTACAAAGAAACGTACCGAGCGCGAACGTATTTCTGACCGTCGGGTAACAGGTGTATTCAGCGGTTCGTATGCAATCAATCCGTTTACGGGTGAATCGGTTCCGGTATGGATCAGTGATTATGTATTGGCTGGATACGGTACTGGAGCCATCATGGCCGTACCTGCACACGACAGCCGTGACTATGCGTTTGCTAAGCATTTCAATCTGCCGATTATTCCGTTGGTAGAAGGATGCGATGTCAGTGAAGAAAGTTTTGATGCCAAGGAAGGTATCGTATGCAACTCTCCGAAAGCCGGTGTGACTCCTTATTGCGACCTGACTTTGAACGGCCTGACCATCAAGGAAGCCATTGCTGCTACCAAGAAATATGTAAAAGAACATAATTTAGGTCGTGTGAAGGTCAACTTCCGTTTGCGTGACGCCATCTTCTCTCGTCAGCGTTATTGGGGTGAACCGTTCCCGGTTTACTATAAAGACGGTATGCCGTACATGATTGACGAGCACAAGTTGCCGCTGGAATTGCCGGAAGTAGACAAATTCTTGCCGACTGAAAGCGGAGAACCCCCGTTGGGACACGCTACCCGCTGGGCATGGGATGTGGAAAAAGGCGAAGTCGTAGAAAACTCCAAGATTGACAATGTACACGTGTTCCCGCTGGAACTGAATACCATGCCGGGATTTGCCGGTTCAAGTGCTTATTATTTGCGTTACATGGATCCGCACAACGATAAGGAACTGGTTTCTGAAAAAGCCGACCGCTACTGGCAGAACGTTGACCTCTATGTGGGAGGTACCGAACATGCAACCGGTCACTTGATTTATTCTCGTTTCTGGAACAAGTTCCTGTTCGACCTGGGTGTCAGCATCAAGGAAGAACCGTTCCAAAAGCTGGTGAACCAGGGAATGATTCAGGGTCGAAGCAACTTTGTATATCGTATCAAGGATACCAATACCTTTGTATCTTTGGGACTGAAAGACCAGTATGACGTGACTCCGCTGCATGTGGATGTGAACATCGTATCCAACGATGTGCTGGATGTGGAAGCCTTCAAGAACTGGCGTCCGGAATACCACAATGCTGAGTTCATTCTCGAAGACGGCAAGTACATCTGTGGTTGGGCGGTAGAAAAGATGAGTAAGTCCATGTACAACGTGGTCAATCCGGACATGATTGTAGAACGTTATGGAGCCGATACTTTGCGTATGTACGAAATGTTCCTCGGTCCGGTAGAACAGTCCAAACCGTGGGATACCAACGGTATCGATGGGGTACACCGTTTCCTGAAGAAACTCTGGAACTTGTTCTATGACCGTCAGGGCACTTTCTTGCCTGCCGAAGGAGAGGCAACCAAGGAAGAGCTGAAGTCTATTCATAAGCTGATTAAGAAGGTGACAGGTGATATTGAAACCTTCTCTTATAATACTTCTATCAGTGCGTTCATGATTTGTGTGAATGAACTGACTTCTTTGAAATGTCATAACAAGGAGGTGATGAGTAACCTCGTTATCCTTCTGGCTCCGTTTGCTCCTCACTTGGCTGAAGAATTGTGGGAGGCACTGGGTCACACCACTTCTGTGTGCGATGCACAGTGGCCGGCATTCAATGAAGACTACCTGAAGGAAGACAGTGTGAAGTACACCATCTCGTTCAACGGCAAGGCACGTTTCACGATGGAATTCCCTGCTGACGCTGATAACAATACGATTCAGGCTGCGGTAATGGCTGAAGAACAATCACAGAAATGGATTGACGGCAAGACACCGAAGAAGGTGATTATCGTACCGAAAAAGATTGTGAATATTGTACTTTAACTTTTTATTTCTCATCCGGAACAAGGGGGAGGCTTACCCTTCTTGTTCCGGATGATTTTTATTTTTCTATGGAGACATTATTGAAAAAGAAATTAGGGAGAGAGTCAAGGGATTATTTGGCTATTACCTTTGGATTGATTTGCTATTCTATCGGTTGGGCGGCCTTTATGCTTCCTTACCAGATTACTACCGGAGGAGTCACAGGTATTGCTGCTATTATTTATTATGCAACGGGCATTGAAATACAGGTTTCCTATTTTATTATCAATGCGGTCTTTTTAGGCTTTGCACTGAAGATTTTAGGTCCGAAATTCAGTATCAAGACCATCTTTGCTATTTTCATGCTGACTTTCCTGCTCTGGTTTTTCCAGATGATTCTAAAAGATGAGAATGGAAACCTGCCCCAATTGCTGGGGCCTGGACAGGACTTCATGGCCTGTGTGATAGGAGCTGGTCTGTTGGGATTCGGTATCGGTATCGTCTTTTGTAACAACGGAAGTACGGGAGGTACGGATATCATTGCATGGATTATCAACAAGTACAAGGATGTAACCTTGGGGCGGATGATGATGTATTGCGATATTGTCATCATTTCTTCCTGTTATTTTATTTTCCATGACTGGCGTCGGGTGTTGTTCGGTTTCTGCGTGCTGTTTATCATGAGCATTGTGATTGACTATGTCATCAACAGTACCCGTCAGTCTGTGCAGTTCTTGATTTTCTCTCGCAAATACAATGAAATAGCCGAGGGGATTGCTACACAGATTGACCGTGGAGTGACGCTGCTTGACGGACAGGGCTGGTATAGCAAGCAGGACATCAAAGTGGTGGTTGTTTTGGCCAAGAAGAGAGAATCACTCGACATTTTCCGCTTGGTAAAAGACATTGATCCCAACGCATTTATTTCGCAAAGTAATGTAGTGGGAGTGTACGGGGAAGGCTTTGATAAACTTAAAGTAAAATAAACATTTCCCTAAGATATTTAAAATGAAAGAAGGTTTTCTCGTTTAATTTGCTTAATCGGGAAAACTTTTTTTAATTTGTAAATAAATATTGTGATACTTAAATCTATAGCGTGAAAAGAATATTCAAATTTATTCTGATGGCAGTATGGCTCCTAACCTGTGCTTTCGGAAATCATGTGTGGGGAAAAAGTTTACCTCAAGTCCGTCTGTTGCATACGGGCTGGGAATTTTCAATGTATGGCAGTAACGAATGGTTGTCTGCTGAAGTCCCAGGTACGGTTCATCAAGATTTGCTGGCTCACCATCAATTGCCGGATCCTTTTTATGGCATGAATGAGGAGAAAATCCAATGGGTAGAAAAAGAAGACTGGCAGTATCGCACTTCATTCGTGCTTGGCGAAGAAGAAATGGAGATGGAAGAAGTGTTTCTGGTTTTTGAAGGACTGGATACCTATGCCGATGTGTTCTTGAACGGTTCTCTTTTATTGAAGGCGGATAATATGTTTGTGGGCTACCGCATCCCCGTCAAGAAAGTATTGAAAAAGGGTGAAAACAAGCTGGTGGTACGTTTTCGTTCACCTATTCGGGAGGCGATGCCCCAATGGGAAAGTAACGGATTCGATTATCCGGCAGACAATGATCATTTCCCACAGAAATTAAGTGTGTTTACACGTAAAGCTCCTTACTCTTATGGCTGGGACTGGGGCATTCGTATGGTGACCTGTGGCATCTGGCGTCCTGTGTACCTGGAGTTTGCCAATAAGGCGGTGGTAGAAGATTATTTTGTGCATCAGACGTCTGTGAGTGCAGCCCGTGCAGAGGTGGACAATCAAATAGAGATAAATAATATAGGCAATGATAGGCAGCAGGCTCTTGTCCGCGTCACTTATCGCTATCCTGGAGAGGCTGATAAAAGCATGGAAAAGAAGGTAGAGCTTCAGCCGGGACAAAATACCGTGTCGCTTCCGTTGTCGGTAGAATCACCGCATCTTTGGATGCCCAACGGTTGGGGAGAGCCTGCGTTGTATGAGTTTGAAGCATCGGTATGGATTGATGGACAGCTGGTTTCGCAGAAAAGCCATCAAATAGGGCTTCGTCAAGTACGTGTGATACAAGAAAAGGACAAAGAGGGAATGAGCTTCTATTTTGAAGTGAACGGTATTCCGATGTTCGCCAAGGGTACCAATTTGATTCCTTCCGATGCCTTGCTTCCGCGGGTGACTCGTGCTCGTTATGCGCGTTTACTGGAAGATGCACAAGCTTCTCACATGAATATGATACGTGTGTGGGGAGGTGGTATCTATGAAGATGATGCTTTCTTTGAGGAGGCCGACAAGCGGGGAATCCTTATCTGGCAGGATTTTATGTTTGCTTGTACCACGTATCCGCACGATCCGGCTTTCCTGCATCGGGTATCGGAAGAGGCTGAATACAATATCAAACGGTTGCGGAATCATGCCTCATTGGCCATGTGGTGTGGCAACAATGAGATTTATGAAGGCTTGCGTTATTGGGGCTGGAAAGAAAAATATACACCGGAAGTCTATCAGCAGATGCTGGAAGGATACGATGTGCTTTTCCGTCAGCTTCTGCCGGAAAAAGTGAAAGAGCTGGATCCGGGTCGGTTCTATCTGGAGGGTTCTCCGTATGAGGCCAACTGGGGAAGACCGGAAAGCTGGAAGATTGCCGACAGCCATAACTGGGGTACCTGGTATGGCCAGAAACCTTTTGAGAGCCTCGACAAGGAGATTCCGCGGTTTATGAGCGAATATGGGTTTCAGGCCTTCCCGGAAATGAAGACCATCCGTACGTTTGCTTCTCCGGAAGACTATGAGCTGGAATCGCCGGTGATGAACGCACATCAGAAGAGTACCATCGGGAATGCCTTGATAAAAAAGACGATGGCCCTCTATTATCCAGTGCCGGAGAAATTTGAAGATTTGGTATATGCTGGTCTTGTATTGCAAGGACAGGGCATGCGTCATGGCATGGAGGCACATCGCCGGAATCGCCCGTATTGTATGGGAAGTCTGCCTTGGCAGCTGAATGACAGCTGGCCAGTCGTGTCCTGGTCGGCCATCGACTATTACGGCAATTGGAAAGCCATGCAGTACCAGACCCAAAGGGCTTTTGCTCCGGTGCTGATCAATGCCATCCGGGAAGGAGATAAACTGCGCGTATATGTGTTGTCCGATTGCCTGAAAGGGGAGAAAGTGACCTTGCAACTGGAATGGACTGACTTCCAGGGAAAGGTACATCGTCGGCAGCAAATAGACGGTAACTTGCCGGTCAATGCTTCGGAGGTACTCTATGAAGAGGATTGGCAGAAGGCTTTTGCAGCCTGTGATACGACGGCTTCCTTCTTGCGTATGACCTTAAAAGGCCATCAAAGCCGGAAGATACTCTCGGATGAAGTCTACTATCCGGTATATCCCAAATACCAGCGTCTGCCTAAGGCGAAGATTTCTTGCAAGAAAACTCCTAAGAAAGGGGTTTACGAGCTAACCTTGAAATCCAATTTGCTGGCGCGGGATGTATTTATAGAGATACCGGTGCAAGGGGTACGTTTTTCCGATAACTTCTTTGATTTGCTGCCGGGAGTGACCAAGAAAGTGACGGTCTCTTCGGCCGATGGAAGTCCTTTGGAAGATATTACGGTCCATATTCATCAATTGAGTGATATTACTTCTAATTATTAACCTTTATATTATCGACATGAAACCATTTTCAAAAATGAATTGTTTGGGGTTGGCATTGGCTGGAATGCTGATCACTTCGTGTACGGATAGTCCGACCGCAGTCGCAGACTATCAGGTGGTACCTATGCCATTGGAAATTACAGTGGCATCACAGGGATCGTTTCTGCTGAAGGGTGGAGAAACGGTTTATTATCCTGCCGGAAACGAAAAAATGAAAAAGAATGCGGAGTTCCTGGCTACTTTTATCAAAGAACAGACGGGGATTACGTTGAAGACACAAGAAGGAGAGAAAGAAGAGGGAATTGTGTTGAAGCTGGGTCTGGAAGCCAATTCTCCGGAAGCATATCGTTTGACGGTGGACGGAAAGAAAGTGGTGATTGCCGCTCCTTCGGAAGCTGGTGTGTTCTATGGTATCCAGACTTTACGTAAGTCTGTATCTGTGCATGAAGGAGGGGGTGCCATTGAATTGCCTGCCGTAGAGATTAATGACAGTCCGCGCTTCAGCTATCGTGGAATGATGCTCGATGTAGGTCGTCATATGTTTACGGTAGATGAAATCAAAACATACATCGACATGCTGGCGTTGCACAACATCAACCGTTTCCACTGGCATCTTTCTGAAGACCAGGGATGGCGTATTGAAATCAAGAAATATCCGAAGCTGACCGAAATCGGTTCCAAACGTAGTGAAACGGTTATCGGACGCAACTCGGGCGAATACGACGGTAAGCCTTACGGTGGTTTCTATACCCAGGAACAGGCTAAGGAAATTGTGGCCTACGCGGCAGAACGTTACATCACAGTGATTCCGGAAATCGACATGCCGGGACACATGCAGGCAGCTTTGGCGGCTTATCCGGAACTGGGATGTACAGGTGGTCCGTATGAAGTATGGCGTATGTGGGGTATCTCCGATAATGTGCTTTGTGCCGGAAACGACAAGACCATTCAATTTATCAAGGATGTGCTGGCTGAAATTATCGAAATCTTCCCTTCTAAATACATTCATGTAGGTGGCGACGAATGTCCGAAAGTGAAGTGGGAGACTTGTCCGAAGTGTCAGGCCCGTATCAAAGCCTTGGGTATCAAGGGTGACAGCAAGCATTCCAAGGAAGAATATTTGCAGAGCTATGTGATTCATGAAGCCGAGAAGTTCCTCACTGAGCATGGACGGAACATGATTGGGTGGGATGAAATCTTAGAGGGTGGATTGGCTCCGAATGCCACAGTCATGTCTTGGAGAGGCGAAGCAGGAGGTATTGAAGCCGCTCACCAGAAGCACAATGTCATTATGACGCCGAATACTTACCTGTATTTCGACTATTATCAGGCAAAGGATACCGACAATGAACCGTTAGCTATCGGTGGCTATCTGCCGATTGAAAGAGTGTATAGCTACGAACCGATGCCTGCTGCACTTTCTCCGGAAGAACAGAAATACATCACGGGTGTGCAGGCCAATCTGTGGACGGAATACATTCCTACGCTTGCACAGGCGCAGTACATGGTATTGCCGCGTATGGCTGCCCTTTGCGAGACCCAGTGGAGTGCTCCTGAAAAGAAGAAAGATTATCAGGGATTCCTGAAACGTACGGCTCGTCTGACCAAGATTTATCAGTTGAAGGGCTGGAACTATGCGACTCATATCTTTGATGTGAACGTGAATATTGTGCCGAATTCGGAAACCGGTAAACTGGATGTCAGTGCCGCTACGATTGATGAGGCTCCGATATACTATACACTCGACGGAACTGAACCGACAGCTTCTTCTACCAAGTTTGAAGGTAATTTGAGCATCGATGCGGCTTGTGTATTGCGCATGATGGCGGTACGTCCGGAAGGCAATTCCCGTGTGACACTCGACAGCATCTCATTCAGCAAGTCTACGGCGAAACCGATTACAATGCTGCAACCTATCAACAAGCCCTACGAGTTCAAGGGAGCGGTGACGTTGGTAGACGGTATGACCGGTAACCGGAACTACAAGACCGGCCGTTGGATAGCGTTCTACAAGAATGACATGGAAGCGGTAATTGATTTGAAGGAAGCGACTGAAATCAGTTCCATGACCCTGCGTACCTGCGTGGAAAAAGGTGACTGGATTTTTGATGCCAGAGGAATCACGGTAGAAGTATCTGATGACAACAAGACCTTCAAAAAGGTGGCTTCAGAAACTTATCCGGCCATGACCGAAAAGGATGCCAATCAGATTTATACGCATACGCTGAAGTTTACGCCGGTAAAGACCCGTTATGTGAAAGTTACCGCCTTGTCTGAAAAGAACATTCCGGCATGGCACGGAGGAAAAGGCAATCCGGGCTATCTGTTTGTGGATGAAATCGTACTGAACTAATATATTGACAGTTCTTTTATAACGATGGGGTCTGGTTTCCTGAGAAGGAAGCTGGACCTTTTTTATGCAATTATTGAAAGGAGTATTTGAATTGTCGACCGACGATATATATCTTTGTACCTGTAAATGTGATTATTTAGAACAACTGCATGATGAAAAAAAAGTTGGTTTTTGCGACAAACAATGCCCATAAGTTGGACGAAATACGGGCCATCTTGGGAGATAAGGTAGACATCTTGAGCCTGAAAGATATTCATTGTGAGGCAGATATTCCTGAAACGGCAGACACCTTGGAGGGAAATGCGGCACTCAAGGCGGAGTATATTTATCAGCACTACGGTATGGATTGCTTTGCAGACGATACGGGTCTGGAAGTGGAAGCACTGAATGGAGCTCCCGGAGTGTATTCGGCACGCTATGCGGGTGGTGAAGGACACGACTCAGAGGCCAATATGAAGAAGTTGCTGGCTGAGCTGGAGGGAAAAGACAACCGGAAGGCACAGTTCCGTACGGCCATCTGCCTGATAGAAGGAGGACAGTCGCACTTGTTTGAAGGAATCGTAAAAGGTGAAATCATCCGGGAGAAACGGGGAGCCTCAGGCTTTGGTTACGATCCGGTGTTTGTACCCGAAGGTTATGCCGAGACTTTTGCCGAGATGGGGGCAGAAGAGAAAAATAAAATCAGCCACCGGGCAAGGGCCGTACAGCATTTGTGTGAGTACCTGAACGGACAGCCTTCTTAATTTGAAACATTGTCCGCAGTAAGCGTACACTTCAGATAATATCCCCGTCCCTTGACGGTGACAATCCGATAATCCGGGAAGTCTTGTAGGACTTTCCGGATGGTTTGTATATGGGTTTCGAGTTTTTCGTTGGCTTCGGCATCATCTGGCCAGCAAGTGGCTGTAATTTCCTCCCGATTGACGCATTCTCCATTCTTCGTCCACAATTGATGGAGAATCTGTAAATCCAGGCGGGAGATGGCACATTGTATGCCGTCGATGAGGAGGGCCTGATGCGTCAGATCAATGTAGAGGCCTTTTGCAGGCTTTTTCTGCCGTTTTTTGTAGCGTAGGTAAAGCAATACGCCTCCGGCGAACAGCACCAGGAAAAAGGTACCATAATAAGCCACAGGGACATAGCGCAGCAGCGTAAGGAAGTCGTAGTCTGCCCACCCCTGCAACTGGAGATTGTGCGTCAGGTCGAGCTGATAGACGGGCGTTCGATAAGCTGAGGCTGTCGGCAGGATGCCTGCCCGTGTTTGGGTGCGGGCCTGCGTGTGGATATAAAACACTCCGGCCATTCCACTGATGTGTCTTTGGGCAAGTTGTGCCTGGAACAGCTGGTTGATTTGTTCGGCATTGACTGGCAGAATATCATCTAACAAGTATTCATTCAGCAGTTTCCGGGCAGTGGCTTCCGGAATACTGTCCTGAAATACATAAGTCGTTTTTTTCTCCAAGGTTTGGAGGGTATAGCTCTTGATTTTCCGGTTAGTAATGGGAGCAAGAAGATAGGCCTTGAGCGCAGGGTCTACGAATAGTCTGTTGTCTGTCTGAAAAGTATTTAGACGGTCCTCATAATGCAAGCGTTCGGCTTCCCGTAAAGCCTTGTTGATGGCCGTGTGAACCTGTGTCCGGCTGCAGCGGAAGGCGATGTCGCAGATGGCAATGCAGGCACGGAAAAAAACGGCGGCAAACAGGAGTGTGATAATTCTTTTTTTCATGACAGCTTCTTTGAGGACAAATTAAACGAAAAAAAGCGGGAATTCAAAAACGTAACGGTATCCATGAGAAAGTGGGCTTGCTTGTTTTAGGTTTCCCAGTCAGGAAACATACGTTTCTCGGTGCGGAAACATACGTTTCGCGTAAGGAAAACGTACGTTTCCGCGCCGGAAAACGTAAAAAAGAACGAGGCCTTTTCCAGGAAATTTACCTGTGTTTTCTTATCTTTCTTTCAGAAATTGTGCTACTTTCTCAAAAAACTGGGAGATGTGGGCTCCGTCCACGAACGCATGACTCACTGTCAGGGCAATGGGCATTACCAGCCGTCCTTCCCGCTTGACGGCCTTTCCTGCGTTCATCAGCGGGTAATCCAACGGATGACCGGGGGCATACTGTGTGTAGGAAATAGACGTGAAATACAATTTCGGAGTCGCGCTGAGCAGGATGACGTCGAAGTCTCCCTGCGCGGTAATTTCCTTGTCGGTGCCGTACGGGTCTCCATCTTCCGGAATGGACGTGATGATGCACCGGGCTTCTTCGTAGAAGGCCTTGAAATCGCTTTGCCAGGGGATACGTACGGTGTAGAAGGTCTTTCCGGGGACGGCAATCGGGGTGGTGATGTCTACCGTGTCATGGTAGACCACCTGGCCATTTTTGTCCCATCGGTAGCGGAACTCCTTGATTTCGTTTGCAGCACGGAGTACGGCATACAGGTAATACAGGAAAAAGGAATGTCCTTTGGCCTTGGCTTCGGCGTAAGCTTCGGTACAGTCCACTTCGCTGGTGATGGCAATCCATGAGTTATGGAAGTCACGGAAGAAGAGATAATTGTCCTTCCGTTCCCAGGTGTCAATGTCAATCAGGTGTTTCATGCAGGTTTGAATTTCTGCGCCACTTTTCGGTAGGTAGGCATGTCGATGTGTAACTGTTCTCCTAAGGCAATCATGTCGAAGAGCAGGCCCTGAATTTCCGATTCATGACCGCGGGCGATGTCCTTCTGCATGGAAGCCGTGCTGTGCGGGTCGAGCTTGTCGATGACCATCAGGTTGTAAGCAACCGGGTCGTGGGGGTAGTGGATGCCTAATTTCTCACCTATCTGTGCACTTTCACGCGACAGGCCGATGAAGGTATCACGTACTTCACCTTCGTGTTGCACTTCTCCCATCGGCACGTCGTGATAAGCTCCTGTGCAGGCCATGGCAGAGATGAATGACCATTTGATGAAGGTATCACGGTTGATATCGTCCGATACGTCTACTTTGATACCGCATGCACGGAGTTCTTCGGCAATGGCTTCCAGCCGTTCGGGGGCGACATGCTGTTCCGGACGGGCTCCAAATACCAGGCGGAAGATGCTTCCCATCTGACTGATTTCTCCTTCACCGGACACGAAGCCTACGATGTAAATACAGCCGTCGAGTACTTTGACCGACGGAACAAGGCGTCCGATACGAGGACCAGTGCCATACACATTGAGGATAGGGATCACCAGTGTGTCGGGAGTGGCAGCCTGTTCCAGCACGTCCTTGATGGAGTCGATGGAATAGCCTTTCACGCAGACAAAGATCACGTCGGCTTTTCCCTGAAATTCTTCGGCGGTACAGGCTTTTACGGGGAGAAAATGTTCGCCTTTCAAATCCGATTTCAAATGCAATCCCTGACGACGGATGGCCTCCAGGTGCTTTCCACGGGCGATGCAAGTGACATCCTTGCCAGCCAAGGCAAGAAATCCGGCGATGCATCCTCCTACACCGCCTGTTCCGATGATAAGATAGTTCATGGTGTAATCAATTTAGAGGGATAAAAAAACAGCACGGAACCGTGGAGGTTCCGTGCTGAGGTAATGAGTTTTATACGTTGAAACGGAAGTGCATGATGTCACCGTCTTCCACGATGTAATCCTTACCTTCCACATTGAGTTTTCCAGCCTCACGTACAGCTGCTTCTGAACCGTAGTGGATGAAGTCGTCATACTTGATGACCTCGGCGCGGATAAAGCCTTTTTCAAAGTCGGTGTGGATGACACCGGCACACTGCGGAGCTTTCCAACCTTTGTGGAAGGTCCATGCACGGACTTCCATCTTTCCGGCCGTGAAGTAAGTTTCCAGGTTCAGCAGCTTGTAGGCGGCTCGTATCAGTCGGCTCACGCCTGATTCTTCCAGTCCGACTTCCTGCAGGAACATTTGACGATCTTCGTAGGTTTCCAGTTCGGCAATATCGGCTTCCGTTTTGGCGGCTACAATCAGGATTTCAGCGCCTTCGTCTTTGACTGCTTCGCGTACCTGCTCTACGTATTTGTTGCCATTTACCGCACTGCCTTCGTCCACGTTGCAGACATACAGTACCGGTTTGGAAGTCAGCAGGAACAAGTCGTGTGCGATTTTCTGCTCATCCTTTGATTCAAACTGTACGGTGCGGGCTGATTTTCCTTGCAGCAGGGCATCGCGGTAGCGTACCAGTACTTCGTAAGTTTGTTTAGCCACCTTGTCGCCTCCGGTCTGTGCTTGTTTCTGTACTTTCTGGATACGGCTTTCGATGGTTTCCAGGTCTTTCAGCTGAAGTTCCGTGTCGATGATTTCCTTGTCGCGCACAGGATCAACACTTCCGTCCACATGGGTCACGTTTTCATCGTCAAAGCAACGCAACACGTGCAGGATGGCATCCGTTTCACGGATGTTGGCCAGGAACTTGTTGCCCAGTCCTTCTCCTTTGCTGGCTCCTTTCACCAGTCCGGCGATGTCCACAATTTCTACCGTAGTAGGAACGATGCGGTCCGGATCCACCAATTCGGCCAGCTTGTTGAGTCGGTCATCCGGTACGGTAATGACTCCTACGTTCGGTTCAATAGTACAGAATGGGAAATTGGCTGCCTGCGCTTTCGCGTTGGATAGGCAGTTGAAGAGTGTCGATTTTCCGACGTTCGGCAAACCGACGATACCACATTGTAATGCCATAATTTATAGTTTGTTTTTAATCTATTTCTACAGATAATCCTCTAATTTTCTGCAAAGATAGTGAAAGCCTTGCGCAGAGGCAAATAGAAAACGCAGTTTTCTGAATTTGACTATGCCAAGGCGCCTCCTGTCTTCTGGAAAGATAGTGAAAGCCTTGCGCAGAGGCAAATAGAAAACGCAGTTTTCTGAATTTGTCTATGCCAAGGCGCTTCCAGTCTATTTAAGTACTTTCTTTACATCCATGGCATTTATAGTTCAACCTATGTGCTTATTGCGAAACTATTAATGAATCCTATCCTTTCTTTGTTGTTTGTGCTTTTTCAATTTGTCTTGAAATGTTTATATTGAGTGGACTTATGAGCAAAATAATTAGATATCTGTGATAAAAAGATATATTTAATTTTATTTTTATGACTTTTTTATTTGTCTATTGCGAAAAATATAAATAGTTTTGCGGCCGAAATAATTCTTATAGCAAGTGAAAAATAACAAAATTGTGAATTAAAACTTTTTAAGCATGGGAAAAAGATTGTTATTGATGCTTATCTTTCTAGTTGCTATGGTAAGCATGGTTTCTGCACAGACTCGAAAAGTATTTGGAGTGGTTACCTCTTCTGAGGATGGAGCTCCTGTAGTCGGTGCTTCTGTCTTAGTGGAAGGGACAACTATCGGTACGATTACCGATATAGATGGAAACTTTGAAATCACCAATGTGCCTTCTTCCAGCAAGACTCTGCGAATCTCTTTTGTCAGCATGAAAACTGCTGAAGTAAAGATTGTATCTGGGAAAATGACAGTGGTGCTATACCCGGATACTGAGGTTTTGGATGAAGTGGTGGTTACGGCGCAAGGATTGACCCGTAAAGAAAAATCAATCGGTTATTCTGCTCAGAAAGTAGATGCAGAGAAGTTGACAGTAGCCCGACAGACAGATTTGGGTAATGCGATGGCGGGTAAAATAGCCGGTGCGCGTTTCTTCGGAAAGTCTGGTTCTACATTTGATTCAGGTAGTATTGTATTGCGTGGTTCATCAGACTTTACCAAGCCTTCCGGTAGCGAACCTATCTATGTGGTAGACGGTTCTATTTCCAATAAAGATGCGGTCAACATGGATGATGTGGAAAGCATCAATGTGTTGAAAGGTGCGGCTGCTACAGCTTTGTATGGTTCTCAGGGCGGTAACGGTGCAGTCATCATCACGACCAAATCAGCCAAACAAGGTGATGATAAGGGACATATCGAAGTAAGCCATACTCTTTCTTTCGATAAGTATTACAACCATTTTGATATGCAGAAGTCTTATGGTGGTGGTAGTTATGGAGATTATGGTGAACGTTATGCCAGTCAATACGAAGGTGTGGACGTAATGAGTCCGCAGTTCCTGTATGGTACATACGGTGGCATGCAGAATGCAGACGGATCTTATTATCTGGATTACGGTTCAGATGAAAGCTGGGGTGCCCGTTATGATTCCAATGTCATGATGGCCAATGCCAACTACTATGACCCTACCAGCTCACAATACATGAAGGCAAAACCGTTTGTACATGGATTGAATCTGGCAGATTTGTTCCAGACAGGTATGGCCAACACCACAAATGTGGCATTCTCCAAAGCAGGAAAGGATTACAGCACACGTGTTTCCTTTACCAATAGTCAGCGTGACGGTATCCAGCAGAACTCAGATGCAGTACGTCGTTACCTCGGAATCAAGACTACTTTCAAGCCGGTTAAATGGTTGAACATATCTATGGATTATAAGTACACCTACCGTAGGGACCATAATGGAGCAACTGAAGGATATGGGGCAACGGGTAATGCCTTATATGATTTCCTGCAATGGGGACATACGGAAGTAGACTTGAATGACTTTAAGGATTACAAACGGCCGGATGGTACATGGAGAACTTGGAACATCATCTCTCCGGACAACCTGACAGCCAACTTCCATGATAACCCTTATGCTACTTTTGACAATATCAATAATTACAAGACTTATCGTTGGAATGTATTCACCGGTGATGCGGAAGTATTGCTGCCGCTCAACTTTAAAGCAGGTGTACGTGTAACTGGTAACATGAGAAATTATAACTACGAAAGCAAGCGTAATGAGGGTTCTATCAATTTCACGTCTTACTATGGTGAAGAACAGAATCATGTAAGTGACTTGACAATCCAGGGACGGTTGACCTGGGGTGACCGTTTCATCAACGACCGCTTGACCGTAGATGCGGCAGCCTTTATCGAACAGCGTAACTACGATTATGGCACGCTGGCTTCTAATACGACTGACGGATTGATTATGGATGGGTATTTCAACCTGGGAGCTTCTAATGGTTATGTGTCATCCAATAACAGTGAACAGCATTATAAGACCAGAAGTGTATTTGCTACTGCTACCGTGGGATTTGATGATACTTACTTCCTGGATGGCTCACTTCGTAATGACTGGGATTCCAGACTTCCGGTGACCAATAACAGTTATCTCTATGGAGGTCTCTCTGCCAGTGTGATGCTCAATCGGTTTATTGCTGATAAGGCTCCTTGGATTAACTATTGGAAAATACGTGGTTCGTTGGCCCAGGTAGGTTCAACCTTGGATGTATATAATACGATCATGCAGTATAATTATACGGATAGTGACAACACAAATTATAAATACAATTCCTTGACTTCTTTGTACCCTAACTCCACACAGCTGAATTCGTATATCAAGCCTACCATTTCTACTTCTTACGAAGTGGGTACTGAATTCAGACTGTTCAACAACCGTGTTTGGGGTGATATCAACTTCTACCGCCGTGACACAAAGAACCAGATTCTGAACATGACGGTTGCACCTCAGTCTGGTTTCTCATCTCGCCAGTTGAACTCCGGTTTGGTTCGTAACCAAGGTGTAGAAATCAGTCTTGGATTTACTCCGGTACGTACGAAGGACTTTCAATGGGATGTGGATGCCAATATTTCAAAGAACGACAACAAGTTGATTCGTTTGAATGAGAACATTACCAGCTATCAGCTGGATGGAAACAGCTTCTACTACTATTGGTATTTGAAAGCAATTGAAGGCAAACCGCTGGGTGTAATTACTACCATGGCCCGTTGGGCACGTAATGAGAACGGTCAGTTGATTTTGAGCCCGACTACTTCAAATGCATGGGGAGGTGGATATTCTCCGACGTATGAGTTCAATGAAGAGAAGGAAGTAGGTAACTTCCAGCCAGACTGGACCGGTGGTTTCTCTACCAACTTCCGCTATAAAAACCTGAGTGTAGCTGCCAACTTTGATTTCATGATTGGAGGTGAAATGGTATCATGGACAAACATGTGGTCTGTTGGTTCTGGTACGAGTGCTGCTACAGCTAAACTCAATGACAAAGGTATCAATGAACGTGAGCCGATTATCAATGGCGGTGGTGTAAGAGTAGATGGAGTAGATACAGATGGTAATCCGGTATCTTGTTATATGAATGCGTATACTTATTATCACTATAAAGCTTATTACGATTTGGATTCATGGGTATATAGCCGTTCTTATCTGAAAATGCGTGAACTTTCAGTCACCTATGACTTCCCGAAGTCACTTTTGGCGAAGGCAAAAATCGGTTTGAGCAATGCAAGTATCTCATTCGTTGCTTCCAATCCATGGTTGATTTATTCCGCATGTCCGAATGTGGATCCGTCTGAAACCGGTGACAACTGGTTGGAAGGTGGCCAGGCAGCGTCTACACGTTCTTTCGGATTTACAGTTAAATTAGGTTTCTAATTCAATTAATCAATAAGGAGATTAGATATGAAATTCTTTAAGACTTTAGCTATTGCTGCAACAGCATGTGTAACGATATTTACAAGTTGTAACATGGGAGATTTCGGTGACCTGAACGTAAGCCCGAACAAGCCGAACACAGCCTATACCTCCATGCTTTTTACTTATTCTGCCAGGTATGTGCGGAATTTCACCATGAATTCTTATACCTATGACCCATGGACACAGCTTAGAACCGGTTATTTGTCGGAAGCGAAGAACAACCAGTATGGAGGAATGACTACGACCACTACTTTTAATACGAAAAATTATTATTTGTATGTCATCAAGAATTTGAACACCATCATCGAAATGAACGAAGATGAAGCAACGAAGAATGATGTTTCTGTCATTTCATTTGGTGATAATGCCAACCAGATAGCCGTGGCAAAGACACTGAGAGCATTTTTCTATATGACATTGACCGATATCCTGGGGCCGTTGCCGTATTCAGATGCCTTCAAGGGTGAAAGTGAAGATAACTGGGAACCGAAATTCGATTCACAGGAAGACATCTATGCGGGTCTTGACGCAGATTTGCGGGAAGCATATAGCGAATTCAATACTTCCGGTTCATTGACGAGTGCTGACATCATCTATAATGGAGACATCGCCAAATGGAAGAAATTCAATGCTACTTTGCGTGCGATGATGGCCATCAAGATGGCTGACGTGGATCCGGCCAACGGAAAAGCACGGTTTGCACAAGCTTATCAGGATGGCATGATTACGGAGGTAGAAGATGGTTTCCATTATACTTTCGACAGTAACAGTTCGGCCTATGCGTGGATGTACTACATCGGCAACATGGACTATTCCGGAAGAAGTCTGTCTTTTGTGCCCAACAAAGTCATTGTAGATGCGCTGAAGGAATATCAGGACCCACGTATGTTCTCTTATTTCACACTGGATGGATATAGAGGTACGGTGGAAGGTGATCCGACTGACTTTAATGCATATAAAGGTGTACCGTTCGGATTGCCGACCAATGATGCAGTTATTTCCGCTGCAGAAGGATGTTGTAGTGTGGCAGCCAGCTATTGTGAACCGCAGGCAACCTACGGTGTCATCACAGCAGCACGTTCCTTGCTTGTGGCAGCTGAAGCAGCCGAACTGGGATGGATTGAGGCTGATCCGAAAGCTTTGTACGAAGCCGGTATTCGTGCGTCATTTGATTTTCAGGCTACTTATCACACCGCAGTTTCAGGCGTAGACGACTACATCAATTCGGCTAAGGTGACTTTGTCTGGCGACAAGGACACGGCTATCAAACAGATTGTAATGCAGCGTTTCTTGGCTGGATTTATGACGGATGGTATCGAATCCTGGTCAGACTGGCGTAGATATAATATTCCGGTGCTGCCCATTTATGAAGGCCAGACAGATAATGGAGTAGAAGTATATCCTTATCGACTTTCTTATGCGGATACGGATAAGCAGTATAATGTGACCAACTCACAGGAAGCGATAGACAAATACCTCAATGGCAATGATGGTATGTGGGAACGCGTTTGGTGGGATGTGGCAGATAATATATGATACTAAAGTCACTCATTGATAAATTATCAGGATCTCGTTAAAAGGAACTTCTCTCTTAATTTAACGATATCAATTCACACAGAGACCGTCTCGATTGAGGCGGCCTCTTTTTGTTTGTTTCTCATTGAGGTATTCTAAGAGAATCCTTGCTATGGTTCGAAAATGGGGCGTATAGGCCATTTTATATGCGGTACCTGGTTGGTGTATGTTTCGTTGGTGTTTTGGCCGTAGAATGGAAAAGAAGGCCTATATACGTAAATAGACTTGATGCACATAACAAAAAAAGAGGCGCTTCCTCTCGAAGCACCTCTTTCAAAGAGAGTTTATGAATTTTTTATTTAATCATTTATCCATAGTAACGGTCATTTCAGGAATCAGAATGAAATCGTTCTTCTTGGAATTCCATTTGTAGTATTCAGTAGTTACACTCTTGTTGTCGTAAGTATACCGGATACACAAATCATTTTTCCAGCAGTTGTCGCTTGCATCCCATTTCTGCGACATATTTTCTGTCATTTGGTTATTGGCGTTATACTTGTAACTATATCTCATATAGTTTGTCAGCATATTGCCATCTTTCTTGTATACAGTTTCAGCAACTTTTAATCCGTTTACTTCTTCTGCATTGTAAATCAAATTATTATTCATCTTTTCAGCGTAAGTTGATACACTTGCGATGAAAGTCATAACCAAAACAACCAAACACTTTGCTAAACTTGTCTTTTTCATATCTTTTGTATTTTAAGGTTTTACTTACTTTTTGTTCCTTTTGACAGTGCAAATGTAGTAAAAGCTTTGATACGTTGTATGGTTTACCGCGAAAAAAATGCGATAAATTAGCAAAATGTCACGAATTAAGCATTCGTTAACAGATTGGATGAATTAGTGTGCTTCCAGCCAATTTTGTCCCCAACCATAGTCTGCACGCAGTGGAGCTTTCATTTTGTAAGCAGCTTCCATTTCGGATATCACAATTTGCTGTACTTTTTCTTTTTCTTCAGGCAAGACGCTGAAATTGAGTTCGTCGTGTACCTGAAGAATCATCTTTGAACGGATACCTTCTTCCAAGAAACGGTGGTAGATTCGGATCATAGCTACCTTAATAATATCGGCTGCACTCCCTTGAATCGGGGCGTTGATTGCATTTCGTTCGGCATAGCCTCTGACTACCGCATTTTTAGAGTTAATATCGGGCAGATAGCGTTTGCGCTTGAAGATGGTTTCGATGTAACCTTTCTCTCGTGCCTGACGGATACTTTCGTCCATGTAAGCTTTTACTTTCGGATAATTCTCAAAGTAACCGTCAATCAGTTCCTTGGCTTCTTTCCGGTCAACGTTCAGGCGTTCGGCCAGTCCGAAGACTGAAATGCCGTAAATAATGCCGAAATTGGCGGTTTTGGCCTTGCTGCGTTGTTCGCGGGTGACATCCTCCAGTTCCACCTTATATATTTTAGCGGCGGTGGCTGCATGAATGTCCTGTCCTTTCTGGAAAGCTTCTATCATGTGAGGATCACCACTTAGGTGAGCCATGATACGCAATTCAATCTGAGAATAGTCGGCCGAAAAAAATTCGCATCCTTCATCGGGGATGAAGGCTTTGCGGATTTCTTTCCCGTCCTCGTTGCGGATAGGAATGTTCTGTAAGTTCGGGTTACTGGAGCTTAATCGGCCAGTGGCCGTGACTGTTTGGTTGAAAGAGGTGTGAATACGTCCGGTTGCCGGATTAATCAGTTGGGGGAGGGCATCGATGTAGGTGCCTAACAACTTTTTCAGGCCGCGGTGTTCCAGGATTTTTCCGACAATCTCGTGCTTGCCTTTCAGGCTTTCCAGTACCTCTTCCGAGGTGACGTATTGCCCTGTTTTCGTCTTCTTGGCTTTTTCTACAATCTTCAAACGGTCGAAGAGTACCTCGCCGACTTGTTTAGGTGAAGCAATGTTGAATTCCATTCCGGCCAGTTGATACACTTCTTGTTCTATCTGGTTCATGCGGGCGGTAAAATGGCGGGAAGTCTCTTTCAAGGCTTCCGGGTCAATACGGACTCCCGTACGTTCCATGTAGGCCAGTACCGGCATGAGCGGCATTTCAATTTCCTCAAACAGTTTCTCGACTCCGTTTTCCACCAGTTCCTTCTCAAGTACGTGTTTCAACTTGAGCGTGACATCGGCATCCTCGCAGGCGTATTTGTAGACATCCACCGGAGGCAGGTCGCGCATGTTGCCCTGTTTTTTTCCTTTCGGTCCGATGAGTTCTTCAATCTTGATGGTTTCGTAGTGCAAGTACACTTCGGCTAAGTAGTCCATGCCGTGGCGCAGTTCAGGCTGTAGCACATAATGGGCAATCATGGTGTCGAACATTTTTCCCTGAAGAGTCACTCCGTAATGTGCTAATACATTCAGGTCATATTTGATGTTTTGCCCGATTTTGAGCGAATGGGGATTTTCGAAGGCGGGTTTAAATATATTCACAATTTTAAGAGCTTCTTCACGATTGGCCGGTACCGGTACATAAAAAGCCTGATTTTCGGCAAAACTGAAGCTCATTCCCACCAGTTCGGCGGTGATGGGGTCTACTCCCGTGGTTTCCGTGTCTAAACTGAAAAAATCTTGAGCAAGTAATTTTTGGGCTAAAATCTCCATTTTCTCTTGATTGTCAACCAGTTGATAATCGTAGGGGAGAGATTCTAACCTCGTGAGATTTGAATTTTTGGCGTCGCCTGTATCTTCCTGCGCAAATAAGCCAAAGAGATCGGGTTGAGCGGAGGGGGAAGAAGGAGCCTTCTGTTCGGTTTTGAGTACCCGGTCAATCAGGGTCCGGAATTCCAGCATTTCGAACAAGCGGCGCAACTCTTCTTCGTTGGGGGCTTCTTTTTTCAGTGCTTCCATGTCAAGGGCGATGGGCACATCCGTTTTGATGGTTGCCAGGAATTTGGAGAACGTAATTTGTTCCTTGTTTTCTTCTACCTTCTTTTTAAGAGCTCCTTTCAGTTCGTCGGTATGCGCTAACAGGTTCTCGATGCTTCCGAATTGCGCAATCAGTTTCTGGGCTGTCTTTTCTCCTACACCGGGACAGCCGGGAATGTTGTCGGCCGTATCTCCCATCAGGCCCAGCATGTCGATGACCTGTAGGGGAGACTCGATGTCGAATTTAGCTTTGACTTCCTTGACTCCCATGACCTCGAAATCTTTGTCACCGTATTTCGGACGGTACATAAATACGCAGTCGCTCACCAGCTGACCGTAGTCCTTGTCGGGGGTCATCATGTAAGTGGGGATACCTTTCTTTCCGGCTTCAGTAGCCAGTGTACCGATTACGTCGTCGGCTTCATAGCCTTGCACCTCCAGAATAGGAATATTGTAGGCACGGATAATATCTTTGATGATAGGGACAGACTGCCGGATGGCTTCCGGTGTTTCTTCCCGCTGAGCTTTGTAGGCTTCATAAGCTTCGTGGCGAAACGTAGGTCCCGCGGGGTCGAAAGCAATGCCGATGTGTGTCGGATTTTCTTTCCGCAAGACCTCTTCCAGTGTGTTGACAAATCCTAAAATGGCCGAGGTATTCAGACCTTTAGAATTGATACGGGGATTCTTGATAAAGGCGTAGTAGGCACGATAAATCAATGCGTAAGCGTCTAGTAGAAATAGTTTCTCCATTCGTGTAAAAATATTAAGATTTTTCATGTAAAAGTACAAAAAAATACGGTATTCGGTCTTTTATTATTACTTTTGTGGGCTTAAATGAATGTACATGAACAAAATTGAGTTAATAAAGCAGCCTGTAGAAAAGGAATTGGAAGAATTCAGAACGCTTTTCGAGAGTTCTTTGACCAGTACAGACCCTTTACTGGGAGAAGTGCTGTCGTACGTAAAGAAGCGGAGTGGAAAGATGATGCGTCCGATACTGGTGATGCTGATGGCCAAATTGTTCGGTACAATAAACGATTCTACTTTTCATGCCGCTCTTTCGCTGGAATTACTTCATACAGCCAGTCTGATTCACGATGATGTGGTAGACGAAAGTGACAAACGCCGTGGGCAGTCCTCAGTCAATGCAATCTATAATAATAAAGTGTCTGTGCTGGTGGGCGATTACATGCTGGCTACAAGTTTGAAACATGCGGCTCATACCGGTAAGGTGGAGTTGGTGGAACTGGTGGCTTGTCTGGGACAGGAACTTTCGGAAGGAGAAATCTTGCAGTTAGGCAATACGGGCAAGGAAGATTTTGCAGAAAATACCTACTTTGATATCATCCGGAAGAAAACAGCTGCCTTGTTCAAAGCCAGTGCGCAAAGTGGGGCAGTTTCAGTAGGAGCCTCTTCGGAAGAGGCGATGAAAGCAGCACTTTTTGGTGAAATGCTGGGTATTGCCTTCCAGATAAAGGATGATATTTTTGATTATTTTGAGAGTCCTGAGTTAGGTAAACCGACAGGCAATGACATGCTTGAAGGAAAACTGACGCTGCCGGCCTTGTATGTGTTGAACAAATTACACGATGATGCTTCTCTGAAGGAACTGGCGTTACGGATACGTGCTTTGCATGCATCGAAAGAAGAGATTGCACAGTTTGTGGAGACGGTGAAGAAGGAGGGAGGCATTGAGTATGCCACTCGGAAAATGTATGAGTTCCGCGAGAAAGCATTGGCACTTTTGCCAGCTTCTGCCGACGAAGCGATTCGGACTTCACTTACTGCTTATATTGATTACGTTATCGAGCGAAACAAGTAACTCGTGTCATCCATAAGAAATGCCCCTTTCTTACGTGGTTTTCCCGCGATAGAAAGGGGCATTTTATTTTCTTTTTGATTAGAAGAACTTGGTCTCACTGCCTACAATTTCTGAAAGCAGGAGGTTGGCCAGACGGCTGGTGCCCAAACGGAACCGTTCGTTGGTCAGCCATTCTTCACCCAGCAGTTCCTTCACGATGGTATAATAAACCAATGCATCGTGTACGGAGTTGATGCCGCCGGCAGGTTTAAAACCTACTTTTCGACCTGTTTCCAAGAAGTATTCCTTGATGGCCTGGCACATCACATAAGCTGCTTCCGGAGTGGCTGCCGGTTTTTCTTTTCCGGTAGAAGTCTTGATGAAGTCTGCTCCGCAATACATGGAAAGAATGGAAGCTTTCTTGATGTTAGACGCACTGCCCAGAGCACCTGTTTCCAGGATTACTTTCAGGTGTTTCTCACCGCATACTTCTTTCAGTTCTTCGATTTCATCGCACATTCCCTCGTAGTCTCCGCTCAGGAACTTTCCGACCGGAATGACAATGTCGATTTCATCGGCACCGGCATGAAGGGCCATGGCAGTTTCTGCTACCTTGACTTCCATGAAGGTCTGTGAAGAAGGGAAGCCTCCCGATACGCAGGCAATCTTGACATCGTCTGCTTCAAGGGTATCGTTGACAATCTCGGCCATGTTAGGGTAGACGCAGATGGCGGCTACGTTCTTCAGATCTGGGTAACGGTCCACAAATTCATTCACTTTTTCGGTAAACTTCATCACGCTCGGTTCGCTGTCCGTACATTTCAGTGTGGTCAGGTCGATGCAGTTGAAAAGGAATTTCTTTACCTCCAGGGTGTTGTTCTCTTCCAGATGTTTCTCGATGAGCTTCGCTGTTTTTTCAGCGATTTCATCGTCATTCAGCTTCGTATTGTACTTGTGTAATGCCTCGTCATACTTGCTGGTCTGGTTCGGGTTTTCTCTTTCGTCCTCGGGGTTGTATCCATATCCGTCCCCATGTTCGCGATAATGTTCCATACTCTTTATAGTTTAGGGTTGTTTTTATGTCTGTCTTTGTCGCGGGTCGTTTTTTTCTCCAGGTTCTTGCGGAAAGCCTCGGTCAGGTCCACTCCTGTCTGGTTAGCCAGGCAAAGCAATACCCAAAGCACATCCGCCATTTCATCGCCCAAGTCCGTCTTTTCTCCCGCCTTGAACGACTGGTCGCCGTAGGTTCGTGCCATGATGCGGGCCAGTTCTCCCACTTCTTCTGTGAGCACGGCCATGTTGGTCAGTTCACTGAAGTATCTCACTCCATACGTTTTGATCCACGTATCTACCGTTTTCTGTGCTTCTTCCAGTGTCATAGTTATTCTTTGTTTTTGGTATCCATGCAGATGGTTACCGGTCCATTGTTAATAAGTTCCACTTTCATGTCGGCTCCGAATTCACCGGTGCCCACTTCTTTGCCGAGGGCGATGCTCAGCTCGTTGCAGAAGTAGTTGTAAAGAGGAATTGCCGTCTCATGTTCTGCCGCCCGGATGTAGGAAGGACGGTTCCCTTTCTTGGTGGAAGCCATCAAGGTAAACTGGCTGATGACCAGAATTTCTCCCTGCACATCCAAAATGGATTTGTTCATCACTCCGTTTTCATCGTCAAACACACGCAGGTTGACAATCTTCTTGCAGAGCCAGTCGGCGTCTTCCTGGGTGTCGGCTTCCTCAATACCGACCAGTACCATGAAGCCCTCTTTTATGGCCGATTTGCATGTCCCGTTGATGGTCACGGAGGCACGCGTCACACGTTGTATAACTACTCTCATGATATTCGTTTTCTTTCTACAAAAATACGCATTTTATTTGGATTCCGACAGCGATTCCTTGACGCTTTTCGCTGCGCTTTCTCCGATGACCTCTGCAATCTCTTCCAGGGTAGCCTGGCGAATGCGGGCCACGCTTTTGAATTTCTTCAGCAGGGCGGTTTTCCGTTTCTCTCCAATACCTTTGATGGTGTCGAGAGCCGAGGCAATCTGACTCTTGCTTCGCTTGTCGCGATGGAACGTGATGGCAAAACGGTGTACCTCGTCCTGTATGTTTTCCAGTAAGTGGAACAGGGGAGTACCTTGTTTGATGCCGAGAGTTTGCGGCGGAAATCCGTATAGAATCTCTGAGGTCCGATGCCGGCTGTTCTTGGCCAGTCCCACAATGGGTATTTGTAGGTGCAGTTCATCTTCTATGACTTCTCGTACGACTTCCATTTGTCCCTTTCCACCGTCGGTTAGAATCAGATCGGGCAGTTCGCCTTGCTCCTCTAAAATCCGTGAATAGCGGCGGCGTACTACCTCCTGCATGGAAGCATAATCATCGGGACCCACCACGGTTTTGATAAGGTATTTGCGGTAATCCTTTTTGCTGGGTTTGGCTTTCTTGAACACCACGCAGGCCGCCACAGCGTCCGAACCTTGTATGTTGGAGTTATCGAAACATTCGATGTGGTTCGGCATTTTCTCCAGGTGGAGCTGTGCCTGAATTTCCTTCATCAAGCGTACACTCCGTTGTTCTGGATTCAGCTTTTCTGCCTGTTTCAACCGGTCTACTTTGTATTGTTTGACGTTCATCAACGAAAGGTCGAGCAGGTGTTTCTTTTCGCCTCGCTGGGGTACGGTAAACGTTACCCCGTTCATTTCCATATCCAGCTCGAATGGCACGATAATTTCCTTGGAGGTACTCTTGTAACGCTCCCTCATTTCCACGATACCGAGCGAAAGCAATTCTTCCTTGCTCTCGTTCATCCGCAGCTTGTATTCAAAGGTGAAGGCCTGGTTGATACATCCGTTGGTGATGTGTAGGTAATTGATGTAAGCCGTGTTTTCGTCCGTTTCTATCGAGAATACATCAATCTGGTGGAGGGTAGCACTGACTACTTCGCTCTTGGCACGGTAGCTTTCGATAAGCAGGTATTGTTCCTTTACCTTCTGTGCTTCTTCGAAACGCATCTCTCCGGCCAGCCGTTTCATCTCTTCCATCAGGGCGTTGCTCACGGCCTGTGTGTTTCCTTTCAACAGCTCTTTTGCCTGTGCGATGTGCTGCATGTATTCCTCGTGCGATTGCTGTCCGATGCAAGGTCCCAGGCAGTTCTTGATGTGGTATTCCAGGCACACCTTGAACTTTCCCTGTGCGATGTTTTCAGGAGTCAGGGCGAGGTGGCAGGTGCGTAGCGGATACAACTTCTTGATTAGTTCCAGGATGGCTACCATTGAAGGGATATGGCTGTAAGGACCGTAGTAGGTAGACCCGTCGCGGATGATTTTCCGGGTCTTGTAGATACGCGGAAAATACTCGTTGCTGACGCAGATGGAAGGGTAGGTCTTGTCGTCTTTCAACAGCACATTATAGCGCGGCTTGTATTTCTTGATAAGGTTGTTCTCCAGCAGCAGGGCATCCTCTTCCGTATTGACTACGATGTAGCGGATGTCCGTAATCTTCGACACCAGCATCCGCGTCTTAGCCGACTGGTGGTCTTTGGAAAAATAAGAGTACACCCGTCGTTTCAGGTTCTTGGCTTTCCCTACATAAATAATGACTCCTTCCTTGTTCAAGTATTGGTAAATGCCCGGACCATCCGGCAGGTTCAGTACAATTCCCTTCAGGTATTCGCGGGTATTTTCTTTCTTTTCTACCTCTTCCATGGTTGCTGTTTAGGGTTGAAAAGCAGCCTTCCCTGCAGGGGCTTTCCGCTCCTCGCAAAGAAGGCTGCTTGGATTTTTTTGTATTACGCCGAAGCGGTTTTACAGCTTCAGCAGGGTAGTGACTTCTACGTTTTCGTCGAATGCTTTCCGGCCGTTCAGTCCTTCCAGTTCGATGACAAAGTTAACGTATGCTTGCTTCACTCCGCAGCGTTTCACCAGTCGGTGAGCGGCTGCCATGGTGCCTCCTGTTGCTAACAGGTCGTCGTGCAGCAACACCACGTCGTCAGGGCTGATGGCATCTTTGTGAATCTGGATGGTGTCGGTGCCGTATTCCTTTGCATAGGTTTCTTCAATCACCTCAGCCGGCAGTTTACCCGGCTTGCGGGCCATGATGAATCCTGCTCCCAGACGGGCGGCCAAAGCCCCTCCTAAGATAAATCCTCTCGATTCGATTCCCACTACTTTGGTGATACCTTTGTCCTTGTACATCTCGTAGAGTTCGTCAATCATGCCCTGTAAGCATTCTGGGTTTTTGAAGAGGGTAGTGACATCGTAGAACAAGATGCCTGGCTTGGGAAAATCAGGGATTTCCCGGAGGTTTTTCTTTAATGTTTCTTTGTTCATATCCAGTGTTTTATATGTAATCTTTAAATAAATTGTTTCACGTGAAACATGGCCTGTTTAGCGTCCTAACAGCACGAGTAACACGTTGATATCGCTGGGCGAAACACCCGGGATGCGGCTGGCTTGTGCCAGGGTCTCCGGGTCTATCTTCACGAGCTTCTGGCGTGCTTCGGTTGAGAGGGATTGGAGGTTGGCGTAGTCGAACCGGCCCTTGATGCGGATGGTCTCCAGCCGGTGGATTTTGTCGGCGATGGTCCGTTCGCGGTCAATGTAGCCTTTGTACTTGATACGGATTTCGGCTGCCTCTATAATCTCTTCTTTCCGGTTCTCAATCTTGTCCAGCTCGGCCTGGAAGGCGGTGATGTGTGGCGCAATGTTTTCGATGGTAATCTGTGGGCGACTGATTAAATCTACCAGTTTGCATCCATGCGTAAGTCGGGCAGTACCCAGGCTTTCCAGTGTGTCGTTAATCTTGTCGGCCTTTACCGAGAAGTTGTTCACGAAGTCTACCAGACGGTCGATGGCCTCCCGCTTCTTTTGGAAGATGGCGTAACGGTCTTCCTTTACCAACCCTAATTGGTGAGCACGTTCCGTCAGTCGCATGTCGGCATCGTCCTGACGAAGCAGGATACGGTATTCGGCTCTTGAGGTAAACATACGGTACGGCTCGTCCACGCCCTTCGTTACCAGGTCGTCAATCAATACGCCGATATACGCTTCATCACGTCCTAATACGAAAGGCTCTCCGCCATGGCAGTTCAGGTGGGCGTTGATACCGGCAATGATTCCTTGTCCGCCGGCTTCTTCGTAGCCAGTCGTACCGTTCACCTGTCCGGCGAAGAACAGGTTCTTCACTACCTTCGATTCCAACGTATGCTTCAGTTGGGTTGGGTCGAAATAGTCGTATTCGATGGCATATCCCGGACGGTATACCACCAGGTCTTTGAAGCACGGAATCTTCTTCAGAGCCTCTAACTGAATCTCCATCGGCAGGGAAGAAGAGAATCCGTTCAGATAAAGTTCGCGGGTTGTTTCCCCCTCCGGTTCCAGGAAAAGCTGGTGCTGCGGTTTGTCAGGGAAGGTCACGATTTTGGTCTCGATGCTCGGGCAGTAACGTGGTCCGATACTCTTGATTTGTCCGTTGAAAAGGGGAGAGTCGGCCAGTCCTTTCCGCAGGGTGGCATGCACTTCCTCGTTGGTGAAGCACGTCCAGCACTGCAATTGCTTCAGGTGACGCGGCTCGCTGATGAACGAGAAACGGTGGAAATCATTTTCTCCATCCTGGGTATCCATCAGGTCGAAGTGAACGCTCTTGCCGTCGATGCGGACTGGAGTACCCGTCTTCATTCGTCCAGCCGTAATGCCGTGGCGGGTGATGGATTCGGTGAGGTGATATGATGCCGGTTCCGCACAGCGTCCGCCGGGTAGCATCTTGTGGCCGATGTGCATCAGTCCGTTCAAGAACGTACCCGCGGTGAGTACGATACATTTGGCATGGAACGTCACGCCCCAGCAAGTCACTAGTCCCGTCACTTCTCCGTTTTCAACCAGCAGTTCCTCCACGGTGTCCTGCCAAATATGCAGGTTCGGCAGATTTTCGAGTACTTCTCTCCAGGCCCAGATAAACTTGCCGCGGTCGCATTGTGCACGCGGGCTCCACATGGCCGGACCCTTGGAACGGTTCAGCATGCGGAACTGGATAGCCGTCTTGTCGGTCACGAGTCCCATGTATCCGCCTAAGGCATCAATCTCTCTCACGATTTGTCCCTTGGCAATACCTCCGACGGCCGGGTTGCAGCTCATCTGTCCGATTTTGTTCATGTCCATGGTAA